>Ga0335079_10011193_pt1 | contig 10217 bp, 10 predicted proteins | sample Lox_Sample_33_FD_206719 | JGI IMG/M metagenome (GOLD analysis project Ga0335079, IMG submission 206719) | Soil microbial communities from Loxahatchee National Wildlife Refuge, Florida, United States - Lox_Sample_3.3 | ecosystem: Environmental > Terrestrial > Soil > Wetlands | place: USA...
CGGCACGAAGGTCCGGGTAATAACTTCCCGGCTCCAGATTGCAGTATTCCACCCAGTGTGCGGCCTCGTCGAGTGTGCCGGTTCCACCGTTGATGCACACGACGTTCTCCGAGCCGATCGCACTGTTCAGCTCTATCCATTCGTCAGTCCCGACTTTGTTGCTGTCGATGTATCCCCAGGCAAGGTCTTTGAGCGTGGGACGCTTGTCTTTTGGTCCGATGCCGTCCATCCAGTGGTAATCGGCTGTGTAGTTCCCTCCTGGCCACCGCATGTCGGTTATCTTCAGCTCTTTTGCTGCTTCAATGTAACGGGTATCGAAGCCGTCTTTGTTCGCGTAGGGAGAAGCTGGATTGTACAGCGTTCCGTACACCGTATTAGACGGTCGCTGACTGGGGCCTGCTCGTCTTCCGCTGAACCCGATCGGTTCCATGAAGACTCCGTAGATTTTTGGATCGATTTTGCCGACAACCCTGGCGGTATCGATGGTAATCGTTGCCTGCCGGGCATACGTGAGGAATGGAGAGAGAAGAGCGAATACAAGAAATATTTTCTTCATACGAGAGCTCCTGTTTTGAGATATGGACAATGTACGTTGCAATATCAGAACGTTCCCAGCACAAGTGCAAGGATCGAAGCCAGGGTATTGGCGAACATATGCACAGCTGCGCTGGCCCTCCAACTCTTCCGATGGGCAACAATCCCGCAAATAGTACCAAACGCCACAATGAACAGAAATCGGCCGAATGAATCGTCGACGAATACGTGCTTGAAGGAAAACAGAAGGGCAGTAATGCCGATCGCGATTGGCACAGGAAGGATGCGCAAAAATCGCGCTTGAACGATGCCCCGCCACAGGAACTCTTCAGCAACCGGCACGAAGAGGCCATTGACAGAAAGAACCGATATTGCCTTTATGGCCGGCGCCTGCGCAACAAACCATTTGGCGGAATCCTGATAGGAGCTGCTAAACCACGGCATCAACCTCGCGTTGCCCCAGAGAAGCCGGTCGACATAGGCCAGGACACTACTCAATCCAATGAGCACGACCCAGGGAACATAGTCCCACGTTATGAACAAATCCCGGAGCGAAAGTCCCAAATCGCCCAACTCCGGTTTCCATTGTGTGCGCAGCGCCAGTCCACAGATGAAGATGAGCACGGAGTACACGACCAGCAATGATATCATATCGTTGACCCGCGGATCTCCGATTGTCGGGAACCAGAACATCACGTAGCGTCTGAAGAAGTATTCGCTGGCCATCGTGACGATGACAACCGACAATGCCACGCTGAGGTTTTGAACTTTGGAGGAATTGAAAGAAGGAACTGGCTGCATATGATCAGAAACCTCCCGAGATGATCAGCATCACCGTCCCTCTCCGGCGAGGTCAGGCTTGTACTTGTGAATTCACCCGGCTCATGAACGAGAGCACCAGTCCAATCACCATGGAACAGAGAAGCACGAGATTGACGATGTTTCCTGCCGTTGAGCCTTTGGTTTCTATGGGAACGAAGACCAGGATGACCTTGCGGCTCAGGTGTTCCAGAAGAAGGACGGCAAACATGAGCGGAACCAGAGCCCGATAGCGAAACAGAGCCAACAGACACAGCGCGCAGAGAACAAGCTGGGCCAGGCCCCAAGTCGCGAAGAGCGACACGACGGCTTGTGCTCCTGCAGGAGTAAATGTTTCCAGTGGAATTCCATCTGCCGAAGTCGCCACCGAGTAACCGCTGAATATGCAGTTGAAACTGATGACCATCTTCAAAAGCACTACGAAGGAAAAAAGCCAGAGTGCGGCTTTGTAACCTCGATAGGTATTGTCGGCACGGGATGGAAGAATCGGACTGATCATTGGCGTTCTCCAGTGGTGGCTGCTTATCAAACCTGATTATTCTCTGCGTGGGTTCATCGAACGCATTCAACCCCATCCCGGATAATTGCGTTGCCTCTCCGTTCAGCGACTGTCCCGTTGTTCTGGATCTCGTGCGTCGGGATCAGACAACCAGAGAAATAGAGATAAGTCCCAAGAAATTCAAGAACCAGCTTCTGAATTGATTCATCCGCCTCTGGCGGCACATTTTGCGCAGGATGTGAAAAGTCGCTTTATCGCTCGCCAGAACGCGACCGTGCACACTTTGCAGGAAATCACGCAGATTTTGCGGACTGTGACTCGAAAATTGCAGCGCAACGGGTATTTTTGCCTAAAGGAGAAGACAACGTCTTCAGAAAAGCCGGAAGGATAGTTGCTTCGTATAGGAAACAGGGTCATGAAGACCGGCGAATGCAGGCACTCCCGACACGATCGTTGCAATACATTCCATCGATAAAGAATCGAAATGGGGTCTCACGTGATAGATCCCTTCGCACCACCAAGTTCGGCGTTCTGTTGGTCGTGATGGCACTGTTCAATTCGTGCGCGCCACTTTTCAGGTCTGAAACGGCGATTTCGGACATACAGGTCGAGCATATGAAGAATGGCTGTCTCGTGAAGCTGCAAGGCAATGGGTGCGTTCAGAGCGTTGCAGCGTTTATATCGACGGATGATTGGCTCATCGTCACGCTCGTGGGCGCAACCGTGGACTTTGACCGCCTGCGATCGTGGAAAACGGACGACCCTTTTGGTGATATCGCAGTGGTCGGTCATAGGACTTCTGTCCAGTTGACGCTGAAGTTGACGACGAAATTTCGTTCGTGTGAGGTGGTGCCGAACACCGGAAGCGACGACGTAGAAATTGATCTTTTCAATTAACAAAGTGAAAGGACTGTCCGATGAGTAAAATGATTCTGTTGTTGACGTTGTTTGGGGTGTTCTTCAACGTAAGCGCGCACGCCCAGGACAAAGGACTTGGTGCCGGCGTTATCATCGGTGACCCAACCGGGATAGGCATAAAAGTCTGGACGAACTCATCAAATGCGCTGCAGTTCGCAGTCGCCTGGCAAGCTCGGGACCAGTTTCTTGGAACGCGCGTGCGCTTCGGCGGAGAGTACCTGTGGCATTCTTTCGATGCGATCCGATCCAACCAGCGTTTTCCGGTGTACTACGGGATAGGGGGCGAACTGCTATCCGGAGGCAGTGTGGATCCAACGGTAGGAATCGATGGAGTACTTGGTATCGATTGGCTCTCGAGTGAGACTCCCTTTGATGTTTTTATGCAAATCAGTCCCTTACTGATGCTGACCCCCTCTACCAATATTGAATTGGAAGCCGGTATCGGGATGCGTTATTTCTTCCGTTAAGCTACGGAGTCTTGTTCGAACCACGGTGTCGCGAACCGCAGCCGGCCTCTTAGCTCTCGAGATTCAGCCGGGACCATAAGCAGGGTAGGAGCTGCAATTGCGTGACTCATCCGGGCGCATTCACAGGCCGATGATGTCGAACCATTGGTTCGCAACTGTCAGACTGCAAAAAGTTCTATTCAGGTGAGGAAGAATTCCTCGGTCAATCGCACGAATTCTTCCGGGTGCGTCCAGATAAGTGCGTGACCAGCACCATCAACGATGGCAAGATGCGAAGCCGAAATCCTGTCGCGGAGCATGTTCGCGTGATGGGGCGGTACGGCCTTGTCGTTCGAGCCGGCAACCACGAGGGTAGGACATTTTATCTGGGAAAGGCGTTGTCTGCTGTCAAAAGCCATGGTCTCATTCCACGCCAGGAGCATGAGATTGCGATTCTGACTGGCCATGAGGGCGATGAGCCAATCGCTACGTTCTTTTGTGAGCTCTTTTGCCCCTTGAGAAACGACGAGTCTGGCGAAGCGCGTCATGCCCAGGAGGCGGATCAAAAGAGGTGCGAAATGACCTTCGAACCGCTCTTGAAAAGTCGCCATGTTATAGGCGTATGTGCAGGCGAGGACAACGCGGCCGCATTGCTCAGGGTGGTCGAGCACGAGTTGTTGCGCGATCGCGCCGCCTTGTGAGTAACCAATTACCGCAGCCGAGTCTATTCGCAGATGACCGAGGAGGCGCGAAAGATCCGCCGCAAGCTGGGCAACCGTGTACGGTGGTCCGAGTTCCCTGCTTCTGCCGTGACCGCGTAGGTCGGGAACGATAACGCGATGTCGTCTGGCATACTGCTCTACCACCGGCTCGAACATCTCGCCAGAGACCATCAGCCCATGGATCAAGAGGAGAGGCGGTCCTGAGCCGCGCTCAGTGTAAAAGAGATCACCGGAGGATGCCGGTGTGGGAATCATTGTGCTGGTCGGAAACATGTGATGATTCGAAACACGTGCTTTCGTAGAGACGCGTCGTTGACGCGTCTCAAATGCGCCCATTGCCATTTCGAATGCGCTGCCCCCTCCGGACTTTGGCGTTCAAGGTGACACGATTTGAAAGAACCGCATTGTGTCAGACCCTCTCCTGCCTCCCGCTCGACTTCAGGATGGCATAATCGAGGGGGAGTGAAGTTTGGCTTGGTTGTCCTTCGATACGGTGATGATTCGAAACACGTGCTTTCGTAGAGACGCATCATTAACGCGTCTCAAATGCGCTGATCGCCGTTTCCTTTCGCTCCCTCGCAAACGTAAGACGTTCCTTTGCGCCGTCAGGCGAAATCGTATACTCCGATTCCGTTTGGAATTGAATTCTGGACTCAGGCTCACGTTCGAAAGTATTCTTGTCCACCATCCCGCACTTTCCGGCACAACCGTCGATCAAAAGCGTCAGTCGAGGTCGAAGCGATCAAGGTTCATCACTTTGTCCCACGCCGCGACGAAATCATCAACAAACTTCTTTTGCGCGTCTGTACTTCCGTACACCTCGGCCAGAGCCCTGAGTTGAGAGTTCGATCCGAAGATGAGATCGACGCGCGTGCCGGTCCATTTGACTGCGCCCGTCTTGCGATCGTGACCTTCGAATACGCCGTCATCCTTCGAGACCGGCTTCCACTCCGTGCCCATATCGAGCAGGTTGACGAAGTAGTCGTTGGTAAGCGCCTCCGGCCGCTTGGTGAAAACACCGTGCATGGAACCACCAAAGTTAGTCTTCAGGACGCGCATGCCGCCGATGAGAACCGTCATCTCAGGTGCAGTCAATGTCAGCAATTGCGCCTTGTCGACCAACAGCTCCTCGGCCGACACGCTATACTTGCCTTTGAGGTAATTGCGGAATCCGTCCGCAATCGGCTCGAGCACGGCGAAAGAAGCAGCATCGGTCTGCTCCTGCGAAGCATCCATCCGTCCCGGCACAAAGGGAACCTTTATGTTGTGACCAACCTTCTTCGCGGCCTTCTCGATGCCAGCACAACCTCCCAGAACGATCAGGTCGGCAAGAGATACCTTCTTGCCGCGAGACTTGGCTTTGTTGAACGTGCTTTGTATTCCCTGGAGGATCGTAAGCACCTTCGCGAGTTGGTCAGGCTGATTCACTTCCCAATCCTTCTGGGGAGCCAGACGAATGCGGGCGCCGTTGGCGCCGCCGCGCTTGTCGGACCCGCGGAAGGTAGATGCCGACGCCCAGGCGGTCGAAACGAGCTCTGATACCGAAAGACCGGATGCCAGGATTTTTTTCTTGAGGGATGCGATATCCTTCGCATCGATCAGCTTGTGATTGACCTTGGGAATGGGGTCCTGCCAGATGAGTTCTTCTTTCGGAACTTCGGGGCCGAGATAGCGTGCACGCGGACCCATGTCGCGGTGTGTCAGCTTGAACCACGCCCGCGCAAATGCATCCGCAAGCTGATCCGGATGTTCCATGAACCGCCGTGAGATCTTTTCGTAGGCAGGATCGAAACGCAGTGACAGGTCCGTGGTCAACATGGTCGGCAGCCGCTTCTTCGACGGATCGTGCGCGTCCGGAATCGTTGCTTCGGCACTTTTGGCAACCCACTGATTCGCGCCAGCAGGGCTCTTGGTCAACTCCCATTCGTACCCGAACAGGATGTCGAAGAACGAATTGCTCCACTTCGTCGGAGAAGTGGTCCAGGTAACTTCCAGGCCGCTCGTGATTGCATCGCCGCCTTTGCCCGTGCCGAAGCTGCTCTTCCATCCGAGTCCTTGCTCCTCGATCGGAGCCGCCTCCGGCTCGGGACCAACGTTGGATGCGGGGCCTGCACCGTGCGTCTTGCCGAAGGTGTGACCTCCGGCGATGAGCGCCACCGTTTCTTCGTCGTTCATGGCCATTCGAGCAAACGTCTCGCGGATGTCACGTGCCGCGGCGATCGGGTCTGGGTTGCCATTCGGCCCTTCGGGGTTGACATAGATCAGTCCCATTTGTACCGCAGCCAGAGGATTCTCGAGATCCCGGTCGCCGGAATAACGCTTGTCGTCCAGCCACTTCTGCTCTGTGCCCCAATAGACGTCCTCGTCCGGTTCCCAGACGTCCTCACGCCCGCCGCCGAAGCCAAAAGTCTTGAACCCCATGGATTCGAGGGCCACGTTTCCTGTAAGGATGATCAGGTCGGCCCAGGAAATTCTCTTCCCATACTTCTGTTTGATCGGCCAGAGCAGTCGGCGCGCCTTGTCGAGGCTGACGTTGTCAGGCCAGCTGTTGACCGGCGCGAACCGTTGCTGGCCTCTACCACCGCCGCCGCGACCGTCACCGGTGCGGTACGTGCCCGCGCTGTGCCACGCCATGCGGATGAACAGAGGTCCGTAGTGTCCGAAGTCTGCCGGCCACCAGTCCTGCGATTGAGTCATCAGGGCACGGAGATCTTTCTTGAGGGCTTTGAAATCGAGCTTCTTGAACTCTTGAGCGTAGTTGAAATCTTTGTCCATAGGATTGGACTTGGACGAATGCTGGTGCAGAAGCCTCAAATTCAGCTGATTCGGCCACCAATCCCGATTGGACGTACCCCCACTCGAAGTGTGAGGTACCGGGCACTTGCTTTCTTCACTCATGATATCGGTTCCTTTCAATGTGTAAATCGTTGAAAAACCAAAATTGATTCGCTCCTTCCATTACTCCATGCAAAGTCGGGACAACATATAAACATTCCCGCCGCACTGAGAGTTCACACGAAAGGTGCGCACGACAATATAACGCTCGGACAATCTCTCAACCTTCAATCCTCCTTGACGCTCTTGTAGGATTTCGCCAGGATCTTCTTCAAGACGTTCACATTCACGTCGGCGAGAGACTTGATGTACAGGCAACCTTTGCCGGTAGTATGTTTCCCGAGCTTCGACAATTCCTCCTCCAATGGTGAAAGTCCGCCTGCGAGATAGAGCGCAATGGCCTGTTTCCGCGGCGAGAACCCGACGATCATCGTATCCCCCTCACGACCGCTCTCATAAACATAGTGGCGGGTGCCAAACCCGATGATTGCGCTGCCCCACACGACAGGTTTGAGTTTCGAGATCGATTCCAGAAGCGCAATAATCGTGTCGCAGTCATTCCGAAGCGCCGGGTCTTTGATCTTGCTAAGGAACGAGCTCACCGAAAGCGTTGTCGGTTTCGTCTTGTTTTCCGCCATTGGATGGTACTCCTTCATTGGGTCTGATGCATAATCCTGAGAACTTGAATGGATGAGGGCGCCGGGCCTGAAGAACGGTGTCGCAAATCGCCTCATCAAAATGAATTCAGCTTCCGTTCTTTCGGCACGCTCAGAACAGGCCTCACCGAAGGAAGACGGAAATGTCGGACAACATCACTGCTGTCCGGTTGCTTCGTGTCCACCCTATGATGGTGCTCGTTGGGCATTAGCGCAATGAATCATCGCTCAGCAAGGCAGCGTTGAACTTGGTCGGACATGAAATCATAGAGCTTTTCGATGTACCCGGAATGCCGGACACGGATCCGGGATTTTGTGTCGATAATAACTGTCGATGGATTGGAGTCCAGGTTGAAGGCTTTCAACGTAATGCTTGCGCTGTCATAGGCAAACGGGAGATCGTATTCTGTTCCCCAGGAGAAAAAGAGGAAGCTTGACCTCTTCGAAGACGCGAACGCTCTCGCTTTTTCGATTGATTCCCATCCCGAGTTGACAAGAAAGAGAGCGACCTTTGGATCGCTTTTGTATTCCTTGTAGAGCTTCTCCCATTGAGGCATGGATTTCCTGCAAGGATTGCAGTCGGTGCTCCAGAAATCGAGGATAATCACTTTGCCTTCGAGCGAGGAAGAGGAGATGCGTTGGCCCGCCAGCGTGATGAAGTTGAAACGCGGCGATACCTGGGAAGAATCTTTTGCTGCGTGCGGTTCTTGCGTAGAAGACGTTTGCAGAACGAAGATGGTACTGAGGCAAACGAAGATGAATGTTTTCACAGCGAAGATACTCCTTGGATAAAAGGACCGGGTCTTGCTGTCCATCCGGACACCGGGTTGTTCATATTCAATCCTTGGGTTCCCACAATTCAACTTTGTTTCCTTCAAGGTCCATAATGTGGACAAACTTTCCGTAATCAGATGGTTCAATGGCATCTGTGATGGTAACCCCTTCTTTCTTCAGTTCTTCAACAAGTGCTTCCAGGTTTTCTACCCTGTAGTTTATCATGAAGTCCTTTGTTGAAGGTTCAAAATATTTTGTTGTCTCAGCAAAGGGACTCCACGTTGTAGAACCTTTCTTTGTAGAATCTGAATCTTGTCGCCATTCGAAGGTTGCCCCGTAATCGTTCGTGGGTAAACCCAAATGTGTTTTATACCACTCTTTCAGTTTCTTTGGATCTTTGCACTTAAAAAAGATGCCGCCAATACCTGTTACTTTCTTCATTGTTGTTTGCTCCTTGGATTGATTTGTAATGATTGTATTGAAGACGAAGCCAAAACAGAATGATGTCGCAAGAAGAGCAACGATTATTGCCGATGGCCGTAGAGATGGCCCTGGACGCCGATCTGACGAAGGTATTTCCATCGTTCTTCCTTCTAATTGATTGATGAACTCGTTTTCCGACAGTTGTGATACGATCTGTTTAAGCGACTGTCGGAACGATAGTGTCGTCGGAGTTTCACTCCAATTTATCCGCCACGTGCGTTTTCTGCATCCCGCTGCTTTTTAGCGGGAACTCACCTTTTGGCGGACGTTCCGCCTCGCGAGAGTCCCGCCATTCCGCCAGTTCCGCCGGAGAGCGGCGGGACGCAGAAAACGCGAAAGATGGCGACAGGTGAGATTGGCGCCTGCCGAAACGCCTGCCCATCTGACTTGTTCCAACAAGGCAGGCGGGGAAGTACAGGCAGGGGCAGCGTAACTCTCGCAAGAACCATGTGCGACAGAACACTTGCCGGACAACAAGAGATTGTCCTTATGGCTCGCTCACTATTTATTTTTTGACAATTTCCACGCGTCTGTTCTTAGCCTTCCCTTCCTCCGTTCTATTGTCGGCAACAGGTTTTTCCTGTCCCCAGCCAATGAATGACATTCTTGTATTGTCAATTCCTTTGGCAACCAGCGCGTCCATAACAGCCTTTGCGCGATCGCTAGAGAGTTGTTTGTTGCTTGCGGCATCGCCCACATTATCCGTATGACCCTCGATACTGACTTTAAGGGTTGGATCGCTTTTCATCATCTCGAAAACTTGGTCTACGATGGGGAGCGATTCCTCCTGGATGGTCGATTTGCCTGTTTCGAAAAGAATGTCCAGTGCAATATAGCCGTCTTTGTTCAAAGCATCCAGGATATCATTCGCAGTTATTTCCTGTTTCATTTGCGCAATTTTTAGCACGGAAAGGTCGTGTGCAATATTTCCATTACCCATTGCAACACAAATGATATATTCATTCGAGTTCTTTTTCAAGGAATAACTCAAATACTGGTCGCCGACATATATTTTCTTCCCTCCCAATTTGGTGATCGCATTCTCATAGTTCCTGAGGATTTGCAGCTGACTGGGAGCTTTCAGCGCGGGATCATCCGGGAATTGATAAGAGATTACGATTAAATCACCTTCCTTAGTCTCCGTCGCTTCTTCGGACGTATTATACTCAAGTTTGTTAAAGTTTTCGCTGCAGCCGGTAATAAAGAAATTCGGCATCCTGCTGAAGAAAGGATGGTCTTTACATCCTTCAGCATCCTGGGCAACCAACGGGGCTATTCCTATAAGCAACAAGGCGACAATAAAACCTGATTTCTTCATGGTAATACTCCTGTGAGGTTTTAGTGGATGAGTCAATGAGTCTGGGACGTTTCAATTCTATTGCGTCGCTTGAAACACTGTACTAATTCTGGAAACCGAATAGATGAAAAAGTACCCCGCAGCTTTGTCCGAGGGTTGTATGTTCGTCGGCAGATTGGCAGGAATTCTCAATTGATCGTACAGATTATCCTGCACTATATCTCCCGTCGTTGT
>Ga0335079_10011194_pt1 | contig 10217 bp, 8 predicted proteins | sample Lox_Sample_33_FD_206719 | JGI IMG/M metagenome (GOLD analysis project Ga0335079, IMG submission 206719) | Soil microbial communities from Loxahatchee National Wildlife Refuge, Florida, United States - Lox_Sample_3.3 | ecosystem: Environmental > Terrestrial > Soil > Wetlands | place: USA: Florida...
ATCCGCCCCGGGCGCCACGATGAAGTCGTACTCCATCTGACGGCGATCGCCGTAGAAGACGGCGTCCACGCCGGGATAAATCGCTTCGTAGCGCACACGGGCAAAGTGCGGGACGTTCTTTTGCCAACGCTTCGGGTCGTTGCCGCGCATGTAGTTGATCACGCCGGGCTGGGGATCGAGGCCGGTGAGGCGCGGCGAGGGATTGCCTCCGGCAAAGCGAAGGCGCACGACGCTGGTCGCGCTCATGGCGTCGGCCCAGCCCTGGCCTTCAGAGTCGAGCTGGCGAGGCTTCTTCTCGCGCACGTAGGGAGTGTGCAGGCGAAGGGCGGCTTCTTCGGGCGTTAGGAAAAGCATGAAGTTGCTGCCGCCGGCGACATAGCGGACGCGCTGATCGGTTTGCCCGACGTTTTCTTCAAACTGCAGCGGCGCGTGTACGAAAGCCGCGCGGATGCTCCGTTCGAGCGCGGCATCGCGCAGTGCGGAACCAGGGATGGACGCAGCGACCGGGCGCGCAGGCGCCCAAGGTGGACGCTGGCCAGCCAGAAAGAATGCCAGCGCGCAAAGCGCACCCGTGGCTACAGCAAACTTTTTCGACATGCTGGGCTCCGAATGGATGCAAGAATCAAGGATGTGGCGGGCTGATTTCCCCGGCCAGGACGACCCCTGCGCCCCGCCCGGAACCGAATCAGAAATGCCCACCGAGAAATAGTACGGCACCCAATGAAAGTCAAGACACAAGAAGGAGTTATCGGATGGGCGCGGCCAATTTCCACTACTCCCTGCCGGCGACGGTGTTGCGGGCCCGCGTGGCCGGTCCACGCCGCCCGCGCTTGTTCCCCTGGAGGCTCCTCAAGGGTATCCTAGAGGCACTGCAATGAGTCCCGCGCCGTCATCGGGATCAGGTCCCGGGCTCGCGCCCGAGCCGCATTCCCTGGAAGCCTCTCCGGAGAGCGCCCGGGCCGAACTGGCCCGCGAGCGAGATCGCTTGCGGTTGCTGCTCGAGGTGAACAACGCGGTCGTTTCAAATCTCGAGCTCCCCGACGTGTTCGCGGCCATTTCGGCGTTCTGCCGCGATTTGTTCCATCACGAGTACACGAGCCTGGCCCTGCTCGACAAGGAAGCTCCGGGCAAGATCCGGCTGCATGCGCTCGATTTCCCATCGAGCAGGGGATTCATTCGGGAAGAGATGGTGTTGACCCTTGCCGGGGTGCCGTCCAGCGAGGCGATTCGCCTGCGGCAGCCAGTGCGGTTCGACCAGACGTCGCTGGAAAACATGGGCGGGGAAGGGGCGAAGCTGCTGCTCTCCGAAGGCCTGCGCTCCGGTGTGTGCCTGCCACTGCTGACGCGCAATGCCGTTCTCGGCACGCTGAACCTGGCCAGCCGGCAGGCCGAATTGTTTTCGGATCCGGATATCGAGCTGCTGGGCCAGATTGCGGTGCAGTTTGCGATCGCGCTGGAGAATGCGCTGGCGTACTGCGAGATCGAAGAGCTGAAGAACCGGCTGGCCGAGGAGAAGCTGATCCTCGAAGACGAAATGCGGTCGGGCTATCAGTTCGAGGACATCGTGGGGGAGAGCGCGGCGCTGCGCGAAGTGCTGCAGAAGGTCGAAACGGTCGCGCCGACAGATTCGACGGTGCTGCTGCTGGGCGAGACCGGAACGGGGAAAGAGCGCGTGGCGCGGGCCATCCACAACCTGAGCCGGCGCAGCCAGGAGCCGTTCGTCAAGATCAATTGCGCCGCGATTCCCACGGGATTGCTGGAAAGTGAGCTGTTCGGCCACGAGAAGGGCGCGTTTACAGGCGCGATCGCGCAGAAGGTCGGCCGCTTCGAACTGGCGGAGGGCGGCACGATCTTCCTCGACGAGGTGGGGGACATCCCGCCGGAACTGCAGCCGAAGCTGCTGCGCGTGTTGCAGGAGCAGGAGTTTGAACGGCTGGGCGGCAACCGGACGATTCGCGTGGATACGCGGGTGGTGGCGGCGACAAACCGCGACCTGGCCACCATGGTTGCGGAACGGCAATTCCGCAGCGACCTGTACTACCGTCTGAACGTGTTTCCGATCCGCATCCCGCCACTGCGCGAGCGGACGGGAGACATTCCGCTGCTGGCGCGGTTCTTCGCGCAGATGTACTCCCGGCGGCTGAATCGCAGCATCGAGACGATTCCCACGGAGACCATGGACGCGCTGGTGCGTTATCCGTGGCCGGGCAACGTCCGCGAACTGGAGAACCTAGTGGAGCGCGCGGTGATCCTGTCGCCGGGAACCGTGCTGCGGGTGCCGCTGGCGGAGTTGCAAAGCATGGCGGATGCGGCTCCGGCGAAATCGAGCACGCTCGAAGAGATGGAAAGGGAACACATCCTCCAGGCGCTGCGGGCCAGTCGGTGGCGGCTGTCCGGCCCGAACGGTGCGGCTACAAAGCTGGGGATGAAGCGGACCACATTGCAGTCGAGGATGAAGAAACTCGGCATCACGAGGGACGGCTCAGTCGCCCCGTAGACTGCCGATATTTCGGCGACCGCCGACATAGCGGCAGGCAGTTCAGGCAATTCCCGAAAGGCCCCGGCACGACATCTCCGTCTAATTCAAAGTAAACACAAGTGGTTGGGACAATGGCGCTGCCGACGGCCTCGTGGCTGCCGAAGTGCCCTACGCATGGCGGGTAGGCATTGGGGGTCTGACCAAACGGATGTTTCGACTGACGCATACCGAAGAGGGCGGCTCGACCGTGTTTGTAATTGAGGGCAAGCTGGGCGGCCCCAGCCTGGGTCCGCTAGGTGAGCTGCTACGGACGCTACAGGCGGAGGTCGGAGGCAACCGGCCGGTCGTGGTCGATCTGATGGGAGTCACATCGATTGACGCGGGCGGCAAGGGATTGCTGAAGGAGTTGCATGCAAGCGGCGCGACGTTCCGCGCGAAAGGTTGTTTGAATCGAGCAATCGTGGATGGGATTTGCTGTACGCCGGTGCCCGCGGGGGTGGGCGCAGTACCGGCCAGAGAGGGCAGCGGTGGCGAGGAGGGAGAAAGGAAATGAACCTGTCACAGCAAAGCACACGAAGCCAGGCGGCGGTGAATCCCGCGCAGTTGGCGCAGGTACAGCCGAAAGACTCGCAGGCGACATTGATTGCGCGCGCCCAGGCGGGCAATCACGACGCGCTGGAGAAGCTGTTCTCGAACATGAGCCCGGCGCTGTACCAGACGGCGCTTCGACTGGTGGGGACGCCGGAAGAAGCGGAAGACGTTCTGCAGGAGGGAATGCTGAGCGCGTACCGGAACCTGCGGCGATTCGAGGGACGGTCGCAGTTCTCGACGTGGCTGACGCGCATCGTGATCAATGCGGCGCTGATGCGGCTGCGCAGCCGGCGGTCGCGCCCGGCAGTATCTCTTGACGAACGGCTGGCCGAAGACGACGAAATGACATTCGCGGACCAGTTTCCGGATTCCGCGCCGAACCCCGAGCAGGTGGTGGCGCGGCGGGAGCTGGAAGACATGCTGCGGCGGAATCTGGATACGCTATCGCCGGTGCTGCGCTCCGCGTTTATCCTGCGCGAAATGGAAGGCTTCTCGACTGAAGAAGCGGCCGAGGAACTGGGCATTTCGCAGGGGACGCTGAAGGCGCGTTTGCACCGTGCGAAGCGGCAACTGGCGCGACTGGTGGGCCGAGCGCTGCGTCCGGCAGCGCGCGAGCAGCGCCAGCCTCGGATCCGGCTGCAGGCAATTCCATCGGCTTGCGCCTCGGACTGAGTTCGCAGGTACAGACTGGATCGTAAATCCGAATCGGGAAATGGCGGGGCGCTGAACAAGAGCCCCGCCTTTGCTTTTTTCCGGCGAGGCAAATCGCGCGAATCGTTAGTTTGCTGCTGCTGATGCGCGCAGAATCTCGTAGCGTTCGATCTTGGCGGCCACGCCCACGCGGCCGTCGACCGTTTCTGCGGCCGGCTCAATGCGCACGATCCTGGCCACCACTTCCACAAGGACGCCTTCGCCGCCGGTGAGTGCGGGCGGGAGTGTCAGCGTGAGCGAGACCATGGAGCCGGGCTCGGGAGCCGCTTCGGTGGTGAAGTAAAGACCGCTGCGGGAGATTTCGCGGGTGCAGGCTTCCGGTTGCCGCGTGGTGGTGCGGGGCCGTTCGAACCTTACCGGAATGGCCAGCCCGTAGCGGCGTGCGGTTCTTCTGTCCTGCATCTTGGTTCCCCCATCTGACGGCGATTCTAGGCCGGTTTGCGGCGGAGAGGCTCGGGGATTTCCCGAAATGGGCGACAAGCGTTGTCTAGAGAGCTAACACCCTGCAGAAAGGGGTATGTCTGCCGCAAAACAGGGTGTTTTGCCGGCATTTTAGTATCGAGACTCTAACTACTTTCGTTTGAGTGAGAAGGGGTCTACGGAGAAGGGGCGGCCAGGGATTCGCCTTCCCAGCGGGCTACAACCACGGTTGCGAGGCAGTTTCCTGCGACATTTACGGCTGTGCGCGCCATGTCCAGCAAGGGATCGATGCCGAGCAGGAGAAAAATCGGCTCGCTGGGCAGGCCGAAGCTGCCCGCCGTGGCCATCAGGATGACGAGCGAAGCGCGTGAGACGCCCGCCACGCCCTTGCTCGTGAGCATCAGCGCAAACAGGATCACGAGCTGGCGGCTGAAGGTCAGGTGAATTCCCGCGGCCTGTGCGACGAACAGGGTGGCAAGCGAAAGGTAGAGAGAAGAGCCGTCGAGATTGAAGCTGTAGCCGGCGGGGATGACGAAGGACACGACGCGGCGCGGCACGCCCATCGCTTCCATCTCTTCCATCGCGGTGGGCAGAGCTGCTTCCGAGCTGCTGGTGCCGAAGGCGATGGTCACCGGCTCCGCGACGGCGCGCAGGAAACGACGGAGAGGGACGCGGGCAATCAGAGCTACAGGCAACAGCACGCCGAGGATGAAGACGGCGAGCGCGCCATACAGCGTGGCGATGAGCTTGGCGTAGTCGCGGAGAACACCCAGACCCATGTGCCCCACGGTGTAGGCGATGGCCGCACCCACGCCAATGGGCGCGAAGTACATGACGACGCGGGTGAACTCGAACATGGTGTCGGCGAGGCCTTCGCAGAAGCGCAGGACAGGTTCGCGGCGGCCCTCGCGCACCCGGGCCAGCCCGATGGCGAACAGCACGGTGAAGACGACCACCTGAAGAATCTGGTTCTCGGCAACCGACTTGGCGATGTTTTCCGGGAAAGCGTGGAGGAGGATTTCGCTGCCGGACATCTGGTCGATGTGCGTGGCCTGCTGCGCTTCGGTGGCGGGCGGAATGCGCACACCGGCGCCGGCCTGCGTGAGGTTGATGGCGCCGAGGCCGATGAGCAGGGCGAGCGTGGTAACGACTTCGAAATAGACGATGGCCTTGAGGCCCATGCGGCCGACTTGTTTCAGGTCAGGGTGGCCCGCGATGCCCACGACGAGAGTAGCGAAGATGAGTGGGGCGACGATGGTGCGAATCAGGCGGAGGAAGATGGAGCCGAGAACGCGCAGGGACACTGCCTGGGCGGGAAACCACGCGCCGAGCATGATTCCGGCGACCATGGCCACGAGGATCCAGGCGGAGAGGGAGCGCCGGCGCCACGCGTATCCCGCCGAACACGCCAGGCCGGCGGCTTGAGCCACGCCCGAGGCCGCGTGCAGAGCGAAGATGGAGAGCAGGCCAGCAATGGCAAAGCATGCGACGCCGGCAAACAGCAGCGGGAGAGGGGCGGGCGGCTTGGCGCGGAGAGGCTTGATGGAAGGGGAGGCTTGCACGAGGGAGGAAGGTACGCAGGGAGGCAGGCGAAGTCAAACGGGATGAAGTGGGACGGGAGGCGGTCCACATTGGGACGGCGCGCAACCGAAACGGCACGATCGAGGGTTGCATCGTGAACACGCGAGGCGGAAAGCGATGAAAACACGATGCGACACAGTGACGGCGCAGTGGCTACCTACGTGCGATGGGAATGGCGGGTGCTCGTTGCGACGCACCGAGCGGAACGGCAGTGGGAGGGAAGGGGCCCAATGTCGTTCTGAGTGGCGCGTACCTACCTGCCTGAGAGAGGGAAGCTAGGATGGAGGACCCCAAGGCGCGAGCGGCCAGCGGCTGAACGTGCCTGCCATCGAGCGCTCAAGGGGGCTCTCGTGCCCAAGCGGGGGCCCCACAATCAACCTTACTGCTTCAGTTCACCCGCGACGGCGCCAAACGACGTGTTGCTTCACGAAGGGAAGAACCGGTGAAGTCCCTGCGGCGATCGACGGCGCGTACTCATTGAGGTGTCAAAGCCCTGCGGGCTGTACGCGCTGCTTGACTGGAATCTTCTCGGACCGGAGCACGTGCTCGATCTGCAGCTCGCGCAAGCGGGACGCGTCGTATTCGAAGCGAAGCAGCTTCTTGTTGTCGTCCACGTGAACCTTACGCAGCCCATACGTGTTGGCGAACTGCCCCAACTGCCAGAGCTGCTGCTTGTCCAACGCAGTTTCGAGTTCAAAGGTGACTTCGAGGAGCGTCATGCGCCGAAGAATATCACAGGGCTGCGTGGGCAGCCACGGCGGCGAGAGCGCTGCGTGGCGAGAAGAAGCGAGACATCGGCCTGAAGGCTGGCTCTACAACTGCGTGTGGCGGAGGCGAAGGGCGTTCCAGATTACTGAGACGCTGCTGAAAGTCATGGCGGCGCTGGCGACAATGGGGCTGAGCAGAAGGCCGGTGAAGGGGTAGAGCACACCGGCAGCGATGGGTACACCGACCGTGTTGTAGACGAAGGCGAGAAAAAGATTCTGGCGGATGTTGCGCATGGTGGCGCGGCTCAAGCGGCGGGCGCGCAGGATTCCGCGCAGGTCTCCATTGACGAGCGTGACGGCGGCGCTTTCTGCGGCGACGTCGGTGCCGGCGCCCATGGCGATGCCGACGTCGGCTTTGGCGAGGGCGGGCGCGTCGTTGATGCCGTCGCCGGCCATGGCGACTTTGCGGCCTTGGTGCTGGAGCCGCTGGATCAGTTCGATTTTCTGGCCAGGCAGGAGTGTGGCGGCGACGTCGGTGATGCCGACGTCGCGAGCTACGGCTTCGGCAGTCGGGCGTGCGTCGCCTGTGGCCATGTACACGCGCACACCTTCGCGGCGCAGCTCTTCGACGGCTTCCTTCGCAGAAGGCTTGACCGGGTCGGCGACGGCCAGAATTCCAGCAAGCTTTTCGTCAACGGCGAGATAAATGACGGTGCGGGCGGCGGCGTTGCAGCGCGCCGCGTGCTCTTCGAGCGCCGCGACGCTGATGCCGTGGTCGTCCATCAGGTGGCGGTTGCCGAGCAGCAGGCGCTGCGCGCCTGCTGCGGCCTGCGCGCCCAGGCCGGTGAGCGAGCAGAAGCCGGTGACCTCCGCGGGCGTGATGCCGTCCTCGCGCGCGCGAGCGAGGACGGCGGCGGCGAGAGGATGCTCGCTGGCGCGCTCGATGCCGGCGGCGAGGCGCAGCAAGTCGGAAGGCGAAAAGCCCGGTGCGGCGGCAACATCCACGACGCGAGGGCGGCCTTCGGTCAGCGTACCTGTTTTGTCTGCGACGAGCGTGTCTACACGCTCCAGCAACTCCAGCGCCTCCGCGTTGCGCACCAGCACTCCGGCGTGCGCGCCGCGTCCCATGCCGACCATGACGGACATGGGTGTGGCGAGTCCCAAGGCGCACGGGCAGGCGATGATCAGCACGGCGACGGCGTTCACCACCGCGTGGGCGAGTCGCGGCTCCGGGCCGAAGATCAGCCAGACAAGGAATGCGGCAACGGCGACGGCCACGACGGCGGGGACGAACCAGCCGGCGACCTTGTCCGCGAGGCGCTGGATGGGCGCGCGGCTGCGCTGCGCGTCGGCGACGAGGCGGACGATTTGCGCGAGCAGCGTTTCCTGCCCGACGCGCTCGGCACGCATCAGGAAGCTGCCGGCGCCGTTGATGGTGCCGGCGATGACTTGTTCACCCGGCGTTTTCTCGACGGGCAACGGCTCGCCGCTGATCATGGATTCGTCGACGGCGCTTGCGCCTTCGAGCACGACGCCATCAACGGGGACGCGCTCGCCGGGGCGGACGCGCAGGCGGTCGCCCGCGGCGACTTCGGCGATGGAAATGTCTTCCTCGGCTCCGCCGGGCTGGAGGCGGCGCGCCGTTTTGGGCGCGTAGGCGAGCACGGCGCGTAGCGCGTCCTGCGTGCGGCTGCGGGCACGGAGCTCGAGCACTTGGCCGAGCTGAACCAGCACGGTGATCACGGCGGCGGCCTCGAAGTACAGGTCGGGCATCGCGTGTCCCGCCATGGCGGCGTGCTCTCCAGCCGACCTGAACCAACCTGGAAAAACGAGCACCGCGACGCTGTAGAGGTAGGCCGCGCCGTTTCCCAGGGCGATCAGGGTAAACATGTTCAGGCTGCGGTGGACGAGCGAGGTCCATGCGCGCTCGAAGAACGGCCAGCCGCCCCAGAGCACGACCGGCGTTGCCAGCACAAACTGCAACCAAGCCTGCGTGGTGGGCGAGGCGAACGCATCAAGCGGGTGGCCGGGCAAATGCGCGGCCATGGCCATTAGAAAGACGGGCAGTGTGAGGCCGGCGCAGGCGCGGAAGCGGAGCGACATGTCTTCGAGCTCGGGGTTGCGCTGCTCGGTGACTTCCACGACGCGCGGTTCGAGCGCCATTCCACAGATGCGGCAGGAGCCGGGCTCAGAGCGAACGACCTCCGGGTGCATCGGGCAGGTGTAAGACTGGGCGGCGGGGGCGGACGATGAGGATGCCAATGCGACCGAAGGCGCAGGCGGCTTCGCAGCGCCAAGGGACGAGATGCCGACGAGTGGCGACGGCACGCGCGTGTGGGCGTGCGCGTGTTCGGGCGGATTCGCGAGGAACTTTTCCGGATCTGCTTTGAATTTTTCGAGGCAGCCGCGGGAACAGAAGTAGTAGGCCAGGCCGCTGAATTCGAATGAGCCGGCGTTGCGGGAGGGGTTGACCTGCATGCCGCAGACGGGGTCGCGGACAGAACTTGCGGAGGCAGAGGGCGTCGGGACTGCGGCGGCGTGAGACTCGTGTTGGGTGTCGTGATTCATCGCGTCTGATGCGTGGTCTTATGGTAGCAGGGCGCTACGCCGAACCGGCTTTGACTGGCGACGCCTTGCCGGGGTTTGATGTACGGGCGCACAGGCTGAAGCCTGTGCCACAAAATGCAGCGAATTGAGAGCGCGATGCTGTGGCTGTTCGGTCCGGGGCCGGAGAAACGGCCCGGGCGGCTGTGGCCGCGCTGGCTGTTTCTGCGCGCTCTCGGGGCGATTTACTTCTCGGCGTTCTTCTCCCTGCTGTTCCAGGCGCAGGGACTGATCGGCCCGCAGGGAATTCTGCCCGCGAGCGAGTACCTCCATGCCGTGGCGCAGCAGATCGGCGGGCTCGGCTATTGGTACGCCCCGACGCTGCTGTGGTTCTCCGCCTCCTCTACGATGCTCGCCGCGCTGTGCTGGTTCGGCGTGATTGCGTCGCTGCTGGTGGTCTTCAACGTATGGCCGCGCGCGTCGCTGGCGGTCTGCTGGGTGACTTTTCTGTCGTTCGTCGCGGGCTTGCAGGACTTCGCGGCGTACCAGTCGGACGGGATGCTGCTGGAAGCGGGGTTCGTCGCGCTGTTCTTCGCGCCACCGGGACTGCGACCCCGCTTGGGCGTGGCGAACCCACCCTCGCGCGCGAGCCACTTCCTGCTGCTGTGGGAGTGGTTCCGCATCTACTTCGAGTCGGGGCTGGTGAAAATTGCGTCGGGGGATCCCACATGGCGCAATCTGACGGCGATGGACGAGTACTACCAGAACGGCCCGCTGCCCACGTGGCTCGGGTGGTACGCGCAGCATCTGCCGCAGCGGTTCCACGCGGCGACCGCCGGCGCGACGCTGTTTGTGGAATTGTTTCTGGTGCTGCTGGTTTTCCTGCCCCGCAGGTTCCGGCTGGCGCTGTTCTTTATCGTGACGCCGTTTGAGATCGGCATCATTTCGACGGCGAACTACTGCTTCCTGAACTACCTGGTGTTGTGGCTGGGAGCGCTGCTGCCAGATGACGAATTCCTGACGCGTGTCTGGCCGTACGCGCGGGCGCGGCGGCACGCGGAGGTGGCGCGCGCGGCGGCTGCACGCGGCATCGGGTCGGCGACGGAACGCGCGTGGCACTGGCCGCGCGTGACGCCAGTCCTGCTGTCGGCGGTGTGCCTCACCTGGGTCTTCTACGGGACGTT
>Ga0335079_10011197_pt1 | contig 10216 bp, 11 predicted proteins | sample Lox_Sample_33_FD_206719 | JGI IMG/M metagenome (GOLD analysis project Ga0335079, IMG submission 206719) | Soil microbial communities from Loxahatchee National Wildlife Refuge, Florida, United States - Lox_Sample_3.3 | ecosystem: Environmental > Terrestrial > Soil > Wetlands | place: USA...
CGCGGGTTCCGGCTTGCAAAGATCGTGAAAGGAACCCGAGAGGCCAAGGCAACTGAAATATAACGGGGATTCTTAAAATACTCTATCGTCTATCGTCTTTCGACGGGGGGTCGCGCCTTCCATCCACAAGCGGCGAATAGTCCAGCAAAGTTTCGCCGTGGGGTCGCGCCGGCCTGCTCGATAAGGCAGTCGAACCAACCGCCTTAGTTCATCTCGTCGGTCGCATCGTTCCCGGAGCGGGCGGCAACAATCGCGGGGGCAATCACCATACCGATAAATGCAAGGGCAATCAAGAGGTCATGCATGGTTTTCTTCTCCTTGTTCGGCCCATCAGGGCCTGTCCACAACCTGATGATCGGATAAGGCGCCGATTTCTTAAATAGCACTTCCTTCTGCTGGGCTGAGGCGGGAGGGGCAGAGGGGTTCCCACCATTGTGCTAGGGCGGCTCGGCGCCGGGTTTCTCAGGGCCTGAGCGGGCTCAATTTTAGGTTGAGATACCTCTTGAATGTAGTTGAATCGAGACAGCTTACATTGTCGGGAAGCATTGGGCTGCCGATGGGATTCCGGGGCGGTCGAAAGCTCGTCCGCCGGTTGAGGCCCAAACGAAAAAGTCAGCATCTTTCGGCGCCGGTCAACTCGTTCGCTGGCACGGGTTGCGGCTCCAGATTCTAGGCCGGCTTCTAGCGGGACGGCTTGCGCAGGCGCTCGGCATCGCGCTTCTGCGCGCGCCACTTCAGGCCCATCCAGGCCAGATAGCCGAGCTGGATCACCCACGTAATGGTGTAGGCGGCGACGACGAATTCATGGTCGAGAATGGCGCGTGGATCCATGTTTTTCCCTTTGCCGCTGCGTTCAGGCGCTGGTGGCTTCCAGGGCGGCTTTGGCCTCGAGGGCGGCGTTCTTCTGCTGCTGGCGTTCGACGTGGTAGCGCAGTGCGAGGAGGAGGAATCCCCAGAGCGCCCAGGCCAGCACGTTCCAGCCGAAGGCGGCAAGCATTTTGGGGTCCTTGATGCCCGAATCGGGCCCTCCGCCGAAGACCGGCGCCGGGTGCTGCGTGCGCCACCAGCGGTTCGACATGTAGACGATGGGCACGTCGAGTGCGCCGAAGATGCCGAGGACGGCGGCCAGAGTCTGCATCTGCGGTCCAGCGGCAAAACGGCGCAGCAGCAGGTAGCTGACGTAGATGAGCCAGAGGACGAGCGTGGTGGTCAGGCGAGCATCCCAGGTCCACCAGATGCCCCAGGCGCGGCGGCCCCAGAGCGGACCCGTCGTCAGCACAACAGAGCAGAAGACAACGCCGACCTCGGCGCCGGACAGGGCGAGGGCGTCGCCGGCCTGCGCCCAGTCGGGGCGGCTCTGGCGCCACGACAGGTAGGCGATAGAGCCGATGAGGCTCAAAGCGAAGTAGAGAAAGCAGAGGATGGCGTTGGGAACGTGGTAGTAGAAGATGCGCTGCACTTCGTGCATGGTCGATTCATCGGGCGCGACATAGATGGCCTGGTAAAAGGCCCAGCCAAGCAGCGCGACGGTGATGGCGACGTAGAGGCCGATGAGAAGTTTCTTCATGCAGGAACCCTGATGGTTCCAGTCTACGCTCAGGAGTGGAAGCAATTGTGATTTGGATCACCCGACACCGGGCTGAGGCGCGGCGCTGCGGTTTACGCGGCCTTTTGCCTGGGTCTGACCTTTGCTCCGCGATTGGTTCTTCGAAGCGATCCGGAGATCGTGACCGGCCGCGCTCGGGCTTTCGCCTACTGTTCGCACCTGGCTGCAGGCGCCGCCGTTGACGATGGGCAAATCGTCGCAACCGGCAACGCCAACGTGTTCACCGACAGGCTTGGGTAGTTCACAGCTTTTCCCAGGTTCATTGCCTTGAAGAGGATGTCGGTTTCTTTATGCGGTGGCGTCGTTGCCTTCAGTGTGGGAATCTCTGCCTCCAGCGTCGCGGCCTGCACATGGCAGCCAGAATAATTCCCGTTCTTGTCCAGAGTCGCCGCGAAGGTGTTCCCCCCCGACGGATCGGTCCCGTACTTCTCCGTGTCGCCTGCCACCAGGAAACCGGTTGCCGTCCCTATCGCTGCGCCGGATTCTCCACCTCCGTCGAAGGTTCTGGCCCAGATGGGAGTGAGAGTCGTAGGATTCAACTTTCCGAACAGGGCCAGGAAGGGCCCGATCTCGCTAAGGCTCGACTGCCGCCCGGAGAAGTAAAGTCCGCCCCAATTCGCATGGAACAACGTCCCCGTCACATTTCCGCCGGCATGGCGAATGCTCATGCGTTTCAAGATTCCGCCGGTCGCTGTGTTGATCTTCAGGATGAGGAGTACCCGATTTTCCGTTGCTTTGTCGATGACCAGTCCGTTCAGCAGAAATGCTCCCTCATCTGCATTCTCCACGACATTGCTCGCGCCAATTTCCAAAGCCGCGCTCCGGTAGACCCTTTCCCACTGAATCCTCCCTGCCGGGTCCATCTTCACCAGCCAGGATGCAGTGGGATCCGTTGGGAGGGGATATCCAGTCCAGAAAGCCCAGGCAAACAACAGGCTTCCATCCTTCAACTCCGTGATGCCTCCCCCGTTCAGGAACTGGTTGGGTTGCGGAACAGGGGCCGCGACCGTCAGTTTTTTGGCCCACAGCACCGCTCCAGCCTTCGATATCTTCATCACCGTGGGCCACACCACGAGATTTCCCTCGTGCAAAAATCCCGTGGATTCGGACCCGGTGACAATATAGCCGTCGCTTACTTCCAGAACCTGTCCGGAAAACGCCTTGCAGCGGTGCTGCACTGTGCTCTTCCAGGTGAGCCTGCCCGCTGCGTCGACCTTCAACAACAGCACGTAATTGCAGTTCGTCGATGAAGGTTGCACGTCCCCCAGCAAGAGCATTCCGCCGTCGGAGGTGGGGTAGAAGTTCCCACCCTCCGACAAACCGGGCCCGGAGAAGGACTTTGCGTACTCTTTGGCCCAGGTGCTTGAGAACTTCGCCCAGATGAGAGTGCTCTCTGTCGAATTCACTCCCGGTGGAATGATCACGCCGTTCACCAGATACCCACCCGGGACGGGGCTCACGGTAAGCTCATCGAAGTTGCTGGTTCCCCTGTCGATCTCCTTTCCCTCCCGCACTCTCCCCAGATTATCGAGCTGGGCAATGATCGTCTCCTGGCCATTGGAGGGTGTTCGATGCACTGCGGAGAGCATGTAAGTACCCGTGCCGGTCGGCACAACAAATCCGTTTTCCAGGTTGCCGGCGCCGTAGGCTGCGGACCACAACCTGGTTACTGCTTCGGGATTGGAGGCGTCCTGAGCCCAGGCATGTCTTTCTGTGACCAGGGCAAGGCATCCGAGCAGGAACAAGATAGTCAGGTGAAGTCGGCATGGCCGCGACAATGACTGAGAAGGCGGCGGGAAGAGGCCCGGGATCTTGCGCATACGGTTGCCTCCTGGCTCCGATTCGAAAGGTTACCTGTCCGCTGGGAGAGACGAAGCGGGCTGTCGCATGAGGGATGTTCTCCGGTTCCGCAACTCAAGTCAAGTGGCGGCCGGCAAACTCGAAAGCGTTTGCAACGGTGCTTGGATGTCGAACCAGCTCTGCCTTTGTTGACGGACCTCAGGCTAGCGGCAGCCGCCCCGAAAAATCCGCTTCCTACTCCGCGTGCAGGACGACATCGAAAAGCAGCAGGCTGACGGTGGTGAAGATGATGTCGTAGCCGAGCAGCATCTTGATCCAGAGTGTGGGATCATTCTCGCCGGTGAGGATCGACTTCACGGCCAGAACCATGGCCAGCAGCGCCGGCATGAAGATGGGGAAGAGAATCAGCGGCAGCAGCAGCTCGCGGTTGCGGCTGCGGATGGAGAGCGCGGCGAAGAATGTGCCGTTGCCGACCAGCGCCCAGGTGCCCAGCGGCAGCACCAGAGCCAGCTTCCATGGCTGGCCCTGGATGTTGAGGTTGTACATCACCAGAAACACGGGCGCCAGCAGCATCTGCACGATGGTGACGAAGAGAAAGTTGGCCAGCACCTTGGCCAGAAAGAGCTCTGCGCCGGGCGAGGGCGCCATGCGCTGCGCGTCGAGCACCTGGTGGCGGATTTCGCGCGCCCAGGCCTGGTTGAGCGCGCTCACTGAGGCGAACATGGTGGCCACGCACAGCACGCCGCCGGCGATGTCGCGGGCAAAGGCGCCGCGCGGATCGAAGGCCAGCGAGAAGAGCACGACCACGAGCAATGCGAAGAAGAGCATGGAGTTGATGGCTTCGCGCGAGCGCCACTCGATGCGCAGGTCCTTGATGAGATGAGTCCAGAGGGCGCGCGTCACGGATCGCTCCTCTCAGAGCTGTCGGACTCGTTCTCTCCCACCCTTGCCGTTCGACCCTTCGGGTCGCCCGCCAAGGATGGGGCACCCGGCTTCTCGTCCCGACGATCTGCATGATCCCAGGTCCGAAAACACGGACCTGGGGCACCCATTTCTGAGTTCTTCTTATTGGAGTCTTTGGTCAAGTCGGCGGTCTGCGCATTGGCGGCGCGAAGATAGTCTTCGGGGCTGAGAATGAGCTGCGTGCCGCGCGTGCCGGCGGAAACGCTGATGCGATCGAAGAGGATCGCCGTCTCGTCGAGATAAACAGGAAACGCCTTTTTCGCTCCGAAGACGGTGACGCCGCCGCGAATGTAGCCGGTGAGCGCCTGCACGTCCTTGAGAGCGACCATCTCGGTCTTGCGCGCTCCGGCGGCGCGCGCCAGCTTTTTGAAATCGAGCTCGGCATCGCCGGGGATCACAGCGAAGAGATAAACGCCAGGTCCGCCGCTGGTAATTAGCGTTTTGAAGACCTGCTCCGGGGGCATGCCGATCTTTTTCGCCACCGTGATCGCGGTCAGGTCGTCGGGGTCGACCTCGTACTCGCGCAGCTCGAAGGGAATGTCGAGGCTTTCAAGAAACCGTGCGCCGTTGGTTTTCATGCGGAGGGCCGTCCGGGGTCGATCGAGGAAATGCGGCCGGCATGCAATGCGATCACCCAGTCGGCGATGGGCGCGGCCAGGTCGCGCTGGTGGGTCGTAATCACAATGGTGCGATTGCTCTGGCGAAAGCCGGAGAGGAGTTCGACCATCTGCCGGGCGCTCTCGACATCCATGTTGGAGAAAGGCTCGTCGAGCAGCAGCAGTTCGGGGACGGGCAGCAGCACTCGCGCCAGCGAGGTGCGCTGGCGCATGCCCTGCGAGTATTGGCCGAGCATGCGGTCCAGATCCGGATCGAGGCCGACCTGGCGCAGAGCCTCGGCCGGCGCAAGGCATTCGCGTCCGAGATAAAGGCGGGCGAAGTAGCGCAGATTCTCTTGCGCGGTGAGTTCGTCGTAGAGCATCGGCGCGTGGCTCATATAGCCGATGCGGGCGCGAGCCTGCCGCGGTTCGAGGCCGCCGAAGACTGTTACCGACCCGAGGCTGGGTTGCAAGAGTCCGGCGAGGATGCGCAGAAGCGTCGACTTGCCGGCGCCGTTTTCGCCGATCAGCACATAGCAGCGGCCGGGCTCGAGATCGACCGAGACGTGGCGCAGCGCGGCAAAAGAGCCGAAGAGCTTGGAAACCTCATCGACCCGGGCGCAAAGCGTCGGGCCGGCGGCCGGGTCGGGCATTCCGTTCAATGTGCGTTCTGGGCGGCGGGATTGGGCGGCGGCGCGGAGGCGGCGCGCGGGTTCGGGGCAGCAGCCGGTGCGCCATTGGGCTGCGTGGGAGCGTATTTGCTGGCGCATTTGGCTTGCAGCGCGGTGGCGTGGAAGACGCCGTCGCGGCCATAGGAGCCTTCGGCGAGCGCCTGAGCGTCATCCTTGAAGGTGTCCGGCGGCGGTTCCGAGCCTTTGTAGCTTACTCTCAGCACGCGGCCCGCGGAGGCCTTGGGCGAATGGCTCTCAAACTCATCGAGGACGAATTCGACGTGCGTGCCATCCTGGACGATCGTGCCCGGTTTCACGAATCCTTCCACGCGAAGCTGGCTGGTGTAGGCTTTGGCTCCCATGCCGCCCAGTTCGCCGATGGTCACGTAGTAGCTCTTGTTGGCCCCGTAGCCGGAATAGGCCAGCCAGCCGATCGTGCCCAGAATGACGGCAACCGCCAGGCCGATGCGCACGGAATTCGCTGAGGTCTTCATGCTCAACTTCAACGATACGAGCCGGAGCAGTCGGGGTCAACCGTCCATCGCATGTGCTGTGACTTATCGCACAACAATCCGTGAAGTTGGACCTGGCCACGGCATCGGAGAGATGGCGCGGGCGGGTGGGGAGGGCTTGAGTCGGCCTTAAGAGGACGGATCGGGGCTTTCCTTATCGCCCTGGAACCGAAGCCGTTCCGTCGCCGGAATGAAAGGCATGGTCCTTGCCGGGAGCCAGCGCTGGCGCAAGCTTCCGCCGGGCCTCTTCGTCCATTTCAAAGTTGGGCAGCAGTGCCGCCACTGCCGGATACGCCACCATGCCGATGAAAACGAGGGCAATCAGAATATCGTTCATTTCGCAAACTCCTCATCTGGGTTCGAAGGCGTATCTCGAAATGCTATGAGGCGACTCTGAGTTCCAAACCGAGGTGGCATCTTCCTGAGGAAAAGCCACTTAACGACTTTGCTCCGCCTTACGCCGTTTCGAGAACCGCCGGCCGGGAGGTCACACTACCCTGCGAGGCTGCCACTATCCAGGCAAGCGCGTCTGGGGCGGGTACCCATCGCACCGCCCCCAAAGACTCCCCCTGGACTATTTCGTGAATGTTCCTTCATTCTGCACTTCCGGCGCACAAAAGTCTACGCATAAGTAACTTATTTTCTGTAATTTACTGGGTACCGCAGTGGTAACGGGAATGGCCTGAAAGTGGTATGGACGATCGGGGATGTGGGGGAGCCGGCAGGATTGGCCGAATCAGAGCGCTCTTAACGGACGGAGTCGAGTGTTTGCGCAGCCCGGTCGAGGGCCTGCGTCAGCACGCCGAGCTGCTGCCCGGCCCGGGGCTCGTCGTGCGCGTCGATCGCCTCGTTCACGCCGGGGATGACGACCGCGGCGTACCCGGTGTACTCGCCCGGAGCGAAGATCACGTGCTTGTACCACGGACGATTGGGCAGGCCGGCGGGCGCGATGAAGGCGGCCTCGGCCTGGCGAAGGGCCCGGTTCAGCGCAGCCGGATCGCCTTGCGGCGCAGCCTGCAGCGCATGCGCTTTTTCCGCAGCCGCCAGGAAGCGTGACGCGGCTTCGCGCGCCGGGCCGAAATCCAGCGAACCCAGCTTGAGATCGGCGGCCTTTTTCTGCGCGGCATCGATGTAAGCCGCAATTTCGCGCGCGTAGGTCGCGTAATCGTAGGGCAGCACGTCGGTGTCGGCCATGCGGATGCCTTCGAGTCCGAGCACGCGCGCCATCTGCTGCAGGTAGACAAAGTGCGGATCGGCGTTGGCAACAAACCAGGCGTAGTCGTCGAAAGTGGAGTGATAGACGCCGTAGGGTCCGCCCGAGCCGATGTCGGTGGAAGGCACGCCGACGTGCTGCAGAAACGGCGTGAAGTCCGAGCCCGAGCCGAGATCGCCGACGTGCACGTCGCCATTGTCCATGGGCGGAGCGTTGGAGCCGCGATGTTCGTTGCCCTCGAGGCGATGACTCTTCCACTGCTCGTAAACGGTTCCGCCCTTGGGGCTGGGCACGTCGCGCGCCAGGTCGCGCATGAACTGCTTGAGTGAGGGGACGGCCGCGGCCGAAAAATCCGGTCCAGAGACCGCCACATCGACATTGAAGTAGGCGACGGCGTTGTCGAGCGGCTTGGCGTACTGCTCCACCCATTCGGTTGAGCCGATGAGGCCTTCCTCTTCCGCGTCCCAACTGCAGAAGATCATGCTGCGCTTCGGCCGCCAGCCCTGCTTGAGCAGAGCCCCAATGCCGTGCACGTCTTCGAGCAGCGCCGCGGTGCCGCTGTTGGGATCGACGGCGCCATAGACCCACGCGTCGCGATGATTGCCGGTGACGACCCACTCGTCGGGGAGCTGGGTTCCTTTGATCCTGCCGATGACGTCCCAGATGGTTCTGACCTGGTAGTCCTGCCGGCTGATCAGATGCGCCTTCACGCCGCCGGGGCCGAGATGATAGCGGAAAGGCAGCGCGCCCTGCCAGCCCTGCGGCACGCCGGGGCCTTTGAGCGCCTGCAGGATGGGCGCGGCATCGTGATAACTGATCGGTATCGAGACGATGTGCGGCTGGTCGCCGGTGTTGTCGGCAGGCTGACGCGCGGAGTCGGGCAGGTCGGGCGTGGAGGCGACGCCTGGCGTTTGCGGATCGCCGGGATAGCGGAAGAGGTATTGCACGGAGCCGCGCTGCACGCCGGTCTCCGGCCGCCATGGGCCATCGGGCCAGGGATCGCCTTTGTAGTAGCCGTCGTCCTGTGGATCGGAGTAGATGAGCACGCCGGCGGCGCCGTGCTGTTCGGCGATGTAGACCTTCACGCCGCGAAAATTGCCGCCATAGCGCGCGATCACGATTTTGCCGTGCAGGTCGATGTGCTGCGCGGCCAGCTCGTTGAAATCTTCGAGGCGGCCATAGTTGGCGTAGACCACTTCGCCGGTGACATCGCCGGAACCCGAAGAGCCGTTGAAGGGCATCACCACGCGGGGATCGTCCTGGAACGGATCGCCGCTGTCGACGTGCTCGCGCGTGGGGCCGGCCATGAGCGGCTTGCCATCCGCGCCGGCGGCCTCGACCTTGACGATCTTGGGCCAGTTGAGCAGCACGCGATAGGGAACGATCTCGGTGTCGAGGCCGGCGGCTCGGAACTTCTGCGCGACGTACTCGGCGGTCGCGTGGTCTTCAGGCGTGGCGGCAAGGTGCGGCGCGGCGGTGAGCGTCTTGAGCTCTTCGCCGGCAAGTTTCGCGTCGGGAACGGAGAGGAATTCCTGCTCGATCTTCGCTTCGGCCGAGAAATCGGAGTAGCCGAAGACCGTTTGCGGAGCGAAGCGGCCGCCGGACGGAGAAGCGGCAACAAGGAGGAGGGCAAGGAGCTTGGGAAATGTCATTCCGAGACCTTGTGAGTTGAACCTGAGGGGTTGTTACCGCAAAGGCAGCCCTCGGGCCGGGAATCAAGCCACAGCTTACACCAGGGGGCCGGCGCGGCTTGCACCGCGAATAACGGGACCAGATTGTCTCAGGGGGCGGGTGGCACGGATCCCGGGGCCGCGTTCCACGAACAAAAATGGGGGCCCCAGGTCCCCGGTTTTGGGACCTGGGAGGCTTCTGCGGTAAGCTCGACGGCGATGCCCCGCGGCCTCTTTCGATTCCAGCAAACCGGCGAGTTCCACTTTCTCACCTTCAGTTGCTACCACCGCTTTCCTTATCTTCAGACGGCGACAGCGCGTGATCTGTTCGAGAGCGCACTCGAGTGCATCCGCCGCCGCTACGTCTTTCTCGTCGCCGGTTACGTCGTCATGCCCGAGCACGTGCATCTGCTGGTCAGCGAGCCGCGCAAGGGTCTTCTCTCCCGCGCCGTGCAGGCGCTCAAACTCTCTGTCTCGGTGCGCCGCAAGGAGCGGCCGTTCTGGCAGGCGCGATACTACGACTTCAACGTGCATACACACGACAAGCAAGTGGAAAAGCTTCGCTACATGCATCGTAACCCGGTGGTGCGCGGATTGGTGGAAAAGCCCGAGCACTGGCCGTGGTCGAGTTATCGCCACTACCTCATGGGAACGACAGGCACGGTCGAGATCGAGTCGGAGTGGACCGCCGCGCGGCGCGGAGGGCGGCTCCCCAAGGGATTCGAGCTTAAGACTCCGGAGGGTTGAGCTTTGTGGTCTCCCAGGTCCCAACACCGGGGACCTGGGGCACCCATTCTTTGTGGTGGAACTCATACCCCAAGACCTGGGCCACCCGCCCGCTTGTTTTCTGATGGTTCCCGCCCCGGTAACCTTCAGCAACTTCGCAGCAACCCGCGCGGGGTGACGTGTCCCTGCTCCACCCGCTGCTTTAGCAGCGTTGTTCTTCGGCGGACAGGTCACCGCTGCAATAGGGACCGAACGAACCCCGCGACTGTCTCCGCAGCCGTGTACGGCTCTCGTTGGAGCAAGAGATGCGGCCCTTCAAGTACAGCCACAGCCATCTGTGGTTTGATCTGCCGAAGCTCGTCGAGACACGCAACCCTGACAAGTCGATCTTGCTTCGCCTGTACATACAGGACGGGCATAGTCACCCGGCCCATCTCTGGACGGACCTCACATGTGAGC
>Ga0335079_10011198_pt1 | contig 10215 bp, 7 predicted proteins | sample Lox_Sample_33_FD_206719 | JGI IMG/M metagenome (GOLD analysis project Ga0335079, IMG submission 206719) | Soil microbial communities from Loxahatchee National Wildlife Refuge, Florida, United States - Lox_Sample_3.3 | ecosystem: Environmental > Terrestrial > Soil > Wetlands | place: USA: Florida...
AACAATGACGGCTGCCTGGATATCCTGGTCCTGCGCGGCGGCTGGGAAACGGCACTGCGGAAATCGCTGCTGCGCAACAACTGCAACGGCACCTTCACCGATGTCACCGTGGAAGCCGGCCTGGGCGAGCCAACCACCACGGAATTTGCCGTGTGGGTGGACATCAATAACGACGGATTCCTCGATCTCTACGTAGGCAACGAAAACGAGCCGAATCAGCTTTTCCTGAACAATGGTAACGGCACATTTAAGGACATCTCACATTCGTCGCGGACTGATCTGTCACTGCTTTCGAAGGCAGTGGTAGCGGCCGATTACGACAATGACGGCTATGCCGACCTGTTCGTGTCCAACTACCGCGGTGACAGCGCGCTGCTTCACAACAACCACGACAACACTTTTACCGACGTGGCGCCTCAGGCAGGCGTCCCAGCCTCAGGACATGGATTCGCCGCCTGGTTTTTCGACTACGACAACGACGGCTGGCCGGATATTCTGGCGAGCAGCTACGCGATGTCCGTGGAGGAAAGCGTGCGCACCTACCTGGGACTGCCCCACAATTCCCCCACCATGAAACTCTACCGCAACCTCGGCAACGGCACCTTTCGCGATGTGACTGAGGAAACCGGGCTGAACAAAGTTTTCATGCCGATGGGTGCGAATTTCGGGGATGTGGATAACGACGGGTATCCAGACATCTATTTCGGGACCGGAGAACTGTCTTTTGCCTCTCTGCTGCCCAATGTGCTCCTGCATAACAAAGGAGGAAAGAAGTTCGTGGACATCACTGCCTCCTCTGGCACGGGCGAGTTGCATAAGGGGCACGGCGTGGCATTCGCGGACATCGACAATGACGGAGACGAAGACCTGTTGGAAGTGGTCGGCGGGGGGGTTCCAGGCGACCCCCATACGTTCCGGCTTTTCGAAAACCCGGGCCACGGCAACGATTGGATCAGCGTGCGGCTGGTAGGTGTCAAGGCGAACCGCGCGGGCATCGGCGCCAGGATTAAAGTGACGGTAAAGAACGGAACCGAGACGCGAGCGGTTTATCGGACCGTGGGACACGGGTCGTTCGGCTCCTCGCCTCTGGAACAGCACATGGGGCTGGGTAAATCGGCGGAGATCGTGGGCCTGGAGATTCAGTGGCCCGGAGATGCCCAGCCGCAGCGGTTTGCGTCCGTGCCCAAAAACAAGGCGATTGAAATCCGGCAGTCCGCCAGTGACTACCGCGTGATCGATCGGCCCCGGTTCAAGTTGGGAGGCAATCATGGGAAGTAGGTCACAGCGGGGCGGGCCATCCTGCCCGCAGCCATCCTTCCGGTCGCCCCACAGAGCTCCAGTCAGAGCCATCGCCCGGTTCCTCCTGGTGCTGCTCCTGACAGCCGTGAGGGTGGCTGCCGCCACACGGTACCCGGTCACCGGCATTGTTCTGAATGTTGACCGGCCGCACCGCAGTTTCGACGCCTCGTGTGGGGCCATTCCCGGATACATGGAAGCGATGGCGATGCCGTATTCCGTTCTGGACGATCGTGAACTCGCCGATCTGAAGCCGGGCGCCTATGTGGACTTCACGCTGGTGGTGGAGAAGGCGCGCTCGTATGCCGAAGGCATCCGCATCCATCGCTACGAAAGCTCCGAGCGGGAGCCGCTGCTCGCACGCCGTCTACAACTGCTGGAAGCCCCTCACGCCACCGTAAAACCAGGTGACGCGGTGCCCGATTTCACCTTGACCGACCAGACCGGGCGCCGCGTAGCGCTGTCGCAATGGGCTGGGAAAGTGGTGGCTGTGACCTTCATGTATACCAGTTGCCCGTTGCCCGACTACTGCTTCCGGCTCTCCAACAACTTCGGTCAACTGAACCAGCGCTTCGCCAGCCGCATGGGCCGCGACCTGGTGCTGCTCAGCATCAGCTTCGATCCGGTGCATGACCAGCCCAAAGTACTGGCAAAATATGCGTCGACCTGGAAGGCCGATCCCGAATCGTGGCACTTCCTGACCGGGCCGCTCGACGAAGTGAAGGCCGTTTCGCGCCAGTTCGGGCTGAATTACTGGCCCGACGATGGCTACTTCACGCACTCGCTGCATACCCTGGTAATCGATCGCCAAGGCCGGCTGGCAGCCGATTTCGAAGGCAATCAATTCACCGCCCGGCAATTGGGAGACTATGTGGATGTCCTGATTTCCGGCAGGTAGCGCCGCAGCGATACAACGGCAGATATAAGCCTCGTCGGAGGAAACTGTTGGTCATCGACATCCAGTCGCCGCTGGAAGGTCCGGCCGGCGCGGTCGGCGGACGCAATGCGAGATAGCGCGGCTTCGGCGGGTTGCTGTTCGTAGTCAGTTGCCTTTCGAGCCAGTTTGCCCGCTCCGGTAAACACTACGCCGTTAGGGAGGACCTATCGTCGACGGGCCACTTCTCATGGTTCGGTACATCCAGGTACCCGACCAACAGGCTTGGCGCCCCGGCAGAACCTTCTGGCGGAGATGCCGGTTCCAGGCCAGCCCAGGCCAACGTCCGCGGTGGCTATTTCCGGATTTCAGGGGACTTTGGTGCAGAACCGCAGGGGGACCGGCGGGCCCCCAGCGCTGCACATCTGGAGGCCCGTTTCCAATTTTGAGCACGCCAACACTGCCGTGCCAGCAGAGGCCGGCTTCTATCTATTCAGCGGTCGCGAATTCCACTTCGATTACCGATTTGTTGCCAGTGGTCACTGCACTGGAATACTCACTGCCGTTCCTGAAATCCAGGCGGCGCTTACCTGAATGCTCGCCGGTCCCTTTGCGGCATCGGGAGGCATACGAAAGTTCACCTGGTATCCGTCCACAGCGCCGGGGAGTCCCACGGCACTCAGTACTTCCGCAGCCTTTCCGTTGACCGTCACTTCGACAGGCGAGTTGACGATGGCCACAGGACTCGATGGGAACGGCTGGCCCGGATCTACTCCCGGGGTCACCGGGCCGAGACCTCGCGCAAAAAGCGAAAGGAGCTCGCCTGCTGTTGCAGGCGTCGAAGCAGTGACGAGAGAGAAGTCGCCGGAATGGGTGACGGCCGGGCCGGCAGGCAGCATCGCAATTTCGGGGCTCTCCATCGGGATCAAATGGATTACATACCGTTGCGTTCCACCTCCATGCTGGCGCCGGTTCGCGGGGTCTTCCGTTATTGAGGCGCTGCGTACGGCCGGCGATGCAGCCTCCGCAACCACCTCCCCGCGTGCGCCCAGGAATGCCCCAGTGCCACCCGTGACCGCGAAATTGTGCACCGTCGCTTGCGAAGGAGATCCTGGGGGCGGAGCGCCACCGGCAAATCCGCTGGCCATAATCGTCCCGATCGGGGTACCGTCGCTCTTCAAGATTTCGAAGGCAAGATCGAGTGCTGCATTCCGCACAACGTCAGCGATTGCGTGGCCGGGATTGGGCAAGGTGACAAGACCAATGGTCGGCCCCACGCGCGTGAAAACTCCCATCACCGGCTGGCCGTTGACCGCTTGAATGTCGGCGATGCCGATCTGCCCGTTGAAGATTTTGCCCGGCGTCAGCGGCGTAGGCATGCCGGGATCAGTCGCATATTTGGAAACGTCGCCGGTGTCTTCGAAGTAGATGACACCGTTGATCGTGTCGATCTGCAATACGGAAGCCGGCGGGACTTGCGCCAGACCCGCATGAAAGAAGGCGGCAGCGCATACGGTGGCCCCGAGAGCTGCTTTCCTTGATACCCCCCTGCCGAACTCCAACAAGAGGTTCTTCGCTTGTTTCCGCATTTCTTGTTCTCCTTTCCGAATCAAATGGCGCCATGTATCGTCGAGCGCCACCCCGAATAAGGAATCGGAACAAGAAGGTTACGGACAGTCCCTACTTCGCGGTGAGCGCTGCCGCCAAATACCGGAGTTCGGATTCTACTTCCGCCGGATCGGCCACGGTATCCGCGATCTCCTGCCGAAAAAGTTCGCGATACCTCTTCCGAAGCCTGTGAATGGCCACCTTGAGCGCTCCCTCTGAAGTGTTCATTTCGCGCGCCAGCGTCGCATAGGGCGCGTCGGATTGCCCCAGAAGGAACACCTTCAAGCGTTCGAAATGCTCAGGACGGCCGTGATGTACGAACTCCTCCCGCAATGTCTCCACGACACGGTCCAGCACCGACAAGGCCCAGCGCCGCTCGAAGATCCGCTCCGGAGTCTCATCGTGCGCGGGCTCGCGTTGATAGCGCTCTTCACCGGACGAAAATTCAAGCGGCAGCACGGCTCCGCCCCCGCGTTTGTAGGCGCGATTGCGATCTTCTTCGTCGGCCACGAAGAATTTCAGGGAAGTCAACAGAAAAGACCGGAACCGGCCTTTTTCCGGGTCTGCGCGATCGAGATATCGTCCTTCCAGCATGCGCATGAAGAATTGCTGCGTGAGATCCTGCGCCTGGTCGGCCGGATATCCGCGACGGCGCAGATAGGCATACAGCGGATACCAGTAGTTCTCGCAGAGCGCAACCAGAGCGGACCGGGCTTCCTTCCGCCGTGGATCGCCGGCTGCGATCACCAGGGTCCAACGCGTCGCCGGAAATTGGGATGATCCGGACAGGGTGTGCATGGTCTCGCCGTTCGTCATCATCTGATCCTCGCCAGCCTTCGGCTAAAGCGATTAAGGAATCGGTAAGCCAAAGGTTACAGCGCCACTTCTACAGCCTTGCGTACTCTGCTTTGGCGCTCTTCAGGATCGGGACATTATTGTCCGCATCCTTCCAAAGCGCGAGGAAGGCCTCATAAGCAGCTTCCGCCTTCGCCTTGTCTCCTGACAAAGCGAAAACTCTACCGAGTTGCAAATGCGCCAGTGCGCCGATGGGATCCGCGCCCACAATCCCGCGGTGATCGAGAATTTTCTGAAACTCGGATGCCGCTTCCGGGTATCGGTGCTCGGCAATCAAAGCCTCGCCGCGCACGTAGGCCGAGTGCAGGCCACCGATAGAGAAATTAGTAAAGTTGAGGCCGTTTGGCGCCAGCTCATATTGCCGGGCGATTTCGAGGAGCTCCACGCTATCCGTGGGCTTACCCCGCCCCAGCGCGGCTAGCGCGCGAAGAACCGGTACGTAGGTAAACTTAACGAAGGTATCTTCCGGGAAACGCTTCTCCAGATCACCGGCGAGCGCCTCTGATCGAGAAGCCTCTCCCGAAAAAGCCAGCGCAAGACCGGCCGCGTATTGGACGTCCCGGCCCTTGGAAAGCTCGAGCCCCGCGATCGCGGCCCTTTTTCCTTCGTCACGATACCCGCAAATGGCTTCCCACACCCCTCGTGCTGCCCGGTAACTCGCTGCCGCTTCGTGGGTACCCTCTTGCGAGACCAGATCCACGGCACGGCTCGATAACCGCCGCGCGGCCTGTAACCGGCCCAAACGAGCCAGGGCGAGAGCCTCTGCATGAGCCATCAGGTGTTCCGCTCCAGGCTTGCCCTTGGCCAGAGCCACCATCCGATCCATTTGGTCCTTGTCACCCTTGAACAGCGCGATATTGTAACGCCTCACCCACTGACCAGGACCTCCCAGCTTGTGCTCGGAAGCGCGTTGAAAAATGCTCTCGGCTTCGGGAAAGCGATCGAGGAAGAAATAGCTCGACGCAAGAGTACCATAGCCAAAGGGAATGTCAGGGTGGGTCGCGATAAATTTCTGGGATATCTCGATGGCCCTTTCAAATCGGCCTGTCCCCTGGGCGGAAAGGCCCCCTAGCAAATCGTAAGGACTCGGTGGCTCGTCCCCGCGAGGATAGGTCCGAAGCCACAACTCGAGAGTTTGATACGCCTTTTCCAGATTTCCCGTCACTTGCCGATCATAGAGAAAGTCAATAAAAAACTTCTCGCGGTCGCTGGCTCGATCGCGCACTTGCAGGGCTTTGGTTACGCACTCCGCCGACAAGACGGACTCTCCAACATTGCTGTATTCGAATCCCAAATTCGCCCAGGCCATGGCGAATTGAGGATCGATTTCGACAGCACGGCGGTAAAAAGGTATGGTCGCGGCAGGCGCTGCGGAAAACCTTAACTTGTGTCCGGTAGTGAAAGCCTTGAGAGCCTCCAGGGATGAGGTTTTGGCTTCCCACAGGGGCGCTGAGTGCTCCTCCACGGTTGCGAGCGATTCGCCCACTCGGGTTCTGAACTTGCGAGCGATCTGGCTCAGGGTGTTTAGGACATCCTCGCGCCTCGCCGCCTGTGCCTGCTCCTGATCGAGGATATTTCCGGTATCGCAGGCCTTCGCTTGCAAGCTCAGCACATATTGGCTTCCGAGGCTTGCGATGGAGCCTTCTAGAACCGCGGCGTTCCCGGTTCGCTCGCAAACTTCCCGCGCGATTTGAGGAGTGAGCCGCGCGTTTTTCGGCTGACCCATCAGAGCCAGCGTCTGTTGGACCTGCTGGTCACCAACCAGACTGAAGAAAGGCGACTGTTGCAGCTCTACCGACAGCCCCTGCCGCAGTGTGTCGTCGAACACCGGATCGTCCGTCTTATTGTCGAAGTCCGCGAGGACAATGGTATCTTTATCGGTCAGCTTGGGTCTTACCGCGGAGTCGCGATGCGCAAGCGACCAGGCCGTCACGCCGCTCAAAACGAGGAAGACGACTCCCGCAGCAGTGCCGAGCGCGGCCAGCCTGTGCCTGCGCAGAAACTTGCGCGCCCGGTATCGCCGGCTCGGAGGCGAGGCCAGCACGGGCCGGTGCTCCAGGTATCTCTGAATATCGGCTGCGAAGTCTGACACCGAGGCGTAGCGCCGCTCGCGCGCCTTCTCCAGGGCCTTCATGGAAATGGAGTTGAGGTCGCCGTCCACGAGGCGGCGCAGCGAAACCGGGTCGGTCTGGCGGCGCGCCGCAATTTCAGTCGCTGCCGCGCCCATTGAGGTCAGTTTTCGCGGCAGCGGCGGCGCCTCGTCTTCGCGGATGATTCGCAGCATTTCCGCCAATCCGGCGTTGCGCAGCGTTTCCGCGTCGAACGGAACAGCTCCGATCAGCAACTCGTACAGCAGCACGCCGAGCGAATAGACATCGGAGGACTCGTCGATCTCTCCGGTCATCGTGTCTGCCTGCTCGGGACTGGCGTACTCCGGCGTCCCGACGATCTGGCCAAACTGCGTAAGCAACGTATTTTCTACAGCCCACTTGTCGGTCGCCTTCGCTATGCCGAAATCGATCACCTTGGGGATCGGCGCGCGGTCCTGCTCCGCGACCAGCACATTCGATGGCTTCAGGTCGCGGTGGATCACACCTCTGTCGTGGGCATGTTGGACCGCACGGCAGACCGCGAGGAATAACGCGAGCCGGTCCTTGGCGGTCATCCGCTTGCGATCGCAGTGCTGAGTGATCGGTGCGCCCTCGATGTATTCCATCACGAAGTACGGGCGCCCTTTTGCGGTCGCGCCGGCGTCGAAGATCTGGGCGATGTTCGGGTGGTCCATCATCGCGAGCGCCTGGCGCTCGTTGTGGAAGCGCGCCAGCACCTGGGCGGTGTCCATCCCCAGTTTTACGACTTTGAGGGCCACGCCCCGGCGAATGGGCTCAAGCTGCTCGGCGAGATACACGCTGCCCATGCCCCCTTCGCCTAGCGGCCGAACGATGTGATATCGGCCGAAATCGTCATCACCGGCTGCCACGCCTGCTGTGTCGATGGTCTGAGTACCGGATTCGTCCGCGCCAACCGAACTATCGAAGGCTCCCAGGATGAGACACTTTGGGCACAGTCCGGCGGGATCACCGGAACCCAATTGCTCTCCGCACTGAGGGCAGTTTGGCATCAGGACCAGAGCCGCACGGCCTATTTTACGCCTTTCGCTCCGGCGCTGTAATTCAGTGCCGTGATTCCTTATTCATGGCAGGCGAGACGGATTCGGACCGGCTGACTAGCGTCGGAACCCATCACGCCTGCGGCTCGTGCACCGGGACCATTACTCCTCCCGGTGCAGCCCACTGAAAGCGGTCAATACTCACGCAGAGAAGCGATGCCGAGCAGAGTTTGACTCCATTTTTCCAAGAGCCGGCGAGCCTGCTTTTGCACGACCGCAGGCTCGCTCGAGTGGTCGCCAATCGTTTGGCGCGGCGGGGCCGATTAGGAACGAGAGACACCTCACGGTTCTGGAGCCATTTGGGCGAGAAGACGACTCGCGGAAGTGCCCGCGGTGGGTGGTTGCGCGGTGATCGCCCGCTGCTGGTCGCGAAGTGGCGGCCTATTAAGGGCAGACTCTACTGCGAAGCCGGCGGATTGTCCGGTTCGATGCCCATTCGGTCGTTGACGGCAAAGCGCAATTTCTGCTTGCAGCGGAGGTACCGTTCCGTCGTTTGGATCGAGACGTGTCCAAGCAGAAATTGGATCTGGCCCAACTCACCACCGGCAAGATGGCAGAGCCGCGCGCGGCTACGCCGAAGATCATGCGGCGCGAGTTCTTCAATTCCGGCACGCGTCGCGGCGGATCGGACGACCTCCCAGAGTACCTTGGGCGTCATGCCTGTTCCCCAGACCCGACCCGTTTTATTGATCGATCGAAAGAGCGAGCCTTCGGTGATGCCACCGGCTTCCTTCCATTCATCGATTGCTCCCTTCACCCATGTTGGGATTGGGACGGTACGGATGTGCCCAGCTTTGCCCAGGAGGTCGGCGATAACCCAATGCTCCTCGCGCGACTGGATGGAGTCAACCCGAAGGCCAAGCAACTCGCCGCGGCGCAGTCCGCATCCGACCAGCATCGCGATCATGGCGTAATCCCTCTTGCCCCGCAGCGAAATCCGATCGGCGACTGCGAGCAATCGTTTCGCCTGTTCAGCTGTCAGCCAGTTTCCGACGCGAACTCCGATCCGGCGTACGCCCTTGACTCGTCGGATTCCGGAAGCGAGTTCCGGACTGAGAAGGCCGGAATCGGCAGCTTCAAACGCGACACGTCGGACAGCAGCCAAACGGAGATTGATGGTTGTCGCTGCATACTGCTTCTGCTCGAGAAAGATCCTGTATCGCAGAACCACTGTACGGTTGAATGCGAGGCGCGGTTCTGAACAGTACCAATCGACGAAATCGGTTATGGCGCGATCATAGCTGCGCTGACCGCTCTTTGACGTGAGGCCGACCCGTCTTAGCGTACATCTTGTCGAATCGTGCCGACATGCTCCACAACGCCAGATCCGCCATAGCTCGGATCGCCCGCAACGGGTGATCGGCCCGCACTCTCCGCTCCGGCGACAAATAGCTGAACATGTCCGACTGCTGATGGTCTTGACCGCGCATACCACTTAGAGTCCAGAACATTTCTGAAGTCACACGTTTCGGCAACTTTTTGAGGGTTTTTCCGCATCCTGCTAGAATGGTGATCGAGATGGACTACATGCCGCCACAATCCGTTAAGGATCCGCCGAACCTGATCCGGCGCGGCGCCTTCACGTTGGATCGGCTGTTGAGCCATATCGATCCGGCTCCGCAGGAGGAATCCGAGGACTTCGTCCGCCGCATCTATGAGCAGCGCCACATTGACCTCTCCTCCGACCGCAACGGCAAAACTGGCCGTTGACACTGACGTTGCCAGCTTTATTTTCAAGTGGCATCCTGAATTCGCACCGCGCTACGTGGACATTGTGCGCGGTTACGAGTTGATTGTTTCATTCATGACTGTGGCTGAGATGCGGCAGGGCGCACTGGATGCGAACTGGGGACCGCGCAAATGCGCCGTGCTGGAAGCCTATCTGGCCGACTTCTCCGTGCTTCATACAGACAGCCTGCTGTGCTCCACTTGGGCCGCCGTCCGGAACGAGAGCACGCAGAAGGGACGCCCGATCAGTTCGGCCGACGCATGGATTGCATCCACGGCGCTGGTCCTCTCAGTCCCGTTGGTGACGAACAATCCCAAGGACTACCGCCATCTGGACAAGCTTCAGGTCGTTTCCGTGGCCGCCGGGTAACCGTCTTGTCGCGGGAAACTTCGTGGCACTTTTTCGGATTCCTCCCCTGTAGTCGCCTAGCGTTTACCGTTGCCGGCAAGCTCCTCGATGAATGGTGTCGCCAGACCATGCATTCCCGAATCGAGCCCATGAAAAGACAGGGCCAGGCTCGCCGCCGCAGTCCAAGAAACGGCCTGCGATCGCTCGCTCCTTGCGCCAGCACCGGGAACTGATTCTTAACTGTTTCCGAGCAAAAACTGATTTCCGGCGGGTCGTGGAGGGCCTGAATAACAAAGCGAGAGTGCCATGAGAAAATCCTACGCCTTCCACACCTAC
>Ga0335079_10011201_pt1 | contig 10214 bp, 10 predicted proteins | sample Lox_Sample_33_FD_206719 | JGI IMG/M metagenome (GOLD analysis project Ga0335079, IMG submission 206719) | Soil microbial communities from Loxahatchee National Wildlife Refuge, Florida, United States - Lox_Sample_3.3 | ecosystem: Environmental > Terrestrial > Soil > Wetlands | place: USA...
GATCTGGGGCAAGGTCCTGCGCAGTCCGCATCCGCATGCGCGCATCAGATCGATCAACACCGCGAAGGCGGAGGCGCTGCCCGGCGTCAAGGCCGTCGTTACCTCGCGCGACATCGTCGATTTCCCGATCGAGAAGGGCGCGGTCATGCTCGGCATCCAGGACATGCGCTGGATGTGCCGCAATGTGATGGCGCGCGACAAGGCGCTGTTCCCCGGCCACCCCATCGCCGCCGTCGCAGCGACCACGGAGGCGATCGCGGCCGAAGCCTGCAAGCTGATCGAGGTCGACTACGAGGTCCTGCCTTTCGCGATCGAGATTGACGATGCGCTCAAGCCGGACGCGGCGATCCTGCACGAGTTCAACCTGTTCGACGGCAAGCCTTCGAACATCTGCGGCAAGCTCGAGCACAAGAAGGGCGATATCGCCGACGGCTTTGCCAAGGCCGATGTCATCATCGAGCGCACCTTCGCCACGCGCCCGGTGCATCAGGGCTATATCGAGCCGCATGCGTGCCTCGTCAGCGTGACCGCCGACGGCAAGACCACGATCTGGAGCTCGAGCCAGGGCCAGTTCATGGTCCGCGCCATGACCGCGTATCTGACCGGCATTCCCCAGAGCGACATCCGCGCGATCCCCGCCGAGATCGGCGGCGGCTTTGGCGGCAAGACCATCGTCTATCTCGAGCCGATCGCAACGCTGCTTGCGAAGAAATCCGGCCGGCCCGTCAAGATGGTGATGACCCGCGAGGAGGTGATGCGGGCGACGGGGCCCACGTCGGGCTCGAAGAGCACGGTCAAGATCGGCGCTACCAGGGATGGCAAGATCACGGCCGCGCAGGGCACCTTCTATCTGCAGGCCGGCGCGCTGCCGGGCTCGCCGATCCGGGGTGCTGCAGGCTGCAGCTTTGCGCCCTATGACATCGCAAATGTGCTGTCGGTCGGTTACGACGTCTGCTCCAACCGATCGAAGGTCGCAGCCTATCGCGCGCCGGGCGCGCCGATCGGCGCCTACGCGGTCGAGTGCGTGCTCGACGAGGTCGCGAGCGCCTTGAACATGGACCCGCTCGAGTTCCGCCTGAAGAACGCGGCGAGGCAGGGGACGAAGGCGGCGCATGGCCCGGTCTTTCCGCGGATCGGCTATGTCGAGACCTTGCAGGTTGCAAAGGAGCATCCGCATTATGCCGCCCCGCTCAAGAGCGAACCGGGCAAGCTGCGCGGGCGTGGCGTCGCAAGCGGCTTCTGGTTCAACGCGGGCGGCGAATCCTCGGCGCAAGTCAACATTACCGAGGACGGCAACGTCGTCGTCACCACCGGCCACCCCGATATCGGCGGCTCGCGCGCCGGCATCGCCAACATCTGCGCCGAGCTGCTCGGTATCGATTACAAGCGCGTCTCCGTCATCATCGGCGACACGCAGACCGTCGGTTTTTCCAATCTCACCGGCGGCAGCCGGGTGCTGTTCGCCTCCGCAATGGTGGTGACGCAATCGGCCGAGAAGGTGATCCACACCCTGCGCGAGCGCGCGGCAAAGATCTGGGGCATCGATCCCGAGGCCGTGAAGTGGGAGAACGGCGCGGCGCATCCGGTGAGCCCGAATGCCGGCCAGTTCGAGCCGTTGACGCTCGAGCAGCTTGCGGCAAAGGCGCCGGAGCAGGGCGGGCCGATCGGTGCCGGCGTGCAGCTCAATACGGCAGGCGCGGACGGCGGCTTCGGCACGCATATCTGCGACGTGGAGGTCGACACCGAGCTCGGGATCGTGCGCGTCATCCGCTACACCGCCGTGCAGGATGTCGGCAGAGCCATTCACCCCGGCTATGTCGAGGGCCAGCTGCAGGGCGGCGTGGCGCAAGGCATCGGCTGGGCGCTGAATGAGGAGTACATCTATACGAAGGACGGCAAGGTCGATAATCCCGGCTTCCTCGACTACCGCATGCCGGTCTGCTCGGACCTGCCGATGATCGACTGCGCGCTGGTCGAGGTGCCGAACCCGAAACATCCGCAAGGCGTGAAGGGCGTGGGCGAGGTGCCGCTGGTGCCCGTCATGGCCGCGGTCGCCAACGCCGTGCACAATGCGCTGGGCCTGCGCTTCTACAGCCTGCCGATGTCGCCGCCGAAGGTTGCGGCAATGCTCGATCGCCAGATGAAGCAGGCGGCGGAGTAACGCGGTTTCTCGCAGGATGGGTTGAGCGTCAGCGAAACCCATCGGCTTCGTTCATGCGATTGATGGGTATCGCTTCGCTCCACCCATCCTACGCATTCGTCTGTGGTATCGATCGACCGAGATGACCGACACCGAGAAGGCCGCAAGAGTCCTCGAAGCCCTGAAGGCGGCCGAACACGAGACGGCGCCGGTCGCATTGTCGACGCTGAACGGCCTCATCGGCCTGGTTCAGGCGGATGGCGAGCAGCCGCTGGAAGTCGAGGAAGCACGCTCATCGGCCTTCATGGCGATCTGCGAAATCGGCAAGGCGCTGCATCGCGGCCAGCCCGCAGACCGCCTCTGGGCGCCGGCGATCGCGGCCGCGGAACGCTGGAAGTCGCTCGCGACTTGATGGTGCCGCCGCCCACGCGTCTGATTGGCGCGACGGCGCTTCAAGAGGAGTCGACTGCGATGTCTTCGCGAGGCGAAGCATTGGCGCATGGTCCGGTGGCCGTGATCTGCAGCCGCCGCGCCTGAGCTAAAGGGGCATGCGCTAGCGCTCTCCTGTCAGATATCCGAGCATGGTCTCGCAGGCCTGCTCGGCCGCAGTGAAGGTCTTGAACGGCGAGCCGATCACCTTGACGGCGCACCTGTTTTCATGGATCGGGCGCCACGAGGCCGCAAAGCCCGGATGTCCGTGAAGGCCGGGCCCGCTGCGGCTCGCAAGACTGATCACGAACGAAAAACCGTGGCTATTCGCATTCCAAATCTTGATGTCCCCGACGGGACTTATGACGCGGCTGAACTCCATACTGCACCTGGCACAAACGCCCCGGCCCACCGCAAAGGACAGCGCTTCGCCAAATGGGAAAATGCAAATGCGCTGCTGAATGAGGAAGCTATCCCCGATTCGAGGCAAATCGGTGGAAGCAAAACTCGCAAATCGTGTCAGCGTCAGGCCGGCACCCAGACCCGTCCGTCGAACAGCCGCCGCGCCGTTCGGTAGAACGATCCCGCGCGCGCAATCCAGCCGCGTTTCTCCAGGGCGACGTCGGCGCCGACAGTCAGCACGCCCGAGGGCATGCCGAGGCGAACCGATCCGGTGCCGGTCGAAGGTGACAACGCTTCGGCAACCAAGGTGCCTGCGATCCGCGCGGCGACGGCCGTGCAGAGCGAGGCCGTCAGCGGCAGCGCCCGGTGCGGCTGTCCGTTGGAAATCATGCGGGCGGCGAGATCGATCCCGGCGGCCGGTACAATCTCTCCCGCAAGCGTCCGAAAATCCGCGCTCGGGCTGACGAAGCCGACAAACGGGACCGCCCTGATGGCGCGCGCGGCCGCGACATCGCCCGCAATCCCCATCCGCACCGATCCCAGCACCCTGATCTCATCGAGCAGCTTGAGGATGTCAGGCCTTGCTTCGAGCTCTTCGGGAAGCTCGATGCCCGACAGTCCAATGTCACGCGCGCGGACAAAGACGGTCGCGTTTGCCGCATCGACCAGTGAGGCCTCGATCGCGCCAAAGCCCGGCACCTCGAGGCGATCGCGCGTTGCGGCCGATGGCAAGAGCTTGCCGGTCGTCGCACCTCCCGGTTCGACAAAATCGAGGCGCACGGGAGCGCCCGTTCCGAACACGCCGGGAATTGCGAGATCGCCGTCGTAGCGCGCCTTGCGCTCATGCAGCGGGAAGGTGGAGTGGATGATCTTCTGCGTGTTGGTGTTGAAGATGCGGACTGTTGCGGTATCGCCGTCCGCGCGGACCAGGCCCTCGTCGACCGCGAAGGGGCCGACCGCGGAGCTCATGTTGCCGCAGTTGCCTTTGTAGTCGACCGCCTTCTCCCTGATCTGCACCTGCGCAAACGTGTAGTCGATATCCGCGTCGTCGCGCGCCGACGGCGCGAGCACGCAGACCTTGGAGAGCGAGGAGACGCCGCCGCCCATGCCGTCGAGCTGCCTTCCGTAAGGATCGGGCGAGCCCATCGCCGCGGCGAAGATCGCGTCCCACGCCGCGCGATCGGCCGGCAGGTCGCGTGCATGAAACATAATCGCCTTGCTGGTGCCGCCGCGCATGAAAACAGCCGGAATGGGGCGCTGCATTGAAGGACCTCTACTCGCATGGCCATGGCCGGGGTACAGCAGGGTAGTCCGTTGCGTGCAAGCCGCAAAGAGGCGGATTGCAGCTCTGCGCTTGCTGTTGGCGTTGCGATGGGCCAGCTTCAGCCATGGCGCGGCTCGAGGCTTTTGCGTAGTCTCGCAGACGAGGGGGTTCGCCGTGAGGTCGGTGCGGTGCAAGATTTGGTAAAGCCTCCCACGCTTTGGAAACGGCGCCGAGAGCACCCATGAATTTACGCGACTGTCGCAACTTTCATGATTTCCGCAGCCTGGCCCAGCGACGGCTGCCCGGCCCGATTTTCGATTACATCGATGGCGCCGCAGACGATGAAGTGACCTATCGGCGCAATACGAAAGCCTTCGAGAGCTGCGACCTCGTGCCTCACGTTCTGCGCGGCGTGGAGCAGGTTGATCTCTCCGTCAATGTGATGGGTCAGAAGCTGGCGCTGCCGATCTATTGCTCGCCTACCGCCTTGCAACGTCTCTTCCATCATCAGGGCGAACGCGCCGTCGCTGCTGCGGCTGCGAAATACGGCACGCTGTTCGGCGTATCCTCGCTGGGCACGGTAAGCCTTGAGGAGCTGCGCAAGGCGCACGATGCGCCGCAGGTCTACCAGTTTTATTTTCACAGGGACCGGGGCCTCAACCGGGCCATGATGCAGCGGGCCAAGGATGCCCGTGTCGAAATCATGATGCTCACCGTGGACAGCATTACAGGCGGCAACCGCGAACGCGATCTGCGCACCGGCTTTTCGATTCCGTTCAGGCTGACGCTCGCCGGCATGCTGCAGTTCGCGATCAAGCCGGTGTGGGGGATCAACTACGTCACTCACGAGCGGTTCAGGCTGCCCCAGCTCGACGAGCACGTCGATATGGGCGGCGGCGCGCTCTCGATCGGCCGCTACTTCACGGAGATGCTCGATCCCTCCATGAACTGGAACGATGTGGCCGAGATGGTGCGTCAATGGAACGGTCAATTCTGCCTCAAGGGCATCATGTCGGTTGACGATGCCAGGCGCGCCGTCGAGATAGGCTGTACCGGCATCGTCGTCTCCAACCACGGCGGCCGGCAGTTGGACGGTTCTCGGGCCTCATTCGACCAGTTGGCCGAAATCGTCGACGCCGTCGGTGATCGGATCGACGTTCTGATGGATGGTGGGGTCCAGCGGGGGAGCCATGTTCTGAAGGCCCTTTCAATCGGCGCAAAGGCGGTTGGCGTCGGCCGCTACTATCTCTATCCTTTGGCTGCGGCCGGTCAGGCCGGCGTCGAGCGGGCGCTTGCTCTGATGCAAACTGAACTGGAACGCGACATGAAGCTGATGGGTTGCACTGCAATCGGCCAGCTCTCGCGCAGCAATCTGCGCTTCAGATGAGCCGCGCATCGCGGCCGCGTGTTTCGCAGGATCGGCCGTCGCCGCCGCCAGCTTCTCGGACCCTGCTTCTCCAAAGCGCAACCTCTGCTATGCTGCCCGCGTCAAAGGCTGCCGATCAAAAGCAGGAACGCCGGCTTTAAGCCGCTGCGTCGGACCAGGGAGGACTGCATGACGATCTCACGCCGGAACTTCGCTCGCCTTGCTGCAACGAGCGGTGTCGTTGCCGTTGCCTCGCCCGCGGTCGCGCAGGGTGCGATCAAGTGGCGGCTGGCGTCGAGCTTTCCGAAGAGCCTCGATGTTCTCTGGGGAGCGAGTCCGACGCTCGCCAAATACGTGAACGATATGAGCGATGGCAAGTTCACCATCGATCCCTTTGCCGCGGGCGAGATCGTGCCCGGGCTGCAGGTGCTGGACGCGGTCTCCAACGGCACAGTCGAGTGCGGCCATTCCTACGGCGGATACTACATCGGCAAGAATCCGGCGCTGATCTTCGACGGGTCGCTTCCCTTCGGGATGACCCCGCGCCAGCACAATGCCTGGTACCTGCAGGGCGACGGCAAGAAGCTGATGGACGAGGTCTATGACGGCATGGGCGTGGTCAGCATTCCGATCGGGAATACCGGCGGGCAGACCTTCGGCTGGTTCCGGAAGGAGCTGAAGTCACCTGCGGATTTCAACGGCATCAAGATGCGGGTTGCGGGTTTCGGCGGCAAGGTGTTGTCGAAGCTGGGCGTCGTACCGCAGCAGATCGCAGCCGGTGACATCTATCCGGCACTCGAAAAAGGCACGATCGACGCCGCCGAGTGGGTCGGGCCTTACGACGACGAGAAGCTCGGCTTCCACAAGGTCGCGAAATACATGCACCTTCCGGGCGTGCTCGAACTGGAAGCCAACACCGGCCTCTACATCAACAAGGCGAAGTGGGCGGAACTGCCGCCGGCCTATCAGGCGATGCTGAAGACGGCCTGCGCCTGCACGCTGATGGAAATGCTCGCGGGCTACGACGCGCGCAACCCCAAGGCGCTCAGTCGCCTGGTTGCGAACGGCGCGCAGCTCGTCGTGCTCAGCCCGGACATCCTGAAGGCGCTGCGCACCGCGCTCGAGCAGGTGCTCGACGAGGAGGGTGCGAAAAGCGAGCAGTTCAAGCGCGTGCTCGACAACTGGCGCGCCTTCCGCGGCGAGCAGCACCGCTGGTTCTCGATCGCGGACGCCCGCACCGAAATGTCGGTGTATGCGCTCACCACTGCTCAGACAAACCTTTGATGGGAGAGGCGATGAATGCGAGCGCGCGCCTCGGGCGCGCGTTCGCATCGTCGGCCTTCACGGCATCGGAGCGGATCCATCAGCTGCCGAAGGATGCGACGAGCGCATCGACTTCTTTCTGATCCGGACCCTTGCACCGGGCGTTGACGCGCGGACCCGTTGCGTAGCCGATCCACAGCACGATCTCGTGCGGTCGTGGCGCGTCATGGATCAGCACCGGGGTCGAATCGAAGGCATCGAGATCCCACCCCTCGTCGAGGGGCCCGTAGAGGAGGTCCACCGTCGTGCCCGGCGGGCCCACCTTGGCGTGGCCCGGAATGATGACGCGACCGCGTTTGATCGCGCGGCGCATCGCCATGCCGAGCCTCGGATGGATCATCGCGGCGCCATGTTCGAGGTCGCCGCCGGTGCCGACCACCGCCGCCTTGGTGTAAGCGCGCAGCTCGGCCGGGCCTGCGCCGAGCGTCGCCAGCGCCGTCTTGGTGAGCGAAGCCCCGAGCTCGAGTGAAGTGTCGATCAGGGGCTTGAGATCGGCACCGGCCGCCTTGCCGGCGAGCGGGTTGTCGAATACCGCGGCGATCGCGACGCGTCGCAGCGGCGGGCTGACACGCGCGCCGTATTCGCTGTTGATCTCCTCGACGAAAGTGACGGTCTTGCGGATGGTCATGATGTGCTCGCTCGCGATGTCCGGTTGGCTTTTCCAATTCAATTGCCAGGCTCTGTATCCATGAACTGGTATCGTTCACGCAGCCCCCGATAGCGGTACAGAAACGGATATTGCACGATTTCCAGGATGATTTCGGAATTTTTTCGGAGTTCTTTCGATACTCCGTCTCAGGCGCGGTCCATAACAGGCGACGCAAACGCCTGGATTGACTGGGAAGAGAGTCGAGGAGGCGATGGAAATGTTTGAAAACAAGTTTATTGCAATTGCCCTGGGAGTCGGATTGCTGTTTTCGCTCGTTTCAACCTTCGGCACAGACGAAGCAATCATTCTCCTCGCAGCGCTCTTCGGATGAGCGAAACGACCGCGATTTGTGAACCAGTTCACACCTGGTCGGTGTGACGCCTGCGAAATCTGACTGCGCCGGGGATTTCAGGGGCGCAGTGGCACGCCGCGCGCCCTTTGCGACCTATTGCGCCGGACAGTCTCGGTTGAGCAAAGCCGAGATCAGCGCGTCACGAAGTTCAGGGGTAAACGGCCCAGTTGACTTGACGCGCGTCGACCGCGTGCGGCTGTCGTCGTTGCGACGATGACCCTATGCTGCGGGTGCTGTCTGGCTTTCAGCAGCGTATCCCGATGTCCTGAAGTTCGATAGGATCGGGGCCAGAGCAAACGGAGGACGCCATGCCGAAGGCTTACCTCGTCGTCGAACACATCATCACCGATGCAACCAAGTTCGAGGAATACCGGACCAAGGTCGGTCCGATGATAGCCAAACATGGCGGTCGCTATTTGACCAAGGGCAATGCTCACCAACTCCCCGAGGGCGGGCACTGGAAGCCCGAGCGAGTTATCGTCATCGAATTCCCCGATATGGACCAGCTCAATGCTTGGTACAGGTCAGCCGAGTATCAGCCTCTTATCGCACTCCGTAAGCAGTGTACCAGCGATCTCGACATGCTTATCACGCTGGAAGGAGCGTGAAGACGCCTTGATTGGCCTCGTTATTCCAGAGAGTGCGATTGCCTTTTGGGGGGAGCGCCTTTGGCACCACAACACGCAGATCGAAAATACGACCGCGACTTTCTGCTAAGCCAGGAGAAGCGAAACAAGGTTGTCGAGCTGTGGGAAGTCGAGAAGTACGGGCGTGACTGCTTCGATGATCCAAACCACGTGCATCTCTATGGGATGCCGCCAACAGAGTGGTACGAGCGCGGAATTCGGGTGCTTGCGCGGACTTGTCTCGAGGCGGTCAAGGATCCACTCGGAAACAGGATAGGACGCGACATTGCGGAGGTCGTCGCACGTGTGCCAGGCAATCGCGCGATCGGCGTGGTCGATCCGTTCGCAGGTTCATGCAACGGGCTTTACGCGATATTGCGCCATCTGCGCGATGCAAAGGGCATCGGCTTTGAGGTCGAGGCCGCCGTATTCGAGCTGACGACTCGGAATATTGCTCATCTTGACGCGCCGATAGAACTTGTCCGTGGCAGTTACAAGGAGCTCTTGAGCTCACGGAGGCACTCGGGCGAACATCTCATCGTTGTTTTCCTCGCCCTCCATGGGGCGATGCGCTTCGGCCCGACACGGGCTTGCATCTGGATTGCACCAAGCCCCCCATTCTGGAAATTGTTCGGGATTTTGAGCAGGTCTACGGCGCACAGCCCGTGCTTTATGTGACTGAGGTTCACGAGGTCAATGAACCGAAGGCGCTAAGGGCAGTTGAGGCTGCATTCGACTGGTCGGATCTGCGGATTTACGATGTGAACGTGCCCGGGCTTCAACACGGTATTCTTCTCGGTGCTCGCCGATGGCCGTCGTGAGCAGGGCCATCCCGGGCGCGCCGGGCCGACATTGAAGCACGTCTACCGGGATCGCTCGAACGTGACGATGCTGCGCTGCATCCCCTTTTCGGGCCAGTTCGGCATGATGCGCCAGGGCGTCAGCACGTGCAGTCGCTCGCCCTCGATCTTGAAGCTTCGAGCTTGTTCGGTGCCAACCCATTCCGGATTCCAGGCAACGTCGACCTTGGTAATCCATTTGTCGCCTTCGATCCGATAGGTGCCGGTGTATGCGACCAGCGTGCTGAGCAGCTCGGCACGTTCCTCGGCGGTTTTCGCCGGTTTGCGGCCTTCCCCCGTCAGGATGAACATGACGCGGCCCTCCGGGCTGAAATTGACATAGCCCGTTGGATGCTGGCCCATCACCGGCTCGATCTGCCCGGTTGCCTGGATCTCCACCACATAGGAGACCAGCTTCCAGAAGCCGATCACCTGCTCGTGGTCATCAGCTGCGCCTGTCTGCCCGGAGGCGAGCACCACGCTTGCAGCGATCAGAATTGCCCACCCCGTGGGTTTTGCCATGACTCTCATGCGCGCCTCCGGCAATGCCCGAAAGCGAATGCTCTCCCCCGGTCCCGGCGGATACATTGACGGTAATCAAGGCGGCGAAACCATTCTGCTCAAGGAGCTAAAGCGCGATCGTTGCGATGACGGTCTTGCGCTCACGCTGTCGCGCACGGAAACCCCGCCAACGCCTTCCCTTTCGCACGGCAATTGCGATTCTTGATTTAGATCAAGGACGCTAGGAATTTCGGGACAAGCCTTGCAACTCCAAATCTGGGAATGGCATGGAAGGCAGCAGGACACCATGGATGACCTGTCCA
>Ga0335079_10011206_pt1 | contig 10212 bp, 8 predicted proteins | sample Lox_Sample_33_FD_206719 | JGI IMG/M metagenome (GOLD analysis project Ga0335079, IMG submission 206719) | Soil microbial communities from Loxahatchee National Wildlife Refuge, Florida, United States - Lox_Sample_3.3 | ecosystem: Environmental > Terrestrial > Soil > Wetlands | place: USA: Florida...
GATCGCGCAAGGCGGAATCTACGCGCGCTTGCACGATCTGCAGTTTGCCGACGATGATTTTCTTGCGCCCGCTGCGTCCTCGCCGGCCAGCGTGACGCCAGCGGAATCTCTATGACGCAATCCACGCTCGTTTCCAAAAAGCCCGCCGAATGCCTCTCGATGACCGGCTTCGCCCAAGCTCGCACGGAAAAAAATGGCTACGCCGTTCGCGTCAGCGTTAAGAGCGTGAACCACCGCTTTTTAGATTTGAAACTGCGCCTTCCTGAGGGTTTTGATCTTTACGAGCTGCGTTTGCGCCAGATTCTTCGCGAACGCATTCATCGTGGCCATGTCGAGGTTCATGTCAGTGTTGATCCGGCTGCCGCCGCCCCGGTTCAGGTCAATCGCGAGCTCGCGCAAACCTATCTACGCGTCGCGGAAGAAATGCATCAACAATCTTCATTAGGCGCGGACATTGACGTTGTCTCGCTGTTGCGACTGCCGGGTGTCATTGCCGGTCTTTCTGTCGCCGTTCCTGAAGCCGAAGATGAGCAGGAGCGCTTGGGCCAGGCGCTCGAAATTTGCCTCTTTGAAGCGCTCGTTAAGCTCGATGAAATGCGCCGCACTGAAGGCAAACATCTCACCGAAGATTTGCGTCTTCGCCTCAAGCAAATTGGTGAGCATGCCGATCAGGTTCGTGAGCTCGCCGCCACGCTGCGTCCGGTCTTCGCCCGTCGTCTCGAAGCTCGCCTCAAAGATCTTCTGGGCGGCGTCAATCTCGATCCCGCGCGGCTTGCTCAGGAAGCTGCTCTGCTCGCCGAGCGTGGCGACGTCAGCGAAGAACTGGACCGACTGCGCAGCCATCTGACACAATTCGCCAAGCTTCTCGACGGCGCCGGCGAAATGGGCAAAAAGCTCGACTTCCTGCTTCAGGAAATGCACCGCGAAGCCAACACGCTGCTCTCCAAAACTCCCGGCGTGGAAAGCGAAGCGCTGGCCATCACTGGGCTCGCTCTCGAAATCAAAGCCGAAATCGAAAAATTGCGCGAACAGGTGCAGAACATCGAATGACCAACGATCGCGCGCTGCCTCCGATGGTGCTTATCGTTTCCGGCCCATCCGGCTCCGGCAAATCCACGCTAGTGCAGAGAATCCTCGAACTTCCCGGCACCATGCCTTCCATCTCATGTACTACTCGGCCTCGTCGCGCGACCGAAGCGACTGGGAAGTGCTATGATTTTGTCACCGAGGCGGAATTCGATGCCATGGTCGCGCGCGGCGACTTTCTCGAATACGCGCGCGTTTTCGGCAAGCATTCGTATGGCACGCCGAAAAAATGGCTCGAAGAATCGCGCCGGAAGAATCTTGATCTGGTCCTAGAAATTGACGTGCAGGGTGCGGCGCAGGTAAAAGAAAAGCTGCCCGAGTCGGTGGCTATTTTCATTTTGCCGCCAACTCGCGCAGAATTGGAAAGGCGGCTGCGGAATCGCGGTACCGATTCCGATGAAGAGATTGCCCGCCGCCTGGCCAAAGCGCGCGACGAAATTTCGGCGTTTGGAAAGTATTACGACTACTGCGTCGTGAATGACGACGTCGAGCGCGCCGGCCGCGAAGCGCAAGCTATTGTCGTTGCGCTGCGCTGCTCGAGCACGCGGCGCAAACCACGGGTCGAAGAACTTCTGGCATCGTTTGGGGGGAAAGATTGATTATGACCGCGCAGACCAAAGCTCCGGAGAGCCAGTTCGCTTACGTCGTGCTTGCCGCCCGCCGGGCGCGCCAGCTCATGGCCGGTGCGCCGTCGCTCATTGAAAATCCCAGGACCCTGAAGCCCACGCGCATCGCCTGTGAGGAAGTCGATCACGATCTGCTCGAATACGACTTTACCGAGCCCGACTCGATCGACGTGGACAAGGACGGCAACAAGCGCCGCAAGTAGCTCGGTCGCATCAAATTTAGGGTCATCCTTCTGAGGACGACCGCCTGGCGAGGATGGCTTCTTGTGAGGATGGCTGCTCGTCGGACTAAATGGAACTTTAGGGGCACAGCATGCTGCGCTCCATTTCAGCAAAGCGTAGCCAGTCCACATGCGCATCACTCTTGGAGTTACCGGCGGCGTTGCGGCTTACAAAGCCGCCGAACTGGTGCGTCTGCTCCAACAAGACAACTTCACTGTGCAGGTCGTGATGACCCGCGGCGCCCGCGAATTCATCACCCCGCTCACGTTTGCCGCGCTCTCTGGCCAGAAAGTCATCACCGACCTGTTTGAAAAAGCCGAGGGCGGCGACGCCAACCTCGAAAGTGCGATCGAACATATCGCCGTTGCCCAACGCACCGATCTTCTTCTCGTCGCTCCGGCCACGGCGGATGTCCTCGCGAAATTTGCGCGAGGCACCGCCGACGATTTTCTGACCACGCTCTATCTCGCCACCACGGCTCCGGTTGTCGTGGCGCCCGCGATGAATGTCAATATGTGGAATCACGCGGCTACCCAAGAGAACATCGAAACGCTGCGCCGCCGCGGCGTCTACATCGTCAGTCCCGACGAAGGCTATCTCGCTTGCGGCATGACCGGCGCCGGTCGTCTCGCCAGCCAGCAAAGCATCGTTGCTGCGGTACGCGAAGTGTTGCACGCGCAGCAGGATTTGCGCGGACACACCATTCTCGTCACTGCCGGGCCGACCTGCGAGGACCTCGATCCCGTCCGCTACTTGACGAATCGTTCCTCCGGAAAAATGGGCTACGCCGTCGCCGAAGCCGCTGCACGCCGCGGAGCGAAAGTGATTTTGGTCAGTGGTCCTGTGAACTTGGCCACGCCTGCTGGCGTCCAGCGCGTCGACGTGCGCACCGCCGAAGAGATGCGCGGCGCGGTGAACGCTAGGTTTTCTGACTGCTCCGTCGCGATTTTCGCGGCCGCCGTTGCCGACTATCGCCCAGCACAGCAGGCAGCAGAAAAAATCAAGCGCAGCAAAGACTCGCTGAGCCTGCAGCTCGAGCCAACTCCCGACATTCTGGCAGAAGCGACGCGCTCCAAAGGTGAACGGCTCATTGTCGGCTTCGCAGCGGAAACGCAAAACGTCGCCGAAAACGCTCGCAAAAAACTGGCTGCTAAGAACGCCGACCTGATCGTCGCGAACGACGTCACCGCCGAAGGTGCCGGCTTCGATCACGACACCAACATCGTCACGCTTTTCTCGCGCGACGGCCGCGACCTCGCGCTCCCAAAACTCAGCAAAGCTGAAGTCGCGCAGCGCATTCTCGACGAAATGCTGCGCCTGAAAAATATCCACAGCGCTCAACATTCTTCGGTGTAACGCGTCGCTCGCTCCTGTATCATGCGGAGCATGTCCGATCGGCTTTCCGATTCCCTCAAGAAAAAAATTTCTGAACGTCTCACTTTTTACGACGATGTCGGCATCCGCTTGTTCTACACATCGCGTTCTTTCTACAGCATCAGGTCGAGCGTTCCGCCCGAGGAACTTTCGTTCTCTGCTTCGATCACTTCGGCAGCTGCGGATTCTTCCCCCAGCCGCGAATCGAACCTGTCGATATCTGCTTTGCCACAGCCAAATTCTCTTGAGGATTCCTCCTTGCCCAAACCTTCTCGGACTTCAGCCGCGCCTCCTATTAAGCCGACCTCAGCAGCAACAACACGGCCGCCGCTACACGCACCGCAGAAGCCGCCGTCGGCTTCATCCGCCACCGCCGCAAAATCGCTCGCGTTGCCAACTCCTTCCGGCCCGTCGCTGTTTGAAGCGGTGAACAAAATCGAGGGCGACACGCTGCTGAAGATTCGCGGTGACCTCGGCGAATGCAAACGCTGCAAACTGCACAAGACCCGCAACACTATCGTCTTTGCCGACGGCAATCCCAAAGCCGAATTGGTTTTCGTGGGCGAGGGTCCCGGCCACGACGAAGACGTCCAAGGCCTGCCGTTCGTGGGGCGTGCCGGAAAATTACTGACGCAGATGATTGAAGCGATGGGCCTGCAACGCCAAGACGTGTACATCTGCAACGTGGTGAAATGCCGGCCACCGGAAAATCGCCTGCCGGAGAAAGACGAAATCACCGAGTGTTCGCCGTTTCTGCTGCGACAGTTGGACACCATCAATCCCAAAGTCATCGTGTGCCTTGGCGCGTGCGCCGCGCAAACGCTGCTCGAAACGAATCGCGGCATCTCGCAATTCCGCGGGCAGTGGCTCGATTTCCGCGGCAAAAAATTAATGGCCACATATCATCCGGCGTACCTGCTGCGCAATCCCAGCGCCAAGAGCGAAGTCTGGAAAGATCTGCAAAAAGTCATGGCCGTCCTTGGGCTGCAGCCTAAGAAAAAATCCGCAGAGGCTTGATCCTGATTCTTCATGCCGAGTGATTGCTCCAGCGAAGGACGTGTGTAGTTTGCCATGGGCATTCTGCTTGGCATCCTCACCGCGTTTGCCTGGGGTGGCTCGGATTTTCTCGCGCGCTTTGCCACGCATCGCATCGGCACGTTGCGGACCACCTTGTATATGCAGTTCACGGGTTTTCTTCTGCTGACTATTGCCTTGCCGTGGCTCGGCGGCTGGGGCCATCTCGCCGATGGATCCGGTTGGCGACCGTGGGCCTGGGGCGCCGCTGCGGGCCTGCTGAATTCCGTGGGTACGCTTTCGCTGTATCGTTCCTTTGAAGTCGGCAAGCTGGCTGTCGTCGCGCCCATTTCGTCGAGCTATCCGGTATTGACCGTGCTGCTCTCGGTCCTCGCCAGCGGCGAACATCTGCGGCCGGGACGCGTGGCAGGCATCGCGTGCACGATCCTCGGCGTCGTGCTGGTGGCGGCAGGAGAAAGACCTGCCGCAACGGAAGAACCTGACACCACGCGACGCGACGAAAACGGCATGGGCTGGGCGCTGTGTTCCGCAGTGGGATTTGGCTTGTTGTTCTGGCTGCTCGGAACGCGGATCATTCCGGCGACCGGCGCACCGCAAGCCGTCTGGGTTTTGCGGCTCACTTGCTCGCTCCTAACTGCGGCGATCATTCTGGCGGCGCGAAAACCGATCCAGCCTCCTGCGGGCCGGGTCGGCGGCTGGGTTCTCGCCATGGGTCTGACCGATACCGGCGCGTTTGTGTTGAACAATATCGGCATGCGCATCGAGCAAGTTTCCGTGGTGAGCGTGCTGGCGTCGTTGTACGGAGCGATTACCGTAGGGCTTGCAGCGCTCGTTTTGCGCGAGCATGTGTCGCGCTGGCAGTGGCTGGGCATTGTATTCATTTTTGCGGGTATCGCGCTGATCAGCATTTAGTTTCCGTCGCGCACTTATACTCAAAATAGACTCAGTGGATCCATGTCGACGTGAATGGCCGTTTGCGGAATTTCTTTTGCGTCGCAATAGGCGAGCGCGCCGGTCAGCAGTTTTGTGAGCACGGAGCGCTTCGGCGATTTTAATAGGAATTGAAAGCGGTGCTCTTTTTTTAAGCGTGCCAGCGGAGCGGTAGCGGGACCGAGAATGCGGACCTGATGGCCGTCGTGTGGCGAGAAATATTCAGAAAGTGTGCGGCACCAACGGATGACTTTGTCGAGGCTGGTGTCGCGCACGATGACGTTGGCCAGCGAAGTGAGCGGCGGGTAGGCGAGCATGCGGCGGAAATGCATTTCGCGCTCGAAGAAGGCGGAATAATCCTGTTTGATTGCGTCTTGAATGGCGTAGTGCTCGGGATAGTAGGTCTGGATAAGGACACGGCCCGGAAGGTCGCCGCGTCCGGCGCGTCCCGCGACTTGCGTGAGTAACTGGAAGCTGCGTTCGGCGGCGCGAAAGTCGGGCAGGTGTAAAGAAGAGTCCGCCGAGATGACGCCGACCAGCGTGACGCGATGGAAGTCGTGTCCCTTGGCAAGCATCTGCGTGCCCACCAAAATATCCAGCGCGCCGTCCGCAAACGCTCCAAGCGTTTCCTGATACTGCCGCTTGGTGCGCGCGGTGTCACGATCAAGGCGAGCGATGCGCGCGCCAGGAAAGTCTTTACGCAGGCGCTCTTCGAGATGTTCCGAGCCTTCGCCGAAAAAATAGACGTACTGCGACTGGCATTTGGGGCATTGCTTGGGGACGGATTGAATCGAGCCGCAGTAGTGGCACTCGAGACGATTGCGGTGCTTGTGGTAGGTCATCGAGATGCTGCAATTCGCGCACTGCACGCTGTTGCCGCAACTGCGACAAAGTACGGACCAGGAATAGCCACGGCGATTAATTAGAACGAGCGCCTGCGTTTGGTTTTCGAGGCACTCCTGAATCCCGGAGTGGAGAACCGATGAAATTGGGCTGGCTTTGTGCGTTTGCTGAAAATCCTGGCGCATATCCACGATTTCAACGCTGGCAAGCTGGCGGTCGGCGACGCGCGAAGCCATCACGAGCAGATCGTATTTCCCGGTCATCGTATGGTGATAGGTCTCGAGCGAAGGCGTGGCGGAGCCGAGCAGTGCGAGTGCATTCTCGGATTTAGCGCGAACGATCGCGACGTCGCGGCCGTGATAGCGGGGCGTTTCTTCCTGCTTGTAGCTGGTTTCCTGCTCTTCATCCACGATGATGAGGCCGACGTTTTCGAGCGGCGCAAAAATCGCAGAACGCGTGCCGACCACGACGCGCGCTTCGCCGTTGCGGACACGCCACCATTCGCGCGCGCGTTCGACATCACTCAGCGCGGAATGCAGCACGGCGACGCCTTCGTACTGGGCGCCGAACCACGCGCGCATCTGGCGGCCAATCCACAGCGTGAGCGCAATTTCGGGAACCAGCACGATGGCGGTTTTGCCGCGCGCCAGAGTCTCCTGGACGGCGCGCAGATAGACTTCCGTTTTGCCGCTGCCCGTAACACCGTGCAGCAGCTGCACGCCGAACTCGCCTAACTCGAAGCGGGCGCGAATCGCTTTCATCGCGCTTTCCTGTTCCGCGTTCAACTCGTGGCCAGCGGGCGTGTAACCCGCGTCAAACGGATCTTCGGCGGGATCGATTGGCTCTCCCCAGGATTCGAGAAGGCCTTCGACGAGCAAGCGTTTTACGAACGCGCGCGTGACATGCGCGAGCTTGAGTAGCTGCGGCAAGGGAAGGGGGCCACGTTCGGTTTCGAGCAACGCACGAATGCGTTCTTCTTTTTCGTTCAAGGCGCGCGACTCGGGATTCGTCGAGGCTTCGTTGGCGGCCGTACTCTGCGAGTGGCCCTTCCACGCGACGATGGTGTGCGAACGCCGCTTGGCTTCGCTGAGTCTTTCGCGAATTGCGAGAAAGCCGCGGTGCTGCAAGCGTTGCAGCGCTTCGAGAGAAATGCCGGCTTTTGCAGCACCGGAAAAAATCACCGGGCCGTTCTTTGCCTTGGCCAGAAACACGGACTCGGTGACGGAGAGACCGTGAGAAATCTCGCCAGCGCCGAGACTCTCGAGGGCGGCGCGACCCGCGGCGGTCAGCGTAATTTCACGCTGGAATTTCAGTTCGGTGATCGGCGGGAGCATCGACCGAACAACTTCGCCAAGGGGCGCGAGGTAGTAGGTGGCGATCCACTGCGCCAGTTCGATGAGTTTCGGTGAAAGCGCAGGCCGCGGCTCCATGACTTTCGCAATGTCGCGGAGCTGGGCGTCGGTCGGCGGCGTTTCGACCAGGTCGACGACCACGCCTACCAGCGATTTTTTGCGGAAGGGAACCAAGACACGAGAGCCTGGCTGCACGGCAGGGCGCAGCGCTTCCGGGATGGAGTAGGTGAAGGTGGTGCGGAGGGGGACGGGCAGGGCAACGTTGCAGAAGGGCGCAGGCATGGAGAGCGGTAGTGTAGCAGGGGCGGTAAGAGAGGTAGAGGAGGCAGAGGAGATAGGTGAAGGTAACGCGGCAGAGCTCGCCAGAGGCAACCGGAATGGCAATGGGCCGAGCCGCTGAGAGGAATCGGGGCTACCGGAATAGATGGGAGGGTACCCTGCCCCTAGCCTATTTTTGCAAGAATATGTAGGAGAAGGAGTTAGGTGTGAGGCGTCGGGGAAGAATATGAAAAAAAAGGGGATACGGGCAGAGCAAAGGATGGACCGGCGGCGAGCGATGCCGGGCCCAAGCGGTGGAAGGCCCGATCCACCCCCCACCCCGTGGTGACGGAAACTGTGGGGAAGCGATTGAGAGCAATGGGGTTGGAGGCGGAGTTGAGTGGCAGAAAGCGAGGAACGACGAGCCACGAAGATAGCGGTGCGAGCCGGTAGGCGATGAGGGACGGAGTAGCCGATCACGGGGTGTGGAGAGGCGGAGGAGGAACAAGGCTGGACGCTGGAGGGAGAGGATGGGGAAGGAAACGGGACTGAGGCGTCGAGCGTCACGACCCATGGTAACGTATTGATTAACAAATGTCAAGAGTTATTTGAAGGGCATTCGAATCGCCTGTGGAAAAAGTCGGGACGGAACGGACGACTCGGAAACGCCGGAAAAAAAACAAAAGGCGAAGAAGGTGAAACGCAGAGGCGCGGAGTGCGCAGAGAAGCGGAATGCGCAGGTGCAGAAAAGAGTTGCGGAGAGCTGCCTTCCTGCACCTCTACGCGTTGTTTAGCCGGTCAGGGTTTCGCGACGGTCTCGGCCTGGGGCGAAACGGCGCTGGAAGTTTCGATCGGGGGCTCGGCCGGACGAGAGAGGAAGAGGAAGAACGGTGTGATGGCAAAAGGCATTTTCTGGTAGTCAGACGCGGTACCTTCGGCCTTGGATTTGAGCAACTGCAGCTGCGTACTCCAGGGATCGATCTTCACGCGGCCGCCGAGCGGCAGAGCGGCAATGGCATTGGAGGATTGCTTCACCGCTGCTGAATCCGTCGAAGCCTGCGAAACCAATGGCCAGCCCGTTGGCACGCGACCGCCCAAGTGCGGGCTGATGAGATTCGGAATGCCTTTGGAGCGGCTGTTCAACGCCTGGAAAAATAGCCGCGCCGAAGCGGTTTGGTCTTTGTACGGAGACTTGGCGAGGATTTCCGAAGCTTTCTCGTCGGCGGTACGTTCCTCATCGGGAGTCTGGCCGAAGCTAAAGTGGCGGAACGTTTCCTTTTCGTCGAAGCGCAGATGGTTGAGGAAGCCGAACTGCGTATCCATGCGATGTTCAAGCACAACATGGGCGAGCTCGTGCGCGAGAATAGCAGCAAGGCTGGCTTCGTCCGGGAGGACGTCAATGAGTCCCCGACTGAGCACGATGGTATGGCCGACCGCAAAGGACTCCAGGGTAGAAGTCATAAGGACGCGGCAACGAATTTCTGGCTGCAGGTCGAGGTCGCTGGTAACTTCGAGATTGTTGACCACGGTCGCGAGGACTTTGTCGACGTCACCGGAAGGGGCGACGAGACCCTGGCGTTCGAGGCTGTCGATGACGTTGTCTTCGGCTTGGCGAGCCCAAGAGCGTTCGGCGGAGAGCGGAGAATAGTCTTCCGCTGGATCCCGCTGCGAAAGGGGGCCATCCACCAGCACCTTGGTCAGTTCCTGCTCGGGAGCAGCGCCATTGGGACCGTAGCCCCAGAGCCGAGTCTGCGCGCGAAAGGGTTTGAAGGCCAAACGCTTGGTCACCGGATCAGCAAAGTCGCCCTGCTGCGTGTAGATGAAGGCCGGAAGCCAGCGGTCTTTTCCGGCGTTGACGCGCCAACTGTCGAAACTGTAGTAGTCGCTGGTGAGCGAAGCGGGCCCGTAGCTGCCGTTGAAGCGGACGATGGTGTTGTCCTGATCTTCCACCCAGATGCGGCCGACGAAGCGGCCCTTTCCGGATTTGGGCGCGGGCGTCAGGTCAAAGACGAGGCAGCGTACTTCGCCGAGAAATTCGCGGCGGACAAACGTAAATCTGTAGTTGGTGCGGTTGATGCCGCTGGTATCGACGAAGACCATCTGCAGAAAGCCTTGGGGCAAATATTCCGTTCCGCCAAAGAACCGCGTTTTGTTGTTGCGTGCGCCGGTGAGAGGAACGACCGCGACACCGCCAGAAAAATCAGCGCGGCCGAGAAAATATTTGTCGCCGTCAGGGATTTCGCCCAACTGTTTGTCCTGCCGCATCGTTTGGATGTAGGTTTCCACGAGCGGTGAATACTGGCGAATGAAGCGCATTTCATCCCATTCGCGAGCGGCGATTTTGTCTTCGAGCTCGCTTTGAACGGATGGTTGTTGGGCAGGAGCGGCGAAAGGCGATGCAGTAAAGAGCAGCGCAGCAACGGAAAATTTTACAAGGCGCATAGTCCCTCGAAATTTTCAGGAAGGCGGCTGGATTGCCCAGGCGT
>Ga0335079_10011208_pt1 | contig 10211 bp, 7 predicted proteins | sample Lox_Sample_33_FD_206719 | JGI IMG/M metagenome (GOLD analysis project Ga0335079, IMG submission 206719) | Soil microbial communities from Loxahatchee National Wildlife Refuge, Florida, United States - Lox_Sample_3.3 | ecosystem: Environmental > Terrestrial > Soil > Wetlands | place: USA: Florida...
ACGTGCTCGAACGCAAGAACTACCTGTATCTGGCGGCCTCGAAACTCCGCACCTGCGCCATCGGCCCGGAACTCGTTGTGGACGGTAACTTCGATCTTGTCCCCGGAGATGTATCGGTTCATCGCGACGGGCGGATTCTGTGGTCGCGCACGATACGGACCGGGGACGGCGCGATGTGCCATAGCCTGGCTAACCTCGAGCATCATCACTTCAAATTCGAGTTCCATCGCAGGCCGGGCGATCTGCACATTCACTTCTTCGGCGCGGATGCGTTCAGCTTCGGTGATGGCGTCCGCTTGGAGGATGGTGACGTCATGCAGGTGCGCTTCGAAGGCTTCGGGCGCGCGCTGCGGAACCCGCTCTCGCGTGCGCCGTCAACGGGTGCAATCGTGGCAGTCCGTCCTATCTGAGAGGCGTTGAAGGACGAAACAGCTTCTCTGCCGCATAAGTGACAAATCGCCGCGGCGCGATTCGCTGGACCTCCACTCCGAGCCAATTGGCGAATCCCGAAATTACAGAGTGCTCGCCGGCGGCCAGCGCACGCAGCCCGACCCTCGCCACATCCTCTGCCCTCTCTTCGAAGCTGGCACTCATTTGTTTCGGCACGCCAGCCACCTCCTGAAACTCCGTCGTGGTCGGGCCGGGACACAAGGCACAGACGCGCACGCCGTAGCGCCGCACCTCTTCGGCCAGAGCCTCCGCGAATAACAGATCAAACGCTTTGCTGGCGGAGTAAGTGGCCATATAGGGTACACCCTGATATGCGCCTGTCGAAGCCACGATCAGGATGTCACCCGAATGCCGCTCTATCATGCCGGGGAGGTAGAGGTGTGTGAGATGAACCACTGCCGAACAGTTTACCTGCACGATTCCTAGTTCCCGCGGCCGGTGGCTGGTACGGAATTCCCCGTAGGAACCGACGCCGGCATTGTTGACGAGCAGGTCTACGACGATGCCGTGTTCCTGGGTGAAGGCGAAGATCGCATCCGGAGCCTGCGGCTGCTCAAGATCCGCCGCCAGCGCCTCAACCCTGACGCCGTACGACGTGTGCAATCTCTTCCGCAGTTGCGTCAGCCTCTGGCGCCGCCGTGCGGTAAGCACCAAGTGCGCACCGCCGGCTGCCAGTTGTTCAGCCAGCGCCAAGCCGATTCCGGAGCTGGCGCCGGTTACCAGCGCCCACTTGCCACGCCAGCAATCAGGCTTTGCCATTGCCCGTAACGTAGCACGTTGCGCCGGGAGTCACACTCACCGCACGTCTACTGGCACGAAGGAAACTGGAACGAGAAGAGACGTGTCGCCCAGGTGTATGTTCCGTTAGCACCCATATATTGGTTGTTGTACCAGAAGGTGCAGTCGTCGCTAGGGTCGAGGCCCATGCTGGTGAAGTCCCCCCAGCGCAGGCTCCCTTCCTGGTAGGCACTCCCGGTAAAGATCGTGCCTTCCGCCTCCAGTTTGCCTAGAGGATCGGAGGACACCCGTCCCGTATATCGAATCGATGGATACATGTTCGCGCTCGAAACGCTATAGCCGACTGCGATGTTCCCGCGCTTGTCCTCGGCGATACTGGCCATCCAGCGATAATTGGCATCCGGGGCATAAGTTCCCTGCTGGTAGACAGTCGGGGTGGAGTTGAGATCCCGCAGTTCATACCAGCGGATACCCGTCCGGTGACCGACGGAGACGGTGTGTGTCAGGACCAGCGCGTCATGCGGCGGATTGGTATGGGTAAAGTAGCGATACGCCACGCGGTGCATCACCCAGGTCCCGATCGCCATCAGTTTTTGAGTGGTTCCAAGCTGCGGCACAACCGCTCCGAGTGAAGCCTGCGTGTACGGCGCCACGCTAATGGCAGTCGGCCCGGTGAAGCTGGAGTTGGCCGGCGTGGTAAAGTCCACGTGAAATCGGTAAAGATAGAGGGAATTGGAGCCGGGCGGCCCTTCGACTAAATAGTAATTGGGCGATCCCGCCGGGGGCAGGTTGACACCATCCATGTCGGTCGGCATCATGCCGCTGATGCCGATGCTGGTCTCAGGGGTCGAGAGGCATTGCATGGTGGCGTTTTGGCCCCGAAGCAGCTTGTGCCGATCCACCACGCAGGCCGCCGGTCCAACGTACGTCGGCATAATGTTGTAGAGCGAGAGATAATATCCGTCCGGCCAGATACTGAAGCGTGGCGTGGTAAAGCCGTTCTGCGGCAAGGCAAAAGCGTACGCCGTATAAGTGCCGGTGGCATCGCTGGTGGTTGAAACCGCGAAGCAGGCATAGTAGGGAGGATTCAGGGTGGCCCCTTCGAGCACCCAGCGCGCCGCCTGCTTGTCGTAAATCACGATCGGATCGATCAGTGCGGTGCCGCCCTGGCTGGCGCATGCTGCATTGACGCCGTTCCACAGATTCTTCATCACGACAGGGCCCAGGATGGGATTACCCGAGGCTTTGTCGTAAACCAGTAACGAAACATTCACCACTTCGACAACCTGGGTGGGTCCGACCGATGCATTCGAATCGGAAGGCGCCCAGGAAAAAGTGAACGGGCCTTGCGGGCCGGTATAGCCGAACCCGAGGCCAGGAAGATTCAAGCCCGGCACAGTCATGAGCTGGGTGCCGGGGATTCCCTGAACCACAGGGTCGTTCTGTACCGCGACGGGCGTGCCCGTTACAGTTTCCTCCTCCTCCTGTTCCCGTTCCGGGGTCGCAACCGCGCTGGTTGGAACGGCCAGGCTCCGAAGGGGCGGAGTCAAGCGGTGGTTCGATTCCGGAATCACCGTCACCTTTTGGGAGGAGGCGGCCAAAGCCGGGAACAAAAGGAGGGATAGACCCCAGGGCAGCGTGCGCATCATAAAAGCCATTCGTAACACCCCCACATGATTGGATCAGAAACGTGCGTACGGAACGCAACGTCCGGACAGCATTGTTGATTATTATACGGCACCATCACAGTGGCGGGCGATTGCGAAGCAGGCGAAAGTTTGCGGAACGGTCCTATAACCCTTCCAACAAGTGCCCCATCTTCTCTTTCTTGGTGCGCAGGTAAGCCTCCGTCGAGACCATCGCCGGCACGATGCAGGGCACGCGCTCTTCCACCCGGACTCCGGCGGCCTCCACGGCGGCTACCTTCTCCGGATTGTTCGACAGCAGGCGGATACGACGCAATCCGAAATGGCGCAGGATCTCGCCGGGCAGCTCGTAATTACGCAGATCGGACTCGAAGCCCAGGCGCTGGTTTGCCTCCACGGTGTCGGCGCCGTGATCCTGCAATTCGTAGGCGCGCAGCTTGTTCAGCAGGCCGATGCCGCGTCCCTCCTGATGCTCGTAGATCAACAGGCCGCGGCCCTCTTCGGCGATCATTTGCAGCGCCAGCTCGAGCTGCGCGCGGCAATCGCAGCGCAGGCTGTGGAATACATCGCCCGTCAGGCACTGCGAGTGAATACGCACCAACGGCGCCACAGAACCATTCGCCAGGTCGCCCATCTGCAGCACCACCGCCTCCTCCAGACGGTCGTCCTGGCGGCCTTCAAATCCGTAGATTCGAAAGTGTCCAAACCGGGTTGGAAAGTCCGCTTCGGCAGCCTTGTGCAGCCGGAGCGCGGAAGGCGTGTGCATGGGATCTCTGCCGGCTCTGCTGATCCTTTTATTATAATGATCTGCGAGCTTCCATGGCGGATTCCTCGCTGGTTACGCTGTTAGTGAAGCTGGGCGTGGTGGCTTCCCTCGCCAGCATCCTGGTGCGCTGGAGTGCCGTCAAGCGCATGCTGATGCGCGAAAACCGGACGATGGGCCAGCGCATGAAGTTATCGCTCTGGTTCTCCGGTGTGTTCGGCGCGAGCGTCGCTACGCGCGCCCTGAGCCCCCGAAACTACCAGGCCGTCGACCTCGGCCTCGAGGGCAGTCTGCTCGCGGGCATGCTGGGCGGCTACGTCACCGGCCTGACGTCCGGAGTTCTGATCTCCATACCGGCCATGATCAATCACGAGTATCTGACCATGCCGCTGCTGGCCGGGCTGGGCGTGGTGGGCGGCCTGCTGCGCGATTGCGCCGCCGATCCGGAGGACATCTGGCGCTTTAGCCCGTTCTTCGACCTGAACCTCTGGCGCTTCATCAGGCAGCGCCGCTTCGACCGCCGCTCCGCGTTCAACCTGCTCTTCTTCGCCGTGATTCTGTTTGCCGAATTCCTGCGGCAGGCGCTCGGCCAGGCGTTCGGCGCGAAAGGCCGCATCTTCTATCTGCACCCCCAGGAACACAGCCTGCTGATGCACGCCGCGGTCTATGCGACCACCCTGTTCTCGGTCACGCTGCCGATCAAGATCTGGAACAACACCCGCAACGAAGGCAAGCTCGAGGAGCAGCAGCGCCACCTGATACAGGCGCGCCTGGAAGCGCTCACCAGCCAGATTAACCCGCATTTCCTCTTCAATACGCTGAACTCGGTTTCGTCGCTGATCCGCACCGATCCCAACCAGGCCCGCGTGATGGTGCTGCGGCTCTCGAATATCCTGCGGCGGCTGCTGCGCAAGCACGATAATTTCAGCCCGCTGCAGGAGGAGATCAGCTTCATCGACGATTACCTTTCCATCGAGGTGGTGCGTTTCGGCGACAAGCTGCGCTTCGAAAAGGACGTGGCCGCCGACACGCTGGACATGCTGGTGCCGAGCATGCTGCTGCAGCCCTTGATCGAGAATTGCGTGAAGCACGGGTTGAGCAGCAAGGTCGAAGGCGGCACGATCTGGTTGCGCAGCCGGCGCGTGGACGCGCGGCTGGTATTGTCGATCGAGGACGATGGCGTGGGCATACCGGAGTCCAAGCTGGCGACGCTCCTCGAACAGGGCATCGGGGTCAGCAACGTCAGTGAGCGCCTGAACGTGTTGTTCGGCAACGATCACAAGATGAGCATCCAAAGCCAGCCCGGCCGCGGCACGCGCATCGAGATCGAGATTCCGGAGTTGCAGACCAGCCTGGTGGCGGCCTCCTGAGGAACACGCGCCAAACGGGGCGCCCCGCGCCGCTAAAGATCTGCTGAGTTCCTCTCAGGATTACGGCGCGCGGGAATGTACGCGCCCACGGCGGCCGCGCCCAGAAGCCCTGCCGCCACCAACAGCATCAGGCCCCAACTGAACGAATGCGCCTGGACAATGAGCATCACGGGCCTGCTGGCCAGCAGCCAAAGCAGCAGCCCGATGGCCACCCCGATGCCGGAGATGGTCAGGCCTTGCCGAAGGATCATGCGCAGCACGCCGGCCTGGTCGGCGCCGATGGCCATGCGCGAAGCTTGATTACTCGATCGCAGCGATGGCGAACGGCCGGGGCGATTCCCCGGCTCTGTATATCCGCCACATGGTCTCGAACGCTGATTCCAGGTGTCGCGTAAAACGGCGGCTGTCGAACAGCGGTGTGGTCAGCCGGTTGGCTGCCAGCTTTCCGCGGATCGCCCGCAAGCGATCGGCGTGATGCGCAAGCTGGAGCGCCAGGGCTTCGTAGTCTGCGAGCGAATGAGTCACCAGTTCCGGCAGCCCGACCGCCCGGAGCAGGCTCTCCGCTACCCGCCCGGCGAACGCCCGGCCCGCGCACGTAATCACCGGGCATCCGCCCCAGAGCGAATCGCTCGCGAGCGTGTGGGCGTTGTAGGGAAGCGTGTCGAGGAACAGGTCGGCAAGCGCGAAGCGCGCCAGGTGCTCCGGATTCGGCAACGACGGCGCGAAGACCAACCGCGCTGCGCTGCCCGCGAGTCTCTTCTCTGCTGCGCGGCGCAGACTGGCCATCGCCGTTGCGTTCGGCTCGAGCAGCCACAGCACGCTCCGTGGCACGCCTGCGAGCAGGCGCATCCAGATGTCGAACATCGGGGCCGTGATCTTGTAGGCGGAGCTGAAGCAGCAGAATACGAACGCCCCGTCCGGCAGCCCGCAGGCGGAGCGATCCGGCGCACGCGGAGCAATCGGACGCCGGCGGTCATTCACCTGGTAGCAATCCGGAAGGTGCACGAGCCGCTCGGTGAAATATGGCTGTTCGGCCGCCGGAATCACCACGGGATCCGCGACGATGTAGTCTACTGCGGCGCTGCCCATCGTGCCGGGATAGCCGAGATAACTCACCTGAACCGGCGCGGGGCGGAGAGCGAGGATCTCCGGGCGCGCATCGGTGGTGTAGCCTTTCAAATCCACCAGGAGGTCCACCCCGCAAGCCTCGATGCGAGAGGCCGACTCAGCGTGCGAACGATCGAGCAGGTCCTCGAACTGGTCGAACGTCTCCCTCAACTCGCGGCGGGCCGCGCTCCCGTCGTCGCGCCCGTAAGAGAATCCGATCACCCGGAATCGCGTGCGATCGTGTAAGCGGAACAGTTCGGCGGTCAAGTGCGCGGTGGCATGTTCCTGAAAGTCGGCGGAAAGGTAGCCGATGGTGATCCGGCCGCCGCCCCGGGATGGGACGGCCCGTTTCGCGCCCACACCCAGGTGTTCGGCGGCCCAACGTTGGGCGCACAACAACTGCTGGCGGGGTGTGGTGTCGAGGCTCAGGAACACGAAAGGATTCACTGCCGCGGACCCCGTCTCCACGATCTGGATCAGCTCCGCGGTCAGATCGTCCAACTGGCTCCAATCGCAGAGCTCCTTAAGCAGGTGCGCCAAAAGAGCGATCGCCGCGGCGAAGTCCGGCTGGATTGCGAGTGCGGCACGGAGCGCGGTCACAGCCTCTTCCAACCTGCCGAGCCGGCGCAACGCGCTGGCGAAGTTCCGGAACGCCTCCGCGTAGCCCGGCCGCAGCTCGACAGCCGTGCGATAGCAGGCCGACGCCTCCTCCAACGCGCCGGTCATTTGCAGCAGGTTGCCCAGATTGTTGTGCGCCTCGGCGAAATCCGGTGAGTTCGCGATCGCCTGGCGGTAGCTGGCGGCCGCTTCGGTGAGCATACCCGCCTGCGCCAATAGATTGCCCAGGTCGTTCGATGCCTGCGCGAAGTGTGGATCGGACCCTACGGCCCGGCGCAGCAACTCCAGAGCCTCGTCCCGATGGCCCTGCTGAAATGCGGCGATTCCCAGAAGGTGCAGCGCCTGCGGCTGGTCCGGAATCGCATGCAGGATCCTGGCGCAGAGCCCGGCCGCGTTTGCAAAATCGCCCGCCTGCGCCAGGTCGCGCGCCAGAGCCAAGGCCGCTTCGAGCGTTAGAGGTTGCTGCAACGCACAGTATCGCAGGCGCCTTCTGTGGAGGTGCCTACTGCGGTTTATAGTGAAATGGCCGCGGCCGCTTGGCGCCTGCCGTCCCCGGCACAAAGTAAACCGCACGCCTGCTTAATCGATCGGTCAGGACGTACAGCGGCGTGTTTCCCTGGCCCGCGGTGTTGAGCAGAAAGACGGAAGCGTCGCCGAAGCGATCCAGCCGCGCGGGCACAAAGTTCAACGAGATGCTCTCGACGGACGATCGCGCGGCCACGTCATATACGCCCAAGATGCGGCTGCCCGCGTTGGCCACGTAGAGCCGGGCGCCGTCGGCGGAGATCTGCAATGCGGCGGGCGCGGAGATGCTCGCGTCTGCGGCGAACACCGCGGGCGCCGGCTGTGTAGCATAGCTACGCACCTGCCAGATCTGCCGGGTCTGTTTGTCCGCGAAGTACAAATCCGCACCGGCTAAAACAACACCTGCCGGATTCACCGCCGCCGCCACCAGTTGCGGTGCGGATTGCGGGGTCACCACATAGATGCCGCCCGCATTCGGAGAAGCAACACCCAGGATGACGCGCTGCCCGTCATAAGCCATCGCAGCGACGTTGCCCGCGAGACCCGATAGATCGATCAGGGCGCCGGCGGGCGAGGGCGCGGACAAACTGCTGAAGACTTCCGCCTGCCTTACGGCGGACGAGTACACTGCCGCGGCGGTGCCGGAAGGGGCCCAGGCGAAGTAGTCGGCAGCCATGCCGCCAGTCAGCGGCACAATCGCCGGCGTAGCGTTCCCGAGGCCCTTGTAGAGTGCGAGCTGCCCCGCTTGTACGGCGAGCGCCGCCGACCCATCCGGCGACACCGAAGCGGCATCCAGCCCGGACACGACCGGCGCGCCGAGATACGCCGCTCCCGGGATTCCCATCATCGGCCGGATGGCGTGCATCTGGCTGTCGAATATGTAGCCCGTCACCGGGCCCAGGACGGCGGCGTTGTCGTTCGCCCAGCCCGCCATCGAGCCGGCGCAAAAAATCAGGATGAGCTTTTTGATATCCATGCTGTCCTCAGAAATTTGCTGTCACAGTGGACGAAGCGCCTTGTGTATTCTTCAGGGTCACGGTCACAGACTGAAGCGTGCTGATGCTGCCGGATGTCACATTGAACGTCTGTGTGTACACAAACTCGCTTCCAACCGCCAAAGAGGCGTCCGAAGCATAGTAGCCCTGGAAGGTACTCGCAACATTCGTGAGCGAGAACGTGCTGGTCTGGAGCTGGCTGCCCGACGTCGGCGTGAAGGTAAAGTCCGCCTCGGTGATTTCGCGGGTATTCGAAAAGCCGGTCACGACGATGTTGAACCCGGTGGACATCTGCTGAATCGATACGTTGCTGATGCCAGGCGCCTGCGCCGGCGCGCTCGCAGTGACGGGTGGATTGTTCGATAGGGTCACTGCGGTGGCGCCAACAGTGACGCTGCCAATGGTGAAGTCGAGAGTGCCGGCCACCGTGCCGGTCTGCAACGAGAGTGAGGCGCTGGTCTGAGAGGCCGGGATCTGGAAACTCACGGTGCACGTGCCGGAAACGCATGTGCCTCCCGACAGTGCGATGGTCGGATCAGGCGGAAGCGACTGGCCGGGCGTGAATTGAAGAGTAAGTACGCCGGACAGATCCACGGGGTACGCCTCCGGGATGGACACGGTGAAGGATATCTGCTGGCCCGGCGAGATGCTGCTCGGCAGACCGGTCAGGCTGAAAACGACTGGTGGTCCTACTGCGAAGGCGAGGGGGGCGCTGGAGCCTCCCGGAGTGGTAACCGTGATCGTGGTAGCGCCGAGCGCCGCATCCGTGCCGATCGTCAGCGTAGTGTCGATCTCGGTGGCGCTCACTACCTGGATGCCGGTGAAGGTGATGCCGGAATTGGCGGCGGCTATCGTGGCGCCGGACACGAAGTTCGTGCCCGTCAGAGTCACCGCCACGCTGGAGCCTTGCGGCGCGCTGGCGGCACTGATGGAAGTGAGAGTCGGTGCGGGCAGATTCACCGTGAATGTTACCTGCGCGGTAGTGACTCCCGCGACAGTAACTGTGACGTTCGCCGCCCCCGCGGCTGCGGTGGCGCTGATGTTGAACGTGGCCGTGATCTCGGTGGAACTGACCACCGCGACGTTGGCGACAGTGACGCCGGAGTTGCTGACGGAGACCTGGGCCCCTTGCACAAAGCCCGTGCCGGTGAGCGTCACCGATACGCTGGCGCCCTGCACTCCGGACGAGGGGCTGATGGACGTCAACACCGGCGGAGCCAGAACGGTGAAAATTACATGCTCGCTGATTCCGCCCGGCACAGTCACGGTAACTGTGGCCGCACCGGGGGAAGCGTTCGCGGCGATCGTGAGCGTGGCGGTAATTTGGGTTGCGCTGACCACGACCATGTTGCTGGCCGTTACACCAGGATTGCTGATGCCGATCTGAGCGCCCGCTGCGAAGCCCGTTCCCGTGATGGTTACGGGCACGCTGGAGCCTTGCACTCCGGACGCCGGGTTGATGGAGATCTGCTGCGGCGTGAGCACGGTGAAGGTCACCTGCCCGCTGGCGCCGCCAGGCACACTTACGGTGACGATGGCCGGGCCGGGAGAGGCGGTGGCGGCAATCGTGAGCGTGGCCGTTATCTGGCTCGCGCTGACCACAACGACGTTGCCCACAGTCACACCCGGATTGCTGATGGTGACCTGGGCACCTGCCGCAAAGCCGGCGCCTGTGATAGTCACGGGCACACTCGTTCCTTGGGTTCCGGCCGCTGGATTGACGGAGATCTGCAGCGGCGCGAACACGGTAAAGGTCAAGTGCCCGCTGGTGCCTGCGGGTGTGGTCACGGTGACGTTGGACGATCCCAGTGGAGCATTGGCGGCGATGATGAAGGTCGCTGTGATCTGGGTCGAGCTGACCACAGTCACGTTACTGGCCGTAATGCCGGCTGTGCTGAACGCAATGGTCGCGCCGGTCACAAAATTAGCACCGTTGAGAGTGACTGCCACGCTCGCGCCTTGCACTCCTGTCGATGGAGCCATCGTCGTCAGCACCGGA
>Ga0335079_10011209_pt1 | contig 10211 bp, 9 predicted proteins | sample Lox_Sample_33_FD_206719 | JGI IMG/M metagenome (GOLD analysis project Ga0335079, IMG submission 206719) | Soil microbial communities from Loxahatchee National Wildlife Refuge, Florida, United States - Lox_Sample_3.3 | ecosystem: Environmental > Terrestrial > Soil > Wetlands | place: USA: Florida...
GACAGAACTCCTGGCCTAATACCACACCCGATGGTCCAATCACAGGCAGTCCCCTTTTAACGACGGATGGCGCGATTGTTGCCACCGAATCAGGTTCCGTCTATTCGCTCGATCATAACGGTAAAGTAACCTGGTCCACTGCCATCGGCGGGAAAATCTATACCAGTCCAGTCGCTTCCGGCAATCTCGTTCTGGTTGCCCCGCTTGGGGCCCAGTATCTGTTGTACGCTGTCAATGAAAAAGACGGCAGTATGTTACCGTGGCATTTTGACGGCAAATAAAAGGAGTTGCTATGTTTTCGGATCCCTGGGGTTTCTTTATTCTTAATCCGTTTACCAATGTGCTGTTATTGATCTATAACCTCATCGGTCACAACTTTGGTTTGGCGGTCATTCTCTTTACCATTCTCATTCGCGCTATCACCTGGCCGCTGACTGGCCAGCAATTAAAAGGCGCAAAGGTGATGCAGGATTTGCAAACCGATAAAGAGTGGCTGGACATTCAAAAGAAGTATGCTAAAGACCGCGAAAAGTTGGCTTCTGAACAAATGCGCATTTATAAGGAACGCGGCATCAATCCATTTGCCTCCTGTCTGCCCACACTGATTCAGTTTCCAATCATCATCGGTTTATATCAAGCCGTTACTCGCGCCTTGGCAGCAACGCCGCTCACCTTGCTTCAATTGGCACGCAGCATCTACCCGATTATGAATGCTGCTGCCATCATTCCGCTCAACAGCCATTTCCTGTGGATGGATCTGGGACGCCCGGAGGGCATTCCTTTCCCCGCAGGATTTTCGCTTTCCTTTCTGCCGTATGGCTTTCCCACGCTGGCGATCATTGTTGCGGTTACCACGTATTTGCAAACCAAATTAACCCTTCCGCCATCCACCAATCCCAACGATCAGACCGCGTCGATGAACAGCATGATGACCATTTATATGCCATTGTTCCTTGGCTGGCTGGTGCTCAATTATGCTTCGGGACTGGCGATCTATTTTGTAGCCAGCAATGTGCTGGGCATTGTCCAATATGCGATGATGGGACGGGTCAACTGGCGCAACCTTTTGCCGGGCGGCAGCAAGCCAGCTCCGTCGAATGTTAAGAAAAACAAATAATCCACAGGGAGTTTAACGATGAATGAGCGAACCACGCTAGAGATCATTGCCCCAACCGTTGAAGAAGCGCTTGCACAGGGATTGGCCCAACTCGGACTGCCCGCAGATGCCGTCAGTGTGGAAGTGCTGGATTCGGGAAACAAAGGTTTGTTTGGATTAGGCGGACGTCAAGTTCGCGTCAAGTTGACAGTTAATCCTCCAGAAGGATCCGAGCCGACTATAGCAAAGAGTAAGGAAAAGCCGGAGAAGAAGCGTGAGGTTAAAGTCGAAAAGCCAGCTTCGGTTTCAACCAAAGAATCGAACCCGCCCGCGCTCGTTCCGCAACCGCAGGTACAGTTGAGTAAAGTCGAGGGAGCGGATCGCGTTAAAAGGGCCGAATTTTCATCCGATGTTCACGACGACATCCTCGATAAAACCGAGTCGATGGTTTCCAAATTGCTCTATCAAATGGGGATGCAGGCGCAGGTTTCGGCTCACTACGGCGAACCGCGCGAGGATCGGCACCCGATCATGGTGGACATTCGTGGCAGCGATCTAGGTGTATTGATCGGACACCGGGGCGAAACGCTAAATGCTTTTCAATATATCGCATCCTTGATGGTGGGCAAGGAAACCCAGCAATTCATTCAATTGATTGTGGATGTTGAAGGACATCGTGATCGTCGTGAGCGTCAATTGCGGCAATTGGCGCAGCGCATGGCGGAACAAGTCATCAAGACTGGACGCAAGCTCACACTTGAACCGATGCCTGCCGCGGAACGACGCGTGATCCACATAGAATTGCGCGATCATCCGGCGGTGACCACGCAAAGCACGGGCGAAGAACCCCATCGCAAGATCACGATTTTGCCGAAAGAATAGGCATGTAAAAAGTGACGCTCACCTTGAAGGTGAGCGTCACTTTTTACATGCCTAAATTTTTTATCACGGTATAATTCAATCATGCTCGATTCTATTCCTCTCCAGGCAGTGGATTATCTCGTAATCGGTCACATTACACGAGACCTCACGTCAGAGGGTTTTCATTTGGGTGGCACAGCAGCATTCTCCGCACTGACTGCGCGCGCGCTTGGCTTAGGCGTTGGCGTTGTGACTTCTTGCAATGAAAAGAGTCCAATGAAAGTCTTCGAAGGGATTCCGGTTATTTCCCTGTCGTCCGAACATACAACAACTTTTGAAAACATCTACGCTGGCAAAGATGGACGAACACAAATCCTTCATCACCACGCTGAACATATTTCATTTGACAGTGTGCCGGAATCGTGGCGAAATGCCTCGATCATTCATTTGGGACCGGTGGCACAGGAGTTGGATTCTGCATTGCCGACAAACCTATCACCCTCCTTGCTCGGCATCACGCCTCAAGGCTGGATGCGGACATGGAACGACGAGGGATATATTACTCCATGCCGCTGGCAAAACGCAGAACAGATCTTGCCACAAGCTGGCGCGGTCGTGATCAGCCGCGAAGATGTCGGCGGTGATGAAGAATTGATCGAAGTCATGGCGCGTCAAACGCGTCTCCTGGCTGTCACCGAGGCCGAGGCCGGGGCTGTGCTCTATTGGAACGGGGACCGCCGCCGCTTCCGTGCGTCCGAAGTCGAGGAAGTCGACGCGACCGGTGCCGGGGATATCTTCGCAACTGCATTCTTCATCCGCTTGTTTACAAAACGCGACCCTTGGGAAGCCGCGCGATTTGCCACACAACTTTCCGCCCGATCGGTAACTCGCATTGGTCTGGATGGAATTCCAACCCAATCTGAAATCGAAGAATGCCTGATGGAGGTTTTTTAGTGGCTCGCATTTATACGCTCGTCAATCAAAAAGGTGGCGTCGGCAAGACGACCACCGCAATCAACCTCGCCGCATATCTCGCACAATTGGATCAGCGTGTGCTGGTGGTCGATCTCGATCCTCAAGCCAATGCCACCTCCTGCCTCGGTGTGGATAAATCCACAGTCAGCGGAGGAATGTACGAGGCCTTGCTTGGAAGCGCGGCGATGCCACTGGTCCTCCTGAATGAACGCCTCAAACTTTCATTGTTGCCTGCATCGCCTGCGCTGGCCGGTGCAGAAGTGGAATTGGTCGAAGAGCTGGCGCGTGAAACGCGGCTTAAAAAAGCGATCACGCCGCTGGCCGAAAAGTATGATTACATTTTGATTGATTGTCCGCCTTCATTGGGACTGCTTACAGTCAATGGGCTGGTCGCGGCCAAGGATGGTGTGCTCGTCCCGGTTCAATGCGAATATCTCGCGTTGGAGGGCCTCGGGCAATTGACTCAGACCATTCAACGTGTGCGCTCGGCTCTTTTCCCCGAATTGAAAGTGCGCGGTGTGATCCTGACCATGTTCGACCCTCGTACCAATCTCTCAACGGACGTTGTCAAGGAAGTCAATAAACATTTCCCGAATCAAGTTTTCAAATCAGTAATACCGCGTTCGATCCGCCTGGCTGAAGCCCCATCGTATGGATTGCCCATCTCGGTTTATGCGCCTTCATCGGTCGGGGCGCAGGCTTATGAAGCGCTGGCAAAAGAATTATTGAAAGGCGATGGCATCAAAGGTTCACATTAATTTGTACGGTCATTATATTGCAACAAGGACTGAACACACAAGGAGTTATAGATGCCTCAACGCAGCGGTCTAGGTAAAGGACTCGACGCCCTGATTCCCGGTGGCGGACTTGTCTCGAATGATACCGGCAGCGGACAGATTGCCGTTGATGCGATTCAACGCAATCCGCGTCAACCGCGCCAGGCTTTCAAGGAGGATGAACTCGAAGAGTTGGCGATGTCAATTCGCGAACATGGCATCATCCAGCCGCTGATTGTGGCTCCTGGTGCGAATGGCACATTTACCTTGATCGCCGGCGAACGCCGTTTGCAGGCTGCACGTCGCGCCGGCTTACGGAATGTGCCGGTCGTGATTCGCAATGCAACTGACCAGCAGTTGCTGGAACTGGCTTTGATTGAAAACGTCCAACGCGCCGACTTGAATCCGATCGAAGAAGCTGAAGCGTTTCATCATCTCATCAAAGAGTTTGGTATTTCACAAGAATCCGTTGCCATGCGTGTGGGCAAGAGCCGCGTGGCAGTGACAAATACACTTCGTTTATTAGATGCGGCTTCCGCAGTCAAACAAGCATTGGTAGATGGAAAGATCAGCGAAGGTCATGCGCGTGCATTGCTGGCATTGCATTCGGCTAAAGCACAAGAAGCCGCGTTGCGTTCAATCGTCAATCTGGATTTAAGTGTCCGGCAGGCAGAACAGTTAGCGCGTAAACTCGGAGGGCAGAAACCGGCCTCGAAAAAGAAAGCCGGTCGAAATCCGGATGTAAACGATATCGAGCGTCGGCTGCGTGCCAGCCTCGGGACGAAAGTTGCGCTCAAGCATGGCAAAAAAGGTGGCGCGCTCACCATCTATTATTATTCGGATGAAGAACTGGATGCTTTATTGGAAAAGATCTTATGAAAATTTTGCATCATGCCAAGATTTATACGCTTGATAAATTGAAACCTGTCGCGTCAGTCATTGCGATCGATCATGGCACGATCATTGCAGTAGGTGGCGATGAATTATTGGCTGAGTTTGACCCCGCCGAAAAACAAAATATGGAGGGCCGCGTGATCTTACCGGGCCTGACCGACGCGCATTTACATCTTCAGCATTATGCACTGGCGTTGGAAAAAATTGATTGTGAAACCGATACACTCGCAGAATGTCTGCACCGGGTGGCAGAGCGCGTTCAAAAAGCAAAACCTGAAGAATGGATTCTTGGTCACGGTTGGAATCAAAATGTTTGGAGAGGTTGGCCATCTACGGTCGAGCTTGATCAGATCGCGCCGAACCATCCCGTATATTTAACAGCCAAGTCATTGCACGCAGCATGGGCAAATAGCGCCGCAATGAAGTTGGCGAACATCACGGCCTCTACGCCCGCTCCCAAAGATGGGCAAATCCAACGTGATATCAAAGGCGAACCAACCGGTATTTTCTTTGAGAACGCCATGCAATTGATTGGCGATATTGTGCCTCAACCAAATATCGAAGTACTGGCTCATGCAATTCAAAAAGCTCAGACTATTTTATGGAGGATGGGTCTGACGGGCGTTCATGATTTTGACCGCCGCGATTGCTTCATTGCATTACAACAATTGCACGCGAATGGAAAATTGAAATTACGGGTCACGAAGAATATTCCGGTAGAACTTCTCGACCAGGCGTATGAACTTGGACTCCGCACGGGCTTCGGGGATGATTGGCTTCGCATCGGTTCGGTGAAGGTTTTTATGGATGGCGCGCTGGGTCCGCGCACGGCAGCGATGTTCCAACCCTATTTGAACGAGCCGGATAATCGTGGTGTGTTAAACTTGGATGGCGAAGAGTTGTTTGAATTTGGTCGTCACGCGGCCGATGTAGGCCTCGGCATGACCGTCCACGCCATTGGCGACCGCGCCAACCATGAAGTGTTGAATGCGTATGAGCAATTGCGCGCCTACGAAAAGAAAAGGGGATTGCCGGCTTTGCGTCATCGCATTGAACACGTGCAGGTGCTTCATCCCAAAGATGTCATGCGTCTTGCCAAATTGAATGTGATCGCTTCGATGCAACCGATCCATGCCACCTCCGACATGCTGATGGCGGATCAGTATTGGGGCGAGCGTTCCGCGCAGGCTTACGCCTGGCGCACTCAACTGAATGCAGGAGCACACCTCGCGTTCGGTTCGGATGCGCCGGTTGAGTCGCCGAATCCGTTTTGGGGAATCCATGCCGCGGTCACACGTCGACGCGCAGACGGCTCACCAAATCCTGATGGCTGGCATCCTGAACAACGTTTATCCATGCAGGAAGCTCTCGAAGGTTTTACAACCGGCGCAGCCTACGCGGCTTACTCTGAAAACCGCATGGGAAAATTGGCCAAAGGTTATTTGGCTGATTTAATCGTCCTGGAAAAGGATCCATTCACATGTGATCCTGACGAGGTGAAAGAACTGCAATCATCTGCTACAATGGTGGGTGGTGACTGGGTTTGGCAGTGAAAGGAATGCCCGTGGCACAACAAAAGTCGCAACTTTCGCCTGAAATGCTCGTTCCAAAATTGGGGAATGCCCTCGTGCGCGCAGGCCATATTTCGGAAATGGATTTACAAAAAGCATTAGATTATCAGCAGGAACAGATCGCTCAGCACAAGACCTATCTACTCGGTCAGGCCCTCGTTGATTTGAAATTGATCGACCGTGCGACACTCGATAGCGCCGTGACCGAGCAGATCATTCAACTGCGCTCGGCTTTGCAAGCTGCTAATCGGAATCTTGAACTGCGTGTCCAGGAACGAACAGCTGAATTGCAGGAGGCATTGCAACGCCTCAGTGAACTAAGCCAGATGAAAGCCAATTTCGTGGCCAATGTTTCGCACGAGTTGCGCACGCCTTTGACTCATATCAAAGGCTATCTCGAATTGATGATCACCGAATCTCTCGGTCCGTTGTCCGACGAACAGCGTCACGCGCTGACGATCGGCCAAAAGTCAGCGACCAGGCTGGAAAGCATGATCGAAGATTTGATCATGTTCTCGCTGGCGTCGCGCGGCGAAATGAGCATGAAGCAAGAAGCGGTCGATCTCGACCGCATCGGAAGTTTGTCTGTAAAGACTGCTGGCCAAAAAGGCGAGGCGCGGAATGTGGAAGTCCATGCGGTGGTAGACCAGAATCTGCCGCTCGTCCAATGCGACCCGGAAAAGATCGGCTGGGTTTTGAATCAGCTTTTGGATAATGCCGTTAAGTTCACACCCGCTGGCGGACGCGTAATTCTGAGTCTGAAAGAAGAGGGTGCGAATCTGGTCATGGTTTCGGTGACCGATACCGGCATCGGTATTCCCGCGGCTCGTCTGCAGGAAATCTTCGAACCCTTCCATCAGCTTGATGATTCTTCGACGCGCAAAGTGGGCGGAACCGGGCTGGGCTTGTCATTGGTCCGCCAGATCGTGGAAGCTCACGGCTCATTGCTCAATGTGCAATCGGCGGAAGGCAAAGGCACCACGTTCCAATTTCCACTGCTGGCAGTTGGCGAAAGAAAAACAATTTGACTACGAATCCTCCCCTCGCTCTCGATACCGATACGCTTTCACAGATCCATTCCACCTTGCAGTCCGTTGTTCGCAAAACGGATTGGAAAGAAGGTTTGGACGTCCTGCTAGCTTCTTTGCGGGACGAATTTGTGTATGACAATGTCGCGATTTATCTGCTCGATGCACAAGGGAACGGATTCGATGTAATTTACGCCCGGGCAGTTGGCCGCGGGAAACATGCAGAAGCGGACGCCAGTTGGGGCGAAGGAATCGCGGGTCACGTTCTGGCAAAAAAGGAGATCATTATCGAAACGCCGCAGGAACACGAAGAACCCTCGCGCCTTGACCTGCCGCATTTGATTGGATTGCCTTTGCAAATCGGCGGAAGGTTGGGCGGAGTATTGGTTTTCGTCCGCTTTGCCGGCCCGCTATACACCAAGGAACACATTCGCCTCGCCTCGCTGATTTCATTGTGGACGGCTTCCTTGCTCGAGCGCAAGGCATTACAGGATGCACGCGTTGAACTCGAATCAGTTCAGCGTCAAATGCGCTTACAGGATGATTTTGTTTCGACGATCTCACACGAACTTCGCACGCCGCTTGGCTTTATCAAGGGATACAGCACCAGCTTGCTTCGGCAGGATACCACCTGGGATGAAAAAACTCAACGGGAGTTTTTAACCATCATCGATGAAGAGACCGATCGTCTAGCGCAGCTGATTGAGAATATGCTCGAGTCGGCCCGTTTGCAAAGCAGGACCCTCCAATTCAAATTTCAGCCTTTACGGCTGGATGAATTGATTCGGGATGTAGCGCTCCGTGTACGAATCCATCAATCCAATCTTGAGGTAAAACTGGATTTTGAAGATATGCCGCCAATTCACGGCGATAGTGTACGCCTTTCCCAGGTTTTTGAAAATTTATTTATCAACGCGATCAAGTATGCGCCCGGTTCCCCTTTGACGATTCATATAGAACGAGGCAAAAATACGGTCCGGGTCGCATTTGCCGATCAAGGGCCTGGGATCCCGGATGGTTATCTCCCGTTTATCTTTGAACGTTTTTATCGTGTACCGGGTCAAAGCATCACCGGTACCGGCCTGGGACTTTATATCTGCAAACAAATAATTTTGGCACATCATGGTAAGATTTGGGCAGAGTCTGTGATGGATCAAGGCACGACCTTTTTTATAGAATTACCTCTTGATTCAATGCCCTAATTCGCTTTCATGGAAAGGAGAACGTTATGTCCAAACGTATTCTCATCGCGGATGACGAACCTCGTTATCTCCGCCTGCTGGAGGCCAACCTAAAGACAGAGGGGTACGCCGTTGTGACTGCGGCGGACGGCGTACAGGCGATTGAAGCCTTCTCTGCCCATCCTGCCGATCTGGTTTTGCTGGATATCATGATGCCGCGTCTTGACGGTTTCGCCACCTGTCAGCGCATCCGCCAATTCTCGAACGTGCCGATCATCATGTTGACCGCCAAAGGCGAGGAACAAGACCGGGTTAAGGGCTTGGACCTTGGGGCGGATGACTACCTCGTGAAGCCTTTCTCTGCAACTGAACTACTGGCGCGAGTCCGCGCGGTATTACGTCGCGCCCAACCGCCCGGCGAAATTGGCGGCTCGCGTTTCTTCACCCACGAGAATCTTAAAATCGATTTTGCCCGCGCGGAAGTTTGGCGCGATGATCAAGCAGTATCTCTTTCTGCTACCGAATATCGACTGCTCCTGCAATTCGCGCATAACATTGGCAAGATTCTCACCGCCGAAGATCTTTTGACCAGTGTTTGGGGTCCTGAATATAAAACCGACAAGGAAATTTTATGGGTCAGCATTGCGCGCTTGCGGCAAAAGCTTGAAACCGATTCGCATTCTCCCCGCCATATCGTCACACGTTCAGGACTCGGCTATTTGATGCCGCCAATTGAATCTTAGTTGAAGGGAGCTGGAATGGCCGGCAAAAAGATTCTTATCATTGATTCTGACGCCGCGAGCCGCAACTTCGTTGGCGCAGCCTTGCAGAAGACGGAATATCAGATTCTGCAAGCTGCCTCTGGAAAAGAAGGATTGATTTTCGCTTGGCGTGATCGTCCTGATCTGATTATTATCGATCCGACTATATCGGATTTGAAAGGCGAGGATCTGGCGATCCGTTTGCGTCAGGATACACGTACGGCGCATACACCGCTGGTTGCGCTCAGTAGTGACCCACAGCCTTCGCGCGTGCGTTCCTGCATAGATGCCGGATTCAACGAATATCTGGTCAAGACCGCCCAAGCCATACCGGCTTTGATAGAGGCAGTGAATCGCTTGGTCGGCAATAAAACTGCCGCTCAAAAAATCGGGGGACTATTGATCGTTTTTCTAAGTGCAAAAGGTGGAACCGGCACATCCTCGCTGTGCGCCAATATGGCCATGAATCTTGTACAGAACTTCCCCGAGGCGCGCGTTGCCGTGGTGGATTTGGTTTTGCCGATTGGTTCAATTTCCGATATCGTGGGTTATCAGGGTAACCAAAATCTTGTGAGCGTGGCAGAAATGCCCGCCAATATGCTCACCCCTGAATTCTTCCGCGATAACCTGACTGAAATGGTGAATTGGCATTTCCACTTGCTGGCTGGGTCGCCAGATCCGGAAAGCGGAAACCAGCTCCAGGTCGGGTCAATTGGCGATATCGTCAGCGCATTGAAAGCTGCCTATGATTATGTGCTAATCGATTTAGGACGTTCGCTCTCGCGAATCAGCCTGCCTCTCATTGAACATGCTGATTTGATTACTTTGATCGTGAGCACCGACCCGAGCACCATTTCGTTGACCAAAACTGTTTGGGAATATCTGCAGTCCAAAGGAGTTAATGCACCATCCGTCTATGCAATTCTTAACCGGGCAGTTGGACTGGAAGGACTGACGAAATCCGAGGCAGAAAAGATCATTGGCCTTGAAATCAAAATAACGATCCCACATTTAGGCAACAACTTTACCCTCGCAAATAACCAGCACATGCCCTTCATCCAAAAATTT
>Ga0335079_10011210_pt1 | contig 10211 bp, 8 predicted proteins | sample Lox_Sample_33_FD_206719 | JGI IMG/M metagenome (GOLD analysis project Ga0335079, IMG submission 206719) | Soil microbial communities from Loxahatchee National Wildlife Refuge, Florida, United States - Lox_Sample_3.3 | ecosystem: Environmental > Terrestrial > Soil > Wetlands | place: USA: Florida...
CGCGACGGTCGCGAAGAAGTTGACCTCCATCACGGTGCGGAGCGTGTCCTCCGGGACTTCCTCGAGCGGGCCGGAGCCCAGCACCCCGGCCGAGTGCACCAGCGCATCGAGCCGGCCTTGGATCGAGACGAGGGTCTTCAGCGCCAGCGTGCGCGCCGCCGCATCCGTGATATCGAGCGGCAGCCAGTGGACGCGTGCCCCCGGGAACGGGGCGGCGGGCGGCGCGGAGCGGCCCCTCGGCCGGTAGCCGGCCAAGACCGTCCAGCCGCGGCGGGCGAGCTCGGCCGTGGTCGCGAGGCCCAAGCCGCTCGCCGCCCCGCTGACCAGCGCTACGCGTGCCGGGGCATCGCCTGCGGACAATTTCATGGCTGTTTCCCCAACTTCCAACGTCACCGAGGATTATCCCCGCCCGGCGTGCGCCGCCATGACCTTTTCTAATCCGGGCAATCAACATCTCTCATTTGGCGCAGCTTTTCAGGGAGCCTTAGGCTCCCTTCAGGTAGGCTCGGGATCGAGCCCCGCGAGGGGACTCAAGGTCCGGGTCCGTTCAGGCCGGAGTGACGGTTTCCCTCATGACGCAAATGTCTGGCGCGATGGCCCTGCTTCGCGGGCTCATCGCCCAGGGCATCGACACGGTCTTCGGTCTTCCCGGAGGCCAGCTGGATCATTTCTTCGACGCGCTCTACCACGAGCAGGATCGCGTGCGTGTCATCGTCTCGCGCCACGAGCAGGGCGCGGCCTACATGGCGTTCGGCTATGCGCGTTCGACCGGCAGGCCATCCGTGTACACGGTCGTGCCGGGGCCGGGCGTACTCAACACGACCGCGGCTCTGTGCACCGCGTACGCCTGCAACTCCCCGGTGCTCTGCCTCACTGGCCAGATCCCATCCGGCGCCATCGGGCTCGGCGCCGGTGAGCTGCACGAGCTCCCCGACCAGCTCGCAACCTTGAAAACCCTCACCAAGTGGGCCGCGCGCATCGAGCGCCCCGAGGATGCGCCGGCGCTCGTCGCCGCGGCGTTCCGCGAGCTGCGCACTGGCCGCCCTCGCCCGGTCGCACTCGAGATGGCGATGGACATCATGGCCGCGACGGCCGAGGTGCGCGAGGCTACACCGGTCGCCTCCGCGCCCGCGGCTCCCGACAGCGACGCGATCACCCGCGCGGCGCGCCTGCTCGCAGAGGCACGCGCGCCGCTCGTCTATATCGGCGGCGGCGCCGCCCACGCATCCGCGGAAATACGTGAGCTGGCCCAGCTGCTGCAGGCTCCGGTGGTCTCCTTCCGCGCCGGTCGCGGGGTTCTCAGCGACGAGCATCCGCTTGCCTGCACGCTGCCGGTTGGCCACCGCCTCTGGGGCAAGGTCGACCTCGTGATCGGCATTGGCTCGCGCATGATGGAGCCGCTCATGCACTGGGGAGCGCCGCCCGACCTCAAGGTGGTGCGCATCGACGTCGACCCGGCGGAGATCAGCCGTTACGGGACGCCCGCGGTTGGCCTGCAGGCGGACGCGGCCCTGACGCTGCGCGCGCTCATTCCGGCGCTCACGCGCGTGCTGCGCGGCGTGCGCCGCGAGCCGGCGCTTCCCGTCGCGCGCACGAAGGCCGAGGTGACCGCCGAGATCGAGCAGGTGCAGCCGCAGCTGAGTTTCTTGAGCGCCATTCGCAAGGTGCTGCCGCGCGATGGCATTTTCTGCGATGAGATCACGCAGTGTGGGTTTGCTTCCTGGTACGGCTTTCCGGTGTACGCGCCGCGCCAGCACATCAACTGCGGCTACCAGGGCACGCTTGGCTACGGCTATGCAACCGCGCTTGGCGTGAAAGTGGCCCACCCCGGGCAGCCAGTGGTATCGATCGCCGGTGACGGCGGTTTCCTCTTCAACGTGCAGGAGCTGGCTACGGCAGTGCAGTACGGCATCGGCCTCAAGACCATCGTCTTCAACAGCAATTCCTTCGCCAACGTGCAGCGCCAGCAGCGTGAATGGTTCGGCGAGCGCATTATCGGCTCGGACCTGCGCAACCCCGACTTCGTCAAGCTCGCCGAGGCCTTTGGCCTCCCGGGCTACCGCGTGAGCACGCCGGCCGAACTTGGCCGCACGCTCGAGCGCTCACTCGCTGAGCCCGGTCCGGCGCTGATCGAGGTGCCGGTGGGCGACATGGCGAGCCCGTGGAAGTACATCATCCTGCCGGCGCTCACGAGCGCGCAGGGAGCTCCGGCGTGACCGGCCCGGTCGCGCGCCCAGGTGTCATGAGCACGGCCCCCTACGTGCCCGGCGAGCGCGCCATCGAGGGTGTCGCCACGCCCATCAAGCTCTCCTCCAACGAGTCCCCGCACGGCCCCGGAACGCGCGCGCTCGAGGCCTACCGCCGCGCGGCCGCCGAGCTATTCCGCTACCCGAGCAGCACCCAGGAGGAGCTGCGACGCGCGGTCGCCGAAGTGCACGGGCTCGATCCAGCACGCCTCGTCTTCGGCAACGGCTCGGACGAGGTCATCCAGATGCTCACCCGCGCCTTCGTCGGCCCGGGCGATGAGGTGGTGCTGTCCGAGCACTGCTTCCTCATGGCGAAGACGCACGCGCTCGGGCAGGGGGCCAGGGTGCAGATCGCACCCGAGCCGGACTTCAGGATCAGCACGGACGAGGTCCTGAAGCGCATCACGCCTCGCACCCGCCTGGTCGCAATCGCCTCGCCCAACAACCCCTGCGGCACCTACCTGCCGCGCGGCGAGCTCAAGCGCCTGCACGCAGGGCTGCCCGAAGAGGCTATCCTGCTGGTCGATGCCGCCTACTCCGAGTACGCGCTTGATCCCGACTACGACGACGGCACGGCGCTCGCGACCAGCGCGCCGAACGTCATCATGACCCGCACCTTCTCCAAGGCCTACGGCCTTGCGGCGCTGCGCGTCGGCTGGGGCTATGGATCCCTCTCCCTCATCCAGGCGGTCGAGCACCTGAGGAGTCCCTTCAACGTGAACGCGGCCGCGCAGGCGGCGGCGGCGGCGGCGGTGACCGACCGCGAGCACCTGGCCTACGTACGGGACTACAACGCGCGCGAGCGCACGCGCGTCGCGGGTGCGCTGCGGGAGCTCGGGCTGACGGTGGTGCCGAGCAGCGCGAACTTCGTGCTCATAGTGTTCGGGGCGGAGCCGAAGAACTCGACGCGGGCGCAGGCGCACCTGCTGGCGCGCGGCATCATCCCGCGCCCCGCCGGTGGCTCGCCCGAGAACTCGCTCCGCATCACGCTCGGGGTCGAGAGCGACAACGACGCGGTGATCGCCGCGCTGGCGAGTTTCATCAAGGGGGAGTGAGGACCGTGGGAGCCGTCGCCTCGCCGGGCAAGGCTGCGAGCGCCTTCCTCGGCTCGACCCACGCCCCGTTCGTCGATGGGCGCGCGCTCGCGCCCAAGCATGCCGGGCCCGTCGCGGCCATGAATCCGGCCGACGGCACCAAGATCAGCGAGTTCCTGCCGGCGAGTCCCGCCGAGGCGGATGCCGCGGTCGAGGTTGCTCGACGCGCGTTCCGCGAGCGGCGCTGGCTTGGTCTCACCCCGAGTGCGCGGGGGCAGATCCTGTGGCGCATCGCTGAGCTCATCGAGCGCGATGCCGATGAGTACGCCGAGATCGAGACGCTCGACTGCGGCAAGCTGCTCGCCGCCGCGCGCCACGGCGACGTCGCGATCGCCGCCGAAGCGTTCCGCTATCACGCCGGCTGGTGTACCAAGCTCGAGGGGGCGACACTTGCTCCGACGCTCGCGGCGCCTGACGAGTACACCTGCTACACGAGCCATCAGCCGCTGGGCGTTGCCGTCCTCATCGTGCCGTGGAACGGGCCGCTCGCGATGACCGCCTGGAAGCTCGCGCCGGCGCTCGCCGCAGGCTGCACGGTGGTGGTGAAGCCGCCCGAGCAAGCCTCGCTCTCGGTCCTGCGCCTCGCGCGCACACTCGCCGAGGCCGGCGTGCCCGCCGGCGTCGTGAACGTGGTCCTGGGTCCCGGGGCGACGATCGGGGACCTCCTGGTGCGCCACCGCGAGGTGAACAAGATCTCCTTCACCGGCTCCGGTGTGACCGGGCGGCGCATCCTCGCCGCGGCCACGCCGGACTTGAAGCGCGTGACGCTCGAGCTCGGCGGCAAATCCGCGGCCGTCGTGTTCGCGGACGCGGACCTCGAGCGCAGCGCCGCTGGTATCGCGGGCGGCATCTTCGGCAACGCCGGCCAGGTGTGCGTCGCGAGCTCGCGGCTCTTGGTCGAGGCGCAAGTCTACGCGCCCTTCCTCGAGCTCCTCGCCGCGCGCGCCAAAAAGCTCAAGGTGGGCCCGGGCATGGACCCCGCGAGCGAGATGGGACCGGTGATCTCCGCCGAGCACCTGGCGTCGATCGCCGTGAAGGTCGACCGCGGGCGCGCCGAGGGCGCGCAGCTGCTCGTGGGTGGCCGGCGTCTCGAGCGGTCGGGTTATTACTTCGAGCCGACGATACTGGGCAATGTGCCCGGCACGTCCGCGGTGATGCGCGAGGAGATCTTCGGCCCCGTGTTGTGCGCGGCCTCATTCCAGGACGAGGTGCAGGCGATTGCGCTCGCCAACGACACCGCCTACCCACTCGCCGGGAGCGTGTGGACGCGCGACCTCGCACGCGCGCACCGCGTGGCAGGTGCGGTGGACGCGGGACTCTATTGGGTGAACGACCACGGGCGGCCGGATGTCGCCATCCCCTTCGGTGGCTTCCGCGGCAGCGGCATCGGGCGCGAGCAGGGACGCGAGAGCGTGCTCTCCTACACCGAGCTCAAGTCGGTGATGGTTCGGCTTTGAGGGGGTCGTTGTCCAGCAAGTTCAGGTCCTGCTGCGAGCTGGCGCCCTCGGCGATCAGCCAGTCGCGGAAGCCCGCGACGACCGGGTCGCGCACGGCGCCGCGCGAGCAGACTACGAAGTAGCTGTAGCGCGAGGGGATACTGAGGCTGAAGGGACGCACGAGTTCGCCGCGGCGCAGCGCATCGACCACGAGGGCGCTGCGGCCGAGCGCGACGCCGGCGCCGTGGATGGCCGCTTGGGTGACGAGGTGCGAATGATTGAAACCAGGACCCCGCTCCGCGTCGATGCCGCTGATGCCGGCGCTCTCGAGCCAGCCACGCCAGTCGGTCACCATGACGTCGTGCAGCAGCGTGTGGTGGCACAGGTCTTCCAGGGTGCGCAGCGGTGTCGTCACCGTGATGATGCTCGGGCTGCACACCGGGAAGACGGTCTCGGTGAGGAAGCGCACCGACTCGACGTCCGCCCAGTCGCCATCGCCGTAGCGGATGTCGAGATCGACCGCGCCCTTGGAGAGGGCGTCGTCCTCGAGGTCGCTCGAAACCAGGCGCACGTCGACGTTCGGGAAGCGCTGCGAGTAGCCGCGCAAGCGCGGCACCAGCCAGTGGTAGCCGAAGGAATCGAGCGTCTTCACCGCGAGCACGCGCTTGCGCGCCGTGTCGATAGCGGCGGTCGACTCGCGGATGATGTCGAAGGCCGCGCGCACGCGCGGCAGATAATGGCGGCCCGCCTCGGTGAGCACCAGGCCGTGCCCGCGCCCGAGGCGATGGAAGAGAGTGGCGCCGAGCCACTCCTCCAGCGCCTTGATCTGGTGGCTGACGGCGGCCTGCGTCACGTGCAGCGAGTCGGCGGCGCGCGTGAAGCTCAGGTGCCGCGCGGCAGTCTCGAATACCACCAGGGCATTCAATGGCGGAAGCCGTCGCGTCATCGCCTGAGTGCCCGCCGGAGGGCGCCGGCCGTATCGTGATCCAGCATCGGAAAGTGGAGTGAAGCGCTCGTGAAAATCATCGCCGCCCGCGTCATCGTCACCTGCCCCGGCCGCAACTTCGTGACCCTCAAGATCGAGACCGATGCGGGCCTCTACGGCCTCGGGGACGGCACCTTGAACGGCCGCGAGCTCGCCGTCGTTTCCTACCTCAACGAGCACATTATACCGTGCCTGATCGGCCGCGACGCCCACCAGATCGAGGACGTCTGGCAGTTCCTCTACCGCGGCGCATATTGGCGCCGGGGCCCGGTGACCATGTGCGCGATCGCCGCGGTCGATACCGCGCTCTGGGACCTGAAGGCGAAGGCCGCGAGCCTCCCGCTCTACCAACTGCTCGGGGGTCGCTCGCGGAGCGGCGTGCTCGTTTACGGGCACGCGAATGGGCGCGACATCGAGGAGACCTGTGAGGAGGTCGCACGTTACCGGGGCATGGGCTACAAGGCGATCCGCGCGCAGAGCGGCATTCCGGGGCTCGCCTCCACGTACGGCGTCTCCACCGACAAGATGTTCTACGAGCCGGCGGATGCGGCGCTGCCCAGCGAGAACACCTGGTCGACGCCGCGCTATCTCGAGCACACCCCGAAGCTCTTCGAGGCGCTGCGCGCGAAGTTCGGGTACGAGTTCGCGCTGCTGCACGACGTGCACCACCGCCTGACGCCGATCGAGGCCGCAAGGTTAGGGAAGGAGCTCGAGCCCTACGCGCTCTTCTGGCTCGAGGATGCGACCCCGGCGGAGAACCAGGAGGCGTTCCGCCTCATCCGCCAGCATACCGTGACGCCGCTCGCGGTCGGGGAGGTGTTCAATAGCCTCTGGGACTGCAAGCAGCTGATCGAGGAGCAGCTGATCGACTACATCCGCACCACCGTCGTGCACGCGGGTGGCATCACGCATCTGAAGCGCATCGCGGAGTTCGCGAGCCTCTACCAGGTGCGCACCGGCTGCCACGGGGCGACTGACCTCTCACCGGTGTGCATGGGCGCCTCGCTCCACCTCAACACCGCGCTGCCGAACTTCGGCATCCAGGAATACATGCGGCACACGCCGGAGACGGACGCGGTCTTCCCGCATGCGTACTTCTTCAAAGAGGGCTCATTGCACGCTGGCGAGGCGGTCGGACACGGGGTCGACCTCGACGAGAAGCTCGCGGCGCAGTACCCGTACCGCCGTGCCTACCTCCCGGTAAACCGCCTGGAGGACGGCACGATGTGGAACTGGTGAGCGTGCCTTCAGCGCTGGATCCGCAGCACCGACGCGCCCCCGACCAGCATCTCGATCTCATCCGGCGTGGCGAGGTTCACATCGCCCGGGATCGTGTGCTTGAGGGCCTGCGCGGCCAGCGCGAACGCCGACCAGCGCTCGTCAGGCCAGCCGCGCAGGAGGCCGTGGAGGCAGCCGGCAACCAGCGCATCCCCGGCGCCGATCCGCTCGGCGGGATCATGCAGCGGCCGCGGAGGCAGTTCCAGGGCCGCGGTGCCGCGACGTGTTACCTGCAGCAGGAGCTCGAAGTTGCTGGCGCTTGCGCCCAGTTTGCCGCCCGTCACCACGAGCTCGAGCGCGGGATAGGTGGCGAACAGGGCGGCGGTAAAGCCCTGCGGGGTGGTGGCGGCCGCATGTTGCATGGCGGGCAGGCAGGCGGGGGCATCCTGCGGCGTGGCGAAGAGGTAGCGTGCGGTGCGAAGCAGCGGGGCGAGCGCTGCGGCCGGGTCGCGCCCGGACTGCCCCCACAGCTGCGCCCGCATGTTCACGTCCAGGCTGACGCTCACCCCGGCAGCGTGCGCAGACGCTGCGGCCGCGACCGCCAGTGCGGCGGCCGACGCACTCACCGCGGGAGTGATGCCGGAGAGGTGCAGGAGGTCGGCGCCGACGAGGATCGCCGGCCAGTCGAAGGCATCCGGCGCGGTCTGCGCGAACGCGCTGGCCGCGCGATCGTAGAGCACCCGCGGTGCCCGGGCACCGCTTCCGGATTCGAGAAAGTACAGTCCGAGGCGCCCGGAGGCCCGGCGCACGAAGCGCGTACCGACCCCCTGGGCACGCACCGCGGCGAGTGCCGCCGGCCCCAGGCCCGCCTCTGGGAGCACGGTGACATAGTCGGTGTCGTGCCCGAAGCGCGCGAGCGAGGCAAGCACGTTGAACTCGGAGCCGCCGAAGAGCGCTTCCAGCGTGCCCGACTGCAGCAGCCGCTCTGCACCCGGACTCTTCAGGCGCAGCAGCAGCTCACCGAGTGCAACGACCCGCACGGTGTGCTCAGACCCAGGGGTTGTTGACGTCGTCGTGCCAGGCCGCGCCCGCCACGGTGGTGAGCGGGGGCGACTTACGACGGAACGGGGCCGTCAGGACCAGCGCCAGTGCACGCGGATTTCTCAGCAGGGCCTTCAGGCCCGCAACGATGTCCTGCGGCGCAACATAGACCACGGTCGGCGATCCCGCACCGCGCTCCTCGTCGTGCACGGCGAGATAGCAGCCCTCGCGCGTGATCGAGTGCACGCTGAAATCCACGTCCGCCAGCTGTGAGGTCACCTTCACCGTTCGCTCCGTCCCCAAGTCTACGTCAGCTCTTGCGCAGCGTACCGCGCGCCTGGGCTTCCTTCACGCGCCGCTCGTGCTGGCCTGGCATCTCCTCGATGCTCATGCCGCCTGGTGGCATGAATTGCCCGCGGCCGTAGAGCTCGGCGAATACCTGCTTCACCGGGCCCATCTTGTCGGCGAGTGTGCGCGGCGGGCGGCCGGAGGGAAACTGGTTCGGCGGGTAGATGGGACGCTCGTAGATCTGGCGGAATCCTTCGGTACGCACGTCCACCCAGCAGTTGTGGTTGCAGCGCGAGCGGTGCTCGCGCAGCGACTCGATGTCGATGGTCGCGGCGATAACCTGCTCCTGCGGATAAGGCGCCTCGCGCAGCATCATGCCGGTGTAGTCGATGATGAACGAGCCGCCCGGGCAGAAGGCGCTCGGGTAGTAATCGTATTCGACCGTGCCCCAGTTGGAGCCGAGGACGTAGCACATGTTGTCGTGCGCGCGCGTGCGGCGGGTGAAGCGCCAGAAATCCCACGGCGCGCTCACGCCCTCGACCTCCTGCAGCGCTACCGGGTGGCAGATCACCTCGCAGCCGTTGTAGCCGAGTGCGCGCGACACCTCGGGCGTGCAGCCGTCGTGGCAGGTCATGGTGCCGAGCTTGCCGATGTCGGTGTCGATCACCGGGAACAGGGTGCTTATGTCGCTGCCGAACACCTCCCGGTACTCATCCAGCAGGTCGTGCGGGCTGGTCCCTAAACCGATCGAGGCGGGGATGTGCCACTTGTGGTAGCGCAGTACCACCTCACCACTCGGCCCGATGATGAAGGCGGTGTTGAACCAGCGGTCGGGGAACTGCTGTACCCGCTCGACCACGCCGCCGCCGGCGATGTAGAGGTTGTACTCGCGCGCCTTCTCGCCGAGGCGCCGCAGCTCCGGTCCGTCCAGCTCGATCGCCTTCTTCATGAAGCTGTCGATGCCGTGCTCGCCCTTGCCGGGCGTGGTGACGCCCTGCAGGAAGTACTCCGGCAGCACCACGAGCCGCGCCGGCAGCTCCCAGAAGTAGCCGACGCCGAAGTCGATGAGGTTTACCACGCGTTCGAGATTGCGACTGATGTCGGCGCGGTCCTCGGCCACGTGCACGTGTGGCTGGATGACGAGCGCGGTGTACTTGGGGATGCGATTCACGGCAGTGAGCTCCTGCGGGGTCAATGGGGGAGTTGCGCCTGGCGCGCCATGTCATCCAGCAACACGCGCGCGGTGATCGAGCCCGCCCCCGAGATGCCGCCCCCCGGGTGGCAGTGCGGCCCGGTCATGTAGAGGTTGCGGATGGGGGAGCGGTAGTGGGCGTAGCCGGGGAACGGGCGGAAATAGCCGAGCTGGGCCTGGATGCGCTCGCCGCCGTTGGTGGTGCCATCGACGAAGGAGGGGTTCGCAGCCTCGAGGCTCTCGCGCGCGTCCACCCAGCGGCCGAGTATGGTCTGCGCGTTGATGTTCGGCGCGTAGAGTTGCAGCTTCCTGAGCAGCACCTCGCTCGCGTAGCGCTCCTTGATGGCCTCCCAACTCTCCCCGCTCGCAAGCCAGTTCGGCACGAACGTATCGCAGATGAGGGTGTGTTTGCCCGGCGGGGCGCGCGTTGGGTCCATGAGGGTCCAGCAGGCGCTCCAAAGGAAGGGGTCCTGGGGGGCGATGCCCTCGGCGACCTGGGCGTACTGGCGGATCATCTGTGCCGTGGAGTCGACGATGCGGTGGAAGGCGCAGTGCGACATGTCGGCGCCGTTGCTGAAGCGCGGCGGCTCGGAGAGCGCTAGGTGGATGCGGCAGATGCTGATGCGGCCGAAGGAGTAGCCGCGCACCAGCTCGAGGAAGTCCGGGGCCAGCGTGCCCTGGGGAGTGAGCCTGAGGAAGGTCTGTCGCGGG
>Ga0335079_10011213_pt1 | contig 10211 bp, 10 predicted proteins | sample Lox_Sample_33_FD_206719 | JGI IMG/M metagenome (GOLD analysis project Ga0335079, IMG submission 206719) | Soil microbial communities from Loxahatchee National Wildlife Refuge, Florida, United States - Lox_Sample_3.3 | ecosystem: Environmental > Terrestrial > Soil > Wetlands | place: USA...
ACGTGGCAACTCGCGGGGACGACGCGGGAGGCGTGCGGCGAGGCGGGCGGTGCGGCAAGAACTCTCGCCGATCCGGAAACGTATCATTGCGCGGACGTGGCGGGGGAGCCGGTGGTGGTGTGCCGGGACGCGGGAGGAACGCTGCGTGCGTTTTCCAACGTTTGCCGGCACCGCGCGGGGCCGATTGCGGAGGGAGCGGGGTGCCGGAAAACGCTGCAATGCGGCTATCACGGGTGGACGTACACGCTGGACGGGAGGCTGATCGGCACGCCGGACGTGGAGGGAATGGAATTTTTCGACCGCAGCACGATGGGCATGGTGCCGCTGGGGCTCGAGGAGTGGGAGCAGTTCGTGTTTGTGAATTTCGACCGCGAGGCGGCGCCGCTGGCGGAGTTCCTGGAGGACATACCGGAGCGGGCGGGGCGATTCGCGGTGGGCGAATTCGAATTCGCGGAGCGGCGGGACTACCTGGTGGAGTGCAACTGGAAAGTGTACGTGGACAATTATCTGGAGGGCTACCACATCCCCATCGCGCATCCCGGGCTGATGCGGGAGATTGATTACGCGGGATACCGGGTGGAACCGCGGAGGTATTCTTCGCGGCAGATCGCGCCGGTGCGGCCGAAAGAAGGCGCGGAGGCGGCGGGGGAGCGCGTGTACGGAGCGCCGGGGCAGGAGGAGGCGCTCTACTACTGGGTGTTTCCCAACCTGATGCTGAACCTCTATCCGGAAAATCTGCAGGTGAACGTGATCGTGCCGCTGACGCACGAGAAAACGCTGACGAAATTCGAGTGGTATTACCGGGACGCGAACTCTGCGGCGGCGAGGGAACGGATGCATCGCGCCGTGGAATTCAGCCACCAGGTACAGAAGGAAGATATACACCTGTGCGAAGCGGTGCAGCGGGGGCTGCGGTCGGCCACGTATGACCGGGGGAGATATTCGGTGAAGCGGGAGAATGGAGTGCACCACTTCCATTCGCTCCTGGCGGAATTTCTGGAGCGGTGAGTCGGGCGGAACAGGCGCCAACCGCGGAGAAGAGCCGCAGGGGTTGGCCCTGCGCTACATGGCGCGGCGTTCGAGAAACATGGGCATGCCGTTGCGCGGGCGCAGAGTGACGGCGGGCCAGAGAACGGGCTGATAGCCGGGGGCCAGGCGCATGCGCCACTGCTGCGCGAGCGTGGCGAGAATCAGAATACCTTCCATCCAGGCGAAGCCTTCGCCGATGCACACGCGGTTGCCGCCACCGAAGGGATAGTAGGCGAACTTGGGACGCGCGGCGCGCGCCTCGGGCGTCCAGCGGTCGGGGTCGAAGCGCATGGGGTCCGGATAGAAACGCGGGTCGCGCTGAATGACCCACTGGCTGGAGAGCACCACGGAGTGCTTGGGAACTTCGTAGGGTCCGAAGGCGTGATCCTCGAGCGTCCAGCGGCCCACGGCATAGGCCGGGGGATAGAGCCGCATGGCTTCCGCCAGGACGCGCTCCGTGTACGGGAGCGCGGGGAGATCGTCGGGCGAGGGGAGGCGGCCGGCGAGCGAGGAATCGAGCTCGGCGTGGAGGCGCGCCTCGGCTTCCGGATGGTTGGCGAGGAGATAGAAGGCCCAGGTGAGCGCGTTGGAAGTGGTTTCGTGACCGGCGAGGATGAGAGTGATGGATTCATCGCGCAACTGGTTGTCGGTCATGCTGCCGCCGTCGCCTTCGGTGTCCTGAGCGGCGAGGAGCATGGAGAGGAGGTCGCCGTGGTCGCGGCCTTCGGCGCGGCGTTCGCGGATGATGCGGCGGACGATGGCATCGACGCGAAGGCGGGCGCGGCGGAGGCGCATCATGCCGGGCAGGGGCAGGCCCTCCAGCTGACGCGCGAAGGGCATCATCATGATGCGGAACATCTCCAGCATGGTTTCCAGCGACTGGGCGATCTGGGCGGAATCCACGGTGAGGTCGTAATCGAAGAGGGTTTTGCCGACCACGCGGAGCGTGAGCGACATCATCTCGGCGTGCAGGTCCACGCGCTGGCCGTGCTTCCAGCGATCTCGGCAGGCGCCGGCGTATTCGGCCATGAGGGAGCCGTAGGCGGCAATGCGCTGGCGGTGAAAGGCGGGCTGCGCGAGGCGGCGCTGGCGGAGGTGGAAATCGCCCTCGCTGGTAAGCAGGCCTTCTCCGAGCACGGGCTTCATGGACTTGATGGCCGGACTCTTTTCGAATTTGTGGGCGCTGGTGACCAGCATGTCGCGGATGTAGTCCGGATGATTGATGAAGTAAACGCGGCGCCAGAGGGCGGGTAGAAAGACGACGTCGCCGTAGCGAGCGGCATCTTCCAGCATGACGAGCGGGCGGCGCAGCAGGCGGTAGAAGGTCAGCAATCCGCGCGCGGGCGAGGGGCCGGGCGGGCGCTGCAGGGCGCGGGCGGCGAGGGCCTGGTTGGAAGTGGCCTGTGTGGACATGGAGGTTCAAATTCTACTGCATACGGTGCGCGCAACATATTCGTGAGGCGATTCATCTAAACAGAGTAAAGAAGTTTTTCGCCCCAATTCGAGGAACCCATGAAACCCCATACCATCAGCCTCAAACTCGCGGCCGGGCTGCCGCTGGCCCTGGTTACCGCGTTTTCCGCCGCAGCGGTGGCGCAGCAAAGGCCCGCTGCGGAAGGCGTGCCGGTTCGCATCACGGTGACCGCCGCGTCGCGGGCGAAGGGCCAGGAGCCGCCGGCGCTGTCCAAATCGGACATTCTGATTTATGAGAATCACGACCGGCGTCCGGTACTGGAGGCGGTGCGGCAGACGGGAGCGAACAACAAACTCGATCTGTACATCGTTGTGGATGACTCGGTGACCTCCGACGTGACGCTGGATTACACGGACGTGAAGAGCTTCGTTCGCGAACTGCCGACCGCGGCGCGCGTGGGAGTGGCCTACGCCCTGAACGGGACCATCACGGTGGCGCAGGACCTGACGAGCGACCGCGAGGCCGCAATGAAAAGCCTGCGGATCCCGCTGGGCCGCTTCGGGGCGGGCGGAGGAATCTATCTATCGCTCGCGGACATGGCCAAACGGCTGCCGCCGGACCTGGACCGGCGCCGGGCGATCCTGTTTCTGAGCAGTGGGATTGACCTGTACCGCGGGATCGACGAGACCTACCCTGGACGGAACGTGGACCTGGGAACGGCAATCGACCGCCTGGACCGCTCGGGCATCACCGTGTATCCGATCTACGTTTCGCCGGCGGCGCATTTTCTGCGCAACCTGTTCCTGATCAACAACGGGCAGAGCTGCCTCTCGCGGCTGGCGGATGAGACGGGCGGCGAGGCGTACTTCCAGGGATTCCAGACGCCCGTGTCGATGAAGCCATTTCTGGAGGAAATGGCGCGCCATCTGGATAACCAGTACATGGTGACCTTCGCGGCAAAGGCGCGTTCGAAATCGGGCTATGCGTACATTCGCGTGGCGACGGAGCTGAGCGGCGTGGACATTACCGGACCCGACCGCATCTACGTGCCCGCGGAAAAATAACGGCGATTGGCAGCCGAGCCGCCATGATCCGCTGGAGGGACGGGGCGGATTCCAGGGCGGGGTGCGGGTGGAGGAAGTCTCGTTCCCATACCGTGGGCGGCAAGCCAGGGAGCTAGTGCCCAGCCATCCGCTGGTATTCCGGAGGCAGGGGTTCAAGCGTGAGGAGATCGAGAAAGGCCGGAATTTCGCGCGGGGGCCAGTCCGCCGCGTTACCAGTGAAATTGGGCGGAGAATAGGACGCGAATTGGACGGACTTTGAACGGAGGGGGTAGGCAGCACAGGAGTCACCGGCAAACGTGGCGTAGAAGGATTTGTGATCGAGAGCCGGAAACCATCCGCGGGTGGAAAGGCTGCCGCGGCTCCAGGGCTTGCGGCTGGCCCAGACTCCCAGTTGGCGCAGAACCGTCACTTGGAGTACGACGCCGGGGTCCCGCTGGAGGCGCGAACGCGCATCCTGCTCCCAGCCAGGGCGCGGCTGGGCCCAGGTGACTCCGGCAATGCGCTTCTGCCAGTAGGCGACGGCGCCATCGGCCAACTCCGCGGGGGGCTTGCAGGCGTCCACCTGCACTTCGAACACGTAGCCGCGAAATTCGGGCCCGGGAAGACAAAAGGCCAGGGTGACCCCGACGCCGAGCACGGCAAACAGGCCGAGCACCAGCCATTGACGCGAGGCGGAAACGCGCAAGGTGGAACAGATGGCGAAGAGAATCAGTCCGAGAACCGCACCGCCGGGCCCGGAAAGAAAAATCCCCACGAGCGGGCCCTGATTGGCGTCGGGATTGAGGACGATGGGCCCGATGAATCCGGCGAGAAATCCGGCGCCGCCCAGAAGGAACACCCACAGAAAAAATCCGGGAGGGCGCGAAGGGCGCGAGGCATCGTTTTGCATAGCCGTCCCCTGGGGAGAAGGTTCTGCGGACAGGATACAGGCGCGCGGCGCAGGGTCCCATCTTCACGCAGAGAACGACACCAAACAGACACCGTGCAGGAACGGAGGCGGGGAGACACATGCCGTGTGCAATCTGAACCGCGGGTATCCATGGATATTCAACGCCCAGAATCGGTTCTGAAGAAAAAGAAACTGCGGCGCATGAGTGATGGCGCGGCGGTGGTTTCCACGGCGGCGCGCATCCCGGCAGGCGGTAAATCGTAATCGCATCTCGCAGATTTATCGCGCAAGGCCCAACGGGGGACGCTGGACAGGACCGAGTCGTAATGCCGACATTCCATTGGAGGAGTACCGGGGCGCTCCCGTTCGCTGGAAACGCGTCTAAATTTTCCACATGCTCGCGAGGTGACGGGCACACCCGTCCGTGAGCCAGTTCGCGTTTGATTTGCGTTCAGTGCGCGGTGAACGCCGGTGCCGGCGTCGCCCGGGCGGTAAGATTTGGAACCGCGGAATCAGGCCTGCACTTCGGACTCGGCCGATTCGGCGGCCGCGGCCACTTCCTGTTCCGGTGATTCCTCTGCGCCCTGCTTGGCGAGTTTCTTCTGCGCGCGGCGCTCGGCCTTGGCGCGCTGTTTTTCCAGGCGCTTCATTTCCTTCTGCCGCTTTTGAAATGTGACTCTGGCCACGGCCCCTCCTTGGTCTCCGCCTACCAGCGCGGTTCGCGCGGTTGCCGCGCCGATTCCGCGTAATTTTCGTTCGAAAAACCTCCACGATCGCGGCCCCGGCCGCCTCCGCCGCCGCTCCCTCGCGAATATCCGCCCTGCGGCCCCGCGCGCTCCGCCCGCGGCCGCGCTTCGTTGACTTTCAGGTTGCGGCCTGCCACTTCCTTGCCGTCGAGATCAGCAATGGCCCTGGCCGCTCCTTCGTCGCTGGCCAGCTCCACAAACGCAAACCCCCGGGCCCGGCCCGTTTCGCGGTCCATGGCCATGTGCACCCGCTGGATCTCGCCGTAGGGCGCGAACAGCGCACGCAAATCGGCCTCCCCGGTTTGAAAATTCAAATTCCCTACAAAAAGGCTCTTCATATCTCCCTCACCTGTATCCAGCGCGGCTGGAATTCTACCGCGCCTTGCTAAAAATCTTCCACCGGCTTCCGCCCAAACGGGGTTTTCGCCTTCCGCGGAGCGTGCGCACTGCGGTACTCCTCCAGTTCGGCGTCCGAGATCCGGTAATGCGTGCCCGGGGGGTGGTTGGAAGATGCGGCCAGCTCCCTTCGCAGCTTCACCGAGCATACGTCGGGCGCATCCTGGAAGCGCACGCGCTGGTCCTGGAACGCCTGGTTGAGAATCGTAAGCGTGAACTCGCGGGCATCCCCGGCGTGTTCCCGCACGGAGAAAGTGTACTCGCGGACCAGGGCCTTGGCCTCAAATCCGATGAATTCGATTCTGACTTCGGAACTCACGGCGAGCCTGCGGGAAGGGCATCCGCATGTTTCGATACTGCAAGGTGTGAAGAACACAGGAACTCGCGCACGATTTCCGCGTAGCGCGGCAGGAGATTGCTGCCATTCCCTTCCTGGGTTCCCTTCAAACTGTCTCCTCGGCTGCTTCCTTCATCCCGGAAACGGGCGAGCCCGCCACACGGCGGGCTCGCGCTCGATTCTTACAGGCTCGATACGTTCGAGGCCTGCAGGCCCTTGGGGCCTGTGGTGACTTCGAATTCGACCGCCTGGCCGTCGTTCAGCGATTTGTAGCCTTCCGACTGGATCGCTGAAAAGTGGACGAAAACGTCCTCACCGGACTGGCGTTGAATAAACCCAAAGCCCTTGCTGGCATTGAACCACTTCACTGTTCCTTGTTCTTTCACTGAGTTTCCTCTTCTTTGTTTGAGCTATTTGGTGTCTCTCTCCACGACCTCGAACCGAAAACAACAATGGCCTGCAAGTGTGGACTTGCAGGCCTTCAGATGGTCTAAAGGTTTACAAGAACAACAAACGCAAGAACACTGTAGCACGTCGGCGCTCTTTCCGCCAGCGGTATCTTTGCTCCGGTTTCCGCACCCGCGTTTCTCTGTGGTTGGCAAATCGAGATCTCCAGATTTCAGGAGCAGATGATCCGTCAAAAGTATGCCGGAAGGCCGCGATGTGCGGGACGCTGCGTTGCTCTTACGAGTGTTGGGGGAGAAGCCAATCCATCGAACGCGCGCGGATGATGGGAACGGGCTGGGAACCACAGCGTGGACTTTCCCCGCCGCGGCGGGCAAGGTCCGCCAGAGTGAGCTAGACGCGCCGATACGGAGGCGGGAGAAAACCCGCGCAACTGCAGATTGGGTACCCGGGAAGAGCAGGGCCGGCAGAATGCCGAGGCTGCAAACTGTCCTGTCCGGAATTGACACGGGCAATCCCACGAGCGGGCAGGAAGGACCCCCGGAGGCGATAGGAATTGCGTCTAACTGACTGAAAGGACTATGCTTAGATAGAATCCATTAGGGCATTTGATGTGCACCCTGATCGGAAGGAAGCCATGGATATTCAACGCCCAGAATCTGTCCTCAGGCAAAAGAAGCTCCGCCGGATGATCTATGGGGGAGTGGTGGTGGTTGCGGTTGTGGCCGTGTCGGTGGGGCTGCGGCAATTGAAGCCCGCGGCGCCGTCCGTGGACAAATCCACCATCTGGGTGGACACGGTGAAGCGCGGGCCGATGGTGCGGCAGGTGCGCGGCCTGGGCACTCTGGTGCCGGAAGACATTCGCTGGATCCCGGCGCAGACGGACGTGCGCGTGGATGAAATCGTGCTGCGGCCGGGCGCGCTGGTGAATCCGGACTCGATCATCCTGAAGCTGAGCAATCCGGAGCTCGAGCAGTCCATGGAAGACGCGACGCTGCAGCGGAAGGCCGCGGAAGCGGAACTGGTGAACACGAAGGCGCGGCTGGAAAGCGATCTGCTGAACCAGAAGGCCGCGGCGGCGACGGTGTATTCCGACTACGAGCAGGCGAAGCTCGACTTGGAGAAGAAACAGCTCCTGTACAAAGACGGTCTGGTGAGCGATATGGACCTGAAGGTGGCGCAGTTCAAGGCCCAGGAGCTGGAGAAACGGAACCAAATCGAGGTGGATCGCGTAGAGACCTTCAAGAAGACGGAGCAGGCGCAGATCGCGGTGCAGGAGGCGCGGGTGGACGAGTTGCGCGCGGTGGAAACGCTGCGGCGGAAGCAGATTGAGGCGCTGAGCCTGCGGGCGGGAATCAAGGGCGTGCTGGAGCTAGTTCCGGTGGAAGTGGGGCAGCGGTATCCGGCGGGAACGAACCTGGCGCGCGTGGCGGACCCGACGAGACTGAAGGCGCAAATCCGGATCGCGGAGACGCAGGCGAAGGACGTGATGATCGGGCAGAAGTCGGAGGTGGACACGCGGAACGGGGTCGTGGAGGGGCGGGTGACGCGAGTAGACCCCTCGGTGGTGAACGGGACGGTGACCGTGGACGTGTCGTTCGACGGGCCGCTGCCGGCCGGGGCGCGCGCGGACCTGACGGTGGACGGGACGATCGAACTGGAGCGGATGTGATCTATGTGGGCCGTCCGGCGTTCGGACAAGAAAACAGCACGGTGGGATTGTTCAAATTGGTTGATGACGGAAAGTATGCGGACCGCGTCCAAGTAAAGTTGGGCCGGAGCTCGGTGAACACCATCGAGATATTGGGGGGATTGAAACCGGGCGATCAGGTAGTCCTATCGGACATGTCCCAGTGGGACCGGTTCGACCGCGTGCAGTTGAAGTAAGGGGCGGGCGGCGGAGCCGGGACTGGGGGACGAGGAGAAACGGGATGGCCACGAATGCACAGGCTCTGATTCATCTCGACGGCGTGACCAAAGTGTTCTACACGGACGAGATCGAGACGCACGCGCTGTCCGGCATCCATTTGGAAATCCGGCCGGGGGAGTACATTGCGATTGCTGGGCCGTCGGGGTGCGGGAAGTCGACGCTGCTGTCGATCCTGGGTCTGCTGGACTCGCCGAGCGGGGGAGAGTACCGGCTGAAGTCGCAGCCCGTGGCGCAGCTCTCGCTCTCGGAGCGGACGCGGATCCGGAACCGGGAGATCGGGTTCATCTTCCAGGCGTTTAACCTGATCGGGGACCTGAACGTGTACGAAAACGTGGAGCTGCCGCTGACCTACCGGGGCATGTCGTCGGGAGAGCGGCGGAAGCGCGTGCAGGAAGTGCTGGAGCGAGTGGGCATGGCGCACCGCATGAAGCACTATCCTTCGCAGCTTTCCGGAGGCCAGCAGCAGCGCGTGGCCGTGGCGCGGGCGCTGGTGGGCCAGCCGGCCATCCTGCTGGCGGACGAGCCGACCGGGAACCTGGACTCGAAAAATGGAGAGGCGGTGATGGAACTGCTGAACCAACTGCACCGGGAAGGCGCGACCATCTGCATGGTGACGCACGACGCGCGCTATGCGGGGTGCGCGGAGCGAACCGTGCACCTGTTCGACGGGCGCGTGGTGGAAGAGACCACGGCGGCGGGACACGAGGCGGTGCAGGCATGAACGCGGTGAGGGAGAGACTCCGCTCGGCGGGACGGCGGCTGCTGGGGTCGCCCACGGCCATGTTCGTCGCGGTGCTGACGGTGGGCCTGGGAGCGACATCCACGGCGGAGCACCTGGGGCTGGTGTGCGCGAGAGGGGCGAGCGCACGGCATGCCAACGTGGTGCTGGCGTGCCCGCGCACCGGCGGGGCCCACAACTCCCCCGCGCGCGCCAACAGCGGCGCGAAAACCGTGAAAAACTCTCCGGCTACAGCCACGGAATCCCCAGCGGCGGCTGCAACCAACTCCGGCACCGGGACGGCGGGGCAAACCGCCTGGCTGGAGAAAGACGCCAGCAAAAAACCCGGCGACGGCGGACTGACGGTACCGCTGCCGGATTTCAGCGCGCCGCAACTGAGCCGGTTCATTTCACCTCTGTAGCTCGCAAACAAACGGTCTGGGCGGGTGGCCCGCGGGTGAGTGCGATGGCACTCGTGGTGTCTGCGGGCGGGCTGGAAACGGGGAGGCGATATGTGGCAGGGGCTGGCGAACGACGTCCGCTACGCGCTGCGCCGCATCGCGAACAGCCCCGGATTTACGCTGCTGGTGGTGCTGATCCTGGCGCTGGGAATCGGCGCAAATTCCGCGATGTTCAGCGTGGTGGATGCGGCGCTGCTCCGCCCACTCCCCTTCCGAAGCCCCGAGCGCCTGCTGCAGGTATACGAAACGGAGAGCGCGGCGGGACACTTCCCCCTTACAGGGCAGGATTATCTGGACTGGCGGGCGCAGAACCGCACGTTTGATGACATGGCGGTGTACTCCTACCAGAAGGTTCTGAACGCCAGCGGAGTAGGAACACCGGAACGCGCGACAGTGGTGGAGACGCAGGCGAACTTCTTTTCCGTGCTGGGGGTGCGCCCGATGGCCGGGCGCGCGTTCGTGGAGGGGGAAGACCAGGCGGGGAAAAATCGCGTGGCGATATTGAGCTACGGGTACTGGCAGTCGCATTTCGGGGGCCAGGCAGACGCAATCGGGAAATCGCTGGAACTGGACGGGGCGGCGTACCAGATCGTCGGGGTCATGCCGTCGTGGTACCTGATCCCCGGGACGGCGGACGCGTGGATTCCGATCGACATGTCGGCGAAGTCGCTGGGTGGGCGCGGGGAACATCACCTGCGAGTGGTGGGACGGCTGAAAGCTGGAGTGAGCGCGGGGCAGGCGGAGGCGGACCTCAAAGGAATCGCGGCCAATCTGGAAAAACAGTTTCCCGAATCGAACGGGAAGGTCGGCGCCGCGGTGGTC
>Ga0335079_10011214_pt1 | contig 10210 bp, 9 predicted proteins | sample Lox_Sample_33_FD_206719 | JGI IMG/M metagenome (GOLD analysis project Ga0335079, IMG submission 206719) | Soil microbial communities from Loxahatchee National Wildlife Refuge, Florida, United States - Lox_Sample_3.3 | ecosystem: Environmental > Terrestrial > Soil > Wetlands | place: USA: Florida...
GCGATTCCGGCAGGCAAGAGCAAGGTTTCTCCGGCGCTTGATGCCAACTTGGCCAAGTATTCTCCTGATCATTTGGGCTGGCAGGCAACTGCAAGCTGCTTGTATCGATCGTGCTGATTAAGAGTAAGTGCGTTCATCGTACTCGCTCCAAATAATTGGATAACTTGCGAGTAACCCACCGAAAAAGGAAGTGGCCGCAAAGGGCCACACTCTTCTCGGAAGGAATCTGCAATGGGAAATTATAGCGAATCGAGGCAATATTGGTTCCAAGTTCTATTTTACTTAATCTAAAGCGCCTCAATGCAGAAGGGAGGTGATTCAGATAAGAGCCTCTATCTTGCTTTATCCGCAGTCCGTAGGGGATAACTCATGAAAACCAGCCTCCTCGAAGTAAGTGTCTTGGTCGAGTAACGGTTGAGAAAGTAAGTTGCTCTGGTTAGAAAGAAAGGTGATTACAACCGGTCGTTTTGGCCATTTGTTATTCGAGCTGGATATAAAATTTAGCGTACTCGGTAAAATTTGAATGGAAAGCCTCGATCCATGCCTCAACAAAAACCCTGGACTCAAACAACGGCAGCAAATCTGCTGCCAGATCCCTCGACTTGATACCAGCCACTTTCTTCTCCAGCGCAAGTATCGCTGCCTGAGCAGTGTAAGACAGTTTTCCATCTTTCGCTAGTTTTTCTTCAAGGGGGACAACTTGTTTCTGCATAAACCAAACCAGGTCATAGAAATCACGCCCTTTAATCAAAACCCCTTCTTTGCCTCGCTGATAATTGCGTTCCAGGCAGGCGAGCATTTTACCGGCCATCATCGTCTCGAGCGAGAAATGGGACGGCACAAAGCTACGACCGTGGGAAAGTACCGGAGTTTGCTTGATGATGGCTACCTGTTTGTGGTGGCTGACTTCCGCCTTTAAGTGAAGCATCTCATTGGGGGATGTTGAAAGGCCAAGGGCATTAAGGACTGGGAATTTTAGCGTGATCCGTAAGATCCCGGAAACTCCCTCTTGAACACCTGCCTTTGTATCGGAGTAGTCGATCACTTTCTGAAAGTAAGCAAGTAAATCCTCTTGCAGGTTGGTAAGATCGATGCCGGCGCTATTATCCAAATCGAGGTCTTCGGAGAGACGGTTCAACCCGTAAACTATTCAGGTTAACCTGAGTTGACTTACAATTGATGGATGACATGGAAACCAACCTATCTGACGCGAGAGCAATTGGAAGAACGACGGCTGGAAGGGGGGCGACTGTTGAAAGCTGGCAGACTGTCGCAGGCGGAAATTGCGCGCCGTCTGGGGGTCAGTCGGGCGACGGTGAGCGATTGGGCCAAGATCGTCGAAGCAGGCGGCCTGGGAGGCTTGCGGCAGCGCAAGGCGTCCGGAGGCGTTTCCAAGCTCACACAAGAACAGCAGCGGAAGCTGAAACGCTTCTTGAATCGGGGTGCATTGCGCTGTGGCTTCGATACAGATCGTTGGACGCTGGTGCGTGTGGCCGAACTGATCGAACGGGAATTTAGGGTCCAGTATCATCCGAATTACCTCAATCGCCTGCTGAAGCGACTGGGATATAGTCCGCAAAAACCGTTACCGCGAGCCGCCGAACAAGAGCGCGAGCTGGTGCAGGCTTGGCTTGCGCACGATTTGCCCAGGATAAAAAAAGTCGCGGCGGCTGTGCGCCGAAATCGTCTTCTGGGATGAATTTGGCTTCTCCTTTCAAGAAACCCTGGCTACGACTTGGGCTCGGAGAGGCCAACGACCGATCCTGCGCCAAGTCACCTCGGATCGGCGGGCTTTGTCCACGGCGGTGGCCTTCACCCTCTCGGGCAAGATCTACAAACGGCATTTCGAAGGAGCCATCCATAGCGAACAAATCATCGAAACGCTTGAGCATCTGCAACAACATGTTCCCGGCTCCATCGTTTTGATCTGGGACCGAGCTCGAACCCACACCAGCCGGAAAGTAGAAGATTACCTCTCGCAACATCCTGAAATCCACCAAGAGTTATTGCCAGCTTATGCACCCGAACTCAATGCTGAAGAATATTGTCATGGGAATGTCAAACAGCATCTCCGTAATGCACGACCCACTCACAAAGGCGAAATCCGCTCTATGCTCAACCGCGGCTTTGCGCGGCTACGACGTAGACCCGATCTGATGCTCAGCTTCTTCCGTGCCGCAGGGCTTCATGTTAGGCAACTGTGGTTAACCTGAATAGTTTTTGGCGTTTCCATTCCCCGAGGCGATGTGGCCGATTTTATTCTCACCCATCTGATTGATCTCGTGACCTACCGCGCCACGGTGGAACTTGCTAAATAACGGTACGGGGCAAATTGCCCGATTAGCTGGTTGCATAGCAAATTGCTCAGCTCCCTACAAGCACCCTGGCTCGCAAGACCCTCTTTGAATATATTGATGTTTAGTACAATCGTCACCCTTTCTTTACGTTCCACGCTTGGCTATCTCAGCCCCGCTGACTTCCAATAGAAATTCGGAAATTAATTGTGTTCACCAATTTGGGACAAGATCACATTTAAGTGTCCAGTGTCAAACCCTGAAATGTACTAATAAGATCAGCCTTTTACCCGTCACTGAGCACGAAAAACATGTTCGATAGTGTATAGCCTTGCCCCCATGGATTCATGGCGGCGTACCTTCAAGCCCGCATCACATCGGGATCTAGGTGAAATGTTTTAGGCTTCACGACTGCACAAAGGGTTGCCGCGCGGAGTATATCGGGTACATGAGACATATTCCGCGCTTGCCTGCGAGAGCAAGCATTGGCTTAGAACTTACTTTTGATTCTATGGTTTGTGGGAAATGGTTAAAACGTAGGGAGGCTATTCCCGTTAGTATGTGATGATCTAAGAAAGACAGTTTTTTTTGCCCACAATGTGCTAGTGTAGTTTCTGGTGCAAAAGGCGCACCAATCGTACATTAACAATTGACAAATGAAATGCCTCTTTGGTACAAGGTAGGTGACTAAGCCAAACCTATACCGCGGAGGCAGCTCCAATGTTACGTGAACATTACCCAGTTGACAAGCTTTTCGAAGAGATTGCGGTTCATTTCCCAAAGATGGACCCGGCCTTGGCGAAAGTGGATGCCTATTTGGAAGACGAGAAATTGTACCGCTTGATCAAAAAGGATCTTTCGAAACGCTGGCCGAAGACGTTAGAAACGGGCAGGAACTCGACTCCGGTAGAAGTCATCTTGAGGATGTTGGTAGTAAAGCGGCTATATGGATACAGTTATGAAGACACGGAACGGAATGTGAGCGACAGCCTGAGCTTGAGGCAATTCTGTCGGGTTTACCTCAACGACGTACCCGATGACACCACGTTAATTCGCCAAGCCAATTTGATTCAATCTAAGACGCTGGAGAAGTTTAATGAACGGATCATGCAACTGGCTCTCGAACGGAAGGTGACGAGAGGACGCAAGCTGCGCACCGATGGCACAGTTGTGGAGAGCAACATTCGTCCTCCAGCCGACAATCGCCTGCTGGCCGATAGCGTGAGAGTGTTGGCTCGTAATGTCGTGCGGGCGCATACAGTCCTAAAAATGGCCGGGCAAAAGACGCAGGAAAAGTTTGAAGACTTCACCCAAACCGCCAAGCAACTCGCGCACCAGATCAGTGAGACCCTGCGCACGAAGACGGACGCGGCGCACGCCACTGGGCGGCAGCAATACCAGGAATTACTCGATATGACTCGAGAAACCGTGGAAGTAGCACGACAGGCTCAAAAGCAGTTGCAGAAGCGATCCGAGCAGAAAGCCAAGCATCTGGCAGAAACCTTCGCGACCTTCATTCCGCGTGCGGAGCAGGTCATTGACCAAACGGTGCGCCGCATTCTGCAGGGCGAACAGGTCCCCGCTCCGGAGAAGATCGTGAGCGTCTTTGAAGCACACACTAACATTATCCGTCGCGGCAAGGAGTCCAAGCCCGTGGAATATGGACATAAGATCTGGTTCAATGAAGTGGAAGGAGGCCTGGTGAGTCACTATCGCATCCTAGATGGCAATCCTCCAGATGAGCAACAATGGAAGCCCAGTCTAAAAGCTCATCAAAAGACTTTCAAACATCCACCCCAGCAGGCCAGCGCCGATCGCGGTCTCTCCTCTGAATCCAATGAGCACTTGGCTCAGGAGCTCGGTGTTCAACGGGTGATCATCCCGAAGCGTGGCTATCGATGCAAGTCACGAGAACGATTGGAACATCGTGCTTGGTTCGTGAAAGGCCGCCATTGGCATGCCGGAGTAGAAGGTCGCATCAGCGTCCTGAAACGGGCTCACAATTTGGCTCGTTGCCTAGCCCACGGACTATCAGGCTTCCAGTGTTGGGTCGGCTGGGGCGTCATCGCCGGAAATTTGGCAGTCATCGGCCGAACATAACCTTTGGAGCTTTATTCATTTGTTAAAGAACGAAAGAATATGAAATTCATTCGGTGCAAAACCAATATTCAACCTGTTTCTTGATCGCTTTCCTGAGTTTTGCACCAGAAACTAAGCTAACAAGATGATGGAGGCACAGCCACAATCTTCAGAGACTCGAAACTCTTCAAGGAGCATTTTGATATGAAGTGCCGTTGCCATAACCTCCGCCGCAGGGAATTTGCTGTTCTTGCGGATTACCAGTTTGAGATCAACTGAAAATGTGACGATATTTTATTGGCAAAGATTTGATGTTTACTTACTGTATTTGCAATGTCTGACACTTGTTGCTGCGCCCATTGCTATAGGGCTCATGGCCGGAACAATACCCGGTGATCGAGTATTAACCATCGCAACCATCATGTATTTTTTGATCTTTGGTCCCATCAACTACATGTCACTCCTTATGGTTAATAGAATCGCTAATGCAGGATCATTTGAACTAAAAGGTAATATCGATAATCTTGCCACAGTTAATATGTATGAGGATGACACCCTTTACGATCTAGGCCGATGCGGTCATACGGGTTATATATGTAAGTTTCACAGCATACACGGCCTATATTCTGTTATGGTCGGCGCGCCTAAAATCATCTGGAGCGATGCTTCTGAGAAGTTGACCATAAAAATTGACAACAACATTGTTTATACTTATGATGGTGTTCAAGAACGTTGCACAGATAACGATGTCGGTTATTGTGCGCAGAATACGCCTTGAGGAGAGATTATGGCTAAAGGATTTAATCGAGGTCAACAAGTAGGCGGCGGTGGCATGATGCAACAACTTCAGCGCATGCAACAGCAATTGGCTGAGGCCCAGGCGAAGCTGGCCGAAGAGACCGTCACGGCAACGGCGGGCGGCGGAGCGATCAAAGTGGTAATGACTGGCGATCAAAAGTGCAAATTGGTTGAGATCTCGGCGGATTTGCTGAAAGATGCCGACGCTGAGATGTTACAGGATCTGGTTTTGTCCGCGGTGAATATGGCGTTGGATCAATCGCGTGAACTCGCCTCCCAGAGACTAGGTCCGCTGACGGGCGGATTGCCGTTTTAGCTATGCTGCTTCCTGAGCCCATTCAAAAACTTGTCAATGCCTTTGAACGCTTGCCGGGCATCGGACCAAAGTCTGCCTCACGCCTGGCATTCTATCTTCTGCGCGCGCCGGAGGAAGTCTCACAGGATCTATCGGAAGCATTGAACGCCTTGAAGGATAAGATCGCATTTTGCGAAGAATGTTTCAACATCACTGAGGCCGGACGAACGCGCTGCGAAGTATGTGAGAATCCCAAACGTGATGGCTCACAAATCTGTGTGGTCGAAGAAGCGCTGGATGTTTTAGCGTTGGAACGCGTCGGCGCATATAACGGAAAATATCATGTGCTGCAGGGAGTGTTATCCCCCATCGAAGGCGTGGGACCGGATGATATAAAAATAAGACCCCTGATTGAACGCGTGGCGCGCGGCGGAGTGAAAGAAGTCATCGTCGCGACCAATCCCAGCATGGAGGGGGACGCGACGGCGTTGTACTTGCAGCAACAACTGCGTCCGTACCGAGTCCAAGTGACGCGCCTGGCGCGCGGGCTGCCCGTCGGTGGCGATTTGGAATATGCAGATCAGAATACGTTATTGAGGGCCTTGGCGGGAAGGCGGGAAATGGATTAAGGATGCAGATAATATCGAAAGAAGTTACTGAGCTGCCGCCAAAGCAATGGATTAAGTGATCTGAATCCGGCTGTGTTGATGGACAATGCCAGCAGGCTGCTCACTATAACTGCAATCAGAATTAGACCAATGCATACCATCCAATAAAGAACCCGGGCTTTTGGTCGCTCATCAAGGAGTTGGTCGAGTTGCCAAAATCCAAGGATACTCAGCAAGGTCAGGCAGGGAATGAAGTCAGCCGTGAAGCGTTCTGCAGTCCAGAAATATGCGGCAAGGACCAAAAATTCCGAGAGAAAAGATCCGTATAAACCAACAACCAACCAGGGGAATACCGATTGACCCTGGTCTAACTCACTGGCTGTACGTTTGCGAAATAGACCGATCAGCGGGACGATGGCGAGCAGGAGAAACGGCGAACTGTAAAGCAAACCGGTACTGTCCTGGGTATAGTAGATGCTGGGAAGGGTAATAGACGGAATTATCGAAATCCTGGCGCCTCTGATAGGACTAAGATAAGGGAAGGCGTATCCGAATTTCGGCGGGTTCAGAAGATAGACATAAACATTCTGTAGAATATAAACAGGGGAGAACAGAATATGACGATATTTCCCAAGGTCCAGCCCCGCGAGTGCATAGGAGAAGCCCGTCTCAAAAACGGAATTAAAACGTGCCCAGTTGTACCATCCCAGCACGGCAAGACCAATACCCAATGTAATTAGGAATGGAAACATGGCAGGAATTGCTTTGGAGAACAGTCTGCCCGTCTGATGGAACTTTCGTGCTGTACCCATGAATAATAAGATTGTGATAAAGCCAATAGGCAGAACCAGAGTTATTCTGGAAGCAATTGCCGCCACCCAAACCAAACCGATGACACCCATTTTCCATTTTGACAAAGACGCGTCGGCTAGTGCGCTAAAAGACAAGTAGAATCCGACAAGAAAGAAAAACTGTCCAGCAGCAATGGCTGCCTCATAGATACGCGGAGTGCCTAGAACCCAGACAAATGGGCATATTAACCCGCTTGCCAAAACTACAAGGCCAATGGAGCATAGTGAAATATCTGGAAAATACTTTTGCCAAAACTTGAATATCAAGAATGATTGGAATAAGGCTGTGCCGGCTGTGAATGCGAAGACGATATACTGATCGCCGATGGGGCCAGGAATAAAGTCTTTGACGATCAAAAGGAGGATGGCGGGGATAGGGCCAAAATACAAATAGAATTCGCCCTTGTACAAAGAAATATCTATTGGATAAGGGATTCCAAGACGAGAATTGGGATCGTACGGATTTGGGAGTGCCAATAATGCTGCATCCGGTTTCATCTCAAGGGATAATTGTGCATGCTGGAAGGATGTTGCTAGTAAATCGTAATCACTTGTAATTGTGGGCCATTTTGTCCAGCGGCCAATGCTGATGAGCCAAATATAAACAATCAAAACCAACAAATCGCACAGTATTATTGTTAGGAGAACCCGAGATGATTTTGATGCCATTTCTGGTATTGCCCTCAATCTTCAATCAAAAATTGGTTCCATCGCGCAGCAGGAAAAATCAGCTTCTGGCGGCATTATATCATGCAGGCTGCCGTGCAGGTAATATACGAACAAATATCTTTACGTTTCCAAATTGTCTCAAGGGGCTTTGTGTTTAAGATGCCTATTCGCGGGTTGGTTCGCAATCGTAGAAAACATTATTAAGCCATTGAACCCCGATTCCATTCATGAATCGACTGCCGCAAAAAATTCCACAGATGAGAATTAAACTCCCTGAATCGCAGGGAGCCATAAGATAAATCGATCGACCCTATATATCCTCGTTACAAACACAGCGCGGGCGTTAAATTCGCTGAATGCTCTATCGTGAGAATATGCTGATGAGATATTTCCAAAGAAGCGGGTTAACCTTTTGAAATGTGGCGGCGTGCGCTGAAAACGCCAACAAAATATCGCTGACCACGGAGACCAGCATTAGGATCATGCCTCCGGCGACATATAACTTGTGGATGGAGGGCCTGTGAGTTGTGAGCCTGTGGCCCTGCCAAAATCCAATCATGCTAAGCACAATCAGGGGTGGAATGAAATCTATTTGATAATGCATCGCCACCCAAAAGAACGAAACAAGCGGAGCAAAGCCGAACAAAACAGTACCCAACATGCCGGTGGTTAACCATTGGAGGGAATAGAAATCGCCAGTAGGGTTGATCGAGCCTGGCAGGTTCTTTTTCTTCAAAGCGAGTGAGAGTATGCTAACCCCTGCGAACAGAACAAACGGTGTGCTGACAAGTATTCCGGTCAATTCGGTATTGTAGTAGACCGGCGGCAGGGTAATAAAAGAGAATAGGGAGGCGCCAGCTCCGTGTACCGGTTTGAGGAATGGGAAAGTCCTGTAGATATGTGGCGGCATAAAGAGATAATCATATAGATTTGGCAATATGTAAAGCGGTGAAAAGAGGACGTGGGTGTATTTTTGAAGATCTGATCCTGCTAACTGATAATAGAGACCCGTTTCAAAAACAGAGTGGAAGCGTGCCCAGTTGTAGCGTCCCAGGGCAGCCATCCCGACCACCAGCGGGCTCCCCAGGAGCATCATCATTAGCATGGCTTGAGGCAGCGTCTTGTTTTGGCGACACGATTGGGTCAGCAAGAGTGCGATCATGACCGTCAAGAAACCTACGGGCAGGATCTGGGTCAGCCTTGAGCCTATGGCGAGTGCCAAGGAAACGCCCCCGCCGAAAATGAAGCAGCATCTTGCCAGCGTGCATTTTCGCTCTAATGCCGTCACGATAAAATAGAATCCAGCAAGGAAAAAGAACTCTCCGCCTGAGGCCGCCGCCTCGTAGATTCTTGCTTGGGTTAAAACCCAGGTGAATGGAGAGATCAGGCCGCCAAGCAGGATGCACACCAGAAGAATCCAAATGGGAATATCCCGAAAAAAAAGTCTCCAGACCTTAAAGATGAGCATGGATTGGAATATCAATATTCCCGAAACGAACGCGAAAACAAGATACTGATCCCCAAGCCGCCCTAGGCCCACGTACTTGAGAACTGCCAGAATCAATGCCGGGATTGGCCCAAAGTAAAGATAGTAGTGGCCCTTGTAGAGCGAGGCGTCCTTCAGGAAACTAATTCCGGCTCTTTCAGCCGGGTCGTATGGATCGGAAAGCGCCAACAGGGCCTGATTCGGTTTGGTCTCCAGAGATAAACTTCTGTGTTCAAATGCTGTGGCAAGTTGATCATAATAATTGGTTACAACGGGCCATTTGAGCCACGTCCCGAAGCTGATAAGCCAGACGTAGACAACAAGGACTGGAAGGATGCAGAGAGATACGAGAATGTGACTTCGGTACAATCTCCAATAATAACGAAAAGGTCTAGAAATCGGTGCTGCTTTGGAGGAATTTAGGCTGGGATCGTATTTAAGCGAATTCATTTTGAAAAGCAATTTCCTCTGAAATTATACACTGGCCGACAACTCCACCGCCTTGGCCGGCCCTTTATGATTAAATTGACAGGGCCAGGACGGCCAGAGCGGCGGCCGTGTTGAGAAATTTTAAGGTTGGATTTCCTGATAAGTATTGACAAAGCCAGTGAAAAGCATATAATTATCGTTCGCCAGTGAAATTCAAGCTGATCTCGTCCCCTGACAGATCATTGATAATCGAACAGAGCGTCTCCGGTCAGAGACATAAGCCAAGTGGCTTCACAGTCTGACAAGCCGATGCGATAAATGCATCGGTATTTTCGTCTGTTTGAAGGGCTTGACAGGCAAAAGTACGGCGGATAAAATCCGCCCGCTTAAAAACTGAAAGCACCTTAACAACTGAAAAGTGATAGGAAGCAACACAAACCAGTCAATCCAGTAAAATCCGTTCAACTTTTGCACTCGAAAGAGTGTGATTTTTTGCGGAGAGTTTGATCCTGGCTCAGGATGAACGCTGGCGGCGTGCCTAATACATGCAAGTCGAACGAGGTGCTTTTGTAGCAATACGAGGGTATCCTAGTGGCGAACGGGTGAGTAACGCGTTGGTGACCTACCCCGAAGTGTGGGATAACAGTTCGAAAGGACTGCTAATACCGCATGTGGTCATCGGATTTAGAAACCGGTGTCTA
>Ga0335079_10011215_pt1 | contig 10210 bp, 9 predicted proteins | sample Lox_Sample_33_FD_206719 | JGI IMG/M metagenome (GOLD analysis project Ga0335079, IMG submission 206719) | Soil microbial communities from Loxahatchee National Wildlife Refuge, Florida, United States - Lox_Sample_3.3 | ecosystem: Environmental > Terrestrial > Soil > Wetlands | place: USA: Florida...
ATTTGCAGGGAAATATCGGGGCGCCCGGATTTGAACCGGGGACCTCACCGACCCGAACGGTGCGCGCTACCAGGCTGCGCCACGCCCCGAATAGGCCCAGTATCCCACAGGAGAGGCGTATCCCCGGCGGCAGGGCCCGCGATCGCTGCGGATGGAGCGAATCGGCCGGCGGAGGCGGGCGATCACGCGACCGCGCGCGAATCGGGTGTGGGCGTCGTCAGCGTCGCGCTCTCGGCGGCCGGCCGGCGCCGGCTGGCGAGCGCAATCGGCCGCGCCACGGGCGGCTGCCGGGCGAGTACCGGGGACTGCGGTGGCGCATCCGCGTCGACGGGCATCGAGCCGGCCGCTCGGGCGAGCACCGCGTGACGCCGGCACGGCTGGCAGTGCGCCAGATGCCGCACGAGCTGGCGTGTATCTCGCACTCCGAGGCGCCTCAGCGTGCGCCCCTCCCAGGCGTCGATCACCGCGCGAGTGCGCTCGCAGCGACGGCCGCTGATCAGCTCCTCGTACTCCTCAGACAGACGGCGCCGGGCGCGGAACAGCGTGCTCTCGACGACCGGCCGCGACATCCCCAGCCGCGCGCCGATCTCGCTGTACGACAGTCCTTCGAGCTCTCGCAGGACGAGGACGCGGTGATGGAGCTCGGACAGCCCGCGGAACGCCCCGCGCAGGTCCTCGAGCTGCTGCTTGCTCTCCACGACGAGGTCGGGCCCTGGAGCGACCGAGACGAGGTGATCGGGTGCGCTTTCGGGCTCGCCCCCGGGGTCGAATGGGATCTCGTGCGCGCGCCGGGCTCGCCGGAGCTCGTCGATGCACGCGTTCCGCGCGATCTGGTAGATCCACGGCTTGAACGCGATCGGACGCTGGGTGTCCCGCAACCGGCACAGGACCGAGATGAAGACGTCCTGTGAGATGTCCTCGGCTCGATCGGCATCGTGGAGAATCCCGCCGATGTAGGACCAGATCCGCGTCCGGTAGCGCGAGTAGAGCTGCTCGAAGGCCCGGTGCTCGCCGCGCCGGACCGCCGCCACCAGCTCGTGATCGGTACGCCACGAGAATTGGAGCGCCTCTGGAAGCAGCCGTGCCGTCACCAAGTAGTCCCCGTCCTCTGATTCCCCCTCAGCTCGTGGGACTCTACCGGGAATCGGCCATATGTCCAGAGCTTTGGTAAAAGACGCTAACGTTTGGAGAAGGATTCAGCCGAAAGACAGGTTGAGACCGTCCGACCCAGACGGCATACTTCGCGCCCAAAGCGCAGGCGGCAAAGGAGGACATTCGACCGATGGCCATTCACCTGACCCCCACCGAGCTTGCACGAGAGTCCGGTCTGGAGCGCCGCGATGTGATCGTCAAGTGCGTCGAGTGGGGGGTGCCGATCTTCAACGGCCGCATTGACAAGACCCTCTTCCTCTCGAGCTTCCGCGAAATCACGGGCTCCACGCCGCAGATCAAGCAGCAGCCCCAGCCCGCCTAGCGGGTTTTTTCGCAGCCGCCAAGCAGTCCCCCGAGTCTCGCCTTGCCGGCGGGGCGTTCAATCCTGAGCCGACTGACGCAGCAGCGTCGAGGTCGTCTGCTCCAGGATCTTCCGCCATGCGCGGGTCTTCTCGCGCTCGGCCTCGAAGTGCTTGACCACCTTGCGCACCCTCGTCGCCGAGATCTCGATCCCGTGCCGGGCGCAGATCCGCTTGAACCGGGGGTAGTCGTGGGCCAGCTTCAGCGTCACGGACTGGAAGCCGTGGCGCGCGATGTCCACCCGCGACGTGTAGTTCATGATGCTCGTCTGGAACATCAGCTCGTCGTTCGGCTCGGGCTCGACGAGGATGATGTCCACGCCCGGGTAACGCTGCTCCCACCGGCGCGCGAGGTCGTGTAGCCGCTGATAGGCGAGCAGCTTGAACGCCTGGTAACCGATCTGAGGGAAGCCCATGTCCGACACGCGCCGGGCCCGCGAGCCGGTGATCGTCGGTATCCGCTTCTGGAAGTCGTTGACGTAGGGCACGAGCGGGTTGACCACCACGATGAACTTCGCGCCGGCCTCGACCGCGATGTCGAGGTTGGTGGTCGACACGATCCCTCCGTCGACGAGCTCGCGGTCCTTGACCCGGACCGGCGTGTAGATCATCGGCAGGGCGCTCGAGGCGGCCACCGCCGTCGAGATCGGAACGTCGTCCCAGTCCTCGGCCCCGAACACGATCCGCTCGCACGTGTCGAGGTCGGTGGCGGCGAGGTACAGCTCGTTCTGGAGCAGACGGAAGTCGTCTGTACGGTCCGGGTCGGACAGGATCGTGCGCACGTACCGCTCGATTCCCTTCTCGGAATACAGCCCGGACGGCAGCACCTCGGCGAGCCCGACCACGACGTCGACCGCGGACACCTGGCCGAGATCTCGGACCAGCGAGCGAACCAGGTGCGCCAGCCGGAACGGCATCAGCACGCCCTTGCGGAGGAACTCCCGGTAGTTGGGGTGCAGCAGCGAGCTCACCCGGGCGTCCGGGAACGACGTCGGGACCTGCTGGACGATCACCCGCATCATCTCCTCCGGGGTGACCCCGTTGGCGACCGCAGCCGCCACGAACGCGCCTGCGCTCGTCCCCACGTACACGTCGAACTCGTTGACCGTGCGGTTCACCGACAGCAGATCGAGCGCCCGCAGCGCGCCGATCTCGTACACACCGCCGGTGAATCCGCCACCACCGAGCACGAGCGCCGACTTGGATCGGGGCCGCCGGCGCCGCGCCCCGGCGCCGCGGGAGGCGGTGCTCGGTCGCTCCGCGGCGGCGGTGTCGAGGTTGACGACGTTCCCCATCCAGGCGGAATTGTAGGGAGGGCTTGTCGCGGTGGAATGCTCCAACCCAGCACCGGCGCGGTCACGACACCCGCGCGCCAGCCGAGCGCCGGCGCGGTCACGACACCCGCGCGCGGAATCCGCAAACCGGGCGCCGGCGACGCTCACGAAACCGCCGCCGGCGCCGCTACTTTGAGCCGCTCCGCCGGTTATATCCGCCGATGCGGGTGTTCTTGGCGACTTTGGGGGCGGTTTGCGCTCTGCTCGCCGGGACGGCGGCTGTCGCCGTGGCGCAGCCCCCTTCCTCCGCGGGGCGCGCTCTCACCACGGCGCTCCAGCAAGGCCTTCGACACGCCGGAAACCAGAGCGGGGCCTACGTGGTCGATCTGGCAACCGGCCAGGTGCTGTTCGCCCAGTCCGCCAACACCGGCCGCCTCCCCGCCTCGCTCGAGAAGGTCTACACGACCTCGACGGCGCTGCTGGGGCTCGGACCGTCCGCGACCTTCACGACCTCGATCCTCGGCACCGGCTCGCGAGACCCTGCCGGCGTGTGGAGCGGGAACCTCTACCTCCGCGGTGGTGGCGATCCCACCTTCGGCTCGGTCGGGTTCGACCACAACTGGTACGGGACCGGCACGACGATGCACAGCCTGATCGTCGCTCTGCTGAGCGCGACCGGCATCACCGCCGTCCAGGGCCGCATCGTCGGCGACGAGTCCTATTTCGACTCCCGGCGCGGCACGCCCGCCACCGGTTTTGCGCGCTCGACGGAGATCGAGGGCGAGCTGAGCGCGCTCGCCTACAACCGTGGGTTCGAGAACAGCCAGGGCACGGCCCTCGTGCCCCGCCCCACCCTGTATGCGGCCCGGCAGTTCGCCGGCGGACTGCGGGCCTTCGGCGTGAAGCTGGCCGGGGTCGCGGTCTCCGCCGGGCGGACGCCCGCCGGCGCCGCGACGCTCGCCTCGGTGCAGTCCCCCCAGCTGGCGACGCTGGTCCAGCTCACGAACACGCCGTCCGACAACTTCTTCGCCGAAACGCTCCTGAAGGACATCGGCGCCCGGCTCGGGGGCGCCGGCACCACCGCCGCCGGCGCCGCGGTCGTCAGGGCCGAGTTGCTCAGCAAGTTCGGCATCACCCCGAGGCTCAACGACGGCTCCGGCCTGTCGCGCTACGACTCGACCAGTCCGACGCAGATCGTCACCGTGCTCGGGGCGATGGCCAACAACTCGGCGTTCGTCAACTCGCTCGCGCTGATGGGACAGACCGGCACGCTCAAGGATGAGGGGCTGGGCACGATCGCCCAGAACGAATGTCGCGGCAAGACCGGGACGCTCCACGACGTCGCCAACCTCGCGGGGTATTGCCAGGCGCTCGACGGCCACACGCTCGCGTTCGCGTTCATGGCCAACGGGCTCGGGAACCCCGACTACGTGCACGAGGTCGAGGCATCGATGGCCGCAGCGGTCGCTAACTACAACGGCTGACGCCGGACGCGACCTCAGCCGACCAACCCGCGCAGCCCCTGCTCGTCGAGCACCGGCACGCCGAGACGCTCCGCCTGGGCGAGCTTGGAACCGGGACTGTCGCCGGCGACGACGTAATCAGTCTTGCGCGACACCGAGCCGGTGACCCGGCCGCCGGCGGCGGTGATCATCTCGGTGGCCTGCTCGCGGGTCAGCTCGGGGAGCGTTCCGGTGAGCACGAACGCCTTGCCGGCGAGCGGACCCTCGCCGGGCGGCGGCCCCTCCTCCTCCATCCGCACTCCGCGCCGGCGCAGCGCCTCGATCAGCGTCCGCATCTGCTCGTCCGCGAGCTGCTCGTGGATCCGGGCGGCCATCTTCGGACCCACCCCCTGAGCCTGCTCGATCTGCTCGGGACCGGCCGCGAGCAGCGCGTCGATCGTGCGGAAGTGCTGGGCGAGGTTGCGGCCGATGACGTACCCGACCTCCTCGATCCCCAGCCCGAACAGCACCCGGCCGAACGGCTGGCGCTTGGAGTCCTCGATCGCCTTGACCAGCTTGTCCGCCGAGACCTGCCCGAACCCAGGCTGCGAGGCGATCTGCTCCGCCGTGAGGTCGTAGAAGTCGGCGGCGGTCCGGACCCAGCCGAGCTTCATGAACAGGTCGACCTGCTTCTCGCCGAGGCCGTCGATGTCCATCGCGCCCGCGAAGTGCTTGAGCAGCTGCCAGCGCCGGCCCGGACAGTCCCGGTTCGGGCACCGGGTGAACACCGAGTCCTCGGGCTTGACCGTCGGCGTATGGCAGATCGGGCACTCGGCCGGCGGACGCGGGGGCGCGGGCCGGTCGTCCCGCTCGGCGACGTGCGGCGCCGGCGAGAGCACCTGCGGGATCACGTCGCCGGCGCGCAGGACGATCACCTCCTCGCCCGGCCTGATGTCCTTGCGCCCGAGGTCCTCCTCGTTGTGGAGCGTGGCCATCTTCACGGTTACGCCCCCGACGCGGACCGGCTCGAGCATCGCGGCCGGGTGCAGGTCGCCGAACTTGCCGGGAGCCCACACGATCTGGTTCAGGCGAGTCACCGCCGTCGTGGGCGGGAACTTCCACGCGATCGCCCAGCGCGGCTCCCGGCCGACCGAGCCGAGCCGCCGCTGGAGCTCGACCTGGTTGACCTTGACCACGACGCCGTCGATCTCGAACTCGAGCGAGCCGCGGCGCTCCTCCCAGAATCGGCACTGTGCGATCACCTCGTCCTCGGCGGTCAGCTTCTTGACGTCGGGGTGAACCGGGAAGCGGTGCTCGCGCAGCCATTCCAGCGCGGCCCAGTGCGCATCGAAGGTGACGCCCTCGGTCGCACCCACGCCGTAGGTCCACAGCGACAGCGGACGGTCGGCGGCGAGCTTGGGGTCGAGCTGGCGGATCGTGCCGGCCGCGGAGTTGCGGGGATTCATGAACGTGGAGAGGCCCGCCTGCGCCCGGCGCTCGTTGAGCGCGGCGAAGTCCGGCAGCGACATGTACACCTCGCCGCGCACCTCGACCATCGCCGGCGGGTCGGGATCCTCGAGGCGAAGCGGGATCGACGGCATCGTGCGCAGGTTGTGGGTGACGTCCTCGCCGACCTCCCCGTTCCCGCGCGTCGCGCCGCGCTCGAACACGCCGTCGCGATAGATCAGCGAGATCGCCAGGCCGTCGATCTTCGGCTCCGCCACGAACTCGAACTGCGGGTCGGTGATCCCCTCGCGCGCCAGGAAGTTCCGCATCCGCTGAATCCACGCGTTGAGGTCATCGGCCGAGTGGGCATTCGCGAGCGACAGCATCGCCTGGGGGTGGCGGACCTTCTCGAGCTCGGATACCGGCTCCGGGGCGACGCGCTGAGTGGGCGAGTCGGGGGTGACCAAGTCGGGATGCTCGTCTTCCAGCGCCTTCAGCTCGTTGAAGAGCGCGTCGTACCCGTCGTCGCCGATCTCGGGGTCGTCGAGCACGTAGTAGCGATAGGCGTGGTACTCGATCGCGCGCCGCAGCTCCCCGGCCCGCTCCTGCAGGTCGGCAGCGGCCGTTTGACGGGCACGGCTCACGGAAGCTCCGCCAGATTCTCCGCGGCCGGGTGCACCAGCCGCTCGAGCTCGTAGCGCTCGAGCACGGACATGCCCGCCTTGTCGGTCAGGTCGAAGTGGACCGGCGTGACCGCGATCTTGCCCTTCGCGACGGCAGCCAGGTCGGTCCCGGTCTCGTCATGCTCATAGCTGGCGTCGCCGTAGATCTTGTACAGCCGCCGTTTCTCGCCGCTCTCGTCGACGAGCGACAGCTCGTCCTGGTAGACGCGCTTGCCGAGCCGCGCCACCTCGACGCCCGCCGGTGGCGCGCCGGGCACATTCACGTTCAAGAGCGTGCCCGCCGGCAACGGCGTGCGCTCGAGTTCCGCGACCAGCCGGGCGGTGAACGACGCCGCCACGCCGAAGTCAAATCCGCTCCCGACCCTGAAATCGAGCTCGCGGGCGCTCGACTGCTGCGACACCGCGATCCCCGGCAGGCCGAGAACGATCGCCTCGAGCGCCGCCGCCACCGTGCCCGAGTACGTGATGTCGTCCCCGAGGTTCGAGCCGTGGTTGATCCCGGACACGACCAGCTCGGCCTCGAACCCCTCGATCAGACCGAGGTTGGCCAGTCGGACACAATCGACCGGTGTGCCGTCGGTGGCGTATCCGACCGTGCCGTCCCCGAAATCGACCTCCTGCACCCACAGCGGGCGTCTCGTCGTGATCGACCTGGCCATCGCCGACCGGTTGCCGTCGGGGGCGATCACCGCGAGCTCGATCCCGTCGACTCGCAGGAGAGCGGACCGGAGCATCTGCAGGCCGGCGGCCTCGATTCCGTCGTCGTTGGTGAGCAGGACGCGCATCAGGGTTCTTCTGATGCTATCCGCGGGTCCGGCTGAGGCGATCGTACGCGCGGGCGATCACCACGGCGATGTAGAGCGGCTCCTGATCGAGCTGTTGTGCGCTCACCCGGAGGACCTCGTGGCCGGCATCTCTGTGGACGATGTCCCGCCGGTGGTCGCGTTCGAACGCCGGTCGCGCGCGGTGAAAGTCCCCTCCGTCGACCTCGACGATCAGCCCAACCTCGGGCCAGAAGAAGTCGGCATTGAAGCCCTCCACGGGCTGGTTGGTCAGCGGGACCGGCAATTTCGCCGCCCGGATCAGCCTGAGCATCGCTCGCTCCCCGCCGGAGCGGGTGCGCCGCGGCCCACCGGGCCGCCCCAGGATCGCCCGGACCCGAGCCACGCCGGCCCGCTGCGGCCCGCGGCCGATCGCCGCGAGGAGCTGGGGCTCGGTGACCAGCTTGAGCGCGAAAGCCTCGGCGATGGCACGTTCCGCCTCAGCCGCTCCCGTCGTCGACGCGTAGTCGATGAGGGTGCGAGCCGGCGCCGTGACTGGGATCCCTCGCCTGTGGCCGCGGTCGGCGTCAGCGAGCGTTTCGACCCTGTGGACGCGCAGCCCGCGGCGCGAGCGGCAGCGGCGCTGGACGACGGTGGCGTCCACACCCACACCTGGGGCGGCGACCATACCCCACAGCGCCGCGGCAGATCGATGGCTGACGAACGTCGGCTCTCCACACGCGAGCACGGCGGCCAGCTCGATCGCGCCCGGAACGGGGATCCCGTGGCCAACCAGGTACACCCCGCGGTGGCGAGGATGCAGCGTTCCGCTTGCGAGGCGCCACTCGATCGACCCGCGACGGACCCCAGCGACGTGCAGCTGCGACGTGGTGATCAGCGCCAACTGTCGTTCGGCCACCCAGGTGACCGCCGCGTCAGGGCCAACGCCACCCTGGACAACGCGCCAAATCTCCTCCAACGTCAGGATCCGGGCCACATAAGCATTGGGTGCATGCTTATCTGGGCGGGGCGGTGGCGCCGGGTGGGGTTTGCTGCGCTTTACAGGGTCCGCGGGGGCCATCGCCACCCAGGATGCGCCTCAAAGCCGCCGCCGGCGCAAAACCCCGCCACAAGTTGCTGAGCTGTGGCACACCCGCCGGCGCTCCGCGACACGCCGTCACACACACAGCACGCGCTCGCCCCCGTACCCCACGCCGGCGAGATACAGCCCGTGCGCCGGCGCGGTCCGCCCCGCCGCCGAACGCGGCCGCCCCGCCAGCAACTCACAGAACGACGCCACCGACCGCCGGCCGCCGCCCACCTCGAGCATCGTCCCGATCAGCGCCCGGATCATCTGGCGCATGAACGCGTCGGCCTCGATCCAGAACTCGAGCAGGTCCTCCCCGGCCTCCCCGAAACGCCAGTACGCCGCGAACACCTCCCGAGAGAACCGCACGTGGTCGGTCCGGGTCGGCGTGAACGCGGTGAAGTCGTGGACTCCGACCAGAGCCGACGCGCACGCCGACAACGCCGAAAGGTCCAACGAACGCGGCCACCACAGCGCCCGCCCTCGCTCGAACGCGCTCCGCGCGCGCCTGACAAGCACGCGGTAGCAGTACGCGCGGCTGGTCGCATCCCGCCGCGCATCGAACCCAGGAGCAGCCTCAGAGCAAGACAGCACCGCGACATCCGAAGGCAGCAGCGCGTTCAACGACCGAACCCTCACGAGTGGCCCCGAATACGACGCGACCTGGCCCCAGGCGTGCACCCCGGCATCTGTCCGCCCCGCGACCGTGAGAGGCACACTCTCCAGCCGCAAGATCACACGGAGCGGGCGTTCGACCTCCGCCTGAACCGTGCGCAGCCCAGGCTGCGCAGCCCAGCCCGCGAACCACGACCCGTCGTACTCGAGAACGAGCCGCGAGACCAACCGCGGCTAGACCAGCTCCAGCAGCACCATCTCGGTCGAATCCGATCGCCGCGGCCCCAGCTTCAGGATCCGTGAATACCCGCCGGGCCGCTCCGTGTACCGCGGCGCGATCTCCTCGAACAGCTTGTAGACCATGAACTTGTCCTGCCCCAAAGCTGACAGCGCCTGGCGGCGCGCGTGCAGATCGCCGCGCTTGGCCAAGGTGATCAGCTTCTCGAGCTCGGGCTTGACCGCCTTGGCCTTGGTCTCGGTCGTCCGGATCCGCTCGTGCGCGATCACTTCCTTGGTCAGGTTCATGAGCAGCGCCTTGCGGTGGCCCGCGTCACGCGACAGCTGATATCGGTTCCGTTGGTGGCGCAACGCCCCAGAGCCTACTCGTTCCGCAGACCAAGACCCCGCGTATGCAGCGTCTCGATCACCTCGTCGATCGACTTCTTGCCGAAGTTCGGGATCGCCGCGAGCTCGCTCTCGGACTTCGAGACCAAATCGCCGACCGTCTGGATCCCGGCCCGCTTCAGGCAGTTGTACGACCGCACGCCCAGCTCGAGCTCCTCGATCAGGATGTCGTCCATCGCGTTCGGCGGACGCGACGGCGCCCCGACCGCGCCCGCCACACCCGGCTCGAGAACACCAGGCGCGCCGGCCTCGCGCAGCTCCACCACCCGCTCGGCATCCGTGAAGATCGCCAGCTGCGAGATCAGAATCTCGGCCGCCTCGCGCAACGCGGCGTGCGGGTCGATCGACCCGTCGGTCTCGATGTCGAGCGTCAGCTTGTCGTAGTCGGTCCGCTGCCCGACGCGGGCCTGCTCGACGTTGTAGGCGACGCGCCGCACGGGCGAGAAGATCGAGTCGATCGGGATCACCCCGATCGGCTGGTCGGGCGACTTGTTCTCCTCGGCCGGGCGATAGCCGCGCCCGCGGCCGATCGTCAGGTACACCTCGAGCTTCGTCTTCTTCTCCAAAGTAGCGATGTGGGCATCCGGATTCAGGATCTCCACACCCGAAGGGAGGTCGATGTCCTTGGCGGTGATGTCACCAGGACCGGTCACGACCAGAGGCGCCTCGATCTCGGTCGCATCCGAGTGCATCCGGCACACGACGCCCTTCAGGTTCAGCACGATGTCGGTCACGTCCTCCTTGACGCCGCGGATGGTCGAGAACTC
>Ga0335079_10011216_pt1 | contig 10210 bp, 8 predicted proteins | sample Lox_Sample_33_FD_206719 | JGI IMG/M metagenome (GOLD analysis project Ga0335079, IMG submission 206719) | Soil microbial communities from Loxahatchee National Wildlife Refuge, Florida, United States - Lox_Sample_3.3 | ecosystem: Environmental > Terrestrial > Soil > Wetlands | place: USA: Florida...
GCTCCAGATCTCCAGCGAACGCGCCCCTTGGTGCACGAGCATGGAGAGGCCGTCGGCGTGCGGCAATCCCAGGGCCGCCGCCTCGCGCAGCAGCGCGGTCTTCGCCGGCGTGTAGATCATGTCGTAGACGCCCGCCGGCCGCGGGAGGCGCCTCAGATCAATCGGCGGGGGATCGTCCGGCCGGAGCCCGAGCGATGTGGCGTTGATCACCAGCGCGCCGGCGGGGAAATCCTTCGGGGGCAAAAGTGGGTCGAAGCCACGCAGCGGCACGGTGGCGGCCAAGGGGCGCAGCACGGGGAGCAGAGCCTCAAGGCGCGCAGGGGTGCGATTGGCGATCCAGAGCGAGCTGCAGCGGCGCTGCAGGCATTCCACCGCGGCAGCGCGCGCCGCGCCGCCCGCGCCGAGGAGAACCACCGGCGCGCCGGCCAGCGTCGCACCGAGCTCCTCGCGCACCGCGGTCGCCAAGCCATGGCCGTCGGTGTTGTACCCGCGCCAGCCCTGGGCCAGCCGAATCAGGGTGTTGACGGCTCCGATCGGCCGCGCCGCCGCATCCACCTCAGCCACACAATTGAAGGCGATCACCTTGTGAGGCACCGTGAGGTTGACGCCGAGAAAACCGCGGGCGTGGAAACGATCGAGTGCGCGGGGCAGGCGATCGGGCGGCACGTCAAACTTGAAATAGCGCCCGGTGGAGAAACGGGTGTCGGTCAGCGCCATCTCCGCGAGCGCGGCGTTGTGCATCGCCGGACTGATGGAGTGTTCGACGGGATGTCCGAGGACGGCGAGCGCGGGGTCGCCAAACGATCGGCGCTCCAAATCGTCAAGCGTGTAGACGAGATCGGTGGGAGTGGCCATGGCCTAGAAGGGCCCGCCCCTTCCCGTCGGACGCCGGCAGGAACGCCGGGACCCCGGGGTGGCGGCAGGCACGCAGCCTTTAGCCACCGCCCAAAATTCGCAATCCGCAATCGTCAGCCCGAGGCGTGCCGTTCGTAGGTGGACTCGAACTCCTCGACCAGCCCGGCGAAGAGCTCCGCGCGGCTGTGATCCTGCGCAGCCGCATAATGGTGGGCGAGATTGCGGCAGCAGCGGCAAAGCACCTCGCGCACGGGCGTGGGGGCGAGATCGGAGGGCTTGGGGGCGATGTGGTTTTGCCGCAGGACCATGAACAGCTCCCCCGGTGTGCGGAACGCCCCCTGGTCGAACGCATCGATGTAGAAAGGCTTGTCCTCGATGTAGCAGCCGACCACGAAGTGCCGGGGCAGGCCGACGGGCTCCAGCGCGAGCCCGACGCGCTGGGCGACGAGCAGATAGACGATGCTAAGCGTGATCGGCAAGCCCCGGCGGCGCTGGAGCACTTGGTCCAGAAAGCTGTTCAGCGGGTCGGTGTAGTGTTCGACGTTGCCCCGAAATCCATATTCGTGGAACAACACGCGATTAAGCACGCGGCATTTATCGCGCGCAGTTGAAGGCTCAACGATCAGTCCACGGCAGCGCGCCGCCATCTCGTCGAGCAGGCTGCAGCAAGCGCCGATATCCAACTCGGGCGAGGCGATGCGGCTGAGCAGCAGCGCGCCGGTCTCAAGTTCGTAGTTGAGGGAGCGGATGAAACCTTTGAACTCGGCGACCGGATCGCTGAACTTCAGTTCGCGCAAGAACCACGCCGCATGCCATGCCAGGGGCCGGTTCTGCCCGCGGGCGATCTGTTGGAGAAATTGAATGGCGGCGGGACCCTGTCGGGTGAATTCGGCCAGCAACGCCGTGCGGACGGTGGGCGTGGCGTCGTCGAGAAGCGCGAGCAAGGCGGTTGCTGGCGGAACAGTCGGCCGGTCGGTTTCCACGGCCCAAGAGGAAGGCGAATCGGATTGGGGGCGCAACCCGGAAACCGCGGCGGGGCTGGTTAAGCTCGAAGGAGGCGATTCCTTGATATCAGGGAGGCGACTCGCCGGATGAAAAGCGACGCGGGTCGCGGGCAAGCCGGCCAACGCAGATCCGGCGGCTGCTCAGCTGCGCGGACCGAAGAGCGCCGTGCCCACGCGGACCAAGGTGCTGCCCTCGGCAACAGCCACGGCGAGATCGGCCGTCATGCCCATGGATAGCTCGGGCAGAGGAACGCCAAACTGGCTGGCGAGGCGATCGCGCAGTTCGCGCAGGTTGGCAAAGGTGCGCCGGGCCACGCCGATGTCACCAGAAAGCGGCGCGATGGCCATGAGGCCGTCGATCTGCAGGCGGGGGAGGGTGAGCGCGGCTTCGAGCAGCCGCGGAGCGTCGGCGGGCTCTGCCCCAAACTTATTGGGATCATGGCCGGCATTGATCTGCAGCAGGATGGCGAGGCGGCGACCCTGCTCGCCGGCGACCCGGTCGAGGACCGTCAGCAATTTGATGCTGTCGACACTCTGCACGCGGTCGAAGTGGGCGGCGGCGAGCCGGGCCTTGTTCGACTGCAGATGGCCGATGAGTTCCCAGCGGATGGCCGCGGCGCACTGTGCGCGTTTCGCGACCCCCTCCTGCACGCGATTCTCACCAACAGCCGGGAGACCATAGCGGGCGGCGTACTCCACCGCGACAGGGGGGTGAGTCTTGGTCACCGCCAGCAACTGCACGCCGTCCGGTTGCCGGCCGGCTTGGCGGCAGGCCAGCGCGATTTGCGCTCGCACGGCGTCGGCACGCCCCCTAAAAGTTTCATAATTAATGAACATTAAGGAGCCTTCTTAAAAGATTGCACACCAATTAGTGCACTTGATAATAGGGCCGAAAAAATCGCTTACCATGCAAGTGGAGAACTTCAAAATCTTCGCCGACCTCGTCGAGACCAAGAGCTTCTCAAAATCGGCCAAGTTGAACGGCATCACACAGTCGGCGGTCAGTCAACAGGCGCGTGCGATGGAGCGGCATTTCAAGACGCTGCTCATCGATCGGAGCCAGAAGCAGTTTCAGCTTACACGGGAAGGCTTGCGGGTCTACGAGGCGGCCAAGGAGATCCTCCACCAGTATGAGAAGCTGCTGAGCGAGCTGCAGGAGATGAAGAAGGTGATCAGTGGCACGATTCGCATCTCGACGATCTACTCGATTGGCCTCCATGAGCTGCCCCCGTTCATCAAGAAGTTCCTGCATGACTATCCGTCGGTCAATGTCCGGGTGGAGTACCGCCGGTCGAACCTCGTCTACGAGGACATCCTGCACAACTCGGTCGACTTCGGTCTCGTGGCGTTTCCCGTTAAGGTGCGCCAGATCGAGATGATCCCGTTCCGCAATGACCATCTGGTGTTGATCACGCATCCGAGCCATACGCTGGCCAAAACGGGCGAGGTGCAGTTGCAGGCGCTTACCGGGCACAAGTTCATCGGCTTTGATCCCGACATTCCCACGCGTAAGGCCGTCGACCAGATTTTCCGGGAGAACAAGATCGAGATCGAGCCAGTGATGGAATTTGACAACATCGAGACGGTGAAGCGCGCGGTGGAAATCGACGCCGGCGTTGCCATTGTGCCGCAGGCCACCGTGACGCAGGAGGTGAAGCAGGGCACCCTCGCCGCCGTTCATTTCAAGGGCAAGGAGTTCACCCGGCCGCTGGCCATTTTACATCGCAAAGGCCGGGTGCTCACGCCGGCGATGAAGAAATTCATCGAGACCCTGGGCACCGATCTGTCCGAGGGACAGCGGATCTAGTCAGCGCCGGGTGAAGCGGGCCGATTTGCGGCCTTGACCTGCCGGGGCGGCTGCGGCTCTCTGAGCGCATGGCTGCCGCGCTGCTTGCGGTTTATGCGCTGACCCTGGCTGGATTGGTGTTTTTCGCCGCACACCGGCTGAAGATCCTGTGGCTCTACGCCCGCTATTGCCGCGATGAAACGCCGGTTCCGCCCCCGTGGGCCGGCCCGCTGCCGCGGGTGTGCGTCCAATGCCCCATTTACAATGAGCCGCAGGTCGTCGAGGGGTTGCTGGAGGGCGTCACGGCGCTGCGCTGGCCGGCGGACCGGTTGGAGATCCAGGTACTCGACGACTCCTCCGACGAGACGCCCGCCATCATCGACCGGTGGATCGCGGCGCATCCGGCCCGCGCTGCCTTCTGCCGGCATCTGCGCCGCACGGACCGGGCCGGTTACAAGGCCGGCGCGCTGGCCGCGGGTATGCAGGTGAGCGAGGCGGAATTTATGGCGGTGTTCGACGCAGACTTCCGGCCGGCGCCGGATTTTCTGGAGACGCTCATGCCGCATTTTGCCGATCCCCGAGTGGCAGTGGTGCAGGCCCGGTGGGATTTTGCCAACCGCGAGGCCAGCCTCCTCACGCGCTTTCAGGCGGTGTTTCTCGATGCGCACTTCATTGTGGAGCAGGCGGCCCGGCACGCGGGCGGTCTGTTTTTCAACTTCAATGGCACCGCCGGCATCTGGCGGCGCGCAGCGCTGGAAGGCGCCGGGGGCTGGACGGACGACACGGTCACGGAGGATCTCGATGTGAGTTATCGGGCTCAGCTCCGTGGCTGGCGGTTCGTGTATCGAGACGATTATCCGGTGCTTTCCGAACTGCCGGAAAGCCTCACCGCCTTCAAATCACAACAGCGCCGCTGGACAAAGGGGGGCATCCAGGTTGCCCGCAAGTTATGGCGCCGGATCCTGGCCAGCCGGCTGCCGGCCCGGGTGAAACGCGAAGCGGTGAGTCACCTCGCCACGGGCTTGGTGCATCCGCTGCTCGTGCTCTTTGCCGTTTTGCTCGTGCCGTGCCTGTTTGTCCTCGGCGCCCAACCCAGCGGCGTGTGGTGGTGGTTCAACCCCATTACGATCATCCTGCTGGGAGCGGCCACGATGACGCTCTATGTGACGGGCCAGTATTTCCGCCGGCGCCGGTGGATCGAGGGGTTGGTGTGGCTCGCGGCGGCGCCGCTGGTCATGGCGTTCGGGGCGGCCATGAGCGTCACCTGCTGCCTCGCCGCGGTGGAGGGCATGCTGACGAGCGGCGGGGAGTTCGTGCGGACGCCTAAGAGCGGTGGCCGCGCCGCGGCGATTGGCGGCCTGCTCGAACGGTTGCGCAGCCGGGTCCTGTTCACCGCGGTCCTTTGCGGCGAGGTGGCGCTGGGAGCCTGCATGCTCGTGGGGGCGGCCTATTTTGAGCGGGAGGGCATGCTGCTGATCACGCTGGTGCTGCTGATCAAGGGCGTCGGCTTCCTCGGCGTGGCGGCGGTGTCCACGCATGACCTGCTGCCGCGCCTCGGCGGGGCGAGGCCGTGAAGCGAATCATGCGGGAATGGTTGCGGGGATTGGTGGTTCGTACAGGATGTATGATCTCTCCGTCCATGAATCCACGTCATTCCCTTTCCGCCGTCCTCGCTATCGCCGCCCTGGTGCTGCTTGCCCCGGGCCTGCGCGCAGCCGAGGACTTCAAACCCGCGCCAGCCCCCGCTTGGAAGTTGAACGACGTTGACGGCAAGGCCGTCAGCTTCGAGCAATACAAGGGCAAGGTCGTCGTGCTCGACTTTTGGGCCACGTGGTGCGGACCATGCCGCTCGGAGATTCCCGGCTATGTGGCCCTGCAAAAGAAACACGGCCCGGCCGGATTGGCCATCGTGGGCGTCTCGCTGGATCAGGGTGGCCCGGAGGTTGTGAAGAAGTTCATCGCCGAGCAGAAGATCAACTATCAGATTGTCATGGGCGACGAGCAGGTCACCGCGGCGTTCGGCGGCGTAGAAGCCATCCCGACGACGTTCATCATCGATCGGAAGGGAACCCTTCGGTACCGCAAGGTGGGCGCGATGCCGGAGGAAGAATTTGAGGCCGTGCTGAAGCCGTTCCTGGAGTAGCCCAAGCCGGAGGCTGTGCGCCGATTTCCTGGAACTGAGCCGGCCGGCCCGGTTGGATTTCGGCGCGCCGGCGGGTGCGGACGACCGCCACCGCAACCCGTGCCGCGGCGCATCCGCCGGATGCAGGACGCTCTCGCCGAGCAGAGGCAGAAGGGGCCGGCGATAACCCCTAACGCCGGCCCCTCTCTTTCTCGGTTCGGCAATGGCCGAACCTCCATGTCATCCCGGTTTGCCCTCTCAGGGCTGGTACAACCAGTGATGGTTGAGGAAAGCATCGCGCATGCCAGCGGGCCGGCCCGGCGCGGCTGATCCTTTCTAGCCACGCCGGACAAAATAGGGCGGCCGGGCTTCGACGTAGAAACGCGACAATTCGGCCAGCTGGTCGGCCACAACGCGGTCGGAGCGGCAGCGGGGCATCTTGTGCGCTCCGCCCCAGTGGCCGTTCCGCTTCATCCATTGTTCGAACACCCCGGGCATGACAAGCCGGACCGCGGGGGCTTCGAGACCGCGGCCCTTGCGTCTTGCGGCGTAGCTCTCGTTGCGGCGCGTGAGTTCGGCATCAAGTTCGGGGCTGATGACGTTCGCCGTCGGCGTCTCGATGGTGGGAACCTTCAATTCGATCCACCACTCGTGACCGCCGTGCATCTGTCCCGTCAGCGTGCCTGCGAAAACGGGCGCCACATGGAAATTGACGATGGTCCAGCCATGGCGCCGGCAAACCGCGAGGAGCGAATCGGTGAGGTCCTTCTCAATGATGCGCTCGCCAAACGCGCTGAGTTGCAGGGCGGTGCGGCCGACGTAAATCAGCCGTGGGACGTCGGTGGAGAGAAAACGCACGACGTCGCCGACGAGATAACGGCACAGACCCGCGGGCGTGGTCAGCAGCAGCGCATAATCGACGCCGGGCTGGACCCCGTCGAGGGGCGCGATCTTGGCGCCCAGGTTGGGCAGGTTGTTTTCATCGAGTGACGCCATCGGTAGGAATTCGAAGTACAGACCGGTCGAAACCATGAGCCGCAGCCCGCTGGCGGCGTCGGTGTCTTGTGCGGCAATGATTCCCTCGGACGCCGGGTAGACCTCGTGGAAGCAGACATCGGGGCCGAGGGCCGCGTGCAATTCGTCCGCAAAGGGCTCCATAGGCGCGCCGCCGTGCACCAGACATTCCAAGTTGGGCCAGAGCGCCTTGAGGTGGGGCACGGAGGTTCGCCGGTGAGATGCGAGCGCCCGCAGCACCTCGGCCAACGCAAGGATTGCGCTGGGCGGGCCAGCCAGAAGGGTGATGTCGCGATACAGCGTGCGCTCGGCGATGGCCTCGAGTTTGGCGGGCCAGTCGTTCATCTGGGCGATGGTGGAGCCGGGTTCGTAGAAATGCTGCGCCGCCCACGGGGGCAGGTTGACCGCCATGAGAGCGGCCAAGTCGCCGGAGTAGGCGGGTTGGGGTTTGGCCTCTGTCACCGGGCTGAGGGCGGTGGAGCCGCCGAGAAAGAGGTGCCGGCCAAGCAGCACGCCGGTGTGACCCACCCGCGCTGTGTAGGTGAGCAACGAATCAAGCCCGGCCCTCCGGAAGTGCGCCAGCAGGTCGGCGGTGACCGGCAGGCACTTGGCGCGCCCGGTCGCGGTTCCCGACGACATGGCGAAAAAAGCGCAGCGGCCGGGCCAGAGCACGTCGGGTTCACCTCGTCTCATGCGCTCGATGCGGGGCGCCAGCATTTCATAGGTGTGCGGCGGCACGCGGGCGCGAAAGGTCTCGTACCGCAGGCCCGTTTCGATGCCCACTTCCCGGCCGAAGGCGGTGGTGGCGATCCGGTCAATAAGCGCCGCAAAGGTCCGATGTTGGGCCGCGAGACCCGAATCGACGTGGCGGAGCCGCCGCGCCGTGCGCGCAGAAAGCAAGCCGGCGGCGAAGCGCACCAAGCCTCTGGGCGGCACTATCATGGCGGAGCCTCTGCGGCCAAACGAAGCCAGCCAGGGTGGTGTCGCAAGCGAATTCACGTCGTCGGCTGCGGCTTACCCGATTTTAACCGGTGGTGGAAATCCGCCCCGAGATTTTGCGGGACGGAACCGGGCGGGGCTGCAGCCGGCGCAGCGCCCGGCCGCGGATCGGCCGCACCCCCGCGGGGCGGTTTGGCCTGCCTCCTTGATGGCACCAGGGGCAGGGCACGGGCGACCGGTCGACAGCGCTCGGACTCACCGCGCCGAAACTTTCCCGTGACTTTGACCGACGATCTTTTCATTTGGTGGGGCATGGGCCTGCCGCCGATAATCTTTGAGGACGCCGTGCTGCTCGCGTTTGACAAACCGAGCGGGCTGCTGGTGGCACCCGACCGCTGGGACCGGACCCGCGCGAATCTCATGGCGCTGGTGCACGCCGAGCGGGGAACGGGTGTGGCGAACGTGCATCGGCTCGATGCCGACACGAGCGGCGTGCTGCTGTGCGCCAAAACGAAATCAGCGCTCGATTTCCTCAGCGGCCAGTTCCAAGCGAAGACGGCGGGCAAGCTCTATCACGCGCTGGTCGTGGGCGCTGCAGCGCCGGACGATTTCATTGTCGAGCTTGCCCTGACCGAAGACGAGCGCCGTCCCGGATTGATGCGCACGGTGAAGAAGGGCGGCAAACCGAGCGCGACGCGTTTTCGCGTGCTGGAGCGATTCCAGGGTTTCACTTGGCTGGAATGCCGGCCGCTCACGGGGCGCACGCATCAGATCCGCGTGCATCTGGCGGTCCGCGGGCAGCCGATCCTGAACGACGCCTTCTACGGCGATGAAACCCAGCTGCTCCTTTCCAGGCTCAAGCGTGGGTACAAGGGCAGGGCCCACGAACGGCCGCTGCTGGCACGCCTCGCCCTCCACGCCAGCGAACTGACGGTGTCACACCCGGAGACCGGAAACCGCCTGACGCTGCGCGCTCCGTTGCCCCGCGAGTTCTCGGTGGCGTTGAAGTACCTGCGCCGCTTTGCGCGCGCCTGAGTGTCCGCAGGGCGCACCATCATTCCATCCGCCGAGGGCGTAATGGCCTCCATGGCCCGTGATGTCAGCGTTCGTTCAGGATGAGTTTTTTCACCCAGGCGTGACCGGAATGCCGCGTGCTCATCACCGAAGAAGGTCGCCATCCCGTCCCGGTTGCAGGAGGAACCCGGTGATGTTGTCGTGGTCCGCCCAGCAGACGGAAGTTCTTTGAGGCTGTCCCGGAACCTCTGGATGAATGGCAGGGGCGCAGGCTTGTCCATTCGGCAAGCTCGGGGCCCCGAACGTGTCGAGGGGCTGCGCCCGTCTCCGAGGGCGCGACCAGCCTTCGTCCAAGCGCCACGTCTTGGCAGGCAAGATCGCGCTCCTACCAATGCCAAGGAAATCGCTCCAAAGTCGGGTTTCCAGATAGCCTCTTGTCAGGTCGGCGGGAAGGCTGGTGTTCGCGGCGGCTCGCGATGCATGGCATCAGACATGACGCAGCGTGGATGCCATATTCCCAAGCGTGAATTTGGCGGCGCGCGGCGTGTATGCCTTCGCGCCGTCAAAAAACGTCCGTGACTTGCGTGCGCGAGGTTGGGTTCCGCCGGATGTTCAATCTGAAATGAAATCAAACTCTCCGCCTTGGGGCGGGGTTTATGACACCATGAAAATCGGCAGGCTTTTCACGCTCAGCGCCACGGTGCTGCTCGCGTTTGGGTTGACCACCGCACAATCGCAAATCGACTCCTACCACGGCCGCACGGATATCCCCCTGCCGGTGAAGAATGTCGCGCCCGACGCCGATCCTTCGCTCGCCGGAACGAAGGGCGAAATCGAGTTCATCGCCGATGTAACGGGAACGCGCCGAAATGGCCATGTTGTGTCTGCCATGGACAACGCCTTCGGGACGGCGGTGCGTGACGCCGTCGCGCGGTGGCAGTTTGCGCCCGCGAGACCCAGCGGCACTCCGCTGCCAATGGCCGTCTTGCCGCTCGTTGTGGTCGCCCAATCGGAGAGAACTCCGCACCGCAGAACCCGCTCCACTGATCTGAAGCTGGATAACAAACAAGGCCGCCTCCCACGAGGAAGGCGGCCTTGGTCATTTTCTGAATATTGGCGCTGTCGCCTTTGGCGGGACGGCCGGCCGGCTAGACAGGATGGATCCGGATGGTCGCCTATTCCAATCTACGGTCGTGATCGGGTTCGGTCGCCACCAAGGCAGACAGCAAAGCAAGGACGATGACGGTGGCTAGCATAGCTTGGTGTGTTCAGGTTATTGAGAGTGATGCAACTTATGCTTGTTCCCTCGATCTGTAAATGGATGGTAAACCCCAGCTCGGCTAAGCTACTGGCTACTACGTGCATGCAAACGAAAAATTCGTCAAAGCGTGCTCACTTTTCAGCATGGAGAGCTCGGAAACCCGCCGTGCAGAAATCGGTCAGTCGGCGAATGCATCCCTCCAAATCGCCGCCAGC
>Ga0335079_10011217_pt1 | contig 10209 bp, 6 predicted proteins | sample Lox_Sample_33_FD_206719 | JGI IMG/M metagenome (GOLD analysis project Ga0335079, IMG submission 206719) | Soil microbial communities from Loxahatchee National Wildlife Refuge, Florida, United States - Lox_Sample_3.3 | ecosystem: Environmental > Terrestrial > Soil > Wetlands | place: USA: Florida...
CGATTTTTCTAGACGAGATTGGCAATGTCCCTTTCCGTCAACAAGCCAAGCTGCTGCGCGTCATCGAATCTGGAGAAGTCGAGCGCGTGGGTTCCTCACGAAGCAAAAAAATAGACGTTCGCGTCATAGCCGCGACGAACACCGATCTTCAGGCGGCGTGTGCTGCCGGGCAATTTCGCGAAGATCTTTTGTTCCGCCTGAACACAGTTGAAATCCACTTGCCGGCTTTGCGCGAACGCAGGGAGGACATTCCTGCGCTCGCCTTGCACTTTCTCACGCAATACACTTCCCGCTACCGCCGCCAGATCAAAGATCTCGATCCCGCCGCGCTGCAGATGCTTTTGCAATACCCATGGCCGGGCAATGTTCGTGAGCTGGATCACACGCTTGAACGCGCAGTCCTGATGTGCCGCGCGGATCAAATCCAACCTGCCGACCTCGGCCTTGCACAGCGTGCGCAGGCGCAGAATCTTGAGGAATTGAGTCTGGAAGCGGTTGAAAGTATTCTGATTCGCAAAGCGCTGCAGCGCTTTCAAGGCAATGTCAGTCAGGCCGCGGAAGCTCTCGGCCTGAGCCGCGGCGCCTTGTACCGGCGGATGGAAAAATATGGGCTCTAGCCCGAGTCTCAGTGGTTCAGCTTCGCGCAAACAACGCAAAAGACGGGCGCCGTTCGAACGCCGGGTGACTCGGTTTTCGATTCTGCTGGTTGCGCCCGGGCTTCTCGTTAGCGGCATCCTGATCTGGTTCCAACCGTGGTCCATCGAATCCAAGTTGATCCTGTTTGGCGCTGAATTGCTCGCCTGCTTTCTTATCGGCATTTCCTTGCACGATCATGTTGTTCATCCCCTGCAGACTTTGGCGAACGTGGTAGGCGCGTTGCGTGATCAGGATTATTCGTTTCGCGCACGATTAGCGATCCCGAATGACGCTCTCGGTGAACTTTCGCTCGAAGTCAACGCACTTGCCGACCTTCTGGCGCGACACCGCACCGGCGCAATTGAAGCAGCCGCATTGTTGCAGCGGGTGGTGGAAGAAGTCGACATTCCCATCTTCGCCTTTGATCCTTCCAGAAAATTACGCCTGGTCAACTCCGCTGGAGAAAAGCTTCTGCAGCAGCCTTCTTCACAATTGCTCGGCAAGACGGCGATCGAGCTTCAGTTACAAGACGCTCTCTTCTGTGAGAATGAGACTCTGGTTCAACTTGAAGTGGGCAACAATGTGCGTTGGTTCGTGCGCCGCAGTTCATTCCGGCAGCAAGGCATCCCACACACTCTCGTGGTGCTCTCAGATGTGAGCCGTGCTCTGCGCGAAGAAGAGCGGCGCGCCTGGCAGCGCCTGATCCGCGTCATGGGACATGAGCTAAACAATTCTCTGGCGCCTATTAAATCCATCGCCGGCAGTTTGAATGCGCGGCTCTCAGGAACCGAGCTCGGCAGCGAAGAGCGTCAGGACTTCGAACGCGGATTGAGCATCATCGAAAACCGGGCAGCCTCGCTGAACCGGTTTTTGCAGGCGTATCGCCAGCTGGCGCAAATGCCCCCGCCAGTTCTGCAGAAATGCTCAGTTTATGAATTGACCAAACGGGTTGCGGCGCTCGAAACGCGGGTTCCGGTCAAGGTGAACGCCGGCCCTGATGTCACGTTTATGGCGGACCCTGACCAACTTGAGCAAATGCTGATTAACTTGCTACGTAACGCCGCAGACTCAGTTGTTCAGAGTCAGAGCGAAGCTGGGAGTTCGAACGGGAAGTCGTCTCGTTCGGCGCCGAAAATTGAATTGACATGGGAAATCAGGGAGAAAAACGTCGTGCTCACGATCGAAGATAGCGGCTCCGGGCTGATGAACCCAGGCAATGTCTTTGTTCCGTTCTACACGACCAAAGCTTCGGGCAGTGGAATCGGGCTGGTGCTTTCACGTCAAATTGCGGAGGCCCATGGTGGTTCGTTGCAACTGTCGAATCGGCTGGCAGAACGTGGCTGCACGGTAACGGTCACTTTGCCGCTGGAGATAATCGACGCCCGCGGCAAATCACGGACTGTCTCTCGACAAAATCAGTAACTTGCGGGTAACGAAATCGCGTCACCTTTCTCCCGCGTCATTCTCAAAATGGCGCGTATATCCCGTCCAGTAGTCGAATGTTCCGAATGTGGTGTTGCCGAGCTTATCGTCTTCCTTCGAAGAAAAAAGCATTAAGTAGGTGAGTGCCTTCATCCTTCCAAAGGTCCGCTGGTCGGTGGTTGAAGGTATCCGGCTCCGCCAAGTTCCCGTGTTGATATAAAAGCGGTCACTCTCTTTGTCCGAGCCAATCAGGCAAACTTCTGGATTATGTGTGTGCCCGGCGACGACCAGCCGTACTTTTTTTTGCTGCACTAACTTTTCCCGTTGAGCAACGAGGTCCGGCCGCGCCATCTCCCCGCCGAGCATGAACCGCGAAATTTTCCGCGCTGCCTCTCGCGACGCGCGGTTCCGCCATCCGCCTAATTTGAGCAAACCTCTTGCCGCCTCAAGTTCCGCCGGCGCCCAGGGTTTTGCCTGTCGGCGAAGCCAATAGCGAAAAAATCCCTGGTCATGGATTTCATCCAGAATGTCCTCCACCACCGGTACCAGCCGCTCCCAGGCTTCTTCCGCCGAGTAATCCCCGGCGGAATCGTCGAGCAAGTAATCGAACAATGCCGATTGCGGCCGCACATCATCGAACTGCAGCAGCCGTTCATACAATTTCACCATTACCGGATCATTCAGTATTTGTTCATCGCCGTATTTCCGCCGCAAGAGGTACGGCAGGCGTACGGCGACATCGATCGTGATGTAATCGCCGAAGTTCGCCTCGGAATACCCGTGCTCGGGCACGTCCAACGGAATCGTTTTCGCTTTCTCGAGGTCCATTGCGAAATTGCTGTAATCGTATTCGTGACCGTGGCGAATCAGCACAGCCGGATCATTCGTCAAATAATAATGTGGAAATGTTGCGCTGCCGTTCAATCCCAGCAGCTCACGTACTCGTTTGCGAATTGCCGGCGTGGCATTGCTCACGCGATCGTGATTGCCGGGGAAGAAGTAAACTTCGACATTGTCGGCGGGAAAATCGCGCTCCGCTTCTCCCGAAGAGTCAAGTGACTGATAGCGCCCGCGTGAGAGCAATTGAAAAGCCTTAAGCGCTTCTGCAACCGGCGGCTCTTTTGCCGTTGCCTCAAGTATTCGCAGGATCTTCTGCTCCAATTCCTCGCGCACTTTCGAAAGCGGAACATATGGCCGGAGTTCGTCTTCAAACCAAAGCGTGGTGCGGTTGAAATCGAACAGGTCGCCGGCAATGACGAGTTGAAAATCTCGTATTTTTCGTCCCTCGGCTTGTTCGGCCATCTGCGCAATAAAATTCCTGTAGGCACGCGGATTCAGGTTGCGCCGGAAAATCACGTCGGGATGGCCGCCTCGTCCGGGAATTACATCCGAGGCTTCTTCTTCAAAGTGGAGATCGGAGATGACGACGATCATCGTCGGATTATGATGCAATATTCAGCAAGACGTAACTGCGGGAATCGGATCGCAGTAATGAAATATACGCCGCCGGAATTCGCCGCTTAGCAGCAACGGTATTTATCCGCCGCTCTGGCCCATCGATTTGCCATTTGCCGGCCATCCGATGCCGGGCATGTTCGAGCCGCGTCCCTGGCTGAGTTCTCCGCAAATTTGTTGAATTTTCCCTGCTTCTGAGCGGAGGAATTCCTCCGCCTGTTTCTTGAGATTATTGAGATTTTGTGGGCTGGTGTCGTCCATATCGTTCGACGCGATCGTAAGCTCCGGCTGTAGTCGAAAGTGGACGTGCTTTGCTGTGCTTCCGAAAATCGCGTTGAGTTCGTAATCGACCGCCTCCGAAACGCTGTCCATCATCACCGGAATGATCTGCCGTGCCCACCCAAGAAGTCCCCATCCTTTTGCTTGTTTGTAAGTGATTCTGTCGTAGCGGTCGCCCGTTCCAACCGATAGGACAAAAAAATCCGTCGCGTCGTTATACGCATTGCGCGCTTCGGCGTACGCTGCCATTGCAGGGTTGTTTACGAAAATTCCCCCGTCGACGAACGCACGTTCCTTATTGTCACGGGTTGCTTGAAATGGCGGAAAGAATGTCGGCGCGGCAGAAGTCGCCCGCGCTATTTTCTTGGCTTCCCAATCGTACGCGGGATTCCGCGCGATACGGTGGCTCTTGAAGAAATACGGAAGTTGCGTGGTCAGGTCGTAACTGGAGATGAGGAGCGGAGTCAGCGCAGTGCGGAAGCGGGTTTCTCCAAAAAATTGTTCAAGCGTTTGTTCCAGCGCATCGGGTGAGTACTTCGGCCCAAAAAGCGATTTTGCTGGCGTGAGCAAACTCTTCTTGAAAATTGCCGGGCCATTCTGAACGTACAGTCCAATTAAATCTGCCGGGCTATATGGCTGATTTCCATTCGCCGTGGTCCCGATCCCCAGCGCGATAATTCCACCAGTTGATGTTCCCGAGATCAGATCGAATATTTCATGAAGCGGCCGGCCAACACGTTGTTGTAGTGCAGCCAGAATTGAAGCCGGGATGATGCCGCGAATCCCACCGCCATCAATTGAAAGCACATTGATTCGCCCCATACGATTCTCCTTTACGGGCGATCAGAAACTGGGCCCGCAAGAGGATACTCCAAAACCGCCTGAACGCAAGGGAAATGCGGGTTTGTTACGGAAACGGAAATGCGTTGGCTGAAGCAGAGCGATTTATTCTGGCCTGTCAATCTGCGCCCGCTGCAAGCGATCTGAGTAATCCACATACACCGACTTCCATTCTGTATAAAAGTCGATTGCGCCGATTCCGCCTTCGCGGTGGCCGTTACCTGTGGCCTTAACACCACCGAATGGGAGATGGACTTCGGCGCCGATCGTCGGTGCATTGATATATGTGATCCCGGCGTACAGATCGCGCATGGCGGTGAAAGCTTTATTAACGTCCCGCGTGTAGATCGCCGACGACAAGCCGTATTCGATGTTGTTAGCGATGAGCACAGCGTCCTCGAAATTCTCGCACGGAATAATTGAGACCACCGGGCCGAATATTTCTTCCTGCGCGATGCGCATTTTCGGATCCACCTCGGAGAAGATGGTCGGTTCCATGAAAAATCCGTGCTTGAGATCGCCTTTATCCAAACGATTGCCGCCGCACTGTAGCTTCGCGCCTTCGGTTTTGCCTACGTCAACGTATTGCCGATCGCTTTGCAGTTGACGCTCGTTGACGGCTGGACCCATGTCAACCGTCTCATCGAGCCCGTTTCCGATCTTCAGTTTCCGCGCACGCTCGACCAGTCGATGGACGAAGTTGTGGTACACGCCTTTTTCGACGATTATTCGGCTGGTTGCGGTGCAACGCTGGCCGGTAGTGCCAAAGCCGCCCCAAAGCGCGCCTTCAATAGCGAGATCGAGATTCGCGTCGTCGAGCACGATCATGGGATTTTTTCCGCCCAGTTCGAGGGAGCAATGCTTGAAACTTTTCGCCGCCGTCGTTCCAATTGTGCGGCCAACGGCGCTCGATCCAGTAAACGAAACTGCGCGGACGTCCGGATGCTCGAGCATGGGCGCACCGGTCTCGGCGCCAAATCCTGTAACAATGTTTACTACGCCTTTGGGCACGCCGGCATCCATCAGCGCGCGAACGAGATTAAACGTGGAGAGCGGCGTGTCCTGTGCCGGCTTGATGACACAAGTATTCCCGCAGACCAATGCCGGAAGCAGCTTCCACGATGGAATCGCCATAGGGAAGTTCCACGGCGTGATCATGGCGCATACTCCAAGTGGGTGACGAACAGCCATGGCAAATTTGTTCGGCAACTCGGACGGGGTGGTCGGACCGAACATCCTGCGTCCCTCGCCAGCCATGTAGTAGGCGGTGTCGATGGCTTCCTGTACATCACCACGTGTCTCTTTCAGGACCTTACCCATTTCGCGGGTCATGTCCCGGGCGAAATCCTCCTTGCGCTCGGCCAGAAGTCCGGCAGCCAGATAGATCATCTCGGCGCGCCGGGGCGCCGGAACCAGTCGCCATTTCACGAAAGCCCGCTTGGCGGCATCGACCGCGGCATCCACATCGGCCTTGCTGGATCTCTGAAAAATTCCAACTACATCTCGGTTGTCGGCAGGATTGCGGTCTTCAAAAGTTTCGCCGGTCGAAGCTTCCACCCATTCGCCGTCGATGAAATTGCGGTAAACGTTGGGACGGGACGCATCGCCTTCAATGGTTGGGCGGGTCAGGGTATCAGTAGCCACGGAAGTCCTCCTCGCAACCTTTCATGCTACCGCCCGGCCAGAGGTGGGGCAAGCGAGGCAGATTGCAGGTGGCGGGTCAATTTGAATTTTTCCAAGGGGCGTGATCCTGAACGAAGCCGTTCTTCAGACGGCGCGAGGGATCTAGCGTGTGGCGCACATGAGTGCGCGCCAGATCCCTCACCGCTGGTGAAAACGCGGGCATCGGGATGACGCACTAACCAGAACTTCTTCTCAGCTTGTGTAGCCAAGCTGAAAAGGATTTCCTCCTTGCGCGGCTATCAAATACCAGCCAGTCGCGCCGATGTGTTTCGAAGGACCATACGTGTAACCGAACCCGGTATCCATCACGCTCGTGGATGCCACCAGCCCCTCGCCCAGCGGAATGGCGGCACCGTTGACGGTCTGGCCCGCGCCCAGTTGATTCTGTGCACTCTCGCAGGTGTTTACAAATTTCAACGCATTCTGCAAGTCCTGCAAGCGCTCACGCAGGTTTTCTCTGCTGGCAATCGTGCGCGCAACCAGTGCCGCGATGGTGTGCGCCGTTCCCTCCAACCACACCGCATTCGGATCATAAGTCGTCGTGTTCAGGCTGGCCGTGTCGAACACCATTCCGGTGAAGGATTCGCTGCCGCTTAAGCTGCTGTCGGGAGAGGCAGCGGTGTCGGTGGCCTGTAAATTTGCAATCGCCCAATCGACGGTCTGCTTGTACTGATTGTTGAGAAATGCAAGATACGACCACGTCTGGCAGTCCTCAGGCACCGGATAATAGTTAATCGAAATCTGGTCCCCCAGGGTGCCGGTAAAAAAGTATCCGCTGGTTGCGTTGTACATCGCGACCACAAACTCGAAGGCATGCGCAGCGAGGCTCTTCCATGACATGCCATTCGTCGAGCTGCCGTGATGCGTAAGCTCATCGAGAATGGTAAAGAACGCGTAGGTGTCGATGTTGTGCTCAGTCGATTTGCCATTGGTCGACGGCACAGATTGGTTGTATTGATTGATGTTGGTGCCGAACGAATATCCGCCTGGGCCCAGCGTGTTGTAAGTGTTCGTGACAATCCAGTTCGCAACATTCAGAGCGGCATTTAAATACGCTTTGCTACCCGTACGGCGATAAAGCTGGGCCAACGCCATTCCCGCCCATGCCTGGTCTCCAACGGCGCTGGTGTAGAAATAAAACGGGAAAGCGGCCGGCGTAACGTATGCACCGCTCGACGAAGCCTGATTCACGAAGTAAGCCTGCGCGAAGCGTCCATCATTGAACGGAAAATTATTTGCCTGGGCATAGATCAACCCTTGCCCCAGAACTTCCGCCCGCGCTAGTGAGTCCCGGCTTCCATGGAGCAAATAAGCATGGATCGAAACCGCATTGTCATAGGTGAACGCCGTCGATAGTAATCCCGATTGATCTGAGTAACTCTGAGTCAGTCGCACGGTACCGCCAGTGGCGTATGCATCCATCATCATGTTCTGGAATTGTATTGCCTTTTCAACCGATCCGAAGAATGAGCCCAGGCTCCCCGCGGGAACACTGCCGGCAATCTGGATCGCGTCTGCACGTTGAGTGAATGCAAGCGGAGCAACTCCTGCGGCCGCTGCCGCTCCAAGTCCAAACCTAAAGAATTTTCTGCGTGATAACGCGTGCATTTTCTCCTACCTCCTGGGGACGTATTTTCCTGCCGGAGGCAAGATACTCGCGGAATTTCAGGGCTGTCAAGAACGGCCTGAGCATGGGCAAGTGACACAACAGGTCGCTTTTATCGATCGAACCCGATGTCGGGCAGTTGGCTTGCAGAATCCGCCAGCTTCAGTGATCTGCCGATCCAGCTTGAGTCATTCCTCATGACCTAAGTAACGCGAAGTAAGTGGTTTAGCGTCACCGCCGATGTATGTGCCTGCAATAATCATTTTGTAATCCGGGGACTCTCCTCGCCCGCAGAGGAATATTCGTGCCTGCACGCCAAAAGCCAGAAATCCAGATTGCCTGGAAGACGGTCACCTATCGCAGCGTGATTTCGTTCATTTTGGTGGTCGTGCTCGCGATTGTGGTCGCCACCCGGTTTGCATTTCCTCAGTTCTCGGCAAATACAGGAAAGGCTGTCGGCAGTTTGTTCACGAATTTGCTGGATCGGGTTGCCGCCGAGCCAACGGCCAAACCTGGCCCGGTCTCGCAGCAGGCACACATTACTGCGCTGGATGGCACCGTGCGTGTAAAGAAGGCGAACAGCAATGACTGGGTGCGCGCCGACTACAACATACCTCTTGAAAAGGGCGATGTGATCCAGACCGGCTCGGAGGGCATGGCGAAAATTGTCTTCAACGACGGCACGAATTACACGGTGAAGCAGGATTCACTGATCGTGATCGAAGAGAACTCGGCCAATGAGCACCAGCAAACAGACGTGGCGGTCAGCGTGAACACCGGAACTGTGGACCTGGCAACCGGAACCTACGTGCAGGGTTCGAAGTCGGAAGTCATTTTGGACGGTGCGACTGCTTCGCTGGCTCCAGAAAGCGCTGCGCGTGTTAGCAGAGACGCCGTGGCTCAAAAGGATGAACTTCTGATTACAAAAGGCAGCGGTACGGTCGAAAGAAACGGTGAGACCGTAGAACTGGCCGATTGGGAAAAGGCCAGCTTCAGGCCGGATTCCGCACATATCGAAAAGGAAAAGGAGATCGGCCCGCCGACTCCGATTTCTCCGGCGAACATGATGCCGATTTTCATCTCCCACGATCCCAAGCCGATTGAATTTTCGTGGACGCCGATGGCCAATGCAAAAGGTTATCGGCTCATGGTTTCGCGCAATCCGTACTTTTCGTCGTTCATCCTCGATCGGAAGGTGAATTCCGCGGATGTGATGGTCTCAGGGCTTACCGAGGGACCTTACTACTGGATGGTGAAATCCTTCGATGCTCAGGCGCAGGAATCAGCGGAGAGCGAAAAGAACCGGTTTACCATTATCGCCAAAGAACTTGATTCGGGAAAAATCCCGCTCTCGCTTGATCCGTTTATTCAGCACGGCCGGGTGATCGAGCTGACAGGTAAAACGGAACCCGGCGCTCGGGTGATGGTGAACGGACACGAGGTACCTGTGGTCGGAGCCGATGGTAGTTTTCACTTTTTCACCCCGCCGCTTCCCACCGGTGAAACATTAATTACGGTGACGGCGCAGGATGCCAAAGGCGGAGTGAATACCGAGCAGCAGAAAGTGGTGATTCAGTAACGGTTACCCCAACTGGCACTTTGTTTCTGCAATCGGGAGCTTTAATTTTTAGCGCTGGGTCAGGAAAGACTTACAATAAGGGCAGAGACCCAGAACAATTGAAAGGTATGGGGCGGAAGCCTGCTCTTCGGCGCCTTTAGGCCGAAGTGTTGTACATCAAGCAAAGGGAACAGAGTATGTCAACCAACGGATTTCGCAACGGCGCGTCGGGCGGGCACAACCTGCGGTCGTTGTTTAGCATTTTTTCGAGCGATCTGGCCATCGATCTGGGCACTGCCAACACCCTGGTTTACGCGCGCGGGAAGGGAATTGTAGTCAATGAGCCTTCCATCGTGGCCTTGAACAAAAACAGCGGCGAGGTCGAAGCGGTCGGCAAGGAAGCGAAAGAAATGTTGGGCCGAACCCCGGGCAATATCGTCGCGATCAAGCCGATGAAAGATGGCGTGATCGCCGATTTCAAAGTCACCGAGAAGATGCTCAACTACTTCATCCAGAAGGCGCACAACCGCAAGATGCTGGTGCATCCGCGCATCGTAATCGGTGTTCCCTCAGAGATCACGCAGGTGGAAAAGCGCGCGGTCATGGACTCCGCTTATCGCGCCAAGGCGAGCGAAGTTTATCTCGTGGAGCAGGCCATGGTTGCCGCGATCGGCGCAGGACTCCCCATCACCGAACCATCGGGCAACATGGTTGTGGATATTGGCGGCGG
>Ga0335079_10011219_pt1 | contig 10207 bp, 10 predicted proteins | sample Lox_Sample_33_FD_206719 | JGI IMG/M metagenome (GOLD analysis project Ga0335079, IMG submission 206719) | Soil microbial communities from Loxahatchee National Wildlife Refuge, Florida, United States - Lox_Sample_3.3 | ecosystem: Environmental > Terrestrial > Soil > Wetlands | place: USA...
GACGATCTACACGCAGCGAAACCAGTATCGCGTAATCTTCGAGCTCGACCGCCAATACACCCGCGACCCGACCGACATAAGCCAGATTTACGTCAACGGCGCGAACAACACGCAGGTGCCGCTGTCGGAAGTGGCGCATGTTCAGCGCGGCATCGCGCCCTTGGTGGTGAACCATCAGGGCCAGTTCCCGGCGGTCACCATCACCTACAACATCCTGCCCAATTTCACGATCGAGGACGTCACCGACGGCATCCAGCAGACAGTGGCGCAGATGCACGTCCCCGACACGATCCACACCGACTTCGCCGGCGACGTGCAGGCCTTCAAGCAATCGGCCGGCGCGCAGCCGCTCTTGCTGCTGGCCGCGCTCGTCGCCGTCTATATCGTGCTCGGCATCCTGTACGAGAGCCTGGCGCACCCGCTCACCATCATCTCGACTCTGCCCTCGGCCGGCCTCGGCGCGCTGCTCGCACTGCAGCTGTTCAATACCGAGCTCACGGTGATCGCCTTCATCGGCATTATTCTGCTGATCGGCATCGTGAAGAAGAACGGCATCATGATGGTCGACTTCGCCCTCGACGGCGAACGCCGGCTCGGCCTGCCGCCGCGCCAGGCGATCCATGAGGCGTGCCTCGCACGCTTCCGGCCAATCCTGATGACCACCATGGCGGCCGCGCTCGGCGCCCTGCCGCTGGTGATCGCCGCCGGCCCCGGCTCCGAACTGCGCCGGCCGCTCGGTATCACCATCATCGGCGGCCTGTTGGTGTCGCAGGCGCTGACGCTTTACACGACGCCCGCGATCTACCTCTTGCTCGACCGCCTACACCGCAGACTGGGCGGCCGCAGTTTCACCTTCATCCGCCGCTCGCCGCCACTCCACCCGGCGGAGTAAGCGGGCAGCCGATAGCCGGCTTACGGACTGTTGCCGATTTTGTTACGCTCCCGGCGTGGGGCACAAAAACGGCGGTGCTAAAAACAAAAATAAGCCCGCCACATGGGAGGAAACGAATGACGATCGTCCGCGCACTCGCGGCGCTGGGTGTTGCCTGCATATTGGCGACCGGCGCAGCTTCGGCTCAAGACTATCCGAACCGCCCGATCACCCTGATCGTAGGATTTCCACCCGGCGGCGTTGACGATGCGTCCGCACGCATCCTGCAGGAACCCTTCCAGAAAGCGCTGGGCCAACCGGTCGTGATCCAGAATATCGGCGGCGCCGGTGCAACGATCGCCGCCGACAAGGTGGCCCATTCCGATCCCGACGGCTACACCATCATGCTGGCTCAGCCCGCGTTGGCGGCCGCCATGGCGCTCTATCCGAACCACACCTTCGACACAGAGAAGGACTTCGCCCCCATCGGGCTCGTCAACACCGCGATCAACACGATCGCCGGACGCCCGGACCTGCCGGCGAACAATTTTCAAGAGCTTCTGAAGTGGATGAAGGCGCCCGGCCGCAGCGCCAAGATCGGCCATCCCGGCGTCGGCTCGTTCGGCCATCTGGGCGAGGTATTGGTGTTCCAGGAGATGGGCGTGAAGGTCACCCAGGTGCCTTACCGCGGCGCCGGTCCGGCGCTGGTCGATCTTCTGGCTGGCCAGGTAGACCTGGGCCCGATCTCGGTCGCGGTCGCGCGGCCGCTGGTCGAGTCCGGCAAGCTCAAGGCCTATGCGGTCGTCGGCACCAAGCAGTTCCCCGGATTGCCGCAGCTGAAAACGATGGCGCAGCTCGGCTACAAGAATGCCGATATCGACTTCTGGCACATGCTGGTGGCGCCCAAGGGCACGCCGCGCCCGATCATCGACAAGCTCAACGCCGCGCTGCGCACGGCACTCACCGATCCCAAATTGAAGAAGCTTTATGCCGACGACGGCCTGGACCAATACCCGCCCGAGCAGGAAACGCCCGAAGCCTCGGCTGCCCTGCTCAAGCGCGAGGTCAAGCGCTGGTCTGACGTCGTGCACACCAATAAAATCTTCGTCAGCAAGTAATTGGCAAGTAACATAAATGCTCGCATCGCCGATCGGCGGTGCGAGCCATTCACACACCCAAATATCGGTGCTGCACCTCCGGCGCGGCGGTGAGGTCGCGCGAGGTTCCCCACCAGACCACGCGGCCGCGTTCGAGCAGGAAATGGCGGTCGGCGACGCGCGTCAGCGCGCCGACGTTCTTGTCGATCACCAGGATGGCGAGGCCGAGCTCCTTCAGCCGCGCGAGGCAGCGCCAGATTTCGGCGCGGATCAGCGGCGCCAGACCTTCGGTCGCCTCGTCGAGGATCAAAAGGCGCGGATTGGTCATCAGCGCACGGCCGATCGCCAGCATCTGCTGCTCGCCGCCGGACAACAGGTTGCCCAAGCTGCTCTCGCGCTGGGAGAGCCGCGGAAACAGCTCGTAGACCTTGTCGAGCGTCCAGCCGCCGGCGCGTTGCACCGCCGTCGCCACCAGGTTCTCGCGCACGGTGAGGTTCGGGAAGATCTGCCGCCCCTCCGGTACCAGGCCGATGCCGAGCTGGGCGATCTTGTAGGACGGCAGCCCGCGGATCTCGCGGCCATCGAAGCAGATCGTTCCGGCACGCGCACGGGTCAAGCCGAGGATCGAGCGCACGGTGGTGGTCTTGCCCATGCCGTTGCGGCCCATCAGCGTCACCATCTCGCCCGGCCGGATGGACAGCGAAACGCCGAACAGCACCTGGCTCAGGCCATAGCAGGTCTCCACGCCTTTGAGCTCGAGCACGGCGTCAGACATGGTCGGTGCCCTCCGCCTCGCCGAGATAGGCGTCACGCACCGTGGTGTTGCTGCGGATGTCGGCCGGCGCGCCGGTGGCGATCACCCGGCCGTAGACCAGCACGGTGATGCGGTCGGCCAGCGCGAATACCGCCTCCATGTCGTGCTCGACCAGGAGGATGGTGACCTCCTTCTTGAGGGCGCGCAGCATTTCGACCATGCGCGCCGATTCCTCGGGGCCGAGCCCCGCCATCGGCTCGTCGAGCAGCAGCATGCGCGGGCTGGCGGCCAGCGCCATAGCAAACTCGATCAGGCGGTGTTCGCCGTGGCTGAGCGCCGAGGTCACGCGGTCGGCGCGGTCGGCAAGGCCGACGCGGGCGAGTGCGGCGAGCGCAGTTTGGCGCAACCCCGTTTCCAACCGGGCGTTGCGCCAAAAATGAAAAGAATGTCCGGCGTGCGCTTGCACCGCCAGCAACACGTTGTCGAGCACGCTGAGATCGAGGAACAGCGAGGTGATCTGGAACGAGCGCGCAAGCCCGAGCCGGCTGCGCCGGTACATCGGCAGCGCGGTGATGTCGTTGCCGGCGAACCGGATATGGCCGGAGTCGGGCGTGAGCTGCCCGCCAAGCTGCGCAATCAACGTCGTCTTACCGGCGCCGTTGGGGCCGATGATCGCGTGCAGCTCGCCGACCTCTACCGTGAGCGCGAGATCGTCGGTGGCGACGATGCCATCGAAGCGCTTGGCCAGATTTTCCACCTGCAACAGCGGCTCGCTCATGGCGCCACCTTGGCGTGGATCTTCGACAACAGCCCGTCGATGCCGCCGCGCGCGAACAGCACGACGAGGAGCAGCAGCGGCCCAAGGATGATCTGCCAATATTCGGTGATGCCGGAGAGCACTTCCTCGAGCACCAAAAACGCCACCGCGCCGACGAGCGGGCCGACCACCGAACCCATGCCGCCGAGCACCACCATGATGATGAGATCGCCGGAGCGCGTCCAATACATCATCGACGGGCTGACGAAGTCGGTGTTGTTGGCGATGAGCGCGCCGGAAAGCCCGCACAGCGTGCCGGCGATGACGAAGCAAACCAGCCGGTAGCGATAGGTCGGAAAGCCGATGGCGCGCATACGCAGGTCGTTCGAGCGCGAGCCCTGCACCACCAGACCGAAGCGCGAGTTCACCAGCCGGTAGACCAAGTAGATCGAGCCGAACAGCAGCGCCAGGCACACGTAATAGAACTGCACCTTGTTGGTCAGGTCGAGCGGGGCGAAAAACTGGCTGCGTTTGTAGATGGTCAGCCCGTCGTCGCCGCCGTAACGGGCGAGCCCGGCGACGACGTAGTAAGCCATCTGCGCGAAGGCGAGCGTGATCATGATGAAATAGACGCCGCGCGTGCGCAGCGACAGGGCGCCGATCAGCAGCGCAAACAGCGCGGAGGCGGCGAGCGCCACCGGCCACTGCACGAAGCCGGAATAGATGCCCTCGTGCGCGAGAATGCCGACCGCATAGCCGCCGATGCCGAGATAGGCGGCGTGGCCGAAGCTCATCATGCCGCCATAGCCGAGGATGAGATTGAGGCTCACCGCGGCAAGCCCGAGGATGACGATGCGCGTGAACAGCGTGAGCACGAAGATATTGCCGCTAAGCCGCACGTAGGCCGGCAGCAGCACCAGCCCAACCATGAGGCCGCAGATCAGGATATTGCGGACGGAAAGCGCGCCGGTCATTTGCGGACCGCCGGGAACAGCCCTTCCGGCCGCAGCACCAGCACGATGGCCATCAACAGATAGATCAGCATGGAGGAGAGCGCCGGCGCCGCGGTCGCCGCCGTGTTTGGGGCGAGCACCAGCCGCAGCAGGTCGGGGAAGAAGGCGCGACCGAGCGTATCGACGAAGCCGACCAGAAGCGCGGCGATGAAGGCGCCGCGGATCGAGCCGATGCCCCCGATCACGGTGATGACGAAGGCGATGATCAGGATGTTTTCGCCCATGCCGATCTGCACGGTGAGGATCGGCGCCTGCATCAGCCCGGCAAGGCCGGCAAGCGCGGCGCCGAGCCCGAACACCAGCGTGTAGAGCAGCTTGATATTGACGCCGAGCGCGCCGACCATCTCGCGGTTGCTGGCGCCGGCGCGGATCAGCATGCCGACGCGCGTGCGCATCACCAGCACATAGAGAAAGCCGGCGACCGCAAGCGACACGACAATGATCGATAGCCGGTAGGCGGAATATTGCACGCCGGGCAGAATCGTCACCGAGGTGTTGAGCCAGGACGGCAGCGGCAGACTCAGGCCTTCCGGCCCCCAGATCAGCCGCACCAGTTCGTCGAAGAACAGGATCAGCCCGAAGGTGCCGAGCACGTGATCGAGATGATCGCGGCCGTACAGCCGGCGCATGGCGATCACCTCCACCGCCATCCCAACCAGCAGCGTACAGACGAGCGCGAGCAGCGCGCCGAGCACGAAGCTGCCGGTCCAGGCGGTGAGCGTCGCGGCAAAATAAGCCCCGATCATGTAGAGGGAGCCGTGCGCCAGATTGACCAAGTCCATGATGCCGAACACCAGCGTCAGTCCGGCGGCCAGCAGGAACAGCAGCAGGCCGAACTGCAATCCGTTCAGGCATTGCTCGATGAACAGCGTCGTCATGGCGCGTCGATTAAGGAAATTCTCACCGCCCCCGCACGTAAAACGGCGGCAGCGCGGATGCGCCGCCGCCGCCGTGATTCACTCCCGGATCACTTCATCGGGCATTTGTCGTGCGAAGCGTCCTGATAATCCTTGACGATGGTAGCGACGGTCTTGAGCACGTAGTCGCCCTTGGCGTCCTTCACCGCTTCCTGCAGATAGAAGTTCTGGATCGGTATGTGGTTGTTGCCGAACTTGAAGCCGCCGCGCACCGACTTGAAGTCGGCCTTTTCGAAGGCCTTGCGCAGCGCTTCCTTGTCGCTCAGGTTGCCTTTGACGGCGGCGACCGCCGAGGCGATCAGGTTTGCCGCATCGTAGGACTGCGCGCCGTAGAACGACGGCCGGTGGCCCGGATATTTCTGGATATAGTCGGCAACGAACTTCTTGTTGGCTGCGTTGGGCAGATCATTGACCCATTCCTGCGCGCCGGGCACGCCGAGCGCCAGATCCTTCTGCAGCGGCAGCGACGTCTCGTCGATGGTGAAGGCGGTGTAGAGCGGGATGTTACCCTTGAGGCCGGCTTGCGCGTATTGCGTCAGGAACTGCACGCCGGCTTTGCCCGGATAGAACACGAAGATCGCGTCGGGATTAGCGGCCTTGGCCTTGGCAAGCTCAGCAGAGAAGTCTAGCTGCGACGGCCAGGTGGTGAGCTCCCGCCCGACGATCTTGCCTTTGAAGGTGTGAGTGACACCATCCAGCATGTCTTTGCCGGCGGCGTAGTTCGGTCCGATCAGGAATACCGACTTCACGCCCTTCTGATTCATGTACATGCCCATCGCTTCCGGCGTCTGGTCGTTCTGCCAGGAGGTCGAGAAGACGTAGGGCGAGCAGAGTTCGCCGGCAACCTGCGAAGCGCCGGCATTCGCGATGACCATGAAAGTCTTCGAATCGACGACCGGCTTGAGCGAAGCCAGCAGCACGTTTGACCAGATGTAGCCGGCGATGAAATCGACGTGGTCCGCTTCGATCAGCTTGTCGGTCTTCTGCTTGCCGACCTCCGGCTTGAAGCCGTCGTCTTCGTAGATCACCTCGACTGGCCGACCGGCCATCTTGCGGCCCATGTGATCGAGCGCGAGCTCGAAGGAATTGCGCATGTCGTTGCCGATCACCGCGACCGGGCCGCTGAAGGTCGAGACGAATCCGATCTTGATCGGCTTCTGCTGGGCCATGGCAGGCCCGGCGGCGAGCAGCAAAGCGGTGCCCGCGGCCAAGAGTGTCTTCCGCATCGTGATTTCCTCCCCAGGGTCCTTGGCGGCCCTTTGTGTCAGGATACTAATGTACTGGCAACGCCGCCAAAAGGTCCACCGCAGTCGCGGTAGCAGGCTGCTTCCCGCGCGAAATGGCCACAAATTCGAGGTTATTGGCCATGCCGTGGCGGCCGTTGCCTGGATTGCCGGGTGACCGGCAATCCAGCCGCAGCGCCGCAAGCGATTGGAAAGGACATTACGCGGCGGCTTGCGGAGCCGCGTGCAGGCGGCGCATCTCGCGGAACGAGATCAGCTTGTTAGCGCGCTCATCCCACAGTACCAGGCGGACGCATTTGATGCTCTGCCACAGCGTCAGCCGGCCGATGTCGCCGAGTTCGGGGTGCTCGCGCAGCACCCGCGGCAGCCGGTAGTAGGGAATCTGGCTGCACAGATGGTGCACATGGTGCACGCCGATATTGGCGGTGAACCAGCGCAAAATTCCGGGCAGCACATAATACGAGCTGCCGCGCAGCGCGACGTCGTGCCGCGTCCAGGTCTCGTCCGGCGCCCACACGGTGTCCTCGAATTGATGCTGCACGTAAAACAGCCACACGCCGATGGCGGCGGCCAGCAGCATGATCGGCCCGTGCACGAGCAGGAACGGCCCGACGCCGATCAACCATATCAAAATAGCAACGATCGCGGCGATGGCAACGTTGGTGCCCATGGTGCTCAGCCAAGGCTGCCAGCCGGCGCGCATCAAGCCGAAGGGAAGCCGATGCCGCAGGACGAATAGATAGGCCGGCCCGAGCCCGAACATCACCGCCGGATGGCGGTAGAAGCGGTACATCAGGCGGCGCCAGCGCGGCAGCGCCAGATATTCGCGTACCGTCAGGGTGTCGACGTCGCCGATGCCACGGTGGTCGAGATTACCTGACGTCGCATGATGAATGGCGTGCGTGCGCTTCCAGAAATCGTAGGGCGTCAGGGTGAGCACGCCCAGCGCGCGGCCGATCCAGTCGTTGGCGAGGCGATGGTGGAAGAACGCGCCGTGCCCGCAATCGTGCTGGATCATGAACAGCCGCACCAGAAATCCGGCGGCCGGGACGGCGAGCAATAGCGTAAGCCACCAAAATCCGAAGTAATAGGACGCCCACATTGCAACCCAGAACAACACCAGCGGTCCGAACGTGATGCCGAGTTCGATCAGGCTGCGCGTGCCGCTGGGCTCGCGGTAGCGCAAAAGAAACTGCGCCAAGGCGCGTGCGTCGATCGGCTGCCCCGCACCGGCGGGACCTTGTCTCTTGTCCAAGTTTTTGTCCTTTATAACTGTAAATCGGGCGCAGGCCGTCCCACCGCAGGGCAGCCGCACTCGCCGACGCTCATGTTTCACGGAAACAACAGATCGGCAGATTACCAAGGTTTTTTCATGTCGGCCAGCGGACAAAGTAGTATTTGGAGATGGCATCGAAGCCAGCGGACCACGGGAGCCACAGAATGACACCCACTGTCGCCATCATCGCTCCCGGCAATATGGGTGCCGCCGTCGGCGCCCGCCTGACCGAAAACAAGGTCAGCGTGCTCACCTCACTTTCCGGCCGCAGTGCGGCGAGCGCCGAGCGCGCCAAGGCGGCCGGCATGATCGCGGTCGCCGACGCGCAACTGACCGAGGCCGATTTCCTGCTCTCGATCGTGCCGCCGGGCGATGCCCTGGCGCTGGCCACGCGTCTGACGAAGGTGCTTACCGCCGCCAACAAGAAGCCGGTCTATGTCGATTGCAATGCGGTCAGCCCGAACACCGCGCTCAACATCGCCGCTGCGGTCGGCGCGACCGGCTGTCCCTTCGTCGGCGCCGCCATCATCGGCCCGCCGCCCAAGCCCGGCACGACCAACACCAAATTCTACGCCTCAGGTCCGGCCGCCGGCCTGTTCGCCAAGCTCAACGACTACGGCTTGATCGTGCGCGTGCTCGACGGCGCCTTGACCGCCGCCTCCGCGCTGAAGATGTCCTATGCCGGCATCACCAAGGGCTTCACCGCGCTCGGCGCCGCGATGATGCTCGCCGCCGCGCGCGAGGGCTCCGCCGAGGCGCTGAAGAAGGAGCTCGCTGAAAGCCAGCCGGCGCTGCTCGGCTGGCTGGCGCGGCAGACCCCGGCGATGTATGGCAAAGCCTATCGTTGGGTGGCCGAGCTGGAGGAGATTTCCGCCTTCGTCGGCGAGGACTACCCCGAGCACGCCATGCTGGAAGCCGCCGCCCGCCTCTACGAGCGCATCGCGGCGGATGCCGACGGCGACAAGAAAGAAGTCGGCATGATGGACGCGTTCCTGAAGTCATGAGCGAGCCATCCATTCTCGTCGATCGCCGCGCCGGCTATCGCGTCATTACCTTTAACCGGCCGGAGCGCCTCAACGCGTTCAACGACGCGATGCATCAGGCGCTGCGCCAGTCGCTCGAAGACGCCGAGGCCGATGAAAACTGCCGCGCCCTCATGATCACCGGCGCCGGCCGCGGCTTTTGCGCCGGGCAAGACCTCAACGACCGGCTGGTGAAGCCGGGCGAAAAGCTGCCGCCGAGCACCTCGCTCGAGCAATATTACAATCCGCTGGTGCGCAGGCTGCGTGCCCTGCCCTTTCCCGTCGTCGCCGCGGTCAACGGCGTCGCCGCCGGCGCCGGCTGCAATGTTGCGCTCGCCTGCGACATCGTGCTGGCCGCGCGCTCGGCGAGCTTCGTGCAGTCCTTTGCACGGATCGGCCTGATCCCGGATACCGGCGGCACCTGGGTTTTGCCGCGCCTTGTCGGCGACGCGCGGGCGCGCGGCCTGGCGCTGCTCGCCGAGCCGCTGCCGGCGGAAAAGGCCGAAAGCTGGGGCCTGATCTGGAAATGCGTCGATGACGCCGCGCTCGCCGGCGAGGCGCAAAAATTGTGCGAACACTTCGCCGCCGCGCCGACGCAGGGGCTGGCGCTGATCAAGCGCGCGCTGAACGCCTCGACCGCCAACTCGCTCGACGCCCAGCTCGATCTCGAGCGCGATCTGCAAGGCCTCGCGCGCGCGATGCCGGACTACATCGAGGGCGTGCGCGCCTTCATGGAAAAGCGCAAGCCCAGTTTCACCGGCCGCAAGGGGACGGTCTGATGGACGCCGCCGCGCTCGCCCGCGCCTGCGCCGACGCCATGTGGGCGGAGGACGCCACCAGCCGCGGGCTCGCCATCGAGCTCATTTCGGTCGCGCCCGGCGAGGCAACGCTGACGATGACGGTCGGCGGGCAGATGGTGAACTGGCACAACACCTGTCACGGCGGATTCATCTATCTCCTGGCCGACACGGCTTTCGGCTACGCCTCCAACTCGCGCAATCGGCGCATGGTGGCGCAGCATTGCAGCATCACTTATCTCAACCCGGCGCAGCGCGGCGACCGCCTCACTGCGCGCGCGGCCGAGCGACAGCGCGCCGGCCGCTCCGGCATCTATGATGTCGCGGTGACACGCGAGGACGGCACGCCGATCGCCGAATTCCGCGGCCACGCGCGCGCGATCGACGGCACCATCCTGCCGGACGCCGACGCATGAACCGGGCGAAGGCCAGCGCCAAAGTCCGCGCATTGCGCAGCGT
>Ga0335079_10011220_pt1 | contig 10207 bp, 7 predicted proteins | sample Lox_Sample_33_FD_206719 | JGI IMG/M metagenome (GOLD analysis project Ga0335079, IMG submission 206719) | Soil microbial communities from Loxahatchee National Wildlife Refuge, Florida, United States - Lox_Sample_3.3 | ecosystem: Environmental > Terrestrial > Soil > Wetlands | place: USA: Florida...
AATGCCGCAGCGTGTTCTTCAGCTTCATCAGCTGAATGAACAAATCGTGCTCCGGATAGAGGCCTGGGACGGTCATCGGCGACTTGAAGTAGAAGCTGAGCCACTCCTGGATGCCGAGGCCCTTCAGCTCTGAACAGCGTTGCGCCAGATCGAGGAACAGGACCAGGTCGAGCACGATGGGAGCAGCAAGAATCGAGTCGCGGCACAGGAAGTCGACTTTGATCTGCATGGGATAGCCGAGCCATCCGAAGATGTCGATGTTGTCCCAGCCCTCTTTGTTGTCACCGCGCGGTGGGTAATAGTTGATGCGCACCTTGTGGAACATGTTCCCGTAAAGCTCGGGATAGAGCCCGGGCTGCAGGATATGTTCGAGCACGCCGAGTTTCGATTCTTCCTTGGTCTTGAATGAGCCGGGATCGTCGAGCACTTCGCCATCGCGATTCCCGAGAATGTTGGTCGAATACCATCCGCTGAGTCCGAGCAGGCGAGCCTTGAAGGCGGGCGCGAGGACGGTCTTCATCAGGGTCTGGCCGGTCTTGAAGTCCTTGCCGCAGATCGGGGCTTCGTTCTTGCGCGAGAGTTCGAGCATCACCGGCAAATCGACCGTCAGGTTCGGTGCGCCGTTGGCGAACGGGACACCCTCCATCAATGACGCGTAGGCATAGATCATCGATGGTGCGATCATCTCGTCGTTTTCCCGGAGCGCCCGTTCGAAGGCTTTCAGCGATTGGTGCGCTTCGGTCGGCTCGATGTAGGACTCGGTCGATCCGCACCACATGGTGATCAAGCGGCTGGCGCCAGAACTCTTCTTGAAGTCGCGGATGTCTTCGCGCAACTGTTCGGCGAGATCCATCTTGCTCTTGCCCTTCTTCACGTTGGGTCCGTCGATCTTCTTCACATAGTTATGATCGAACACCGCCGGACGCGGAGTGATCGACGAAAGAAACGGCTTCAACTGCTCCAGAAGCCGGTAGTCGAGCACACCGGCGTTCGAGGCGGCTTCAAACATGTTGTCTTCAAAGATGTCCCAGCCGGTGAAGACGAGGTCGTCCAATCCGGCAAGAGGCACGAACTCCTTCACCTTGGGAGAGCGGCCGTCGGTGCGCTTGCCCAGGCGGACGGTTCCCATCTGGGTGAGCGATCCGATGGGTTTCGCGATACCTTTGCGGATCGCTTCGACGCCGGCCACGAATGTGGTCGCGACCGCACCCATGCCAGGGATCATGACTCCGAGTTTCCCTTTCGCCGGCTCGGTGGTGCCATTATCTGCCACCGGCTTCGATTTCCGGCTGGAGCTGCTGCGGGCCGCCAGTTTCATTTCCCGGCTGGCGCGCTCGGCGTGGGCCAGTGCGGTTTCACGATGCTCGTGCTCTCGCGCTGAAGAAGCAGTAGCAAACTGTTTGCGGTGGCGGCGGCCATCGGCGTCCCACCAGTCGGCCATGAAAACTCCGGGGCGTTTCTGGTACATGAATGAGTCCTTTCGTGGTGGCGGTGGCTAGTCACCGCCACCGTCACCAAAACTGGAAATAATCTCACACTTGCCGTACCCATGGCAATCCAGCACAGCCAATCGCGGAAACAAGGACTCCAATGGAGCCAGGAGACTTGTTGAGCGGGAAACGCTGAGTCGGAGAATGACTCGCTGCAATCGTGAACCAGTGAGTTCCCATTTTGATTGCCGCTCGTATTTCGGGACAGTTTTCCGATGCTCGATTCAGGCCCAGCCCATACAATTCTGTAGAATCGGTTCTGGATTGGCGAACGAGAACGAGCCGGTATCACTGTAGGTTCAAGGAACGATTGATGCGTATCACTGTGGTGGGTTCGGGATATGTCGGGTTGGTCGCGGGAACGTGCTTCGCGGATCTCGGGCACGAAGTTATCATTGTCGACAACGACGAACGTAAACTCGCGGCACTGCGCAACGGCGAGGTTCCCATCCACGAAAAGTTCCTCCCCGAGCTGCTGAGCCGTCATCGCGGGCAAAAGCTGCTTTTCTCTGATGATCTGAAAGAGGCGGTTCGCCTGAGTTCCGCGATCTTTGTGGCTGTGGGAACTCCCCCCACCGATAGCGGCGAGGCCGACTTGTCCTACGTCGAGTCGGTGGCGCGTGAGATTTCGGGCGGGATCGATAGTTATAAGGTCATCGTGGAGAAAAGCACGGTCCCGGTGTACACCAGCGACTGGATTCGCAAGATCATCCTGCGGAACGGGACTGACCGCGAATTGTTTGATGTCGCGTCGAATCCGGAGTTTTTGCGGGAAGGAACGGCCGTCACCGATTTCCTGTTTCCCGACCGCATCGTGGTCGGCTGCGACAGTCCACGGGCGGCCGATGCTTTGCGCGAGATATATGCGCCCTTGACCGACGGGAGCTACTACCAGCGGGCCGACGCGATTCCGCAGCCCGATCGCGCCGTGATTCCTGCTCCAATCATCGTAACGAGCACGAAGAGTGCGGAACTGATCAAACATGCCTCGAACGCGTTCCTCGCCATGAAGATTTCGTTCATCAATGCCGTGGCGTCGGTGTGCGAGACCGTAGGCGCCGATGTCAACCAGGTCGTGCATGGAGTCGGCACCGATTCTCGCATTGGGCCACGTTTCCTGAATCCCGGGATCGGTTATGGCGGATCCTGTTTCCCCAAGGACATCATGGCGTTTCGTTCTGTGGCCCACGAACATGGATACGAGTTCAACCTGCTCAACGAGGTGATGCGCATCAACGAAGACCAGCGTCATCGCTTCATCCGAAAGGTTCATACGGCGTTGTGGACGCTGCGCGGAAAGCGCCTGGCAGTGCTTGGCTTGGCATTCAAGGGCGGCACCGACGACATTCGCGAGTCCCCTGCCCTTGCGATCGTGCAAGCGTTGTTGCAGGAAGGTAGCAAGATCACGGCCTACGATCCGGCAGCGATGGATCGTACGCGCGAAGTGCTGGGCGGAAATGTCACCTACGCCGCATCTTCTTATGACGCTGCTCATGACGCGGATGCGTTGCTGATCCTGACCGAGTGGGAGGAGTTTGCGAATCTCGATTTCAACCGCCTCCGCCAGGAACTCAAGTATCCCATCGTGATTGACGGGCGCAACCTGTATGATCCCGAGGTCATGGCTGCGCAAGGCTTCACCTACTACAGCGTAGGCCGGCCGGCCTCGCATCCGGACGGAGTTCCAGCCGCAGTTGCGAAAAACGGCAAGAAAGCATGAGTCTGCAACGAGCTCTTGTCACCGGGGGCGCCGGCTTTCTCGGATCTCACCTGTGCGATGCTCTGCTGGGCGAGGGCTGGAGTGTCGTGGTTGTGGACAACCTGCTGACCGGGCGCCGCTCCAATCTCGCACACCTCGGGAACGAACCGCGCTTCGAGTTCGTCGAGAAGGACATTTGCCAGCCGTTCGATGTCGGCAGGGTCGACTACGTTTTCCACTTCGCCAGCCCGGCGAGCCCGGTCGACTACCACACGCACGGGATCGCCACGCTCCAGGTCGGCTCGCTCGGGACATTTCACGCCCTGGACGTTGCCCGCAAATACGGAGCGAAATACCTGGTTTCGTCGACTTCAGAATGCTATGGCGATCCGCTGGAGCATCCGCAGAGAGAAACGTACTGGGGACACGTCAATCCCATTGGTCCACGATCGGTCTACGACGAAGCGAAACGCTTCACGGAAGCGGTTACCGCGGCCTATCGCCGGTACCATAACGTCGACACTCGTATCGTGCGCATCTTCAATACCTACGGCCCTCGCATGCAGTTGAATGACGGCCGCGTCGTGCCGAATTTCATGAAGCAGGCACTGCGGGGCGAAGATCTCACGGTCTACGGCGATGGGAAGCAGACGCGCAGCTTCTGCTACGTAAGCGACGAAATCGACGGGTTCATGCGCCTCGCGAAATCCGACGAGCATTTGCCGGTGAACATCGGCAACCCGAATGAGTTCACGATTCTCGAGTGCGCTCAGATGGTGTTGCAGGTGACCGGATCAAAGAGTCGCATCCGCTACGAAGAGTTGCCACAGGATGATCCGAAACAACGGCGTCCGGATATTACGAAAGCGCGGCAATTGCTGGGATGGGAGCCAAAGATCGACCTCGAGTCCGGACTTCGCCGATCGCTCGATTATTTCAAGCAGGCCGTCGCCGACGAATCCGTAAAGCAAGGCTAACGGATGGTTTCGAAATACGATTCCAGAGAAAGCATCTTCCTGAAGTAGCCGTCTCTCCAGTTGGGATTGACGCGGTCCAGCAAGAATCCCTCCGCCGCACCGAACGAATACACGACGACCCTCTGCCACTTGGCCAGGTCCGCCTGCTTCAGTTCATCCAGTGTTTTTGCTCTTGCGCGGGCGGCATAGTTGGCGAAGGGCTCGTAATCGGCAAGCGCCGCGAATTCTGGAGTAGCGGTGTGATGACCACCTGCTTCCGCCGATTTCACTTCGGTGTAACGCGCAATGCCCTCCTGCCAGAGCTGAAAGTTGAAGTACTTGGCATCGTCGGCTGAGAGCATCGCGAAGAATTTGTGGCGCTGCTCTGCGTATTGCTTAGCGAGCATTTTGACTTTCGCATCGCCTTGTTCAGCAAGAGTGCTTAGCAGCGAATCTCGCAAGTCTGCGAATGCCTTGGCTACGTCCGGCTTCTCATAGGGGAACGGATAGTTCAGCATCCACATTCCGGTCGCGTCGCCCTTGCTCAGGTCGAGTGCCTTGACAGCATCCATATATCCCGGCTGGGCATTTTGCATTTGATGAAAATGCTCATGCATCACCGTAAAGAGCCACGGTGTGCTGGTCTTGCTTTCGGTGTTGGCCGGCTCGCCGATTACGATCACCGATGGCGGTCCAAAGGCGGGGAACGTCGCCTGAAATGCGGTCGGGAATTGCCGCGGCCGCGCGTACAGATCATCTCCGACCTTCTCGAGTGCAGCCGGTGGCGATGGATGGTGCGTCAGGAATTCGGTGTCGTTGGTGACGAGCAGGAGCGGAGCCGGCACTTTGCTCCATCCTGGCCACAGTGCGTCCTGAATTTCCGAGGCAACCCGGTAGAACTCATAAATCCGGATGGCGTCGTCCTTTGGTAGTTGAGGAGCCGATTTGTCCTGAGCAGTAACGAATGCCGCAGTGAGAAAAAGAATCAGAAGAAAGAGCACCTTGCGCATGGCAGTTCGACGGTATAGCGCAATGTTGGTGAGCCGAAGGCTAGAAGGACTGCGTCGAGACGACGTAGTCGATTAACTTCTTCGTATTGCTTTGCTCTTCCTTGGTATTCAACTCGAAGGCAACACCCATACCGTAGCCGGGATGCGAGGCTTGCACCGTTCCGCGCAGCCTGAGTTTCAGGTCGTAGGTGCGAACCAGGATTTCAACGGACGATCCTAGGGGAAATGGCAAGGAGACTTCCAGATAGCATCCGCCGGAACTCAAGTCGGTCAGGCAACAGTGATTCGGCACGGACGTTCCGGTGCGATACACTTCGGCTCCAATACGGCAGCTATAGCGCGTTTCGGTGCGGCGGTTGTTCTCGTCCGATTCCGCAGCGGCCGCTTGCGATGCCGCAGCCTGGCCCAGTTCGGTCTCGTAGATTCCGCCCGACTTCTTCTCGCTGGCGTGGACCTGTTGTGCCACGGCAACACCTGCCATCTGCAGCGGCTCTTCCATTTCCACGGTCACGTCGGGAAGTTCGCGGCCTGCGTCGTCCTTCGGAAGATTCGCGCCCAGATACTCCTCGAGCAAACGGCGGGAAGACTTGGGAACATCTACAAACTGTACCCCACCGCGCCCGTTCCACTCCTGCCAAACAAGCTGGCCCGATAGGCGGATGTTCGAGGTCTGCCCTGGAAGCCTGAATTGAAAATAGACTTTGCTGGTAGGCGGCAGTTTCTTGCCGAACATCACCGCCATGCCCTCCTGGCCGAGATCCACGAGCGTGGCCTTCTCCTGCTGGACGTTCGCGTAGTCCACGGTGGCGTGGGTATGCACAGCAGCGCGTGCGTTTCTGCGTTTCTCTTTGCGCATAACTGCGCGCGCCGCCCGCAGGCTGCTCAGGGCTCGTTCGTACGCGACGGGCTTGTAGATCACGAAATTCACTCCCAGCGAAAACAACTCGCGGATACTGTCCTGCGAGGGGACAACCGCAACGGCCAGGGTTGAGTCATTCTTCCGCGTGAGCCGGGTCTCGCGCAGCAACGACATCACTTCGCTGCTGGAGGATCCGTCGACAACAATCACATCAAACCGGTCTTGCGCTGCGCGCACGCCAGCGCGCACGAAGTCGGGACACACTTCTACTTGAATGCTCAGCTCTTTCAGCACTCGCTGCAGAATCTCGGACGCAGCCTTGTCCACGCAAACCAAAAGGGCAGATAAAGTCATACGTGGCCATCATGCTAGGTTCCCGCGGTTCTGCGAACAAGGTTACTGGGGTCACGACGGGGCTGGTTCCAGAAGCTTTGGAGGAGTTAAGTGATGCGTTCTCAATCCGTGACATGAGTAACCTCTCATGAGCCCAAAAGGACAGTGCGACGGCATTGACCCGTCGTGCTTTGACGCCACCCTCCCCCATTTCTAGGATGAACAGTGCGCGATGAAGGAGCGCGAGCCCGCTCTGTTGTCTTTATTGCGGGCGCGATCCACCCCCATGTTGGCGTTCCTGGATGGGAGAGGGCGTTTCCGGAATCCGGCACCCTCCTACCCGGAAAGACCTTATGACCTTGAAGAGACAACGCGGATTCTCGCTACTGGAATTGCTGATCACGGTTGCGATCGGTTTCACGATCGCAGGCATCACGTTCGTCGCGATGATGCCCCTGTTCAACAAGAATCACGTTGACCTGGCCTACGACACCACGCTGATGGCGCTGCGCAACACGCGTCACCTGGCCATCACGCAGAGCCACCAGTACTACGTGTATTTCAATCCGGGAGGATTCGCGGCGGGAACCATCCTGGTGCAGTATCAGCCGCCTGCGATCGCCGGGGTGGCGCAACCTGTGCAACAGGTTACGACGTACAGGATCCCTTCTGACATCAGCTTCGGAGTGATGCCCGGGTTCCCGTCCACGGCACCGGACAGCTTCGGTTCCGGCGTCGCGCCGATCGACTTTGGACAGGGCTTGGGTGCCGGCAGCCTGAACTACGTCTGCTTCATGCCGGACGGTTCTTCCCAAGACAATCTGGGCAATTACAACAGCGGCGTGGTCTACCTCGCCCGGCCTACTGATCCCACGATCTACCAGTCGCGCGCGATCAGTGTGTGGGGCGCAACCGGGCGCGTTCGTGGATGGCGCCTCTACAAGCAGGGTGGCGCTGCAACGTGGGTACAACAATGACGCAGAACAAATTCAGAAAAACGGTGGCACACAATAGCGATGGCGGCTTCACCCTGATCGAAGTAATGATCGCCATCGTCGTCATGTCGGTTGGCATCCTGGCCGTGATTGCATCCTTTGCGACGGCCGTGGCTGCCACTCAATCGGCGGAAGAGGATCTCATCGCCCGTCAGAAGACTCTCGAGGCCATGGAGAGTATCTACACCGCGCGCAACAGCCAGCAGATTCCGTTCGCTGCGGTGGCCAATGTCGCCAGTGGCGGAATCTTCCTGAGCGGGCCACAGTCGCTGAAATGCGCCGGTCCTGACGGGCTGGTGAACACCGCCGATGACGTGAACTGCACAACGTCAGCGGGCGCGACCTGTCCCGATGGCGGCGCCGAGTGCATGGTTCTGCCGGGGCCGGATGGAGTCCTCGGCACGGCGGATGATGTGACCATGAGCCTGGGCAATTTCAAAAGGACGATCACCATCACCCCGGTGCTGCTGCCAGGGGGCGCAACCAATACCAACATGATGGCGATTTCGATCACCGTCAGCTATACCAAGGCCGGACTGCCTGCCCGGTCATTCACCGCTAACGGCTTGATTTCGAGTTATCACTGAGGCGCGGACGAGGACTTGACTATGCGAATGAATAAGACACAGCGCGGTTTCACACTGCTGGAATTACTGGTCGCCTCGTCCATCGGTCTGACCGTCATCCTGGTGATGACGCAGCTTTTCAAGACCGGCATGGACGCCACGATGAAAGTCACGCAGCGCGCCGAGACGCAGCAAAACCTGCGTGCCGCGATGGAACTGATGACCAAGGACATCGGCCTGGCCGGTGCCGGACTGCCCAACGGCGGCGTGCAGCTTTCCAGCGGAGGCTTGTCGAGGATCGCGTGTAACCAGGCAGGAACCTGCTATCTGACCGGAGGCACCTACCCGAACAGTGCCACCGGGTCCGCGAACTATATGTACGCGATCGAGCCCGGCTTTGGCACCGGCGTTCAGAATGCAGCGGTCATCACGGCTGCTCCGGCCGCCACCAACAGCAGCATCACTGTAGTTTATTGCGACTACAACTTTCCCCTGACCAACTTCAGCTTCACGTTCCCGAGCCCAACCTCGGCTGGCGTCGCGGTGATCAACGGCGCCATTACACCCAACAACATTTTGGCTCCTGGTGGCTTGCAGATAGGCGATCTTATCTTGTTCAACGTCTCCACTCCGGGGAACGGCAAGACGAGCGCCGGAAACACCCTGGTGCAGAATGCATCGGTGGTCGCCGAGATCACGGGTATCCCGGGTGCTACGGCTCTTACCTTCGCGACCGGTGACGCGCTCAACTTTAACTTTACCGGCGGGACAAACAACCTGGCTGCCGTGGCGACAGCCGCTGCCGGCGCCAACGCACAGACCAGTGCGTGCCGCCTTCAGGTAGTCACTTACTTCATACAGGTTCCGGTTGCGGGAGGCGGCCTGGTTCAGACACCGCGTCTGATGCGCCAAGTTAACGGGCTCACCGCTGTACCAGTGGCCGACAACATCATCAACCTGCAATTCACCTACGACGTCATCGATGCCAACGCCGGAACCGTGGTAGCCAATCAGCAGAACCCGATTGGCGCCGGCGAATCCCCCAGCCTGATTCAGAAAGTGAACATCTGGGCCATGGGACAAAGCCTCAACAACGACGGCAATCGCGCGCAAAGTATGTATCTGGCGACGTCAGTCAGTACGCGAGATATGAGCTTCTGTAACTCGTATAGCAACAGCACGACGCAGTGCCAATGAGCGGCAAGGTAGAGGGAATGGAAGGGAGAACCATGCACATGCAACGAGACTCACGAGGCTTCACTTTGATTGCAGCCCTGCTGCTGACCATTCTGTTGTCGGGAGTGGCGGTTGGCCTGCTCTACATGGTGAGCAACGAAGCCCGCATGGGCGGCAACGACCTCGAGGGAAACCTCGCATACTACGGAGCGGAGGCGGGCATTGAGAACCTGACTTCGCAAGTCTCCCAGCTCTACCAGACTTCGCAGACTCCGAACGCCGCCACATTGTGCGCACTCACGAACTCGGGTACGGCGATCTACCCGACGGCTGTGGGTGGTTCGACCATCACCAACATGTCGTACAACGAGGTCATCACCTGGCCGAACCCGGCGAACGCCACCACCTGCCCTACCACCGATCCGACCGGAACGTGGGACATTGTTGGATCAGGGCCGGATCAAGGCATGGTCGCGACGCTGGTTCCCTTTACCCTTCAGGTGACCGCGACTCGTCAAGCAGGTGCAGGCCAGACCTCCTATGACACGGCGGCGGCAACGGGCGCTTCGGTCAATCTGACTCGTACCGTAGAAGTGGCTCTCTTGCCAGCATTCGAATTCGGCATTTTCTGCGACGGCGACTGTGACTACTTCGCCGGTCCGAACTTCAACTTCGGCGGACGTGTTCACACCAACGGCAACCTTTTCCTCGCTTCGGGTGCGAAGCTGACCTTCACAGACAAAGTGGCAGCCGTGGGTCAGGTTGTGCTGGACCAACTTGAGAACGGCAACCCCGCGTCGAATGGCTACGGCGGTGTAACTTACGTCCCGAACGCCGCAGGTGGCTGCCCCGCCGCTCCTGGAACGGGACCGGCGACGAACTGCATCGCTCTGAATGCTGGAAGCTGGACTGGCGGTTTTCCTCCGACCGGTACGGCCAACCCGGCGTGGACCGGAATCTCGAAGTCAACCTTCAACGGTTTTATTGAGAACGGCCTGACTGGGGCGAAGAAACTGCAATTGCCCTTTGTGCAGTCATCCAATGTCGGAGCGATTGATATCATCCGGCGCCCACAGGCCACCGACACTGCGCTCCTGAGCAACTCTCGCCTGTACAACAAGGC
>Ga0335079_10011221_pt1 | contig 10205 bp, 9 predicted proteins | sample Lox_Sample_33_FD_206719 | JGI IMG/M metagenome (GOLD analysis project Ga0335079, IMG submission 206719) | Soil microbial communities from Loxahatchee National Wildlife Refuge, Florida, United States - Lox_Sample_3.3 | ecosystem: Environmental > Terrestrial > Soil > Wetlands | place: USA: Florida...
CCGCTCCGATGTGTTGAACCGGATTCTGTGGTGGGATGCTAAGGGGTATGATGTGCCGTACCCGGCGCGGTAGTTACCATTCGCGCATCAGGTTCACGCGCATGTAGATCAGTTGGAAGCCGCAGCGGTCGTAGTTGCGGTGGGAAGCGCTTCCGGGAACTACCGTCGCAGCCGCCAGGTCGCAGCCGGTGCGAGCGAAGTGCGCCAGGCGATGTTCAATCAACGCGCGCTGGATACCGTGACCGCGCGCGGCCACCAGCGTGGAATCGCCGTAAAACGAAGCGAGCCCTTCGCGAGCGCCGGCTGCACCACCCCCGGCGGGCTGGCCGTCGAGAAAAGCCAGAAAGGCATCGGCGATTCCGCGGACGCTGGACATCATCTGAAGGAATTCAGCGGGCACGTCGTCTTTTTCGAGGAAGCCTCGGGCAACCACGCGAGACCAGAGTCCATCCTGTTCCGGCCGGACCTGTTCGATGAGCACCTGAGGTGGCGGGGAGGGGAATTGCTCGCCGGGTTCGAGGCCGCGCACCAGAATATTGTTGAACTCGATCACTCGATATCCACGTTCCTGCACAAAGCGCGCTACCGTGGGATCGGCCATCGGACACAGATCAATCAGCGACGGACTTCCCCGGCTGCGGAAGAACGCTTCCATGCGATCGAACTCCGCTTCTTCCACCGGGCCGCTCATACCGATGCCCATCGCATGGGTCATCGGAGAACCGACACCTCCGAATATGGCGTTGCCGCCGCAAGCCGGCTCGGCAGCGGCGCCTAGTTCGGGGCGCGTCGCGGCAAGCGCGTGGGCCATCGCGGCAACGGTTGCAGCGTCAGTGGCTTCAATCCGCCCGGCGAGCGCGAGGTCTGCGCTTGAGAACTTTTTTGGCATTAGCTTTCTTGAAATGGAACTGGTGCGCGAGCATGTGAATGCGCCGGCCGCGAAAAGTGACACCTTCGTTTTGGAGGCGGAGGCGTTGCTCCATGCCAGGGGCGCCGCGTAGCTTGATATGGCCGCCGGCGCCTACCACCCGATGCCAGGGAATCGCGCCATGCGCCGCGCGCAACGCCCACGCGACCTGCCGGGCATAACGCGGATAGCCCGCGGCGCGCGCGACTTCGCCGTAAGTTGCGACTTTGCCTTTCGGGATTTTCCAGACCGGCTGGATCAGTTCTCGGAGCATGCGGGTGTTTACGCGACGGGCGCCGCTTCGCGAACTTCGGCTTCTACGGCCGTGAATTTCTCGAAGTTAGTTCTGAATCGTGCGCTGAGGCCGGCGGCCGCGCGATCGTATGCGGCCTTATCCTGCCACATGCCGCGAGCGTCCAGCACGTTGGCGGGCACATTCGGGCAGCTCTGCGGGACCAGAACGCGAAACACGGGATCGGGGGTCATGGGCGCCCTTTCCAATTCCCCGGACAGGGCGGCGTTTAGCATGGCGCGCGTGTACGCCAGTTTCATGCGCTGACCGACGCCGTAAGGCCCGCCCACCCATCCTGTGTTGACCAGCCAGCAAGTGGCTCTGTGGCGCCGCAACTTTTCTCCGAGCATGTTGGCGTAGACTCCCGGCTTGCGCGGCAAAAACGGCGCTCCGAAACAGGCGCTGAAAGTGGCTTCGGGTTCCTTGCCCAGACCACGCTCGGTGCCCGCGACCTTGGCCGTGTAGCCGCTCAGAAAATGATACATGGCTTGCTCGGGCGTAAGGCGCGAGATGGGCGGCAGAACGCCGAACGCATCCGCCGTCAAGAAAATAACATTGCGTGGATGGCCGCCCAGACTGGGCACGACAGCATTTTCGATGAACTCGATGGGGTACGCGGCGCGCGTGTTTTCGGTGATGCGATCGGAGTTGAAGTCCAGCTCGCGCGTCTCCGAATCCATGGCGACATTCTCCAGCACGGTGCCGAAGCGAATGGCGCTCCAGATTTGCGGTTCCTGGTTGCGGGAAAGCCAGATGCACTTGGCATAGCAACCGCCTTCGAAATTGAACACGCCGCGGTCACTCCAGCCGTGCTCGTCATCGCCGATCAGGAGACGGTTGGGGTCGGCGGAAAGCGTGGTTTTCCCCGTGCCGGAGAGGCCGAAAAACAACGCCGACGCTCCATCGCGGCCCATGTTGGCGGAACAGTGCATGGGCATCACCTTTTGCGCGGGCAGCAGGTGATTAAGCACCGTGAAGACAGACTTCTTGAGCTCGCCCGCGTAACTCGTGCCGGCGATCAGGATGATTCTGCGCCGGAAATTGAGGATCACACAAGTTTCAGAGTTGGTCCCGTCGCGGCCAGGGTCGGCTTGAAAACCAGGAACAAACAGGATGGTGAAATCGGGCGAGCCCTCGGCCAAGGCGGTTCGCGCCGGGCGGATCAACAACTGTTTTGCGAACAATGCGTGCCAGGCGAACTGAGTGATCACGCGAACCGAAAGCGCATACTTGCGGTCGGCGCCCGCCAGGCAATGCTGAACGAAAACTTCATTGCCTTCCAGAAATGCCGCGGCTTTGGAGAGGATGCCATCAAAATGCTCGGGGGAAATGGGCTGATTCACGAATCCCCAATTTACTTCGGATTCCGTGAACTCATCGCGAACGATAAATTTGTCTTTGGGCGAGCGTCCCGTGAACTGGCCGGTGCGAACCACCAGAGCGCCATTGTGAGCGAGCAGAGCTTCCCGGCGCTGAATGGCGTGCTCGATGAGTTGTTCGGCGCCTAGATCGCAGAACGCCCCGCCGAGGTTGAAAATGCCGAGTTGCTCGAGTTCCCCGTGCAGAGCCGGCCCCGATATATGTTCCGTAAAGTCGGGCGGCATTGCCTCTATCGTAATATGGAATCATGGAAGCACGAGTGCGCGCCGGCGCGCTTGGGGGTTTAATCTGCGCGATGGCCTTCGGGCAGGTGATTGAATTCGAGTCGGGCGGGCTGCACTTTCAGACGCTGACGCGGCGCGGGGTCACCATCATGTATGCGCCCATGCCGGCCCACATGCACGACTTCACCATCCTGCAGGTCGCGGTCTCGAACGGCGCGCAGTCTCCCTATACCATCCGTCCGGAGGACTTCCGTTATGTACGCGCGGACGGCACGGTGCTGCAGGCGTCACCGGCGCGGCAGGTGGTCAACATGCTGCTCGAGAAGGGCTCGCGAAACGATGTGATCCGGCTGGTTTCCACCTACGAATCGGGCATGTATGGAATTCAGCGGATGCTGTCGACCAACGGTTATGAGCAGCGGCGGCAGGCCGCCCTGGCCGAAGTGCAATCTACTAAAGTTAAAGCCGCGGCGACGGCCTCGGCAATCGCGCTGGTCCAGATTAAGTTGACACCCGGCCAATCCACCGACGGCGCCGTATTTTTTCCTCACGACGGCAAACCGCTCACGGGCGGGCGTATCGTGGTGAATACCAACACGGACGTTTTCGAATTCAAAAACGAATAGCTCAATTTTCGTCGGTCTGGCCGCAAGCGCCGGTGCTAAAATGACGGGGTGTAAGTTCGTTTCGGGGAGGATCATCATGAAGCGATTCGCAGTCGTAGCCATCGCTCTGATCGCATTTGTTTCGGTTTCACACGCGCAGAAAAAGAAGCGCGTGGCGGTGATGAACTTCGATTACTCCACGGTCCACTCGGCTGTGATGGGCATCTGGGGCGCTGATCAGGATATCGGCAAGGGTATTGCGGACATGCTGGTAGACAAGCTGGTCAACGACGGCCAGTATTCGGTCATCGAGCGCAAGGCTCTGGATAAAATTCTGGCGGAGCAGAATTTCTCGAATAGCGACCGGGCCGATCCAACGTCGGCGGCCAAGCTTGGAAAAGTGCTGGGCGTGGACGCGATCATCATCGGCAGCATCACCCAGTTCGGGCGTGACGACAAGAAGACGGGAATCGGCGGCGCCGGTTTCGGCCGGTTGGGCGTGGGCATCGGAGGCGTGCAGAAGCGCGAATCCAAGGCTGAGGTGGCCATCACGGCGCGCATGATCAACACCGAGACCGCGGAGATTCTCGCTTCGGTGAGCGGTAAGGGCGAGTCGAAACGCGGGGGGACCTCGCTGCTGGGCGCCGGTGCCGGTACCGGTGGCGGTGGCGGCGGAGGGCTTGACATGAGCAGCAGTAACTTCGGCGCGACGATCCTGGGCGAGGCGACGCACGAGGCGGTGGATCAAGTAGGCAAGCAGCTAGACGAGAAAGCTGCGTCGCTTCCGGCGCGCGTGGTCAACGTCGAAGGCCTGGTCGCCGACGCATCCGGCAACACGCTCATCGTCAACGTGGGCAAGAGGGCCGGCGTGGGCGTGGGTGACCGGCTCGAAGTTCGCAGAAAGATCCGGGAAGTCAAAGATCCCAGCACCGGCAAGGTGATCAAGCGGGTGGAAGATAAGGTCGGTGAGATGGTGGTGACGGAAGTGGACGATGGGTCCGCGACTGGAACCTACACCGGCTCGGGCCCCGCGAAGGTCGGTGATTCGGTGCGCACTCCCCAATGAGGCGATCATGAGCTTCGAAGTGGGAACCAGAATCGGCGACTACGAGATCGTTTCGATCTTGGGCGCCGGCGGTATGGGGAAGGTCTTTAAGGTCCGCAACGTGATCTCGGACCGCATCGAGGCGATGAAGGTTCTGCTTCCGGATCTGGAACACGAGCCGGAGCTGGCCGACCGTTTCATGCGCGAGATCAAGGTCCAGGCCAGCCTGCAGCACCCCAACATTGCGACGCTGCACACGGCATTGCGCGTGGACAACCAGCTCCTCATGCTGATGGAGTTGGTGGAAGGCGTGACGCTCGACCAGCGGCTCCATCAGGGACCCATCCCGCTGGCCAATGGCGTGGATTATATTTCGCAGGTGCTCAGTGCGTTGGGTTATGCCCACGAGCACGGCGTGATTCATCGCGATATCAAGCCGGCCAACATGATGCTCACCGCCAACGGAACGGTGAAGCTGATGGATTTCGGCATTGCCAAAGCCGCCGCCGACCGCCGGCTCACCATGACCGGCACCACCATGGGATCGCTCTATTACATGTCGCCGGAGCAGATCAAAGGCATGGCCACAACGGATGCGCGCAGCGATCTGTACTCCGTAGGCGTATCGCTCTATGAAATCGCGACCGGCAAGAAGCCGTTCGATGGGGACAGCCAGTTTGCAATCATGGCAGCGCATCTGGAAAAGACGCCGGTGCCCCCGATCACGCTCGACAATAAACTTCCGCAGGACCTCAACGACGTGATCCTGATGGCGATTGCCAAGGAGCCCGATCAGCGGTTCCAGTCGGCGAAGGCGTTTGCAGGCGCGCTCGGAAGTGTGCGGCAGAGTCTGGGAATGCCTGCGCCAGCAACGGGAGCCGGTCTGAGTAACACGGCGACCATGCCGCTCGGCGCACCCGGGCCGGCTCTGCCATCCACGCCCGCAATGGCGGCGCCGGTTGCCGCACCACAGCAAGCGCCGCCAAAGTCGAGTAAACGGTGGCTGTGGGTGGGGGCCGGAGCGCTGGCGACCGCTTTGGCACTAGTCGCCGTCATCCAGTTCGGACCGTGGCGAAAGAGCAGCGCGCAAGCGGAACAACAGGCGTCTCCCGCCTCGACGCCGGCCAGTACGGCGGCGACGCCGGAGCAGCCTCCTGCGGTAACCACACCGCCTCCCGATCAGCAAGCCGTGACGCCGCCGGCCGCCGAACCGGCGCCTGTGCAGCCCGTAACGCCACCTACAACACCACCTCCCAGCAGCGCGGAAAAACGTCCGGTTCGCCAGGTCGCGAGGCAGTCAACGACGCCGGGACGAGGGACTGCACCGGCTGCCATCCCGCAGAATACACCGGCAACACCCATGGCCAACGACGCGCCTCAGCAGGCCTCAGGGCCCGATCCAGGGGCCGCGTTGCAGGAGCTGCGCGAGCAGTTGGTACAGCTCGATGCCCGCGCCGGCGCCGTGCGTACCAGCCTGGGAAACCTGAAACGTTCGCAAGCGGCCAGCGGGATGTCGCTGCGTGGCGATATGGCATCCGCCGAGAGCCGTATGAACTACCTGATGGACGGCGCCAACTCCGCGCTGCAAGCGCACGATCCGGCTGCCGCGAAGAAGTTTATTGACTCCGCGGACCGAGAAGTCGAGAAGCTGGAAAAATTTCTGGGATTATAGGGGCGCTGAGGTGGCGCGCAACGCAGAGACAATCCACTGACTCATTGAAACTCCCACCGACCGCGCGGCCTTCCGGACGAGTTGTTCCGTATCATCGTCCAGCCAGAAGGTGACCCTCTCACGCGCTTTTACCATAGCGCGCGCCTTGCCGGGTCCCCGCCTACCGCCGCTTGCACGTTCCGCAATCTCATACCTAGCGCAGATAGAACGCCGACAGCGCCGACCTAGGTTACTTGCAGCGCTCAACCGCTCGTTGGGGTGCGAAGCCTCTCAATGCCGCACATGCAGCTTGACGAACCTCTGGCCGTATATCCTCAGTGTAAATCTCGAACATTTCAATGATGTAGTCGCTCCAGCCCTTGTTAAAAAGGTAAGAGGGGTCACTCCGTAATACCGGAAGCAAATTCACATCGTCCTCGTCAAGAAACCGCGCTGCGGATCGCCGGATGCCGCTGTCAGAACTCTGCAAGGCGTGTTCGAGGCACTTGGGACGGTGCCAGAATATCGTCGCGGCAATCTCGCAGGCTGTATCGCGAAGGTATTGGTCAGAATTGAGCTGTAGTTGCTTCAAGCGCTCGTTCACATATTGCGGGCCAACGCTAGAAATCGGGGGCCATCTAAGGGTCGTTGCAAACAACTGAAGATCGCAATCAGAACCAGGCGTCAAGAGGATGTAGGCAATTGTTGTGGCCGGACCAAGTGCAAGCGGGAGATCCTTCTGGTCATGCGAGCCGCTGTTTACTTCAATTTTGAGTTGCCTGGCATCGGCAAAGCTGCGCAGTATTCCGCCTTCGTCACGAAGTGAGGTAATGTAACGATTGCCGGGGCGCAACTGATACCGAGGTCTCTGATCCAGCTTATCAAAGAAAAAGAAGGCAATATTCTTATTTGGTAGATCCCCCTTGATTACGTTGTCAACGATCGCCTCGTACTTTATCAGCTGCAGCGTTTTTGGTCCGCCTTGATAAATTGGCTCGGGAGAGCCCTGTGGGTCAGCACTAACGATCTTCACAGCTAAGATGTAGGGCGCTGACAGCCAAAAATCATCCCCGACGGGCTCTCCGTGCAGAATCAGACGCGGCCTAAGCTCGCGCGCGCGATGGCACCCTGCAAGGGAAATGATAATGAGAATCGCCGTGACAAACTGCATCAACGGGCTAGGCTGCATTCTCAGCGTCTGCGACCTTCAGGTGATGAATTCAGAGATGACGTTGCTGATCCGCTTTCATAGCGCGTAGCGCGCGCGATCGGCGCTGACAGCGGCGCCCACGACGGCGATCTCATCGCTGGTGGGCACGATTTCGAACATGCTGCCTTGCAGCGAACTCATCCGCACCATATCTTGCAGATCCAGGTTCAGCCGCTCGACGTCGATGAAGCGCGCGTTGTGGCCTGTGAGATAGAACTTGCCGGGGCCATCGAGATGAATGCTGGTGGCGGTGGCAGCTGCCAACGCGCGATGCCAGAGTCTCACGAACGCCGCGCAGCGCGAATCGCCGTTCTTGGCTTCGGCGAAGACTTCGTCGGGCTCCATGTCCAGGAACCTGCGCCGCATGGCGACATGTCCCATGATGCCTTCCAGGTGTCCCACGCCTCCGCAGCCGCAGTATTTCTCTTTTGGGTCGAGCGAGACCACCATGTGGCCGCCCTCCCACACGCCCTCCGCCTGCGGATAGCGCCCGTAACCGATTCCGTTGCCAATCGTCCAGACACGAACCAGGCTTTCGAGTTTTCCATGCGTGGCGGCAATACCCGCGGCCATGGCATCGGCGTCATTTACCACCAGCACGCGCGCATAGCACGAGGACAAATACTCCTGCAGATGAAAGCCCTTCGCCTGTTGCAGATTGGGCGATTCTTCAATGCGGCCGTCCCGAATCACGCCGGGGAATCCGATCCCTACGACTTCTGCCGGAGTTCCGTCGGTGACCTGGTCGATTTCGCGACGGATCAGGTCGGCGATCTCTTCCGCGGGTGTGCCGAGAAGTTCCTCGGAGGTGGAGCCCTCCTCCGGATAAACGCGGATTTCACCGACCAGCCGGTTGGCCTCCACCACTCCAACCACGATCCGGTCCGCCGCCAGCACGCCGACAATTTTGGCCATCGTCAGGTCTCCTCGCCTAAAGCCGGGCGAGCTTGTTCAGCCCGTTGAACGCTGCCGCCTTGTAGCACTCGGCGAGCGTCGGGTAATTGAAGACAGTGTTCACGAAATACTCTACCGTTCCTTTGAGAATGAGTACGGCCTGGCCGATGTGCAGCAATTCGGAAGCGCCTTCTCCAATGATGTGGACGCCGAGTAGTTCCTTGGTCTCGCGGTGAAACATGAGTTTCAGACGGCCAGTGGTATCGCCGCGAATCTGGCCGCGCGCGATTTCGCGATAATACGCGACACCGACCTCGTACGGGACATCTTCGTCCGTGAGTTGCTCTTCCGTCTTTCCGATGAAGGAAATCTCCGGGATGGTGTAGATTCCGTACGGGTAGAAAGCAGGGTCCGAAGTGAGCTTGGAGCCGAACGCGTGTGCCGCCGCCAGGCGGCCCTGCTCCATGGAAACCGAGGCCAGGCTGGGAAACCCGATCACGTCGCCGGCGGCAAAAATGTGGGGCTGGCTGGTGCGATAATCCGGGTCCACTGGGATCCGGCCCCGCGAGTCGGCGGTGATTCCCGCGGCAGCGAGGTTCAGCTCATCGATGTTTCCTTGGCGGCCCACGGCATAGAGCAGAGCGTCACCCGAGATCTTTTTCTTGCTTTGCAGATTCGCAACCACACCGCATCCCGCTGCCTCTTCCACGCTCTCCACTTCTTCGTTCAGCCGCATGGTGACGCGGTGATCGCGAAGATGGTAGGAGAGAGCCTCGACGATTTCCGCATCGGCAAACTCGAGCAGCCGTGGCCGTTTCTCCACCAGAATGACCCGAACGCCCAGCGTGGCAAACATACAGGTGTACTCCACGCCAATGACGCCCCCGCCCACCACGATGAGCGTCTTCGGAATATCCGCCATTTGCAGGATCTGATCGCTATTGACAATCGTCTTGCCATTGAGAGGCACTTTGGACGAAGTGGCGGGTTTGGTGCCGGTGGCAATGATGATGATGGCAGCTTCCAGGTCCAGAGTTGCCTGTGAACTCGTGACGCGGAGGTGAGTGGAATCCACGAAGCTTGCGGTCCCTGTCAGCACTTCGACGCCGTTGCGCGAAAGCTGTGCCTGGGTGACATCGACTTCTGTCTTGATGACGTGCTGCACACGGAAAGAGAGATCCGCCATGTTGATCTTCTCCTTCACGCGGTAATTGATGCCGTAGATGTTCTGGTAATAGAAGCCGGAAAGATGCAGCACGGCTTCGCGCATGGTCTTGCTGGGTATGGTGCCGCTGTTGATGCAAGCGCCACCCACCACTTCGCGTTTCTCCACCAGCGCCACTCGCTTCCCGGACTTGGCGCCCTGGATGGCAGCACGCTGGCCGGCGGGACCGGAACCGAGCACAATCAGGTCGAAGGTCTGCATGGGTTGTGGTTGATGGTTGGGCCTAAACGTTTATTAAACCACGCCGCCCACCGGCTTATAATTACGCTAGGGGGGAAAAGAGAAAGGCCGCGGTCTGATCCGATGAGCGCCCACATCATAGCGTCCGTGTCTTCCTTGGAACTGGATTTCTCCCGCCAGCGATCGGCTCTTGCGGAAGATCCATATCCCACTGCTTTCGAACGCCGCGAGCGTTTGCAGCGCCTGATTCAAGCCCTGCTCGCACGCCAGGACGAAATTGCGGACGCACTGGACCGCGATTTTGGCGGCCGCTGCCGGGCGGAGGTCCGCTATGCGGAGATCTTTGTTTCGCTGCAATCGCTTCGTCATGCCCGGCGACATTTAAAGCACTGGATGAAGCCGCGACGGGTCCCCGTTGCATTGGCGCTACAGATGGCGAGGGCTTTCGTGATGCCGCAGCCGGTAGGCGTTGTCGGCATTGTGGCGCCCTGGAATTATCCGCTGTTCCTGACCATGGGGCCCATCGCGGGGGCGCTGGCTGCGGGCAATCGCGTCATGCTCAAACTTCCCGAGTTCACGCCCGTGACTTCTT
>Ga0335079_10011222_pt1 | contig 10205 bp, 12 predicted proteins | sample Lox_Sample_33_FD_206719 | JGI IMG/M metagenome (GOLD analysis project Ga0335079, IMG submission 206719) | Soil microbial communities from Loxahatchee National Wildlife Refuge, Florida, United States - Lox_Sample_3.3 | ecosystem: Environmental > Terrestrial > Soil > Wetlands | place: USA...
CGGGAAAATCACGGGCGGTCGGCATGCGTCGATCTTAAGTCGCTCGCCGCAAGAGCGTCAATCGTGCGTCGCACCATGCAGCCCCTAGGCGCGGCTCGCGCGGGCGCATAAGCTTGAGCGCTCTCATGGCGTTGTCGGGGGAAGCGTGGCTTCGGGTGTTATCTTCGGGTTGAGTCCGGTGCTGGTCGCCGCGACGATCCTCGTCGCGACCTATGTGCTCGTCATCTCCGACCGTTTCGACCGTTCCATCCTCGCCATCCTCGGCGCGGGGGCCATGATCCTCTCCGGCGTGCTCGACCAGGAAGAGGCCATCAAGGGCATCGACTTCAATACCATCGCGCTCCTCACCGGCATGATGGTCCTCGTGGCGATCGCGCGCCGCTCCGGCATTTTCGAATTCCTCGCGCTGTGGTCGGCGCAGCGCGTCAATGCCTCGCCCGCAGGCGTGCTCATTCTGCTCTCGATGGTCACGGCGGTGGTTTCTGCGCTCCTCGACAACGTCACCACCGTCCTGCTGATCGCGCCGGTCACCTTTTCCATCACGCAAAGGCTCAAGATCGCCCCCTTCCCTTTTCTCTTCGCCGAAGTGATGGCGTCCAATATCGGCGGCACCGCCACCCTCATCGGCGATCCTCCCAACATCATGATCGGCTCCGCTGCCGGCCTCAGCTTCAACGCCTTCATTCTCGGCCTGACGCCGATCATCCTGGTGGTGCTGGTGTTTCAGCTCGCCGCGACGCATCTCATTTGGGGCCGGTCGGCGAGTGCGGCCGCCGCGGCGCGCGCCGAGGTGATGGCAATCAAAGCGTCCTCGGTGATCACCGATCCGCGGCTCTTGCGTATTGCCGTTGCGGTTTTCGGCGTGACGCTCTTAGCCTTTGTCTTTGCCCGCGCGCTGCGCCTCGAGCCGGGCTCGATCGCGCTCATTTGCGCCGCCGCGCTGATGCTGCTCGACAATCTCGCCCATCACCGCGAAGCCCAGGCGGCGCGCATCGTCGGCACCTATGGTGATGTCGACTGGATCACGATCTTTTTCTTCGTCGGCTTGTTCGTCGTCGTGCATGGCTTCGAGGTGACCGGCGCGCTGGCGACGGTCGCGCAGAAGCTGCTGGAGGCGTTTCACGGCAATCTCGCGATCACCGCTTCGGCGATCCTCTGGGCCTCGGCCGTGCTTTCGGCCGTGATCGACAATATTCCGTTCGTCGCGGCGATGATTCCGCTGATCAAGCTGCTTGCGCCCGCCTTTGGCGGCGAAGAGGCCTTGCTGCCGCTGTGGTGGGCCTTGTCCCTGGGCGCGTGCCTCGGCGGCAACGGCACGCTCATCGGCGCCTCGGCCAATCTCACGGTCGCGGGCTTCGCGCAGCGCAACGGCGTCCGATTCGATTTTTTGACTTACAGCAAATGGGCGGCGCCGCTGACGTTCATGAGCATCCTGCTCTGCCAGATTTATCTCTGGCTGCGATTCTTCTGAGGCCGCCGCGCCGGTGCACTAGACAGGATAGCCTCTGGCGCGTTCGCCCAGCCCGCTGAAGAGATCGAGCATCCGCTGCCGCCAAGCATAAATCGGATCGTCGGGCAAAAGCAGCTTGAAGTCGCTGATTGAGCGGCACCATTGAAAGCCGCCGAAGACCGCGTAATCGGCATAAAGCGGCGCCGCGCCGCTGAGAAAAGGCTGCGCTTTCAGAGTCAGCCGCAGCGGCAGGAGGCCGTCGCGAAAGGCCAGCACCCGCTCGTCGCGATCGGCGACCGCTTCTTCGAGCGTCATGCCGAGGCGTTCCTCGCGGCTTTGCCGGAAATAGGCCTTGTCCTTGGCGTCGATGTGCTTCCAGATGTCGAGCACGACCAGACGCAGCATCGATCCTTGCAGCGTCGCATCGGCCCAGCGCGTGTGGAAAAGCGACAAGGCTTTGCCCGTGGGCGAGCCGAAGAGCGACGGCCGGTCGGGATAAGCAGACTCGAGATAGTCGGCGATAGCCCAGGAATCGTTGACCCAACGATCGCCGTCGACCAGCACCGGCACGCGGCCCTGACCGCTAAAACCGATCGCCGCCTTGTCGGTGAACCGCCAGGGAATGGTTTCGGCGTCGAGGCCCTTATGCGCAAGCGCCATCTTGATGCGCCAGCAATAGGGGCTGAAACGCCGATCCGCATCGGCCGCGGCGAGATCGTAAAGCTTCAACACCGGGCTCAACCCCAATAGCGGCCGGTCGCGCCGATTACCACGACGATCAAGCCGAGCGCGAGGTTGAATTCGACGATGCGGCGGATCTGGTTGAGCTGCGCCGCTGCGGCAGCGAAGTCGGAGCCGTCCACCGCGCGCCGGAAGCGCTGCCAGGGCGCGAAATAAAGATGGCCGAAAGCAAGCATCATGACGATGCCGAGCCCTTCCATGATCTCGACATGGAGACCGGTGACGCCAAGCGCTTGCATGCCAAGCCCGCTCGCCAGCAGAAGCACCACCGCCGCCCAAACCCAGGCAAAGAATTTCTGGAAAATACGGCGCCATAAACCGAGCCGCACCGGCGGATCGAGCGCGGCGACCGAAGGGCGGACCATCTGATGCGCGAAGAACATGCCGCCGACCCAGACCACGGCGGAGAGGATGTGCAGGAGAAGGAGAAATATGATCACCGCGCCGCCCCGCTGCCGCCGCTGCGTGGCGAAACCCGGGTCCTCTTTGGGCAGTGTGCCGGCGTCACGCCGCGATCAATTCCCGTTCGAGAACCACCGAGGAGGTGACGACGCGGCCATTGGGGCCCGCCTCGGGCAAGGCGAGATTGAGATAGCGCACATTGAACGCGTCGATCGTGCCGCGGAGCTCGTTGTAGATCGGTCCCTCGCGCCGTGCCTTCAAGACCCGTGCCTGGAGCATCAGCGCATATTCGGTGTCGGGGCGTGCCAGCACGTTCAGCCCCTCGACCATGCGTGGATCGAATCCCAGATCGGTGCCGACGCAATGCAAGGTGACTTCGTCGCCGCTAATGCCGAACAGGCTGCTGGTGGTGAACGCCCCCATCGCCGCCGCCGCATGCACCAGCTGTGCCGGCTGCCGGCGATAGGCATCGAGCAGCGCCTTCAACCGTGCATCGGTGATGCTTTCGAGCGCGAGCGGACGGACGGACCAAGTCCGGCGCGTGATCTTGACGATGGAGGCAACGCGGCCGATGGCGTTGGCGGCCTCGTACGCGCTGCCATGATGGGCTTCGACCAAGAGTCCGTCCATCAAGACGCCGCGTTTCACCCGTCCGATGCGGGCCGCGTTTTCCTCGAGCCAAAGGCCGATGCGTTCGGCGGCGAGCGGCGCGACACGCCGTCCGTCATGCCGAATCGCGACCCTCCCGGCATGCTCGGTCAGCGCGATCCAACCGAGCACCCGCATCGCATAAGCCGCGGGGTCGCCGCCGACACCGGGCAATTGCAGCGCCGCGCGTACATAAGCATCGTGGCCCGATGGCGCCGCAATGATCGCGCCGTCCGCGTTGAACCAGCTTAAACGATCATGGCCGCCCGCGCGCGCGCCGTTTGACTCCGCGAGTGCGGCGCGAACCAGCGACAGCACCGAGGCCGCCAAGTCGTCGGGCAGCGCCGTCGCGGGGACGAAGTCGGCGAAGATTTCGCTCAAGAACGCGCGATCGCCGCGCTCGAGGAAAAATTCGGCCAGCCGGTGAAGATCATCGGCGAGGATTCGTGTCTCGCCTCGCCACCATCGCGCAACCGTGTTTTCCGAGCGGCCGATCGCATGCGCGATCTGCTTCAGATGGAGCGGAGCATGGGGGTAAAGCCGCCGTCTGAGCGCGTCGCGAAATCGCGAATCGAAGTCTCCGGCCACCGGATCAACCCAATTCTGTCGGTTGGGACACCAACTCTGGATACCCCTTTAGAGTAATTGTCCCTCATTAACGAAGTGTCTGCAAGGCCGGCCAAAAGGGGCTTGAGCGGGGTTGCCGGCATCAAGGAGTGGGCAAGTGGAGCGCAATAATCGACGGCAAGCTTGGTATGTCGCGCGGCATTTGAAACTCCTGTCCGGCAATCTTGCCGCGATGGGGTTTTCCGAGGCCGCTTTGCTCGTCGGGGCGGCCGCGATCTCGGTGGGAGAAGAGGCTGTCCGGCCGGGCGGGCAATCGCAATGCGGGACGTCGGCCGCCGAGCCCATATCGCTCGCCCGCGGCGGCGGCCATGGCTAGGAAGGGCGGCCAGGGTGCTCTTGCCCGCTCGAGCGCGAGCCGCGAGCTTCGCTTCATCGACCCGCGGCTGAATGCGCTCTATGCCTATTGGAACAAGGAACGCGGCGGCCGTCCCTTGCCCTCGCGGACCGATATCGATCCCGCCGCGCTGCGCTTCATCCTCGGACATCTGGTCTTGGTCGACGTGCTCCGCGACCCGTTGCAGTTCCGCATCCGCCTGCAAGGGACCGAGCTCGAATGGTGGATGGGCGGGAATCTCACCGGGCAAGGCATCGACCGGCTGCGCACGCCGGCGTTGAGCGCGCTCGCGCGCAAATGCCTAACGGCGACGGTCGAATCGCGCGCGCCCCTTCATCAGCTCGGCGAGGAGATCATCGGCGATTTGCCGCGCCGCTACGAAGCGCTGCTTCTTCCGCTCGCGAGCGATGGCGTCAACGTCAACATGGTTCTGGCCGGGGTGTTATGCCGCGAAGACCGTTCATCGTCATGAGCCTGGCAGGCTGCGGCCCGCCGGGCTGATCGCTGCTTCGCGATCGGGAAGGGGAATCAGTCCATATCGGCTTAGGGTATGCCGGCGATGCACGCCGTGTGCAGGTTGGCGCTCTCCCACAGGGCCCCGGAGAGAGAGCCATGCCATCAGGGGCGGAGGCTTGAATGACATGCGGAACATTAATCTCATCGTCAACGAGTCCGATTTCTTCGACAGTGACTTCATCGACTATCTCGATGCCTTCAATCCCGGAGATTTTCTCTCGCTCGACAGCATCCGGGTGGCGGGAACGCAGATCGTTCCGCCTTTGCTGCGCGCACTTGACGATCAAGGACTTCAGGCCGTCATCGGTCACGATCTCGCGACGGTCGAGAAACTCTATCGCGCCAGCAATGGCCGCATGAAGCGGCTCATCCAGACCAACGATCCACGCTACCACCCGCATGCGACGCCGGACGATACGGTGGTTCTCGCTCTGTTGCGCGATGGCGTGCCCAAGGGCTGCATCGCGTCGCGACTGATCTGGTGCGAGGAAAATCTGGCGAAGGAAATGGAGAGCGGCCGCTTCTGGGTCGAGAACCCGGCGACCATGTGGACCGCCGCAGATCGCTGCATCGTGCGCGCGCCGATCGCCAAGGTTATCCGCTCCACTTATGTCGTGTTCTCGGGCTCGATCTTTCTCGCTCAGGAAGTGACTGGCGGAGCCACGCTGGCGGCGATGCTGCGGCTTCATACGCTCTGGGTGCTGTGCCATTGGCGCTGGTCGTGGCTCACCGGAATCATCGAGGGTGCGCTTGCCCGCCGGCATTTGTTCGACGTCTACGGCTTGCCGACCATGGAGCTCGGCATCTGGCGGACGCGTCCCGGCGAGGGCAACGAGCTCTACAAATACGAGTTCAGCTCGATCGATCGCGAGACCGCGATGGAATCCTGGTTGCGGCCCGAGACCGGCAATCTGCGCCGTCCGATGGGACGGCCGGACATCGCCGTCCTTCCCTTCGAAGGTCAGCGCGCCGAAGCCGAGGCTTGAGGTCGGGGAAACGGCCGCGCACGTCCGGGACTAGCTCGCTGCGTCGCTGGATGGCCAGGCCAGCGCCGCGGCGAGCCCGACGATTGCACAGGCCGCGACGTAATAGGTTGGCGCGAGCGGGTCTTGGGTTCTCATGATCAGCCACGCCACGACCAGCGGCGCCAAGCCGCCGAACAACGCGACCGCGAAATTATAGGCGACGCCGAGCCCGCTCGCGCGCAAGCGCATGGGAAAGAGCTCGCCAAGCGCCGCGTTGAACGGGCCGCCGGAAAACGAAAAGATCACGCCGAAGGCCAGTTCGACGGCCGCGAGATGCCAGACGCTGTGTCCGTGCTGCAGCCATAGGAAGCAGGGATAGGGCGCGACGAGCAAGCCGGCCATCGAGATCACGAGCAGCCCCTTGCGTCCGATCTTGTCGGAGACGAGCCCGAGGATCGGACAGAACACGCCGACCGTGAGGCCGGCGACCACCGGCGCGATGAAAGCCGCGCTGAGATCAAGCCCCAGCACCCGGATCGCGTAGGTCGGCATGAACACGAACAGCACATAGAGCGCCGCGCTGCCCCCGATCACCAGGCCGAAGCCAAGCAGCACGCGGTACTTATAGGCGAGCACCAATTCGACGAGCGGCGAGCGGGCGGCACGGCGCCGCGCGCGCTCATCGAGGAAGACCGGCGATTCCTTCAACCTCAACCGCAGGTAATAACCGAGCGGGCCGATCACCAGGCCAAGAAGGAATGGCACGCGCCAGCCCCAAGCCATGAATTGCAACGGCGTCAGGACGCGCGCCATGAGCGAGCCGGCCAAGCCCGAAAGCAGGATTGCCATGCCCTGCCCCGCGAGCTGCCAGGCGCCGTAGAGACCGCGGCGCGCGGGCGGCGCGGCCTCGATCAAGAAGGCGGTGGCGCTCGCGAATTCGCCTCCGGCCGAGAAGCCTTGCAAAAGCCGGCTCAGCACGACGATCACCGGCGCGGCGACGCCGATGGACCCATAGCTCGGCGCGAAGGTGATGAGCGCGGTGCCAAGAGTCATCAGCGCTATGACGAGAATCAGCGTGTTGCGGCGTCCCCATTGATCGGCGAGCTGCGCCAGAATGATGCCGCCGAGCGGCCGGACGATATAGGCGCTGCCGAAAGCCGCGAGCGAGGAAAGCAGCGAGGTCCAGGACGACTCAGCGGGAAAGAACAGCGTGCCGATGGTGACCGCGAGATAGCCGTAAAGCGCGAAATCATACCAATCGAGCGCATTCCCGATCACCACCGCTCCGATCGTCCGGAACGCGGGCCTCACCGTCGCGATCGTTGACATGAATTCAAGTCTCGAAATATGCGCGGAGCGTATCTTTGATGTCGGGCGGGAGTGACTCAATGACTTGAGCCACGGTATTGAGGCGGTGGCGCAAGGCATAGATCTGATCGAGCAGATTGAGCACGACCGGCATCGCCTCGTCGTCGATCATCAACTCGTGCCGCAGCTCGACGATGAGATGAAGGCGCGCGACGTCGATCTCGTGGAAGAGATAGGCCTCGCCGCGGCGCTCGGGCCTGACCCAGCGTATCGCAATCCAACGCTCGAGCTCGGCGGCGTCGAGCCCCTTAACCTCCCGCAATACGGCCTCGAAGGCGATCATGCGCTCAAGCCCTTGCGCGGATCATAGGGATGCTTTGCCTCCCATTGCTTCAAGAAGGCCGAAAGCTCGCTATCCGGCTTTTCCGGAAGAACCAGCTTCAACGTCACCAGCGCGTCGCCGCGCCCACCGACGCCCTTGCCGCGCAGCCGCAGGATGGTGCCGCTGTTGGAGCCCGGCGGAATGGTCAAGGTCACGGCGCCGGCCGGCATTGGCACGGTGACCTTCGCGCCTTGCGTCGCCTCGGCCAAGGTCACGGGCAGGTCGAGACGAATATCGTCGCCGTCACGGCGGAAGAACGGATGCGGCGCCACGTGAATCTCGATCAGCGCGTCGCCTGCGGCGCCGCCGCCGATACCGGGATCGCCTTGCCCGGCGAGGCGCAGCACCTGGCCGTCGCGTACCCCCGGCGGGATCGAAACTTCGAGGCTCTTGCCGGCCGCCAGCTCCAAGCGCTGCCGCGCGCCGTTGACCGCGTCGAGAAAATCGACGGTCAGCGCATAATGCCGAGCGGCGCCGCGCATGCGGAAGCTGCCGCCGCCGGCGCGGCCGCCCTGCTCCCGATTGAAGAAAGCGAACAGATCCTCGAGATCCTCGGGCTCCATGCCCTCGGCGCTGCGATATTTGGCGCCCGGCGCGGCGCCGGCGAAATCCTGATAGGAATAGGCGCGCGGCCGCTCGGCGCCGCTCTCATCGATCTCGCCGCGGTCGTAGCGCGCGCGCTTCTCCTTGTCGGAAAGCAGGTCATAGGCGGCGGCGATTTCCTTGAAACGCGCTTCGGCCTGCTTGTTGCCCGGATTGAGATCGGGATGATAGCGCTTGGCAAGATCGCGATAGACGCGCCGGATCTCCTCCTCCGTCGCGTCCTTCTTGACGCCCAGCACTTCGTAGGGATTTCGCGCCACCATGGTGGCATCCATATAGTTGCTTTGCGCCCGGCTCCCAAGCCCTCATTGCTTGGACGGGTTGCGTTGGCTATCCTCGCGCTCACTCATTGGGGAGTAGCCGCCCGGGCCTTCACCGGGCCATGCGTCAACATGCTTGGACTTGGCGGTTGTGCCGCTTCCATGGCGCATGGGGCATTGAGAGCGAGGACGCTGGTTCGCCTTCGACGCTTTCAAGGCATGGCGAGACCAACGGTTCGCGCCTTCCGTCGCCGAGCGGGGGCAAGCGGATCGTGGTCTCTTGCCGTCGGCCCGGATGTTCCCGCCTATGGAAGCCTTTCTCATTTCATTGTCGAGCGTCGCCATCGCCGAGATCGGCGACCGGACGCAGCTCTTGTCCCTGGCGCTCGCCGCGCATTACCGAAAACCTTGGCCGATCGTGCTCGGGATTCTGATCGCCACCATCGCCAATCATTCGGTCGCCGGGCTGGTCGGCGCATGGCTCGGCAAATTGCTCACCCCCGTGGTGCTCGATGTCACGGTGGGCGTCAGCATGGTCGCGATGGCGGTTTGGGTGCTGCGCGCCGACACGCTCAAAGCGGGCCGCGAAGTCAGCAACCGCAGCGCCTTCGTCACCACCCTCGTGACCTTCTTCATCGCCGAGATCGGCGACAAGACCCAGGTCGCGACCTTGGCGCTCGCGGCGGCCTATCCGGACCTCGTCGCCGTGGTCGCCGGCACCACGACCGGCATGCTGATTGCCAATGTCCCGGCCGTGTTTCTCGGCGACGCCCTGTCGGGCCGCCTGCCGATCCGGCAAATGAACTACATCGCCGCGCTGTTTTTCGGCGCGATCGGCATCGTCTTCATCGCCCGAGCCTTGTGGCCGTGATCACCGGCTAAAGCGCTCGATCCAACCGGCGAAGGCGGTGAGGAAATTGGCGAGAAAGTCGCGCGTGCCCGGATTGGCGATCTTGCCTTCGGCGTCGAACAGCTTGTCGGCGCCGCCGATATAGGCCTCGGGTTGCGGCATGGCCGGCACGTTGAGGAAAACGAGGGTCTGGCGCAGATGATGATTGGCGCCGAACGCGCCGATCGCGCCGGGCGAGACGCTGACGATCGCGCCCGGCTTGCCGTTCCAGGCGCTCTTGCCATAAGGCCGGGAGCCTACATCGATAGCGTTCTTGAGCGGACCCGGGATCGAGCGGTTGTATTCCGGGGTGACGAAGAGCACGCCATCGGCCTTGGCGATCCGCTGGCGGAAGCTCGTCCACGCGGCCGGCGGATTGGCGTCCTCGTCCTGGTCGTAAAGCGGCAAATCCCTGATCTCGACGATCTCGAGCTTCAGCGATGGCGGCGCCATCGCGGCGAGCGCAAGCGCCATCTTCCGGTTGAAGGATTCCTTTCTCAAGCTGCCGACCAGAACCGCGACATCTTTCTGCGTGCTCATCCGCCTCTCCGTATTGGGAAGGATCACCCCCGATCCCAGATGTGGCGATTAGGATTCGTTCGGCAAGCCTGCGAGCGCTCGGCTTTCCTGCCATAGCCGCGCGGCAGCGGCATCATCCTGCGCGGCGGCGCTCGGTTCACGCTCCTTGCTTTTGTCGAAATAGCGGCCGGTGACCCCGTCGAGCGCGGGCGAGGATGCGACGTAAACCGGCGTTTCCGCGCCTTGAGCCACCGAGATCGCAGAGAAGCGCTTGGCGAGGCCAATGCCGAAGCGGACCAGGCCGCTATTGTTGTCGCCGAAGCTGGTGGCCACGAAGCCGGGATGGAGGCAATTCGCGGTGACGCCGGTCCCGGCGAGGCGCTTGGCAAGCTCGCGCGTGAACAAAATATTGCAGAGCTTGGAGCGCTGATAGGCTTTCCACCCGCTATAGTCGCGTGCGCATTGCAGATCGGCGAAATCGAGCGCGGCTTTGCGATGCGCCTCCGATGCGACGTTGACGATGCGCGCCGGCGCCGAAGCGACGAGGCGCTGCAGCAGAAG
>Ga0335079_10011225_pt1 | contig 10203 bp, 11 predicted proteins | sample Lox_Sample_33_FD_206719 | JGI IMG/M metagenome (GOLD analysis project Ga0335079, IMG submission 206719) | Soil microbial communities from Loxahatchee National Wildlife Refuge, Florida, United States - Lox_Sample_3.3 | ecosystem: Environmental > Terrestrial > Soil > Wetlands | place: USA...
CGTTCTCGAGATCCGCGGCCACCGGCAGGTCGGTCGCGTCCACGATGGCCCTGGCGTTCGCGAGCGCATCGTCCCGGGTCACCGACCCGTCGCCGTCGCTGCGGCCGAGGGTGAAGGCCAGCCCCGCGCTCGTGGTCGTGAGCGCCTCGAATCCGAGGTTGGTGAGGATGCGCGCGGTGCCCGCGTCCCACGGATTGGGGATGACGAACGCGCCCGTTCGCCGGTGCAGCGCCTCGAACCGCTTCGCCTTCTCGGCTTGGCTGACTCTCATGGACCGAACGCTCAGATCGGGGCGCCGAAACGATACCGAAGAAACACCGAAGTTTCAAGGCGGCCTGGCATTGCTGGCGGCGCGGCGCTCGCCCCAAGCGCGTACGTGCCCAGTTGTCCCGATGGTGGCGCGATGATGTGCGATGGATGCTGCGTACGGCTTCGACGACTACAACCCACAACCTACAACCCACAACGTACCGACCGTCTTCTCAGCTCGCCCCGAGCACCGTCAGGTAATCCGCTCCCTGCGTCATGTGCTCGTAGAGCGACGCCAGGGTCTCCGGCGCGCCGATGAGCCAGCGGCAGCGCGCGTCGCCACGCGAGCGGCACTCGACCTCCATCACCGCAAGGGAGGCGTTGGCCATCCGGCCCATGAAGTCGGCCAGCATCCCGGAGGTGAAGAAGCAGGAGGGATACTGCAGGTGCGCGTCCGGCGCGGCTTCAGCCCACTGCTCGGCGTCCACGGCCACGGCGGCATCGCCGAGGGCACTCACGCGCATGGCGCCCCAGCCCAGCGCGGTGAAGAACTGCGAGAGCACCTCCGCGAGGCGGGGCGCCGCGAGGTCGGCCGGGTGGTCCACGCCGGCCACCGTGGGGAGCCAGGTCGCGAAGGCCTGGAAGGTGGCCTCGCCCGCCGCGTAGCCGGCCTCCTGGAGCGCCTGCGCCCCGGCGCGGTCGCGGAGCGCGTGCAGCGCGCGCGGCGAGAGCGCGACCAGGGTGGAGCCGGACAGGGAGATGTCGGTCATGCTGGCCGAATCTAGGGATTGCCGCGGTGCGCCGCCAGAGAGCGGGCCTGCCCGCGATCGGCGACCGGCGGGCGGCGTGGCGCTCAGCGGCCCAGCCGCCGCAGCAGCTCGGCCTCGTCCCAGATGGCGATGCCGAGGGTCTTCGCCTTCTCGAGCTTGCTGCCGGGCTCATCCCCCGCGACGATGGCCGAGGTCTTCTTCGACACGCTGCCGGTCACGGCGCCGCCCGCCTGCTCGATGAGCCGGGCCGCTTCGGCGCGCGAGAGCTTGGGCAGCGTGCCCGTCAGCACGAACGTCTGACCGTCGAACACGCCGCCGGCCGTGACCTTGACCGGTTCGTCCATGCGGAGCCCGGCGGCCTGGAGCCGCTCGATCAATGCGCGGTTCCGCTGCTCCCGGAAGAACGCCACCACCGCGGCGGCGATGGTCGGGCCGACGCCGCGCACCTCGCCGATCTGCTCCGCCGTCGCCGAGAGCAGCTGCGCCATCGTCCCGAAGCGGCGCGCCAGCAGCTCGGCGGCCCCGTCGCCCACGTGCCGGATGCCGAGCGCGAACAGCAGCCGCGACAGCGGCTGGCCCTTCGACGCGGCGATGGCCGCCACGAGCTGCGCGGCCGACTTCTCGGCGAAGCCTTCGAGCGCGACCAGAGAGGGGGCCTCGAGCCGGTAGAGGTCGGCGGCGTCCCGGATCAGGCCCGCCGCCAGCAGCTGCTTCACTTTCTCGTAGCCGAGGCCGCGGATGTCCATCGCGCCGCGCGAGGCGAAGTGGAAGATGCTCTCGTGCACGCGGCCGGGGCACGAGATGTTGGGGCAGTAGGTCATCACCTCGTCGGCCGGGGCCTCGACTTCGGAGCCGCAGTCGGGACAGCGCGTGGGCATGGTGAACGGGCGTGGCGGGCGGCCCTGACGCTCCAGCTCCCCGCGCCGCTCGCGCACCGGCCCCAGCACCTGGGGGATCACCTCGCCGGCGCGGGTCACCTCGACCCAGTCGCCGATGCGGATGTCCTTGGCGGCGATGAGGTCGGCGTTGTGCAGGGTGGCCGTGGACACCGTGACACCGCCGATCTCGACAGGCTCGAGCTCCGCGTACGGGTTCAGCGCGCCGGTGCGGCCCACGTTCACCTTGATGTCGAGCAGCATGGTGACCGCGACTTCGGGGGCGAACTTGCGGGCGACGGCCCAGCGCGGCTCGCGGTCGCCGATGTTGCCCAGTTCCTCGTGCAGCGCCAGGCGGTCCACCTTGACCACTACGCCATCGGCGCCGAAGGGGAGCGTCGGCAGCTCCCGCTCGAGCAGCGCGACGGCGGCCTTGGCCTCCGCCAGGTCGGCCACGCGGCGGCGATGCGGCTCGATGCGGAAGCCCCAGGCCGCCAGGCCGTCGAGCAGCTCGGTCTGCGTCTTGAACGCCAGCCGGGCCTCGGGCGCGCTGGCCGCGAAGGCGAAGAAGCGCAGCCCGCGCTCGCGGGTGGCCTTCGAATCGAGCTGCCGGAGGCCGCCGGCCGCCGCGTTGCGCGGGTTGGCGAACGGGGGCTCGCCCGTCGCCTCTCGCCTGCGGTTCAGCGCGTCGAACGCGGCGCGCGGCATGTAGGTCTCCCCGCGCACCTCGAGCAGCGCGGGCCAGGCGGAGCCCGCGAGCCGCAAGGGGATGTCCGGCACGGTGCGCAGGTTCGCCGTCACCACTTCGCCGACGATGCCGTTGCCGCGCGTGGCGCCGGCCTCGAGCACGCCGTCCCGGTAGGTGAGGTTCACCGCCGCGCCGTCGATCTTGACCTCGAGCGTGTAACCGGCGCTCACCACGTCGGGCGCGATGCGCGCGTTGCGGTCCTGCCACGCGTCGAGGTCGTCGTCGCTGAACGCGTTCGCCAGCGACAGCATGGGCGCGAGGTGGCGGTGCTTGGCGAGGCTGGTGGCGGGCTCGTCGCCGACCCGCAGGGTGGGCGAGTCGGGCGTCCGCAGGTCGGGATGCTCGCCTTCGAGCGCCTGCAGCTCCTGGAACAGGTGGTCGTACTCGGCGTCCGACATCTCCGGCGCGTCGAGCACGTAGTAGGCGTGGATCGCGCGGCTCAGGATCCTGCGGAGTTCTGCGGCCCGCGCGGCGGGATCCTGCATTTAGCCTTTGGCTTCTTCGGCCAGGACCGCCATCGTCACGCCCACCAGGCGCTGCAGCTCGGCGGCCGACGTGTCGGGCAGCAATTGCTCGATCGCCACGCGATCGTGCACCGCGAAGGCCTCCAGCAGCTTCTGGAGGTAGGCCACCAGCGCGACGCGCTGGATGTCCGCGCCGTGCACGGCCTCGGCGTCCACTTCGGCCCCGCGGGTGCGCCGGATCAGGCTCTCGTAGCGGTGCGCGTTCCGCAGGGCCTTGGCCGTCAGGTCGGCGACGGTCTGGGTGAAGCGGATGTCGCCCTCGCTCAAGGGCTCGCCGTCCTTGAAGGTGCGCAGGAAGATGCAGCCGATGGCGGCGCCCCGGTACTTGATGGGCACCACGGTGATGGATTTCACCTTGCGGCGCGCCAGCGCGCCCTTGACGTGCTGCAGGCTGATGTCGGCCGTGGCATCGGCGATGAACACCGTCTCGCCCGAGTCCATGGCCCGCGAGATCTCGGGATAGCGGGCCAGGTCCACCACCAGGTTCCTGATGCTCGGGTCCTCGTAGCTGGCCACCAGCCGGACCGTGCGCCCGCCGTGATCGGCCAGGAAGATGCTCGAGCGGTCCAGCCCGAACGTCTCGCCCAGCCGGCGCGCGATGGTCTGCAGGATGTCCACGAAATGGAGCGTGCCGGAGATCTCCGACAGGATATCAATGACGGTGATCAGCCGGTCGCGGTCCCGCTCCAGCTCGAGGATGCGGCCGGCCAGGAGCGACGCGGCGTCGGGCGGCGGGTTGGACGCCGGCGTGGGAGACGGCTCGGTGGTGGTCATCCGCCAAAGGTGCCGCCGCGACGCACGGGGCGTCAAGCGGAGCCGTCCGCGGCGCCTTCCGACGGCCACGAACCTTGACGGAGCGCCGGCGCCACCGAGATTTGGTGAGCCTTCACCTCTCACCGGAGATCGCCCATGCTGCGCCGGATCGCCGCCCTTTCCGCCGTGCTGCTCTCGGCCGCGCCCGCCGCGCGCGCCCAGGACCTCGCGACCGTGTGCCGCCAGATCATGCACCCGAGCCAGGGCGCGTGGGCGCAGTACCGCATGGTGGGCGGCCGGGCCGACGGCATGACGATCAAGATGTCGGTTGTGGGTCGGGCCACCCGCGGCGACTCGACCTTCCTGTGGCTGGAGTTCGCGGCGCGAGGGATTCCGATCCCGATGAAGGACGTCAGGGGCGACACGCTGGTCGTCATCAACAAGATGCTGGTCGCCGCCTACGGACCGGACCTGGCGGAGCCCCGCGAGCACATCATGAAGTTCGGCAGCGCGCCGGCCATGACGATGCCGCCGACCCAGCGGAGCCCGGGCGAGGCGGCGCCGGCGCTCCACCACTGCGACGACGGCAAGGTGGTGGGCTGGGAGCGCGTCACCGTAGCCGGTGGCACCTTCCGGGCGATGCACCTGCAGGACTCGGCGGGGACGGGCGACTCGTGGGTCGCGCCGGATCTGCCGTTCGGCGTGGTGAAGGCCCTGTCCGCGGACTCGGGCCTGATGGAGCTGACGGGGCACGGGATGGGCGCCACGTCGCAGATCACCGAGGCGCCGCAGCCCTACGATCCGCAGCTGTTCATGCAGATGCTGATGCGGCAGGGCGGCCACTAGGGGGCCGCCCCGCGGCGCGTCACCGGATCGGCCGCCCCACGACGAAGTCGTACAGCGTGATGCGCCGCAGCTGGTAGAAGGCGAGCCAGTAGTCCCGCAACCCGCTCACGAACTGCTCCAGTGCCGCGTCCTTTTCCGACTGCGCGATGTACAGGTCGCCGATGTTGATCTTCCCGATCACGTAACGGTTGTACGCCACGTCGAACCGCTTCCCGGCCACGCTGTCGGAGACGGTGAGCAGGGCGACGTTGCGCCGCGCCTGCGACAGGTTCAGCGCGGCGAACGCATGAGCCCTGTGACATGCCGTAGTCGGGGATTTCCTACTTGCGCACTCGGAATTCCCTTGCGAGCATTGGCTGGGTGAGCCCCGATCCCGCCCGTGCGGTCGAGCTGCGGCTTCGCGCCGCCGTCGAGTCTTCGCCCAGCGGCCTGCTGATGACCGACGGGCAGGGCAACGTCGTGCTGGTGAATCGCGAGGTGGAGCTGCTGTTCGGCTACTCGCGCGAGGAGCTGTTGGGGCGGCCGGTCGAGATGGTGATCCCGAACCGGTATCGGCCGGGACACACGGGCTTCCGCAGCGGGTTCATGGCCGACCCGAAAGTGCGGGCGATGGGCGCGGGCCGCGACCTGTACGGCCTGCGCAAGGACGGCTCCGAGGTGCCCATCGAGATCGGCCTCACGCCGGTGGCGACGGAGGAGGGGATGTTCGTCCTCGCCTCGATCGTGGACATCACCGCGCGCAGGAAGGCGGAGGAGGAACGGCGGCATCTGGAGGAGGAGTTGCGCCAGTCGCAGAAGCTCGAGGCCGTGGGCACGCTGGCCGGCGGGATCGCGCACGATTTCAACAACATCCTGTTCGCCATCACCGGGTACGCGGAGCTCATCGCGAAGGGGACGCGGGCGCCGGAGGCGGTGACCGAGGACCTGGCGGAGCTGATGAAGGCGGCGCGCCGTGGCAAGGATCTGGTCGAGCGGATCCTCGTGTTCAGCCGGCGCCAGCCCTCCGAGCGGCACCCGCTCGAGCTCGGCCCGATGGTGGTGGAGGCGGCCAAGCTGCTCCGGGCGACGCTGCCGCCGTCGATCGACCTCAAGGTCAACGTCCACCCGAAGGCGCCGCGCGTGCTGGGCGACGCGACGTCCGTCCACCAGGTGCTGATGAACCTCGGCACCAACGCCGCGCACGCGATGCCGGGCGGCGGCGCGCTCGAAATCACGGTGGAGCCGCAGTACCTGCGCGACCACGCGGTGCGGGCGCACCCGGGGCTGCACGAGGGATGGTACGCCGTGCTCGTCGTGCGGGACCACGGAACGGGGATCGACCCGGCGGTGCGCGGGCGCATCTTCGAGCCGTTCTTCACCACCAAGCCGAAGGGGTCGGGCACCGGCCTGGGGCTGTCCATCGTGCACACCATCATGAAAGCGCACGACGGCGTCGTCGCCCTGGACAGCGCACCGGACCAAGGGACGACCGCGACCTGTTTCTTCCCGGCGCTGGAGTCCGCGACCGCGGAAGCGGACCACGACGCGGAGGAAGCGCCGCGCGGTCACGGCGAGCGCATCCTCCTGGTCGAGGACGAGCCCACCCTCGCGAGAATGAGCACCCGGCGGCTCGAGGCGCTCGGCTACCGGGTCACGGCCGACACCGACGCGGTGCACGCCCTGGAGTCGTTCCGCGGGCGAGCCAACGACTTCGACCTGGTGATCAGCGACTACCTGATGCCGCGGATGGTGGGCCTGGACTTCGCGCGCGCGGTGCACGACATCCGGCCCGAATTGCCCATCGTGCTCCTGACGGGCTACATCGAGGAGCTGCCCGAAGAGACCATCCGCGCCGCCGGCGTGCGGCGGCTCATCAGCAAGCCCGCCACCATCGAGGAACTGGGCCAGGCCCTGCACGACGTACTGGCGCTCACCCGCACGGGAGCGTCCTGAGGCGGATTGCCGCCACCGGCGCCGCGCCCGCCGCGCAGACCCGGATCACCGTCGCCGTCCCTTCGTCATCGCCACGCGCTCTTGCCGCACCGCCGCGTTCCGGTGCAGTGTGCCACGGTTACGGCTCAATGTCGCCGTGGAGCGGCGCATGGGCCATCGCCATCGTGATGGTGATCGTCATCCTGCTGGCGCTGCTGACCTGATACGTGCGGGCGAGCCGGCCGGCGCCGGCGCCCGTCACTCCGCTCCGCTGGTCCCGGTGTCGTGTCCCGCGCCGCCCGCCAGCCACACCGCGGCTTCGCCACGGTCTCGGAACACGGCGACCTGCTTGGTGCTGTGTCCCGCCAGTCCCCGGTACGCCTCGTACATGCGGGCCAACCCGAAGAACTCGTGCTGCGGCGCCACGATGGCGAGCCGGCTCCCCTCGGAGGCGTGGTCCATGGAGACGGCGCGCGCCGCCAGCTCCTGCATCCGCGCCGCCGTCGGCGCGACGGCTTCCCGCACGTCGCTCATGTCCACCAGCTCGTCCCAGCCCGCCACGTCCGGCCGCGACCACACGTCCTGCTGGTAGCGGAGCATGTCCTCGAGCGACACCACGCCGTGTCCCTCGGCCACGACCCACCGGCGCTCGGGGTCGAGACGGACCTCAATGGGCATCGCCCGACCTCCCGGAGCGGTGGGCCCTCACCGCGGCGGCGCCGTGCCCGTCAGCTCGGCGATCCGCCGGCGGGCGAAGCCGAGTGTCGAGTCCTTGGCGAGCGCGGCGCGGTAGTTCGCCAGCGCCTGCGCCGTGTCGCCTTTCTGACGATAGACCTCACCCAGCATGAACGGCAGCTGCCCCGACGCCGGGCTGAACTCGGCGGCGAGCCGAAGCAGGCCGATGGCGTTGTCCACCCGGCCCGCCCGCGCCTCCGTCTGGGCCATGTCGGCTAGGGTGAGGTCGCCGAAATCGTAGGCGCCGCTGCCGTAGTAGCGCTGGCGCAGCGCGCGGTAGGTCCGGGCCGTGGCGTCCAGGCCGCTGTCGGCCAGCACGAGGCCCAGGGTGTCGTCGAGCAGCCGCGGGCGCGCCAGGCCGCGGTGACAGGTGGCGCACCTCACGACGATGTGGGGCGTCGGCCGGTCGGGGACCTCGGCCAGGTGCTCGTCGTTGATGTGCATGACCATCTGGATCATGACGCGCGCGACGCGCTTGGTGCGCTTGTCGTCGGACGCGAAGTTGAGCGAGTCGAGCGGCGCGCCCTCGCGGCCCACGTGGCAGTAGGTGCACCGGACGCCGAGCCCCAGCGCGAAGCTGCGCATGGTCCCGATCAGCACGCGCGGCTCGATGTTCTTCGGCAGCACCTTCAGGTTGGTGAACGAGTCCGGGGGAAACCGTCCCTGCGCGCGGGCGGCCGGCGCGAAGGCGGCCAGGCCGAGGACCAGGAGGGCGAAGCGGCGCATGCGTTCTCCGCTACGGCGATGGATGGCGCAAAGATACACCCGGTCCCGCGGCCGTTCGCAAGTCGCGGGCGCCGGGCGGCGGATCACCCCGCGGCGGGACCTTCCGCTCCGTTCAACAGGTCCACGTAGGCCTGCGGGACGAGCGTTTGCTCGCCGATGCCGAACCGGCGCATCAGCTCCTGCGCTTCGGCGATGCCGGCCGCCGGCGGTTCGTCGGGCGCCAGCTGCACCTCCAGCTCCAGGAACTCACCCAGCCCGGCCACGCGATCGAGATGGATCCGGGTGCGGCCGATGCGGTACGCCAGCCGCCGCTTGTGCACCTCGCCGCACACGCCGAGCGCGGCCGCGAGCAGCGCGCGCAGCGCCGGCGCATCGGCGACGGCCACGCGCTCGAACCGGGACTCTTTGGGACCGCCTTGGTCGGCGCGCCGGTAGTAGATCAGCTCGCCGCCCGCTCCAGCCACCTCGCGGAGCTTGAAGCGGCCGCCCCCGACGCGGAAGAACGTATCGGTCTGGTCCAGGATTTCGGGCGCGGCCCCGGCGGCGCCTTCCACCAGGCGCCGCATCGCCTCCGCGTCGCCTACGCGCGATTTGATCTCGATGTTGCGCGCCACGCGGAGCTCAGACCCTGACGAGCGCGGCGAGTTCGGCCTCGGCGGGGAAGGGGTTCTGCGCGACGACGGCGTCCCACTCGGTCGCGCTGCGGACGAAGCAATCCGTATCCAGCTTCACGCGCTTCACCGCCTCCGTTTCCAGGAACCGTTCGAGCGCCGGACCTTTGGCGGTCCCGCCGCGGAAGACGAGGTTGCCGCTCGCCAGCAGCGCGACGTGGCGCGCCGTGGAACGTAACACCGCGCTCGAGGGGCGTGGGCGTGAGCGCCGCCGAGCCCTCGGTGCCCTGGCGGCGGCCGCTTGCGAGCGCGATATCACAGCGCGCGCGTGCCGCCGGTCCTCGGCGGACCGCGAAAGGAGGCAGCATGTTCAAGCCGCTGCGAGCAGCGTTCGTGGCATCGGTCGTGAGCCTGGCGGGGTGCGTGGGGTCGCTGTACAGCCTGTGGACCGGACCGGACATGGTGTCGGAGCCGGGCATCGTCGGCACGTGGACGGATTCGACCGGCAAGGGCTGGGTGGACATCAAGGCCACCGGGCCCGCCGTCTATCGCGTGATGATGCGGGACGACTCGGGCAGGATCGGAATGTTCCAGGGGTTGCTCGGGCGTCTCGACGGGCGGCTGGTGCTGGACGTCCAGCCCAACGTCACCGCGCTCGACGTGCCCGAGACGTACATGGGGATGCTGCAGGCGATGCACACGTTCGTGTTGCTCGACTCGGTCGGCGAGCATCCGAGGTTCCGCATCCTCGACACCGATTCGCTCAAGAAGTACCTCGTCGCGCACCCGGCTGCCGTGCGTGCCGACACCTTCGGGGGCGGCGTCATTCTCGAGGGCCCGCCGCGGCAGCTGCAGGCGTTCCTGCGCGTCTATCTGCAGCGTCCAGGAGTGGCGTCGCCATCGGGGGAGATGCGGCGCTGCGTGGGGTGCCAGGTACCGCGATAAGAACGGGGAGGTGATGATGGTGATGAAGTGATGAGGTGATGACGTGAGATCCGCGCCTTGCTCGTCACTCCATCACGCCACCACTTCATCCCCTCATCACGTCCCCGTCAGGATCCCCCACCCGCCAGCGGAACGACGACCCACCTGGATCGGCGCACCGCGTCGGCGTTGCGCTCGACGACGCCGGCGTTGAACGTGGCCCGATCGGCCTGGCGGCGCTGATTCTCCGCGACGTTGGCCGGGATCTCCTGGTGGTTCGCGTCCGAGTCCGGCAGCAGGTCCTGCGGGGCCAGGTCCGCCACCGTGTCCTCCAGTGGCGGATGAGCCAGCTGCACTTCGAACCACACGGCGACGCTGTCGGTCAGGTCCCCGGTGCCGCTGTGCCCGACCAGCGCCAGCTCGTAGCGGCGCGGCACCGCGAGGCTGTCGCCCGGCAGCTTCCCGTCCCACGCGACGTTCTGCTGTCCGTTGTCCTGCCCGTCGAACAGCGCGAGCACCGTGCCGCCGGAC
>Ga0335079_10011226_pt1 | contig 10203 bp, 10 predicted proteins | sample Lox_Sample_33_FD_206719 | JGI IMG/M metagenome (GOLD analysis project Ga0335079, IMG submission 206719) | Soil microbial communities from Loxahatchee National Wildlife Refuge, Florida, United States - Lox_Sample_3.3 | ecosystem: Environmental > Terrestrial > Soil > Wetlands | place: USA...
CAGGAAGATCGCTTTTTTGTATTTTCTCGTCCCTGCGAGTTCCCCAAAAAACGAGGCGGAACCTTTTTTCTTTGACGAGACGCTCAGGACAAGGCCCGCCAGCAAGAACACCAGGCAGAACAGTGTTGCGAACCCAAGTAAAAAGTCCTGGACATATAATGCGATTATATCCGGTTGCAGGATCCTGTCCATGTACCAGAGTGCTCCCTGGCCGATGGTGTATCCCGCCAGCACAAGCCCGGCAAGGAGCGTAAACCAGAGGAGCTGCCGGTTCCGCGCCAGCGTCTTCGTGCCTGACAGGGCGGCCCCGATTCCCCGCCGGATCGCTTCCGGCCCGCCGGCCCTCCCATCCGGGAGTCCCTCGTGGGCGGATTCCGGCGGGATACCGATACCCGTCTGCAGTGCATGTACTGCCGGTGGTTTCCGGCACAGGCCGAACCAGTGTCCGGTGATTTCAGATCCACGGGTCATACCTGATCCCCCCGGATCCCTGCAAGCAGTTCCTCTGCCATCTTCGTCGGATCCTGGGCCTTTTCGAGTTTTATCCCCAGTTCGGCTGCGAAATCCCAGATGAACTCGATGCATTTTGTGAACTCTTTGCAGGAGATGCAGTCGCCGTCATGTTCATACCAGACCTGCATGCCATGCTTCTCCGAAACGAAGATATAGGCACCGGTCCGGAACGGGATGGACCGCCCGAACAGGACACCTCTCTCCACATCGATCTTCTCGATCTGGATGCGGTTTGCCTGCGCCATCTCGCGGAGGGAGGCATCGATCTTTTCATCCATTATGAGGAGCGCCTGTGAGACGCCCTGCCGTGTTATCCCGATAAGGTTTGCGATGGAGATGTTGGACATCCCGCTGCGCCGCATCTTCCAGAATCTGAACTGCTTGTCGTTCATGGGAAGGAACATACGTAAATGTATTGATGTTTACAGTATAAAAACATATGAGATCCAATCTGAGAGCATGCGGATTATTCATTGCAGGTGGTCAGGGTGCCATTTTTCCGGGGAGTACCCGGTGCAGGAAGCCCGGTTTTCCGGATACCGGCAGATCTGCGGCCAGCATAACTCTCCGAACCTGCGGGTAAATCCGGTGCGTTGGTTTTCAGACCCGGATCCATGCCGGGAATGAAGGGGCGTTCTGCACAAATTCCGCTGTGGAAAGCCGGCTCATTTTTTATTACAGCCGGGGACCCTGTCCCGCCGCAACAGGTCGCCCTGCAGCATTGAAAAAATGGATTGTATCTTCCCGGAACCGAAATGATTTAGGTGGCGATCCCGAAATGCATCACTGCTGCCGAATCAAGGGTAACCTCGGGATCGTCAGTATTATAGGTGATCTGCGAACCATCGCCGTAGGTTACGGGATGGGCCCCCCCGGCTCCATCCCAGCAGGTATTGGCCTCGGTCGTAGCTATGGTTGTCATCATGCTTTTCATATCCGGCGTGGGCGATCCTCCCTTGAAGGTTGAATACCGGTCAGGCTTGCCCGTCGCGTCCAGCGCGCTCGTGGTAGTGACATCAGAGAATTGCACGGACCAGTCGTTCGGGGCATGGCCGGCCGTGTGCGAAAGCATGCCGTCGATCCAGATGGGGCCGTCATAGACATAATGGAATTCCAGACAACTTCCCGATCCTCCCTGTTTACAGGTATGGTCCCACTGGACGTTGATAGGCAGTTTGGTTCCATAGCCATCATCACTCATGCTTTCATAATCCATGTAGGGATCCTCTGAAGCCAGGGTGATGGGATCCGCATCCGTTACGAACGGGACTTCCTGGTTGAACTTCACGGTTGTGGTATCGACAGTGTCCCCGTTGTCATGCACGCGCGTGAGGCTGCATGCAATCCTGAAGACGGCCTTGGCCATCGACGCACTCCCGCTTCCGGTGGATCCGGACTTGTCGCTGGCGGATTTCCCGTTCGTTCCGGTGCCGCTGTGCGGACCATTACCGCCCCCGTTCGTCCCCCCGCTTCCGTCACTCGTGCTCCCGGAGGCGTTTTTCGTGGCAGCGCCGAAATCACCGGTCTTTGCCTGGAAGAAACTGGTGCATCCCGTGGCAAGGCAGACGGCAACCACGATGCAGGCTGCCAGGGCCATGAACCAGAGTCCCGTTGGTGTTCTCCCGCTGTAAGCCATTTTGTTACACCTGAAGGGGGAGATTTCCCTGCAGACGTTATTAATACCCACGATCCGGCTCTGCCGGCATGGCGTATCCGTGTCGCCTTCCGGAGGGGTCGAATAACAACAGCGGTGAACCGGTGACGAAACACGCGATGAGGCACGGGTATAAACCGATCGGGTTAAGTGAAAAAGAAGCGACATACCACCGGGATAATCGTGCCACAAGATTCCGTTCAGCCACCGCAGCTTCCTGCAAAAATTCCTCTCTGCGGGAAAAGCACTCTCCTTGCCCTTGCCATTATCGTCCTTGCCCTTGTCGGATTCCTTGCCATATCGTCCGGCCTCTTCCCGCAGGGCAGCACCGGCACGATCTCCCCGACCGCATGCGGAGCAAAAGCGCTCCAGTACATCAATGAAAACATGGTTCAGGCCGGTACGACGGCAACACTCGCCGGGATCCGCGAGGAGAAAGGCCTCTATGCCGTGGATGTCAGGTACCAGTCGCGGAATCTGACCGTGTATACGACCACCGACTGCAGCCTGCTCTTTCCCGGGGTCTATAACATGAGCGCGCCATCAGCGTCCTCGTCCGCAGAAACCCCGCAGCCCGCAAAGAAATCCGACCGGCCCGAGGCGGATCTCTTCGTGATGTCGTTCTGTCCCTATGGCACCCAGGCCGAAGCCGCCATGAAGCCCGTTGAGGATCTCCTCGGATCGAGGGCGGACATCCGCATCCGGTATATCACGACCATCACCGGGAAAACGGCGGACTCGGTCCAGTCCCTGCACGGGGCCGGCGAGGCACGCGAAGACCTCCGGCAGGTCTGCATCCTGAACAATTCCCCGGCGAAGTTCTGGGACTATGTCCAGATCTTCGACCAGCAGTGTTACCCCGTCTGGCAGAATACGACCGCCTTTGAGACCTGCCGGCAGAACGTGACGGCCGCACTTGGCCTGGATGCCGGGGCGATCACTGCCTGCGCTACCGGTCCCGACGGGCTTTCCCTCCTGAAAGCCGACGAGACCGATGCGGATGCTGCCGGGGCGTCGGGATCCCCCACGCTGCTGATCAATGGCGTGGAGTATACCGGTTCCCGCACGCCGGAGGCCTACAAGGAGGCCGTCTGCAGCAGTTTCACGTCGCCTCCCTCCGAATGCAACACTACCCTCTCGACGGCCGCGGCGTCAGGCAGCGGCGGCTGCGGGTAATCCTTTCTCTCCGTGAATCCCCGGTGACCCGGCGTGCTCCGCTGGCCCGGAGTGTTGCCTTTTTTCGTCAGTGACCGGGATTCCTGCCGCTGGCGGAATTCCGCAGGAAAAGGAAAACAAAATAGTAATCGTCTTATTCCGGGACTTTTACATCATGGATTATCATGAAAATTCTGGCTACCGGGCTCATCGTATGTTTCATTGCTGTGTTCTTCCTCACGATGGGATGTTCGGACATCTCGTCCAAGCAGCAGGTGGGGGCTTTCGGCACCGCGTTCGGTGCCTCACCGGAGGATCAACAGGCAATCAACTGGTTCATCTCAACGTACGGGGACCCGCGGACAAACAACGACCAGCCCCCCCGGTTCGTTCTGCCGATGATCGCGACCGCGCTCGATTCGAACAACCTCCCGTCCGATGACGTGACGACATTCCCGCAGGCCGGGGGGTCGGTCTTCTTCTTCGTGATTTACGACAATTTCAAGCAGGGCGACCCGATCACGGTGACGTGGACGTACCTCGATAACGGGAAGGTGGTCTCGACCGTCAACCAGCAGGCCGGCGGTGACTTCGGCCGGTTCATTGTGGAGTTCCAGAAGCCGGACTCCGGCTGGGGCAAGGGCAACCAGGAGATCACGGTGAGCGGCGACGGGGTCTCCGGGAAGGTGGACTTTTCCATCGGCGATTCTATCCAGACAATTCCCCTGCCGTACAGTCCTGAGAACAGCGGCAGTCCGGGAAGCACGGGTAAACTGGTCCCGGGCGCACATCCGAAACTGACGCCGACCATTAATTCATTGTCCCGGGATCTCGAAAGGAATATTCATTCGGCATCCGGGGCCGGAGAGGCGGCGGCCGCAACGACAACACCCGTTACTTTCACCACGACACCCGCAATAAATACAAAAACGGATGTGAATAACTGCGGGCAGGTGGGCTATGCCTGCCCGACGGTTTTACACGCCTATAGTCAGTGCGTCGGAGGGACGTGCCGGTACTCTTGTGATAACGGCTGGGATTACAACAACGGCCATGTGGATAACCCTATCAATCCGTCCGTAGGGTGCAATCTCAATACCAACACCGATTCCAAAAACTGCGGCGGGTTTGACAGGGTGTGTCCGGGCAGTGAAGTCTGCCAGAACGGGGGCTGCGTAAACACGTGCCAGGCTGGATCTTCAGGTGAAAATGTCCAGGCATGTACCGGCGGATGTACCGATATCAAGACCGATCCCGACAACTGCGGTTTCTGCGGCCATGTCTGTCCGACCTATCCCCACGCCCACGTTGCGTGCATTGATTCCCAGTGCAGTACCCAGGCCGGCCGGCCCCTTGTCTGCGATAACTATTGGGGAGATTGTGACGGTGACCGCAATAACGGGTGCGAGGCGGATCTGACGAAGGATGGTAACTGCGGGCAATGCGGTGTTTCATGCGGTTCGCAGGCAGAACAATGCTTTGGTTGCAGGGGAATGTATACGTGTGAATATTGGGGAACTATCTGTTGATACAATGGCCTACTAACCCCCATTTTTAATTGAAGATTCCCTCTTTTTCAGGTATACAGGTTAATGTCCTGCAGAAACGCTGTCCGGGTTCAGGCCGGTGTCCCGGGGATGCTGCCTGGCGGAGGGAAACCACGGGTATGACGGCTGAGATCCGGAAACACAGGATAACGATCCGGTGCTCCCCGTATGGACGGCATTTTGCCCCTGACAAATCCCGCTTCTGGCGATGGGAACAGGAACGAAATCTTCATCGTTATCCCTCGCACCTGTTGAATACGTGATTTCCTGTGCAGTCCCGGGTATCATCGATCCCTGCAGTTTGTATCATCGCGCTCCTTCTCGCAGCGGGATGCGCAGATATTGCAACACACCAGAAGGTGGCGGCCTTCACAGACACCGGTCCGCAGGAGAACTATTCCGCGGATAACTCCAGCATCACGGGAAATACCAGCAGCAGCGTCACGGATACCCTCAACACCCCCGGGCCGGTGAGGACCATCCCCCTCCCGTCGCATTACCAGCCCTCGCAAAAGACGGGGATAACCGGCTCGGCTGTTCCAACGCTGCCTCCGGAGAATTTCCCCATAACGGCAGGCCCGACGCTGCACCCGGTTGTGACCGTGGAAACGGCACCGGTAATCCGAAATTTTGTCGGCACTCCTGATATCACGGTCGTGACAACAACCCCCGTGCCGGCGCTCCAGAACCGGCAGGTGGTCGTGGTCCAGCCCGTGGTCGTCCGGCTGACGCCGGCAATCAGGAGGATTGTGATCTGCCCTGACGGCGAGAGCCTCTGCGGAAGCACCTGTGTCTTCCTGCAGAACGACACGGCGAATTGCGGGTCCTGCGGGAGTGCGTGCGACAACGGTGTCTGCACGGGAGGCCAGTGTACCGGCGCCTGAGCTCCGCCGCCTCGGCCGGCGACCGGGGCCGCGCCTTCGGCTCGGTAACCTAGGAAGACTCCGCCCCGGCCCCGGCCCGGATCGCAGGAACCAGGAGCCCGCCAAGGATAAGGCAGAACCCGATGGCGACGAGCCCGCTCTGGACGGTACCGGTCAGGGAGGCGAAGTACCCTACCAGGGACGGCCCGATAAAGCCCCCGAGGTTTCCGATGGAGTTGATGGCAGCAATCCCCGCGGCGGCAGCCGTCCCGGAGAAGATGGCTGCGGGAAGCGTCCAGAACGGGCCGAAACTGCAGAAGATCCCGATCGTTGCCACGATCAGCAGTCCGAAGATCACGAGAGGATCGGAAACGATGCCGGCACAGGCGAGCGCGATCCCGCTGGCAAGGGGCGGTATCGCCGTGTGCCAGCGCCGTTCCCCGCAGCAGTCGGAATGGCGGCCCCAGAAGATCATGGCGATGAGAGCGGCGATGAACGGGATTGTCATGATCAGCCCGATGGAAAAATTCGTCAGGCCGGGATTGAGCGACCGGATGATCTGCGGCATCCAGAAGCCCGTGCCGTACAGCCCGATGACGAGCATGCAGTACACCAGCCCGAGGCGCCAGGTCCCGCGGTCGGTGAGCGCCTGCCGGATCTGCGTGCCGGCGCCGCCCCGGACCCTCGCCTCCTCATCGCGCCCGAGTTCACCGACAAGCCACGCCCTTTCATCTTCGTCGAGCCAGCGGGCGTTTTCCGGCCGGTCCGTGAGGTACAGCCAGGTGGCAGCGCCGAGCACGATCGCCGGGATACCCTCGATGATGAAGAGCCACCTCCAGCCCGCAATACCTGCCCAGGCGACGTTGTCGAGGATCCACGTGGAGATCGGGGCGCCGGCGATATTCGAGACCGCAAGCGCGGTCATGAAGAGAGCAACGGCCTGCGCAAGGTCCCGCTGCCGGAACCACCCGGTAAGGTACAGGATGAGGCCGGGAAAGAACCCCGCCTCGGCTATCCCGAGGAGGAAACGGAGGATCGCGAGTTCGAAGGCGCCGGACACGGCTGCGGTGAGGATGACCACGATCCCCCAGCTGACCATGATCCGGGCGATCCAGGCCCGGGCCCCGACCCGTTTGAGGGCGATATTGCTCGGCACTTCAAAGATGACGTACCCGATGAAGAAGATCCCCGAGAGGAACCCGAAGATCTCGGCCGAGATCCCGAGGTCGCCGTTCATCTGGAGCGCGGCGTACCCGAAGTTCACGCGATCGAGGTAGGCGGCAACGTAGAGGATGAAGAGGAACGGGAGGAGGCGCCCGGCGACTTTTTTCGTGGTGCGCTCCCCGATCCCGGTTCTTTCCGTCACACCGGATATGTCTTGCCGGGCAGATTGTTATGCGTGCTGGTTTGGCAGCCCCCATTTCCTGCCGGAGATGATCGCGCTGTCGCCCCGGTATCGATCGCGGGCTGGTCCATGTTCATCTCCGGAAGGTCGTCACGGACTTCTTCGACCTGTCCCTCAGGTGAATTTTTTGCTTGTTTACGGCCCGGTGGCGCCGTGACGTAACTCTTGCGGCAACAGGGCCGGAACTTTTTGGAATAACCGGAAGCCCGGTCTTTTCAGTCCCCTGTTTTCATCCTGGGAAATGGTTACGCCGGTATGCGGTGGATCTTCTTCTGCCCTCTCCCCGGGCAGTTTCTCCCGGCCCGTGCCGCCGGGAAGCCTAAAAAAAGAGCTGCGGCGGGATTACGCCCGCTTCCCGACCCAGTTGCTGTTTGCGTTGGGGCAGGTATTGGAGATGTAGGTATTGAGATCCGGGTCGTTGATCATGAACCTCCCGACAAACGTCGATCCGCCGGGCTCCATGTTGAGGCTGAAGATGCCGTTGTCCGGGGTCGCGTCGGTACCGGAGAACTCGAAGTTGCAGTATGCCTTCCAGGTACCCGAGAGGGCGCCGTTGCTGTCGACTTTCCCCGTGAACGTTATCGGGCACCCGTGGGGGGACGTGATGACCCCCTCATCGCCGAGGAGCCACGATCCGGTCACATCGCAGCCGGTCTGGGTAAACGACCCCTGCGGCTGTATGTCTCCCGCAACACCGTCCCAGGGATTGGGGTTCTGGTCCGTGACCGGGTAAAACTTTTCCCGGCCGTCGTAACATACGTCGCCGTTTGCCCAGGTGTCCCATTTCCCGGTCCAGCTCGTGGCCGAAGTCACGGCCGGGCATGTACCGCCGGAAGCCGCGGCCGGGGCGGCTGCCGCATTTCCACCCTGGGCGGCACCGGTCGTACCCGTATTTCCTGAAGAGGTCTGGGCCGACCCGCCGGGATTCATCATGGAACATCCTGCAAGGAACAATGCAGCCACGACAAGCGCGGCTGCGACGATACTGAGATACGAAACCTTCAAAAGTACTCCCTCCGTCAAATCGTGAAATGCTTCCGGCACCGCTTCCTGCACCGCAGAGTCCAATGCCCGGCAAACGTTATTTTTTCCCGCGGGATTATTAAAATTCCTAAATGGTATTTCCGCCCCGGCCCGCACGGTTTCCCTGCGGTTTCCGGGTTGCCCCGGGCCCGGACCGGTACCGGGAACGGCGGCTGACGGCCGGACGGAACCCCTCTGCATAATTCCCCGTCGTGAAAAACTGCCTGCAGCCTGCCCGGCAATATGCTTATCTTTGTACCCGGGGAATAGCCCTCTATGGCAGAGAACCAGCGTCCCCCGTTACCGCCGTTCACGAAAGAGACGGCGATCCAGAAAGTCCGCATGGCCGAAGACGGATGGAACTCCCGCGACCCCGACAAGGTCGCGCTCGCGTACACCATCGACAGCGTCTGGCGCAACCGCGCCGAGTTCATCAACGGCCGGGCCGAGATCGCCGCATTCCTGCACCGGAAATGGGCAAAAGAGCTCGACTACCGGCTGATCAAGGAGATGTGGGCGTTCACCGGTGACCGGATCGCGGTCCGGTTCGCGTACGAGTGGCACGATGATTCCGGCAGCTGGTTCCGTGCATACGGGAACGAGAACTGGGAGTTCGACAAAGACGGGCTCATGAAGCGGCGGATAGCGAGCATCAACGATTACCCGATCAAGGAGAGCGAGCGGAAGTACCACTGGCCCCTCGGCCGCCGGCCCGACGGCCACCCCGGCCTCTCCGATCTCGGGCTGTAATTTTTTTTGTCCGGTAATCTGTGCGGAGGAGTACCGGGGTTTTAATCTGGCAGGAACCGCCCCGGATGCCCGCAATCCCCTTTGACGGGCACATCCCTCCGTGGAATGCTCCCGGATTGACGTTCAACCCCGCCCGGGAAGGGGCAATAAATCTCCCCAGCCGGCGTTCATCTGGAAAAAGAGAATAATTACTGGACCTTGATCTCTTTTTTGCCGGTCCAGAAGCCGTGGAGGTTGCAGTACTCGACCGCGTGGATGACCCCGCCCTTCTGCAGCTTCACTTTGAAGACGACCTCCGGCTGGGCCGTTACCGGCGTGAACGACACCTTGCCGATGAGGTGCGGGTTAAACGGCCTGCCCTCTTCCTCGATCGTGACCATGAGCCAGCGGATCGAGTGCTCGACGGTGTTCGGGTGCGGCCCCACGGTCACCTTCAGGTCGAAGACCGCGTCTGCCTTCACCGATGCCGGGGCCTCGATCTTCGGCGTGTGGCCCTCCCGCTTGCCGAGCGCTTCGCCTGCTGCACCGTCATACGTATATATCAGGTTTCCGAAAGTGTGTTGATCCATGTCATCACCGTTCCTGTGCGTCCTGGGTTACCGGGTCCGGCACGAGGGATTCATGCGCTTCCCCGGTACCGCGCACGCAGAGCGCACGGCTACCTTTGGCAGAACCACTATTTAAAGTTCATCCCGGTTGACGGGGTACTTCCCCCCGGGGGGGGTCCGGAACGGTACCCGTAAGAACCCCGAATGTTTATTGCCCCGGCGTCCCCCACCATCCGGTATGAAACGTTTCGCCTGCGTCCTTGCCCTTCTCCTCGCTGCCATTCTCGCAGCCGGGTGCTCCCATGCACCCCCGCCGGCTGCGACCCCTGCACCGGCCATCCCCCCGACCACTTCCCCGGCCGTCCCGCCCGGCGGTCAGGTGACCGGGGCCGCCGCAGCCCCCGCCGTTACCGCCACCGTTACCGCCCCCCGGCGGCAGATCGACGTGACCGCGGTCCAGGACGGGAGCGACGTCGTCGTCCGGTACCGCGGCGGGGCTGATGCGGCAGGCCTGCTGGCGCTCGTAATCAAAGTCGACAGCTTCAACGGGCAGTCGGTCACCGAACGGGAGGACAGCCCGGTGACAGGCCAGCTGTACACGTTCCCCGCGATGGGGACCCCCGATCCCGATATCGTAACGGTCACCGGGATATTCCGGGACGGGACCGAGGAGCAGCTGCTCCAGACGAAGGTCTGAAGGACGGACAAACCCGGTTTTCCCGGCAGGAGCCGTGTCCATCCGCCA
>Ga0335079_10011227_pt1 | contig 10202 bp, 9 predicted proteins | sample Lox_Sample_33_FD_206719 | JGI IMG/M metagenome (GOLD analysis project Ga0335079, IMG submission 206719) | Soil microbial communities from Loxahatchee National Wildlife Refuge, Florida, United States - Lox_Sample_3.3 | ecosystem: Environmental > Terrestrial > Soil > Wetlands | place: USA: Florida...
GGCCAGGGCGGCATCGACCCGCTCCTGGCCCTGATCGGTGAGGGTGACCAGCACGCCCCGCTTGTCCCTGGGGTCCGGTTCCCGGCGGACGAGTCCCTTGCGCACCAGCCGGTCGATCCGGTTCGTCATGGTGCCGGAGGTGACCAGCGTGGCCCGGAGCAGCGCGCCGGGGGTGAGCTGGAACGGCGGCCCCTGCCGGCGCAGTGCCGAGAGCACGTCGAACTCCCAGGACTCCAGGCGGTGCTCGGCGAACGCGCCGCGCCGTGCGATGTCCAGGTGCCGGGCCAGCCGGGAGATCCGGCTGAGCACCTGCATCGGCTCGACGTCCAGGTCGGGCCGCTGCGCCCGCCACGCGGCGACCAGGTCGTCCACCTCGTCCCGTAGCAGCGGCTCGACGGGGGTCTCGTCGTCGGAGTCCGCCCGTGCCCCCGGCTCGATGCCGGGACCGGCGCGCTGGCCCATTACTAGAGCGTATCTCTTGACGTCAAGACTCGCCCTGCTGTACAAGAAGAACAAGTCAGATACCAAGGAGGCCAGGGGGGATCGTCCCCCGTGGCCTAGTCGGCAACTGTGTCTCTCGGTATCAGAGAAGGATCGACCGCCATGTGGGACGCGGCCCTTTATCTGCGGTTTGGAGGCGAGCGCGCCAGACCGTTCTTCGACCTGCTCGCCAGGGTCGGAGCTGAGCTTCCCGGATACGTGGTCGACATGGGCTGCGGCCCAGGCAACCTGACCGCCCTGCTCGCCGAGCGCTGGCCCGCCGCCACGGTGTGCGGCGTGGACAGCTCGCCCGAGATGATCGAGGCGGCCCGCAGGCTCGTTACGGAAACCGTCCCGCGATCGCCGGCACCCGCCGGCGTCGGCCCGGTCGCGACGAGCCAGGCTCCTGGGTTGTCGTTCATGGTCGACGATGTGCGGCACTGGGAGCCGCAGAGCCTGCCGGATGTGATCATCTCCAACGCGGTGCTGCAGTGGGTGCCCGGCCATCGCGAGCTGCTGGTCCGCTGGGCGGACCGGCTGGCTCACGACGGCTGGCTGGCCATCCAGGTCCCGGGTAACTTCGATCAGCCGTCGCACGCGATCCTGCGCGAGCTGGCGGCCTCGGCCCGGTGGCGCCCGCTGCTGCGGGACGTGGAGCTGAACCGGCAATCGGCCGACCCGGCGGACATCGCGGAGCTGTTGTCCAGGGCCGGCTGCGAGGTCGACGCCTGGGAGACGACGTACGTGCACATCCTGCAAGGTGAGGACCCGGTGCTCGAGTGGTATAAGGGCACCGGGCTCCGTCCCGTGCTGGCCGCGCTGGATGCGGAACGGGCCGGGGACTTTCTCGCCGAGTACGGCACGGAGCTTCGTCGGGCGTATCCACCCCGGCCGTTCGGCACCATTTTCCCGTTCCGCCGCGTGTTCGCCGTGGCCCATCGGCCCGGCTGACGCAGTCATCCCGATTTTTCCCATTGATTTAATAGGGAATCTCTGGCAGGATCGCGGCATGCGCCGTGGCTTGCCTCTCTCGTCAACGCCTGCCTGCCAGCGCGTTCACGCCGGCGCTCCTCTGTTGGCGCCCGGCGTCATGCGATGTCTGGCTGGCTCGCCCTTAACCAGACCAGAACTGACCAGACCAGCCCGGCCCGGACCGCGCCGCCAGCACGTCTGGTCTCTTCGGTTTCGCCTTTCCGCCGGTGCCTGCCGCCGGCGATGTCAACGTGAGGAGAGACGCGAATATGAACACGATGATCCGCCCGGCCGCACCCGCTCGTGTGGCTCCCGGCCAGCTACTCGGCGCCCGGCAGCTGGCCGGCGTGGTGCGGCGGCTGGCGGCAAACCCCGCGGACTGGCTCGGCCGGGTCCGGCTGAACCCCGAAGGCCGCTGGTACGAGCGGATTCACCTCGACGACGGCTACGAGGTGTGGGTGATCAGCTGGCTGCCCGGCCAGGCGACCGGCTTTCACGACCACGGCGGGTCGGCCGGCGCGTTCGCCGTCGTCTGGGGCACGCTGGTCGAGCGCCGGGTGGTCGGCGCCCGCACCACCGGCCAGGTGCTGGCCAAGCCGGTCGGGGCGGGCGGGGCGCGCGCGTTCGGCCCCCGCTATATCCACGACGTGCGCAACGCGGCCGCCGCGTCGGTGGCGGTGAGCGTGCACGCCTACTCGCCGCCGCTGCCGGCCATGACGCGCTACGAGCTGACCCCGGGTGGCCTGGTCGAGCTGGACACCGAAGGCGCGACGGCATGGTGACCGTCCGGCCGTCCGGGGCCCGCACCATCGACGAGATCCTGGCCTCCGCCCGGGCCCGGCTGATCCGCGTGACGCCGCGTCAGGCCTTCGCCGAGTTGTCCGGCGGTGCCGTGCTCGTCGACATCCGGCCGGCCGCGCAGCGCGCGGCGCAAGGCGAGATACCCGGGTCGACGATCGTGGAGCGCAACCACCTGGAGTGGCGCTTCGATCCCTGCTCGGACGCCCGGCTGCCCTGGGTCACCGGGTACGACCACCGGATCATCGTCTTCTGCGTGGACGGGTACACCTCCAGCCTGGCGGCGGCGGCCCTGCTGGACCTGGGACTGCACGGCGCCACCGACATGATCGGCGGATACCGCGCCTGGGTGGCCGAGAGCCTGCCGTCGGCACCCGCCGGCGCCGACACCGTCACGCTGGCGCCCGGTGCCGCCCGGGCGCTAGCGCTCGGCTGAACCCTTCAGCCCCTTCGAGTCCCGTCCGTTCGCGTCTAGCTGGGAGAGGCCGTTCCAGGCCAGGTCGATCAGGTTGGCGGCGACCTCTTCCAGCTTGGGCTTGCGGGCGTCGAGCCACCACTGCCCGGTGAACGCGACCATGCCCACCAGCATCTGGGCGTACAGCGGGGCGAGCTTGGGATCGTGGCCGCGGGAGGCGAGGAAGTCGGCCAGGATGTACTCGACCTGGCCGGCGATGTCGCTCAGCAGCGTGCCGTAGGTTCCCGCACCAGAGCCGGGGTTGGAGTCCCGGACCAGGATGCGGAAGCCGTCGGTGTTCTCGTCGATGTAGCGGAGCAGTGCGACCGCCGCGGCCTCGAATGATTCCCGGGTGCGGGCGCCGCCGAGCAGCGCGGTGGCCATCGTCAGCAGGCGCTCCACTTCCCGGTCGACGACCACGGCGTAGAGGCCCTCCTTGCCGCCGAAGTGCTCGTACACCACCGGCTTGGAGACACCGGCCTGCGCGGCGATCTCCTCGATCGAGGTGCCCTCGAATCCCCGTTCGGCGAACAGGCGGCGCCCGATGCCGAGAAGCTGCTCCCGCCGTTCCTTCCCGGTCATCCTCTTGCGGGTAGACGCATGCGCTTGGGAACTCACCGGTACATCATCGCGACTCCGCGGTCACCGCGCCACGTACACCGGTCGCGCGCCGCGTCATCGATCCGAGTTTCCTCGTGGCCGTGGCGGGCCGCTTGGCGGTGAGCCGCTCCTCGTCCGGCCAGCGCACGTCGTAGGCCCAGCCCAGCTTCTCCAGCGCCCAGATGACCCGCGCGCTGGGGTCGAGCTGGCCCTTCAGCGCCCCGTGCCGGGCGCAGGTGGGGTCCGCGTGGTGCAGGTTGTGCCACGACTCGCCGAACGACGCGATCGCCATCCATGAGACGTTCTTCGACTTGTCGCGCGCCTCGAATTCCGTGCTGCCGAACGTGTGGCAGATCGAGTTGATCGCCCAGGTGACGTGGTGCAGCAGCGCGACCCGGACCAGAGTGGCCCAGAAGAAGGCCGTCAAGGCGCCCTGCCAGGACATTCCCCACAGGAAGCCGATAAGCGGGGGGAGCAGCAGCGAGACCGCGACGAGCCCGGGGAACCAGCCGTCTACCGTCCTGATCCGCCGGTCGGCGAGCAGGTCGGGGGAGAACTTCTCCTGCGAGGTCATGTTCGGGTCGAAGAGCCAGCCGATATGCGCGAAGAGCAGGCCCTTGGACAGCGCCTTCCAGTCGTCCCCGTACCGCCAGGGGGAGTGCGGGTCGCCCTCCTTGTCGCTGTACTTGTGGTGCCTGCGGTGGTCCGACACCCAGGTGATGACCGGTCCCTCGATGGCCAGGCTGCCCGCGATGGCCAGCCCGACCCGCAGGCCGGTCTTGGCCTTGAACGAGCCGTGGGTGAAGTACCTGTGGTAGCCGACCGTCACGCCGAGCCCGGACACCCAGTAGAAGGCCAGCGCGATCAGCACGTCATGCCAGCCCAGGCCCCAGCCCCACAGCAGCGGGATGGCGGCGGCCAGCGCCACCAGCGGGACGGCCACGAACAGGCCGACCAGGAATCGCTGGAACGCCGAGTTCGGTTCCTCGGCCAGGTCCGGCCGGACAGTCCGGGGCGTCCGTGGCTGGGTTCTGGCGGTCGCGATGACGGTTCCCCCGGTGGTCCCGGCGGACACAGGGATGGCCTGGTTCGCGTTGGTGGCCTGGGCCGCGGTGGTGGCCCTGGCCGCGTTGACGGTGTCGGGAGAAGTGGTCATCGTGCTCCTCTGGAACTAGACGAAACGGGCACGAGCGCTTGTACGCTTACGTAACCGTAGCTTACGACACCGTAGGTTCGGCAAGGCCCGCAGAGTGAATTCCTGCAAATAGACCTATGAATTCCGCATGCGCTCCCCGGGTCGCGTCTCATGATGCGAGACACGTCAGCGCTCCGTATCACGCCCGTCACGTCTCGCCGACAATGCCGTCCATGCGTGCCGCACTACCCGCGTGACCCGGACCTATGCGAGGACCGACCGCCTGTCGCACGCCGAACGGCAACCATCAGGTCCGGCGTTCATCATGCTCGGCCGGTGTTCACCGGCCGGGGCCAGGTAAAGTGAGGGCTTGAACTATCCCGGGTGGTCTAACCAGGCAAGACAACGGGTTTTGGTCCCGTCAGATGGAGGTTCAAATCCTTCCCCGGGAGCGGTCCTCAGGCTGCGATCTAATCCGGCGCCGCCGCGGTTCGCGTCACCGCGGAAGCCCATCCTTCGATCTTCCTGTAAAGCACGCAGCTTCGCTTGACATCGACTCGCAGGCATCCGTAGTAGCCGTCTGAGGTGTTCTTCCTCGTCGTCCCGGGGTTGTGCCGCTTCAGGGACGTCTTGCGAAACTGCTCCGGTTGCGCCCCGGTCATGGCCAGCCAGAATCGTTCGGCCGATACCACGTCGGCTGTCTCGTGGATCTGCAGCTGGAACGCCAGATCCGAGCGCGGGATTCCGGCGACGTCCAAGAAGAGCAGGAAAAACGAAATGAGTTCTGGATCGCTGTTCGCGAATGTGACCCGGTCCGCTCGCCGGTGGGGCTTGTTCTTCGCTCCTTCGCACCAGTAAGCGATGGCGCCGGCGATGACGATCTCACGGTCGGTCAGGCCGCCAATGTCGGCGGCGGCCGCTGCGCTGGCCATCGCGCGTCGTGTGGCGCGGACCCGCCGCTCGGCAGTCCAGTATCGGCGCATCCGTTCGGAAGTGCGCCTGGCGCACTCATCCGGGGCTACTCTCGGGGGCCTGGGAAGGTCTCGAACCCACAAGGAGACCGAACTCTTCGAGACACCCAGCCGCGCCACAATCTCCTCATAGTCCAGGCCCTGCAGGCGTAGGTCGCGAGCCTTGGCGTGCAGGTCATCCTTGGCATTGGGCCTACGGGTCCACTCGGGCGGCGGTTCTCCCCGGAGAGCCTCCTGCAGAGCCCCGTTGCCGATCGGGCCAAGGATCTGCTTGATCTGACGGACGGACTTGCCGGCGCGGCGCAGGGCGACAGCCTGCCCACGCAGCTGATCAAAGTGGCGGGGTTTGCTCGTGTTCATTCCGGACACCGCCGCTTGGCGGTCATGACGCCATGCGCCCTGGACTCTGCATAGCCCGGTCCGGCCCGTTCCGGGGGCAGCGGCTCGTCCCGGAGAAGCTGGTTGAGCGTGTTGTTTCCGATGACGCCAAGGACCTCCTTGATCTGACGGCGGGACTTGCCCTCGCGGCGGAGCCGGACGGCGCGCTCGCGCAGGGCGGTAAGCTCGTGGGAATTGCGCATATTCGAACTCTAGCCCGAATCACTGACATTTCCGGCGGCCCATCCGCCCTCCGCGATGTGCCCTCGTGGCCGCTGGCGCCGCCCGGCCCGGTGGTCCGATGGGGGATGCGTTATAGTTAGTTGACGCCAAGCAAGTTTCTGGTGGTACCAAAGTTACCTATGAGGGCTTAGGCCACATGAATTCACACTCTGGTCAGGGGGGCGCTGGCATGCCCGGTGAGGCCGAGGGCGAAGTGCCCGGGCAGAGCCCCAACGGCGCGCCCGGTCGGCGCGCCCGGTCGCGCGGGGCGGCGCCCGCGGCGACCGCTCCTACTAGAGCAGCCGCCGGGCCGGGTCCGCACTACAAGTGGATCGCGCTGTCCAACACCACGCTGGGCGTGCTGATGGCGACGATCAACCAGTCGATCGTGCTGATCGCGCTGCCGGACATCTTCCGCGGGATCGGGCTGAACCCGCTGAGCCCGGACAACACCAGCTACCTGCTGTGGATGTTCATGGGGTTCCTCGTGGTGTCCGCGGTTCTGGTGGTCAGCTTCGGGCGGCTCGGCGACATGTTCGGCCGCGTCCGGATGTACAACCTGGGGTTCGCGGTCTTCACCGTGGCCTCGATCTTCCTGACCGTCACCTGGCAGCACGGCACCGCCGGGGCGCTATGGCTGATCCTCTGGCGGATCGTGCAGGGCATCGGCGGGGCGTTCCTGTTCGCCAACTCCACCGCGATCCTCACCGACGCCTTCCCGGCCAACCAGCGCGGTACCGCGCTGGGCATCAACTCGATCGCGGCCATCGCGGGCTCGTTCCTCGGGCTGCTGCTCGGCGGCGTGCTCGGTCCGGTCAACTGGCACCTGGTCTTCCTGGTCTCCGCGCCGATCGGGCTGTTCGGCACCGTGTGGGCGTACTTCATGCTCCGCGACATCGGGGTGCGCAAGCACGCCCGGATGGACTGGTGGGGCAACATCTTGTTCGCGGCCGGGCTGGTCGCGATCCTGGTCGGCATCACCTACGGCCTGCTGCCCTACGGCGGGCACCCGATGGGCTGGACCAACCCGTGGGTGCTCACCGCCATCTTCGGCGGGGTGGCCCTGCTGGTGATCTTCGGCTTGGTGGAGACCAGGGTCGCCGAGCCGCTGTTCCGGCTGTCCCTGTTCAAGATCCGCGCCTTCGCCTGGGGCAACCTGGCCAACCTGATGCTGGCGCTGGGCCGCGGCGGCATGCAGTTCATGCTGATCATCTGGCTGCAGGGCATCTGGCTGCCGCTGCACGGGTACAGCTTCAGCCAGACGCCGCTGTGGGCGGGCATCTACCTGGTCCCGCTGACCATCGGCTTCCTGCTCTCCGCGCCGCTGTCCGGGGTGCTGTCGGACCGGTTCGGCGCCAAGGGGTTCACCTGCGGCGGGGCGCTGCTGACCGCGCTGACCTTCTTCGTCCTGCTGTTCCTGCCGGTGAACTTCAGCTACTGGCAATTCGCGCTGATCATCGCGTTCAACGGCTTCGGGTCCGGCCTGTTCGCCTCGCCGAACCGGGCCGAGATGATGAACGCGGTCCCGGCCAACCAGCGCGGCGCGGCCGGCGGCATGATCGCCACGTTCATGAACACCGCGTTCGTGCTGTCCATCGGGGTCTTCTTCTCGCTGATGGTGGCCGGGCTGTCCAGTAAGCTGCCGGGCGCGCTGTCCGGCGGCCTGGTCGCGCAGGGCATCCCGGCGTCGGCCGCGCAGCAGATCTCGCACCTGCCGCCGATCGGGGTGCTGTTCGCGGCCTTCCTCGGGTACAACCCGATGCAGCAGCTGCTCGGCCCGCTGCTCGGGCACCTGCCCGCGGGCCACGCCGCCTACGTCACCGGGCGCCAGTTCTTCCCGCACCTGATCACCGCGCCGTTCCACGACGGCCTCGGGGTCGCGTTCGCGTTCGCGATCGCGGCCAGCCTGATCGCCGCCGTCGCGTCCCTGCTCACCGGCCCCCGCCCCCGGCCGGGCGCCGCGCCCGAGTCGCTCGGCGCCGAGCTGGCCGCGGTGGCGGGCGACGCCGGGATCGAGCCCAGCGAAATCGTCGGGACGGACCTCCGAAGCCAGGAAGCCCAGGAAACCCAGGGAACAGCGGCGCCCGGATCACGGGGAAATGGCCAGTCACCTGCGGTTACGAAGTCCGCCGCGAAGAAACCGGGCTAATCGGGCCGAACGGTTGCGCGCGCCTGTGGCCGTAACCTGCGGAGCGGATCCGGCGGCGGGAACCTTCCGGGCCGTCACCGGACCGGCCATCCGATCATGGCCGCCGGACGGTATCCTGCAGATGAGGGGCGGGTAAACACACGTTCCGTCGCATCCCGGAACCCGAAGCATCCTGACCAGTGCCGGCTGGCGGTTCGGCGGGTTGATCCTTCCGCAGTCCGCAACGGCCGGCGCGCAACCCGAGGAGACTTGCCGCCGTGAGCCAACCTCGCCCGGTCGCTGTCATCGTTCTCGCCGCGGGCGAGGGCACGCGGATGAGATCGCGCATCCCGAAGGTGCTGCATTCCCTGTGCGGTCGCAGCATGCTCGGGCACGCGCTGGCGGCGGCGGCAGGACTCGGCCCGGAGCGCCTCGTCGTGGTGACCGGTCACGGCCGGGACCGGGTCAGCGCCGAGGCGGCCCGGTGTGTCCCGGACGTGCGGGTGGTCGTACAGGACCGGCTGGGCGGCACCGGCCACGCGGTCCGGATGGTAACCGAGGCGCTCGGCGACCTGCCCGGCACCGTCGTGGTCACGTACGCGGACATGCCGCTGCTGCGCACGCAGACGCTGGCCGCGCTGCTTCGTGAGCACGCCGCCGCGGGAAACGCGGTGACCGTGCTCACCGCGCGGGTCCCCGACCCGTCCGGGTACGGGCGCATCATCAGGGACGACGGCGGCTCGCTGGCCGAGATCGTGGAGGATGCCGACGCGACCGCGGCGCAGCGGATCATCGACGAGATCAACACCGGCTGCTATGCCTTTGACGGCGCCCTGCTGGCCGGCGCGGTCAAGCGGGTCGCCACCGGCAACGCGCAGGGGCAGGAGTACCTCACCGACGTGGTGGGCATCCTGCGCAGCGACGGCCACCTGGCCGGAACGGTGCTGGCCGCCGACCCGGCGGAGGTCCATAACGTGAACGACCGGATCCAGCTCGCCCGAGCCCAGCGCGCCTGCAACGGCCGCCTGCTCGAGGAGTGGATGCGGGCCGGCGTCACGATCATGGATCCGTCGTCGACCTGGGTGGACGTGGACGTGACGCTGGCGCCGGACGCGGAGATCCTGCCCGGTACCCACCTGGAGGGACGGACGGACGTCGGGACCGGCGCCCGGATCGGCCCGGACTGCCTGCTCCGGGATACCTCGGTGGGCCAGGACGCGACGGTCCTGTACAGCGTCTGCGAGTCGGCCGAGATCGGCCCCGGCGCGAGCGTCGGGCCGTACGCCCGGCTGCGCCCGGGCACCCGGATCGGCCCGAGGGCGCACATCGGCACCCACGTCGAGCTGAAGAACTCCACCGTGGGCGAGGGCGCCAAGGTCCCGCACCTGACCTACGTGGGCGACGCGGACATCGGCGAGCACGCGAACATCGGCGCGGCCACGATCTTCGCGAACTACGACGGGGTGGCCAAGCACCACACGACGATCGGCTCGTACGTGTTCACCGGCAGCGACACGGTCCTGGTGGCCCCGCTGACCATCGGGGACGGGGCCTACACCGCGGCCGGCTCGGTAATCACCGAGGACGTGCCCCCGGGCGCGCTCGGCATCGCCCGCGGCAGGCAGCACAACTCGGCGGGATGGGTGGAACGGCTGCGGCCAGGCACGGGATCGGCCGCGGCCGCCGCCCGCGCCCGCCGGGCCGCCCAGCCCGAAGGCGGCGGGCCGGAGGCACCCGCCGCGGACGAGGAGGACAAAGGGGTCGACGGGATCGAAGGGGCGCAGGACAGGTGACCGAGATGATGCCGTCGGGCGGGAAGAAGATGCTGCTGGTCTCGGGCCGCGCCTTCCCGGAACTGGCCGAGGAGGTGGCCGCGTGCCTGGGCATCAAGCCGACCCCGACCAAGCTCTTCGACTTCGCCAACGGCGAGATCTTCGTCCGGTTCCTGGATTCGGTCCGCGGCTGCGACGTGTTCGCGCTGCAGAGCCACACCTCGCCCATCAACGAATGGATCATGGAGCAGCTGATCATGGTCGACGCCCTCAAGCGGGCCTCGGCCAGGCG
>Ga0335079_10011228_pt1 | contig 10202 bp, 6 predicted proteins | sample Lox_Sample_33_FD_206719 | JGI IMG/M metagenome (GOLD analysis project Ga0335079, IMG submission 206719) | Soil microbial communities from Loxahatchee National Wildlife Refuge, Florida, United States - Lox_Sample_3.3 | ecosystem: Environmental > Terrestrial > Soil > Wetlands | place: USA: Florida...
CGCCGCGTCACCGTGTCCATGGACGCGGTCGATCCTGACCGCTTCGCCCGCATCACCCGCGTGCCCGGCGGATTCGATCACGTGCTGGCGGGCATGCGCGCCGCCCGCCGCGCTGGATTGTGGCCGGTAAAGGTGAACTGCGTGCTGATGCGCGGCTTTAACGAGGACCAGGTCATTCCCTTCGGAATGTTTGCCCGCGAGGAAGGCGTGACCGTGCGCTTCATCGAGTTCATGCCGCTCGAAGAAGACCGCGTGTGGACCCCGGAGATCGTGGTCACGCTCGACGAAATCCTGGAACGCATGGCCGGCTACCGCCCGCTGGTGGAAATTCCCCACGCCCGCAGCGAAACCGCCCGCCGCTACCGCTTCGACGATGGCGTCGGCGAAATCGGCATCATTGCGCCCGTGTCCCATCCTTTCTGCGGGCACTGCAGCCGCATCCGCATCACCTCCGACGGCAAGATCCGCACCTGCCTGTTCTCCGTCTGGGACCACGATCTGCACGAACTCATGCGCCGCAATGCCTCCGACGAAGAACTGAAGAACTTCATTCGCGACGTCGTTCAGAAGAAAGAAGCCCGCCACCACATCGGCGAACCCGACTTCGTCCCCGCCTCCCGCACCATGGTGCACATCGGGGGCTAATCCCGTCACCGTCTCCGTGAAGAATTGACAATTGGTTGAAGCAAGGGTCGGGCCTGAGGAAATTGGAGTGTTTTGTCGGGTATTTAACTCCAAGGCCTTATCCGGGTGCCACATACCGTGCGCGCGCACATAAGTGGTAAGTCTCAGTTCCGTTCCGGGACTCAATAAGCCTTGTCTGGACCGCAAAAACCGGTGCCAACCCTCACATGTCATTGACACTCGCTCGATGTTTCGCTATCTTTCCGCCGGATCACTAACTGGCCCTTATGGTCTAGTTAGGATTGGTTGGGGCGGCAGTCGCTGTGCCAGACTCTTCCGGCCGGCGTTCATGGGCTCTAATCCTTCCCTCGATAAGACCGTCGTTCTGGAGAAGTCACGTGCCCTCTCTACGCCGCGTGTACCCGCTGTGTCTGCTTGCCGGGTTCATCCTGGCCGGTTTCCATATCGTCCTGGCCGGGGATTTCCAACCGGTCTCTGCCGACGAACTCAAGATGACCAGCGAGCCAGAGGCTCCCGGCGCGCCCGCAATTTACCTTTATCGTCAGGTGGATCGCGATGACGGAAGGCTTTCTCACGAGTTCAACTACGCGAGAATCAAAATTCTCACCGAAGAAGGCCGAAAGTACGGCGACATTGATATCCCCTTCCTTAAGGGATTGACCAAGATCAGCGACATCAAGGCGAGAACCATCAAACCGGATGGAACCGCGGTGAACTTCGACGGCAAGGTGTATGAAAAAACCGTGGTCAAGGCGCGAGGCTACAAGTATCTTGCTAAAACCTTCACCATGCCGGAAGTTGTCGTAGGGAGCATCATCGAGTATTCCTACATGGTGGACTCCGACTACCTCTTTGATCCGCGCTGGATTCTAAGCGCCGATCTGTTTACCAAGCATGCCAAGTTCTCGTTTATAGCAAGTCCAAACTACTCACTTCACTGGAGCTGGCCGGCCGGATTGCCGGCAGGCACGAACCCTCCAATCAAGAGTGGCGCCTCCGTTTTCCTGGAGACGCAGGATGTACCCGCATTCCAGGTGGAAGATTATATGCCCCCGGAAAATACGCTGAAAATGCGGGTTGAGTTTGTCTACGGCGAAGGCGCTTTAGAGAAGGACCAGGAGAAGTTCTGGAAGGAGCGTGAGAAGTGGCGGTTTGAGGGCTTTCAGAGCTTCGTCGACCGTCCCAGGGCCATGGAACAGGCGGTGGCCACGATAGTCGCTCCCGGCGACGCTCCGGAGATGAAGCTGCAGAAGATCTATGCGCGCGTGCAGCAACTGCGCAACACTTCTTTTGATCGGGAGAAAAGCGAGCAGGAACAAAAGCGCGAGAAGCTGAAGGACAACAACAACGTCGAGGATGTGTGGAAGCGTGGTTTGGGCAGTGCCCGCGCCATGAACTATCTGTACATCGCGTTGGCCCGCGCGGCAGGGTTTGAAGCTTACTCGGTCGCTGTCTCCTCCCGCGATACCTACTTCTTCGATCCCCGCTTGATGAACTCACAACAATTGAACAATGACGTGGTGCTGGTAAAGCTGAACGGGAAGGACATCTATCTCGATCCCGGTACGGCACTTGCTCCTTACGGATTCCTGCCCTGGTCAGAAACTGGAGTCGCGGGCCTTCGGCTGGCCAAAGATACGGTCGATTGGGTGCAGACTCCGCTGCCCGGAAGTTCGGTCACCACCATCCAGCGCAAGGCGGACCTGGTGTTATCGGAAGAGGAAACGCCCGAGGGCACCCTCACGATCACTTTTTCTGGCATGGAAGCGCTCTGGATGCGCATGGATCAGCGCGACCAGGACGATGCCAGCCGCAAGACCCTGCTCGAGGACACGGTGAAAGAATCGGTGCCGGTCGGAGTCGAGGTCGAGCTCATCAACCAGCCAGACTGGAATAGTTCGGCGCCCACCCTGGTGGCGCAGTTTAAGCTGAAGGTGCCGGGCTGGGTATCAGGCGCGGGCCACCGTGCTTTCTTGCCGGTCGGACTCTTCAGTTCCTCGGAGAAGCATCTCTTCGAGCATGCCGAACGGGTTCACCCTATCTACTTTCACTATCCGTATCAGAAAATCGATGACATCAATATCGCCTTGCCGCTGGGCTGGACGGTGAGCAGCGTGCCGCCTCCCATTGTTCAGGATGCCAGCGCCGTCGGCTATACCGTGAAGGTCGAGGACAACAAAGGCGCAGTGCACATTCAGCGAACCCTACGCTCTGACATGGTGATCATCAACAACAAGCAGTACGACACCTTGCGAAGATTCTTTCAGGTGGTGAGGACAGGCGATGAACAACAGATCATTTTGCAGCCCGGCCATTAGTCGCCGTGGGCTTCCGGTCGTGTTCGCGGGATTACTGGCCCTGGCGCTCCCGGCGTTTGCCGGCGACGCACCCGCCTGGATGCACGCTCTGGTCGGCGTACCCTTGCCGGCCCACGACGAAAAAACCGACGCCGCCCTCCTCTACTCCGAAGAGATCGTGAATGTCCAGTCTGCCGACAAGATCAAGACCACGGTCCGTCGCGCGTACAAGATCCTGCGCCCCGACGGGCGCGGCTACGGCACCCTGGTGGTTCCCTTCGGAGTTCGCCAGAAAATTACCTCCATGCATGGTTGGACCATTCCGGCTGACGGCAAAGACTACGAAGTAAAAGACAAGGAAGCCCTCGAAACCTCGCTGCGCAGCATTGCCGGAAGCGAGCTAGTCTCCGACATGAAAGACAAAGTCCTGCAGATCCCCGCCGCCGATCCTGGAAACATCGTCGGTTATGAGTACGAGATGGAAGAGCAGCCCTATGCTCTGCAGGACGTCTGGCGTTTCCAGGGTGAAAGCCCGGTGCGGGAAACCCGCTACACGCTTCAACTCCCGCCGGGATGGGAATACAAGGCCAGCTGGCTGAACGCGCCGGAAGTAAGGCCGGCGCAATCCGGCAATCAATACCAGTGGGTTCTTTCCGATGTGAAGGAAATCAGGCGGGAAGATGAAATGCCGCCCTTTCCCGCGGTGGTCGGGCAAATGATCCTTTCGTTTTTCCCCTCCGGCGGAGCGGGGCCGGAAAAGAGTTTTGCCAACTGGCCGCAGATGGGCACTTGGTATCTCGATCTGACCAGCGGCCGCAACCAGGCTTCTCCCGAAATCCAGCAGAAGGCGGCTGCCCTGACCGCGGGCGCGGCCACTCCGCTTGCTAAGATCCGCGCGCTTGCGGCGTTTGTTCAGAGCGACATCCGCTATGTGGCGATTGAGCTTGGCATTGGCGGCTGGCAGCCCCACACGGCGGGCGACGTCTTCATCCATCGCTACGGCGATTGCAAGGACAAAGCCGTGCTGTTGAATTCCATGCTGCGCGAGATCGGGGTGGATTCTTACTACGTCGCCATCAATGCCGAGCGCGGATCGGTTACTCCGGAAGTTCCGCCGCACCTTGGCGCATTCAACCACGTAATCCTGGCCATCAAAATTCCCGCCGGAGTCGACGACACTTACTTATTTGCCACCATCCAACATCCGAAGCTGGGGAAGATTCTGTTCTTCGATCCGACCAATGAGCTGACTCCGTTGGGCGAGATCAGCGGGTTTCTGCAGGCCAACTACGGCTTGCTGGTGACGCCTGACGGCGGAGAATTGGTTCAGTTGCCCATGCAACCTACCGCCATGAACAGCATCCGGCGGACCGGCAAGCTGACGCTCGATTCCGATGGCACGCTGAAGGGCGACTTCGAAGAAACCCGCCTCGGCGACCGCGCTGCTGAACAGCGCGCAGCCTTGCGTTCCGCGACTCGGGATTCCGATCGCGTCAAGCCCATCGAGGCCCTTCTTGCCAACTCGCTTTCCACCTTCCAGGTCACCCAGGCCAGCCTCGCCAACCTGAAGGAAACCGATCGCCCATTTGGATATAAATATTCGGTCGTGGCGGAAGCCTACGCCAAGTATGCCGGCAGTCTCCTGCTGGTCAGGCCGCGCGTACTGGGATCGAAGTCCAGCGCCTTGCTGGAGACGAAAGAACCCCGCAAGTTTGCCGTGGAATTCGACGGTCCCACCCGTGACACCGACAGTTTCGAATTCACGCTACCCCCCGGCTACGTAGTGGATGAGTTGCCGCCTGCGGTCGATGCCGACTATGGTTTCGCCAGCTACCACAGTAAGTCGGAAGTGACCGGCAATCTGTTGCGCTATACCCGGGTCTTCGAAGTGAAGCAATTGACCGTCCCTCTCAGCAAAATCGATGACCTGAAGAAGTTATACCGGATCATCAATGGCGACGAGAGGAACACCGCGGTGCTGAAGCCGGCCAGGTAAGAACTTCCGTCCCGCCTGCCACAAACACCTTCATGACCCATCCTCAATTTCTGTGGCGCATGAGTTTAAAGGATGCCTATCCAAGGGAGCGGGACTCGAAGATGTGCCGGCGGATTTTCAGCTATCAGCGATCAATATCAGTGAAAGCAAGAGGCGCCAGGTAACCAGGAAGCCGAGGGTTTAGAGGTTCGACGTCTGACTGTCCGCAGTCCGGTAGCCCGATTTGCCTTCCGCACCCGCTCCGGTGCACAATACCCGTGGGTACTCAGGTCACCACCGGCTGTGACTGGCGCCGCAAAAGAGTACGACGCTTTTCCCGGCCTCTGAGCATCCAATGTGGTAAGAGCAATACGCGGCAACAACATCCCCGCGGGTTGGGCCTGCAAAGGCATGTGAACCCGCTGTCAGCCGCAGAAGTGCTTTCAACATCCCCGTTCCAGTGCGAGCCGCCGCGCAGTACACGACCGCCCGTGCTTGGAGCTGAAAGCGAGAGACAATTTGGCTACAGCCGTTGCAGCGTGCAGTTTAGAGAACTATCTCGTTCTTCCCGACCACACCCTGGACGACCGCATTGGTGCGGCCAGGCGAGCACTGGGCCGCGATCTGGTCATCCTCGGACATCACTACCAGCGCGATGAAGTCATCCGTTTTGCCGATTTCCGTGGCGATTCCTACAAGCTCTCGCAGGAAGCTGCGGGAGCCGCCGGCAAATACATCGTTTTCTGCGGTGTGCACTTCATGGCCGAAAGCGCCGACATCCTCAGCCGCCCGGGCCAATCCACCATTCTCCCCGACCTCAACGCCGGATGCTCCATGGCCGACATGGCCGAAATCACTCAGGTGGAAGATTGCTGGGAACAGTTGGCGGACGCCGGCTTGACCAGTGACGAAGGCAATGGCATCACCCCGATCACCTACATGAACTCGACCGCCGCCATCAAAGCTTTTTGCGGCGAACGTGGCGGGGTGGTCTGCACTTCCTCCAACGCGCCCGGCGCGTTTCGATGGGGTTTTGACAAGAATTCGAAGGTCCTCTTCCTCCCCGACCAGCATCTCGGCCGCAATACCGGCTACCGCATGGGCATACCGCTCAGCGAAATGGTGGTCTGGGATCCCTACATGATCAACGGCGGCCTGACCCCCGACCGTTTGCGCTCCGCGAGAGTAATTCTGTGGAAGGGCCACTGCTCGGTTCATCAACGCTTTCTCCCCGAACATGTGGACAACGTTAGAGCCAGGTTTCCCGGCATCCGGGTGATCGTGCATCCCGAATGCCGCTGGGAAGTGTGCCAGAAAGCAGACGCCATCGGTTCTACGGAAGGCCTTCTGAAGCAGATCCGCCAGGCGCCCGCCGGTACCATGTTTGCGGTAGGCACGGAGATTCATCTGGTGAACCGCATGGGCAAGGAATTCGCCGCCGAAGGCAAAAAGGTCATCACGCTCGACGATTCCGGTTGCCTCTGCACCACCATGTTCCGCATTTCCCCGCAGCATCTCTGCTGGACGCTGGAGAATCTGGTCGACGGCAACGTGGTGAACCAGATCAGGGTAAAAGACGAAGTCAAGCACTGGGCAAGGGTGGCACTCGATCGGATGCTGGACATTCAGTGAGCCGATGGTGGCTACGACACGCGTAGGGTAGCGTCGCGGATTGCATACGTCCTTCACTCGTTGCCGTTCGGGTTGCGAACCAGCGCTCCGTCAGGATGAGAGCGGAATTGCGGTAACATCTCCACCGTCACTCAACCGGAAACAGCAAATGAAGTAGAATAGCCACAGCCATCCTATGTCCTCCCGAACCTTTACCCTGGAAGAAGCCCAATCCCTGCTGCCGGTGCTGGAGTCCTTGCTGCGCACCAGTATTGACGGCAAGAATCTGATCGAAGCCGTCGACGCCGAGTTCCAGGACCTCGCCCACCGCGTGTTCCTGAACGGAGGCACGTTCCTCGACATCGTTCCTCTTGCCCGCCGCAAGGCCGAGCGGGAGAAGACGCTGCAGCGGGTGAAAGACGCCATCGCCGAAATCGACGCCACCGGCGTCCAGGTTAAAGACCTCGACATCGGCCTGCTCGATTTTCCCTGCGAGGTGGACGGCCGGACAGTTCTGCTCTGCTGGAAACTGGGCGAAAGCAAGATTACCCACTGGCACGCCCCGGATGAGGGCTTTGCCGGCCGCAAGCCGATCGACGACCGCATCGTGAAGGCGAAAAGGACGCACTGAGTGGCTTGTGGCCAGTGATTAGTGGCTAGCCACTTCACGATTCAGGAACTTCAGCAATCCGTTAAGGATCTTGCCCACTTCTCGGATTCTGCATTGCAAAGCGTCGTACGAAATCGATACTAGCCACTAATCACTAATCACTAGTCACTGGTTTCACCCACTTCGGTGTGAAGTCCGAATTCACCAGCCACTCCACCGGTTTCAACAGCGAGCCAATGGCCGCATTCATGTGCGCGAAGTCGATGTGCGCCAAGTCGTCGCTGGGTTGGTGATAGTCCTTGTGCAGGCCGAAGCTTGAGACCGTCTGCGCGACCACACCCTTTTTTGCCAGAACGTAATTATCGGAACGGGTAAAGAAGCCTTGCTCGGGATGCGGATCGGCGACCAGTTTCGCGCCGCGAGCGGCCAATTCCGGTCCCAGATTCGATTTGTCCCAACCCGTAAGCCAAAGCGTATCGGCGGCAACCGCGGGATCGGCGCGCCCGATCATTTCGAATTCCAGGTTGGCTGTGATCCGGGCCAGCGGCACCGGAGGATGGGCGCGAAAATATAGGGAGCCCATTCCCCCTGCCTCTTCGCTGCCGAAGAGCGCAAAGATCACGGTGCGCCGCGGGCGCCGTCCCGCGCTGAGTACGCGCGCCAGTTCCAGCACGGCACAGACGCCCGACGCGTCATCGTCGGCGCCGTTGTAGATGCTGTCGCCGTTCACCGGTACCCCCACACCCAGATGATCGAGGTGGGCAGAGAACAAAACTGCCTCTTGACGCAGGTTTGGATCGCTGCCGCGCAACATCGCCACCACGTTCCAGGTATGCGAAGTTTCAGGCGGCTTGGTGGGCACCTGAAGATGAACTATCGCACCATCTGGAACCTCCCTCAGAGTGTTTTGCGCCTGCGCACTCAGCACCACGAGGTTCGCGCTCTCGCCGAGCCCCTGTTCCGGATCCCCAGCCAACTCGCCCGGCAGGTGCACCAGCCGCTTTCCGCGGGCTTCCCAACGGGCCCGCCACGCCGCAGTCTCAGGCACCAGCACGGCGGCAGCTCCATGCTCAAACAGTCGATCCAAATCGGCCAGCGCGGTCGTGCCTTCTGCCGTCCGCAGATACACTACCGTTCCCGGCTTGATCTCCGGCTGCGTGCCGGAGTTGGCAATCGTCTGCAGAGGGCCGGAGGCCTCGGCGTGGGAGAGATTCACGATTAGAATCTCTTTGCCCTGGGTCCAGGCGATGTTCTTCTTAGCCTTTCCCTCGGGCAATTCGAACGTAATTTGAGCCGGGCCCGTGGGTTTACGAAGGATTACATCCGCCTGCTGCAGATAATCTCCCGGAGTGGCCGGAGGAATGCCGTACTGCCGCAGCACGGAGGCAATGTAGTTGGCCGCCCGGTGCTCATCCTCGGTGCCGCTGCCGCGCCCCCGCAAGTCGTCCGAAGCCAGAACTTCCATGTGCGCCCGAATGCAGGAAGAACACACCGCACTGCTTTCCGGGGGGGGCACCGGTTGCGGCGAGGATGCAGGCGCGGTCGCCTGTCCCAGAAGGGAAGGCGCAAACCAGAGCATCACGAGAAGAAGGCGAGCTGTTCGCATGGGTTAGCGGAATTATAGAAGCTGCCGTAGAGACGTGGCTTGCCACGTCTTGTGAGCAGGGCCGCGTGGGCTTCAGCTTCGCAACAACCCCTGACCCTGTCGTCCTGAGCGTCCTTCGTTGCTTTCGAAGAAGCAGGGCGGGGCGCGAAGGACCTATGCATTCTGGGTAGCCCCGGCGGAAGATGCATAGGTCCTTCACTACGCTGCCGGTTCGCGTTGCGAACCGGCGCTCCGTTCAGGATGACAGTGGCAGGAATTCTGCCTGACAGGCGAAGAAATTCTGTTTGCAAGTACAACCTGCCGGCTCGTTCCTTCAGCAAGCGCGGTAGCAGCCGGGACTGTGCACGGCGTGGTACAGGTGTCGGCGCAGGCCTGGGTCTCTGCTACAATTCTCCAAGCGCTACTGGCGGACCGCGTCGCAGACGGCTGCCGGGGCTTTCTAAACCATGCCAAGTAGCAAACGGAAACTGCAGATTCTAGGTGCTTTTACGGTGCTGTTCCTGGTCGCCCTGGCGGTCGGCTGCAAGGGCTTTTTCGTGAATCCGACCCTGACCACGGTGACCATCGGCCCGCAGGGAGCGTCGATCGAAATGGGTAGCACCCTGCAGATGGTCGCCACCGGCACCTACGATGACGGTAGCACCAAGAGCCTGACTGGAAATATCCTCTGGTCCAGCGCCGATACCAGCATTGCCACGGTCAACAACTCCGGCCTGGTCTCGGGCGTTCTCTTCGGAAGCACCTCGATTACTGCGGCTTCGGGGACGGTCTCCGGGTCGACCACTATTAATATCGCGCTGGCCAACATCATCAAGATTGACGTCACGCCGACCAGTCCGAGCATTTTCGTGGGTAGCGACCAGCCATTTGTCGCCACTGCCACGGTGCAAGGCGGACAGACGTTTGACATTAGTGATTCCGCCCAGTGGACCTCCTCGAACACCTCGGTTGCCACCATCGACAGCACCGGCGATGCGACCGGCCTGGCCGTTGGCACAACCCAGATCACCGCGACCTCCGATAATGTGACCAGCACCGCTGTAACCTTGACCGTCACCCAGCAGTAGGGCGCCGGGCCCGGCACTGGCTGGTTTCATTTTGGGCCGCGAATCCGCGTTCTCATCAATTCGCTCCGCCGCCTCCTCCTCTCAGTAACTTGTCATCCCTGTGTCCGCAGACGTTATCATCGAGTATGAATGGGCACTCTTCGCCCTTCCCGAGATCATCATGTCTATCATTCGCTGTATAGGTATCTGCACCGGTGGCGGAGACGCTCCCGGGCTCAACGCCGTCATTCGCGCCGCCGTCAAAGCCGCCATTCTCAAGTACAAATGGAAGGTCATCGGCATTCCCGACGGTTTTGATGGCCTGATCTGGCCGGAGAAATCGATCGAGCTCAAGTTGAAAGACGTCAGTGGAATCCTGCCGCGCGGCGGCACCATCCTGGGCACGACCAAC
>Ga0335079_10011229_pt1 | contig 10202 bp, 12 predicted proteins | sample Lox_Sample_33_FD_206719 | JGI IMG/M metagenome (GOLD analysis project Ga0335079, IMG submission 206719) | Soil microbial communities from Loxahatchee National Wildlife Refuge, Florida, United States - Lox_Sample_3.3 | ecosystem: Environmental > Terrestrial > Soil > Wetlands | place: USA...
CCACGAAGTCGAAGGAGCCCATACCCGCGTGCGCATCGATGAACCCAGAGAGGGATTCTCACGATGCTCTCGAGTGATGGGGGAGAACTACCTGCCGCATCAGTCTTACATTCAGCAGGCGCGGGGTCCTTCGACTCCGCAAACACCTCGCTCCGCCGGGTGCCCCATGTCTCGCCGCTTTTGCGAGACCGTGGGAAAAGAACTCCGGCGCCAATACCTCCCAATAACTTGTCATCCTGAGGGCGGCGGATCGCTCGCGAAGCGAGCGATCCACAACCGAAGGACCTATGCATTTTGGGGGACAATCGTCGGCTTGTGGCCCCATACCTCACCGCCGTAGCAGTGGCGCAATCCATTCCAGCAGTTCGCGGGCGTTCACGATCTGCGTCTGACGCCATTTGCCAGGAAAATCGCGTTTGTTGCCAGTCACAAGATAATCCGCCTTACCGGCTTCAGCGCATTCCAGAAAGCGATTGTCTGCCGGGTCACGAGTCACTTTCAGGGCGCGATGAGGGCGCACAATCCGAGCCGCCGCTCTCAGCAAATCCAACGACCGGCGAACTTGCTTTCGATCAATCCCAAACTTGGATCGACAAAGCACACCTTCGTATTCTTCAAGAATTTGTTGGGAGACCACCAGGTGCAGCTTGCCAGCGAGGACCAGGTCCAAAACATGCCGTTCGAAGCCATCGCCCTTCAGGTGTGCCGACACCACCACATTCGTGTCCAGCACCACCCGAACATTTCTCATCGGCTACAACGTCCGCTCACGGCGGTAGGCCCGGATTTCACGGTCAATCTCGCGTTGGGAGAGCTTGTTCTTTCCCTGCTTACGGGCCGCGGCTCGAATCGCTGCGAGAACTTTCTTCTCCGGAGCAACCGTCTTGAGGAAGTCCTTGATCCCCATGATGACCACTTGCGGCTCGCCTCGTCTGTCAACGACAAATCGAATGTCATCAAGACGGGCCCGCCGCATGATTTGTCCAAGCTGAGTCCGCGCGGCTAGAGCAGAGACGATTCGCGGCAGCGATTCAGAAGTTATTCCCATAGAATATTCGCGAACTAATTAATTGATTCCAAGTCATTTTATCACATGCCGGGCAACAGGGCGCCCCATGCCTCGCCGCTCTCGCGAGACATGGGAAGGGCGTAACCACATAACCGCTCCGTGATCCTCTGTGCCCCCTGTGGTAAAGATTTTTGACCCGTCCGTCCCAATTCGGTCACTTTCGGCGCGCCGTTCCCAACTTTTCTCGATTCGGGAAACACCTTGTCAAGCCCCTTGACATCGACATTTCCCCTTAGCTCACTGAATCTAATCCAGAAATAAATTTCGAAATCGTGTCTCACTTACCCTTTCAATTTGCTATTCTGAAATTAGGGACACAAAAAGGCGCGGCCTGACGGCTGCGCCTTTTTTATTTCCAGAAAAGGATTGGAAGATTCCATGAGCAAAGTGATTCCAGAAATCCAGGCCGTCGGCCTCACCACGCGCAAGGCGCGTGGCGAGGCCGCGGAAGCAGCTTTTCTCGCCAAAGCCACCAATCTCGGCTTCGGCATCGCCCGCGTCTGGGGAGACAGCGAGCGCTACGACTTCATCCTCGACTCCGGCAGCCGGCTCTGGCGCATTCAGGTCAAATCCACCGTGCGTTTTGTCGATTCCCACTACGTAGTGAAGTGCCGAGGCAACAATCGCCGCTATGCCACTGGCGAAATCGATTTCCTCGCGGTCTACATCGTCCCGGAAGGCTTGTGGTATGTTGTGCCGATCTCGGTGGCCGAACCGCATCCTCAGCTTTATTTCTTTCCGCAGCGGCCCGCAAGCCGCGGGATCTGCGAAGTCTACCGCGAGGCCTGGTGCCAGATGGCTTGCCCTCGCGATCCCAATCGTCCCAACCTTCTATTGGTAGAACGCCAGCCAGACTACCGCTTTGACGACTGCGGTCTGTGCAGCACACAGCCTATTGACAGGTGCTGCACATGTAAGCATGCTACAAACATGTCAAAAATGTGCCCGCGCGATTTGCCTTATCCGCGTTGATCCGTGTAAATTCGTGGCGAGATTGTCCTAGTCGTACTTCTCATACAAAATCGCCCTCCTATCCCAGCCCAGCGACTTCAGCAGCTCGCGGTTGGCTTTGACCATCTTGTCCAGGCCGCAGATATAGGCATGCATATCGGTCCGTCCGCGGGCGATGGCGGGGACGTGCTCCTGCACATATCCTCGCAGGCCCTGCCATTCGGCTCCGCCGCGGCTCAGCGTGGGCAGATAGTGAAAGTTGGGATGCTCGGCGGCTAACTTCAGAAATTCGTCGTGATAGTAGATGTCCTTTTCGGTGCGGTTGCCGAAGACCAGCCAGAGCTGTCTCCTCTGATGACGTGTTTCGTCCGCGAGCAGCCAATGCAACATCGATCTCAGCGGCGCAATCCCGGTTCCGGTGGCGATGAAAATCGTATCCCGCATGGGCGGGCGCAGGATGAAGTCTCCGAACGGGCCCGAGCAGGCGATCTCGTCGCCGACTTTCATGTCACAAAGAAAGTTCGACATGTAACCGTCCTGCACGCGGTTCAGGCAGAGCGCGAAGCGGTTGTCTTCTGCCGGCTGCGACGCGATGGAATAGGCGCGGGTGATTTCTTCGCCGTCAGGTTGATTGGTCTTGAAAGACAGCCATTGCCCGGCAACAAAGCCGAATCGCGGGACGGCCTTCATCTCGAACTCAAGGTGCTTCGTGAGTTCGGAGAGCGCGGTGAAGCTGGTGAGGCACGCGGTGAAAGTTTGAAAGGCCATCAGTTATGTAGATGAGGGAAGATTACCAGAAGACCCGCTTGGGGGTTTGGCTTGTAACGGCACGCCTGAAGGCGTGCCCCGATACGAAACCATCGGCATTCGAATGTCGAAACTATAGAACTCGATCCTCTGGCCGGTTAGGTTCGTATCCGGTTAGGATCGTACCCGGTTAGGTTCGCATCCGGTTAGGTTCGCATCCGGTTAGGTTCGCATCCGGTTAGGTTCGCATCCGGTTAGGTTCGTATCAGGGCACGGCTTCAGCCGTGCCGTGAGAGCTTCTCAAAAGGAACGGGCTTTAGCCCCTGCGGCAGGAGATCCAAAATGCATCCCGGATATGCAGACGAATAGGGATAGTCCCTGGCCTCCTGAACCAGTTTCGCCGTGACGGGATTGTCGCGAATATATTCGCAAACGTGTGAGGCAGCCTGCGCATTCAGCACCCGCACCTCTGAAAAACCGCGCTGCCAAATTGGAGCTTTAAATCCGAGTTCCTTTCGTGCGCGGAATGCGAATCCGCCCTTCATGAACTGAACGGCGCGCTCGACAGTTGTATCTGCCCTCACTGTAATCAGAACATGAAAGTGATCCGGCATAACGACAAATTCGTGCAGCAGGAACTTACCTTGAGCACGATATTCCTGAAGTATGCACAGAAACAATTGGGCGGCCCGGTCGGACTGAAGCAGGAATCGCTTGTCCGAGGTCGAGGACGTCACGTGAAAAGTGCGGACGCCGGAAACAATCTGCATGGGACTTGAATTCCTTGCTGGAATGGCCACGACTGAATCTGTATCGATAAGAGAGCGATCGTCAGTGATGTTGGTCACAAATCAGAATCAGCCGGTCCCGAATTGGGACCGCAGCGCCTGAAGGCGCACATTGGTTGGCTGGTAACGGCACGCCTGAAGACGTGCCCCGATACGAATCACTGTGCGTCCGGTTCGTATCAGGGCACGGCTTCAGCCGTGCCGCAGTTAGCTCCGGCAGGATAGCCTTCGGCGTGAATGTAAGAAATTCCCTTGAGTTTTTGAGCGCGCCTTCGAGCGCGATCGGGTAGTGGATGCCGCGGCCCAAGAAAAGAAAATCCTGGGCGCGTGCCCCGATACGAATCACTGTGCGTCCGGTTCGTATCAGGGCACGGCTTTAGCCGTGCCGCAGTTAGCTTTCAAAGGGAACGGGCTTTAGCCCCTGCGAACTCTACTCCACCGTCACCGACTTCGCCAGATTCCGCGGCTGGTCCACGTCGCAACCGCGGCGCACGGCGATGTGGTACGCAAGCAACTGAAGTGGCACAATTTCGAGAATCGGCGCCAGCTCTTCCGGCGCGGGAGGAATGTAGAGCACATGGTCGGCGGCTTCCTTGATTTCCTCGTCACCCTCAGTAGCCAGGGCGATGACCACCCCGGAGCGTGCTTTGACTTCCTTCAAGTTTGAAATGGTCTTTTCGTAGCGGATGCGCGAGAGTTCGTCGTTGGGGTCGCGGGTGGCAAGAATGACCACGGGAAGGTTTTCGTCGATCAGCGCATTGGGGCCGTGCTTCATTTCGCCGGCGGGATAGCCTTCGGCGTGAATGTAAGAAATTTCCTTGAGCTTGAGCGCGCCTTCGAGCGCGATCGGGTAGTGGATACCGCGGCCCAAGAAAAGAAAATCCTGGGCGCGGACATATTGCTTGGCGAGGGCTTCGCAGTCCTCGTCGCGGGTGAGCAGGTGCTCCAGTTTGGCTGGAATCCGCAACAATTCCTGGATCGCATTCTTGGCTTGCTCGGCGCTCATCGCTTCTCGCATTTGCGCTACGTACAGCGCGAACAAGTAGAGCGCGGTAAGCTGGGCGGTGAACGCCTTGGTGGAGGCGACCCCAATCTCCGGACCGGCGTGGGTGTAGATCGTACCCGCGGCCTCGCGGGTAATCATGGATCCCACGACGTTGCAGATGGCCAGAGTTTTCGACCCTTTGGATTTGGCTTCGCGTTGGGCGGCGATGGTGTCGGCAGTCTCGCCGGATTGCGAAATCAGCATGGTCAGCGTGTCGGACGGGATGATGGGATCGCGATAGCGCCATTCGCTGGCGTAATCGACTTCCACCGGGATGCGCGCCAGGCGCTCGATCATGAACTTTCCGGCCTGCGCCGCATGCCAACTGGTGCCGCAGGCGGCGATATTGATCTTTTTCGCGGCTTTGAATTCGGCTTCCGTTACCTGCATTTCGTCCAAAAAAATATGGCCGGTCTCCTGTGAGATCCGGCCCAAAGTGGTGTCGCGGACAGAACGGGGCTGCTCATAAATTTCCTTGAGCATGAAATGCTTAAACCCGCCCTTCTCGGCGGCGATCGGATCCCAGGTTACGTGCTGGACTTGCGGGACCATCGGTTTGCCGTTGAAGTCGGTGAGCTTGACGCCTTCGGCAGTGACCGTGGCCAGATCGCCATCCGCGAGAAAAAAAAGATCGCGAGTGTGATAAAGGATGGCGGGCACATCGGAGGCGACGAAGTATTCATCTTTGCCCAATCCGATGACCGCGGGCGGGCCGTTGCGGGCGGCGACGATTTTGTTGGGAGCGTCGGCGGAAAGTACGCCCAGAGCGAACACCCCAGTCAGTTCGCCAACGGTCTTGCGCACAGCTTCCTCAAGTGAGGGCCGATGACCATTACCGGTCTTGAAATAGTATTTCTCGACCAAGTGAGCGATGACTTCAGTGTCGGTCTCGGTAGTGAAGCGGTGGCCTTCTTCGATCAACTTCTTTTTTAGTGTGACGTAGTTCTCGATGATACCGTTATGCACTACGACAATTTTGCCGGTGCAGTCGCGATGCGGGTGCGCGTTCTCTTCCGTGGGCCGGCCGTGGGTGGCCCAGCGCGTGTGTCCGATGCCATAGGTGCCGTCCAGCGGTTTGAGGCGGATGACTTCTTCGAGATTGCGCAGCTTGCCTTCGGCGCGCCGTACTTGCAGCCCTTCGCCGTTGCCGCAGACCGCGATTCCGGCCGAATCGTAGCCGCGATACTCCAGACGCCGGAGTCCCTCAATGATGACAGGGACAACCTGCTTCTTGCCTACATATCCAACGATTCCGCACATGGTTTTGTGAACTCCGCTTCTGGCGGGGGAACCGAATCAAGTCCGCCGCGTGCGTCACCCTACAGACTACGGCAACCCACAACGCGGCGAGGTATGAAAAATTCTTATCGGTGACAAAAGTACTTCTTATTTCTCAAGCAGGCCATTTGGCAACCGGCCGGCGCGGGATCAGCCCTTATTCCTCAAGGGAGTAGCGAAACTCTTCGATCACCGGGTTGGTCAGGACTTCGCGGGCGATGCGTGCGACTTCCGCTTCCGCTTCGCTGCGGGCAAGCCCGCCATCCAACGTGAGCTCGAAATACTTTCCCTGGCGGACCTCGTCCAACCCCTTAAACCCCATCTTCTTAAGGGCGCCGTGAATGGTCTTGCCCTGGGGATCAAGAACGCTCTTCTTCAACGAAACATACACGTAGGCTCTCATAGGGGGATGCAAACATTATACGTCAGGATCGGGCAAACCACGGTGCACGACCGGCTTAGCCCAACCGCGCAAGCTGGGCGTCGAGATCTGCCAGAGCGCTTTCCAGCATTTGGCGGTGGTGGGGGTTTTGCGCGGTTTCGAGCTGTTGAATCACTCGGGCGCGGGACAAGTGCAGCCCCTGACGCTGGCGTTGGCGTGCGATTTGGTCGGGAGTGGGGCGGGGACCGGGCCTGGTTTCGGAGGCGGTGGCTTGAGATTGCTGCTCCTCGACCGACTTGCTTTCCCAGCCACGGGCCATGACCGGATTATATCGCGGCCGGGATGATCGTCATTCCGCCGGAACCCTGCGATATCGGTCTGACCGGCGGGCTGACCTGGTCGCCTCAAAAGCCAAAATGTTTTGCGCCGCTTTGAACAGTTTCTGAAGAAACGCGTCGTCCAGGGGAGCAAACACGGTGCGATAAAACTCTGTTTTGGCGGCCAGCACGCGGCGTGTGACAGTCTTTCCTTTGGTGGCCAGGCGCACAAACTGTTCCCGCCGATTTGCCGGGTTTCGGACTCGCCGAACGTGTCCGCTTTTCTCCAGGCGGTCGAGCAGCAACACCAGAACATTTTCATTCAGCGCGAGGTGCCTGGCGATTTGTTTCTGGGTTACCGGTTTTCCGCTACGGGCGGCCAGTAATATCCAAATTTCTCTTGCGCTTAGGCTGAACTGCCGCGCAGCTTGTTTGGCCACGCGCTGACTGATGATGAGGGTGCACTTGGTTAGCTGCAGCAAGCCGGCGACCGCCAGCGCCGATTCGAGTTGCCGTTCTGCAAGGTCGACTTGGGGCATTTTTGTAGTGCCGATATTTCGGCACATGCACCTTAACATATTGGAACGTAAGCTGTTAACAGCAAATTCTCGGAGGAATCTACAAAGCAATTCTCACGCCGAGTGATTATATGAAGAGGGGACTGTCATTTCAGTAGATCGTCGTCGGTGCCGCGCGGGAATGAGTAATCGTAGTTACGAAAACGTTGCGACCCGACAAAAACATCTTGCACCAGGTACGGTCAGGGTTAATATAGCGACGCCTGGAGTTGAACGGGTCGTTTTTGCGGCAAGGTTCGGAGAGGGGGACGGACCTTCGGACTTGCGCGAATGCCCCTGACAGCCACTTCGAAGATATACCGTCGGCCCTACCGTTCGCGCATGGTCGTGGGGAGTGTCGTCGTGCATGCTCCCCGCCTCCCGCGGTGGATTCCCCGCACTCAAGGACCGGATCCGCTGGTCACATTAAGGGCCGCTAGTGCCCGGTTGCACAAGGTCCGCAACTTCTTCCCGGACTGGCACCGAACGGTGCAGCCTCTTTCAGCCCTGCGCGGAGGTACACGATTGTCTTCAGGTGGCAGGGTCGGTGAAGGGAAGGGTTCCGAGCCAGAACCGAATCGTTCCAAGCAGCTGTTTTTCGATGAGACCACCGGAGGCACGACAGCCCAGCTCATCGCGAGGAGGTTGAATGTCAACGCCCGCAATCAATTCTGAACAGATTGAAGCGCGACCGTCCCCCGATCGACGACTGATATATGGGATGGCGGGGCTGTTGGCGATTGCAGTAGGTCCCTTTCTAATCTGGCCGGCTCTTGGCTATCGCGTTCTGTCTTCGAATTTCTTGCCCCATCTGTATTGTTACCTGGGCAAACCTGGATTGCTGTGGGCGCATGTGATTTCCGATTCCCTGATTGCTTTGTCCTACATCACGATCTCGGGAACGCTTGCTTACCTGGCTCACAAAGGACGCGGCGACATACCCTTTCACTGGATGCTGTTGGCATTTGGCGCGTTCATCGTGGCTTGCGGTGGCACGCATTTCATGGAGGTAGTTACGGTTTGGGTTCCAGTCTATGTGTTTTCAGCAAGCCTTAAGCTGGTCACGGCTTTGGTCTCCATGGCGACGGCAGTGATGCTTCCGTTTACAGTCCCCCAAATCCTCGCTCTGGCTCAAGCTGCGAAGGCCTCGGAAGCAGCTGAGAGCCGGTTCCGAAGGTTGCTGGAGGCGGCGCCGGACGCGATGGTGGTAGTGAATCGAGAGGGCAAGATTGTGCACGTCAATGCCCAGGTCGAAAGGTTGTTTGGCTATAAGCGGGAGGAGTTGCTGGGACAGGAGATTGAGGTGCTGGTGCCGGAGCGCTTCCGCGGCCAACACGGTGGCCACCGAACAGGTTTCTTCGCCGAGCCTCGAGTGCGGCCCATGGGGGCGGGCCTGGACCTGTACGGCTTGCACAAGGCAGGGCGCGAGTTTCCGGTAGAGATCAGCCTGAGCCCGCTGGAGACGGAGGAAGGTGTGCTGGTATCGAGCGCGATCCGCGACATCAGCGAACGCAAACGAGCCGAGCAGGCGCTGCGGGAATCGCAGGACGAGTTGACGCGCATGATTCGAATCGCCACGATGGGCGAGTTGACGGCCTCCATCGCCCATGAGATCAATCAGCCTCTCACCGCAGTCGTGACCAGCGCCAGCGCGGCGCTACACTGGCTGGCTCTGCAGCCCCCCAATCTGGACGAGGCGCGGGAAGCGGTGGCGACGGTGGTGCAGGACGCAAACCGCACCAGCGCCGTGATCGGAAGAATTAGAGCGCTGCTGCAGAGGACGCCAACGCAAATCAAGGCGCTTGACATGAACGAGGTCATCCGCGAGGGGCTGGCCCTTACCGACAGCGAAATTCTGAAAGGCCGAGTCACTGTCCATACTGAGCTCGCGCCCGATCTTCCCCTGGTGCTCGGCGATCGCATCCAGTTGCAGCAGGTCATGCTGAACCTGATCATGAACGGCATTGAAGCGATGAGCGCGATTGCCGGCCGGCCGCGGACTCTGCTCGTCAAGTCAGCCGCGCACCGCGATGGCGTGTTGATTCAGGTCCAAGATTCTGGAGAAGGCCTTGATCCACAGCAAGCGGGCCGTATCTTTGAATCGTTCTTCACCACCAAGCCCGAGGGGATTGGGATGGGACTGTCGATCGGCCGTTCCATTGTGGAGGCCCATGGCGGTCGTTTGTGGGCCACGCCTGGAGCTGCGCACGGAACGATTTTTGAATTTACCTTGCCAAAGGCGGAGGACATAAATGGCCGAGTCGCATAGCACGGTGTACGTCATTGATGACGATGCATCGGTGCGCAACGCACTGCGCAGCCTGATCCGCTCCGTAGGCTTAGAGGCCGAGATATTCGGCACGCCGCGCGAGTTTCTGCAAGGGCAGCGGCGGGCTGCGCCCAGTTGCCTGGTTCTCGACGTCAGGTTGCCGGGAAAGAGCGGGCTCGACTTCCAGCGCGAGTTGGCCGAGGCCAACATTCACATCCCGATCATTTTCATTACGGCGCACGGCGACATTCCCATGTCGGTGCGGGCGATGAAGGCGGGAGCGGTCGAGTTCCTGACCAAACCGTTCCGCGATCAGGATCTGTTGGACGCCATCCAACTGGCGTTGGAGCGCGACCACGCGAGACGCCGGCAGGAAACCGAGGTTGCGGCGCTGCGGGCACGGTTCGAATCGCTGACGGCTCGGGAGCGAGAAGTGCTGCCTTTGGTGGTTTCCGGTCTGCTTAATAAGCAAATCGCGGCCGAAATTGGGACCAGCGAGACAACGGTCAAGGTCCATCGTAGCCAACTTATGCGTAAGATGGCCGCCGACTCGGTGGCGGACCTGGTGAGGATGGCGGAGAAAATGGGAATCCCTCTAAAGTTGCCTAACCTATCCTAAATACCGCTTTACGAAGGTAAGTCCGATCTTTACCAAAGGACAGTGGAAGCAACCGCGAATCTGCTTGCCGGGCGATTCGTTAAATGTCTATTATCTAGAGACTCTCTGGTTGAATTGCACTGGGAAAGTTTGCACGAGGGGGGCAGTACGAGTCTCGCGCAAATGGTTCCTACTGGCCAC
>Ga0335079_10011230_pt1 | contig 10202 bp, 10 predicted proteins | sample Lox_Sample_33_FD_206719 | JGI IMG/M metagenome (GOLD analysis project Ga0335079, IMG submission 206719) | Soil microbial communities from Loxahatchee National Wildlife Refuge, Florida, United States - Lox_Sample_3.3 | ecosystem: Environmental > Terrestrial > Soil > Wetlands | place: USA...
TGTGATACCGGCGGGGGCTCGTCCGTGATGCCAGTCCATGAATTCTTCGAGATATCTTCGGGTCGGAAAATCCCTCGGCTCAGATCCAGAAGTCGTGCTCGCTCGTGGCGGCACCGCCCTGTCCGGCACCGGCGGCGCGGCCCTGACTGGGCTCGACGCGGTTTCGTCCTGCGGCTTTGGCACGATACATCGCTGCATCTGCGCCGCCGAGCACTTTTTCGAGATCAGCCGCGCATTCTCCCGTCGCCACTCCCAGGCTGAGCGTGACGTGGACCGCGGTGCCGGCTGCCATGATGCTGCACCGGGCTACATGCGCACGCACGCGCTCGGCCAATTCCCAGGTTTCGCCCAGTCGGCAGCCGGGAGCGATGATCAGGAATTCTTCTCCACCGTATCGTCCGACCGAGTCATAGGGACGAACCATGGCTGCGATACCGCTGGCTATGATGCGCAGAACCGTGTCGCCGGCAGCGTGGCCGTGACTGTCGTTCACGTCCTTGAAGTGGTCCACGTCCACCATAATGACGCCCACGGGCTCATGGTCGCGTTCCGAGCGCAGAAGCTCGCGCTCCAGGATTTCCAAGATTGCTTTATGGTTCCACAGGTTGGTCAGGCTGTCCCGCTTGGCCTCGCGGCGCAGAGCTTCCCTGGTCTTCATGAGCTGGTTCTGGGTGACCAGCATGCGAGCGCTCGAGCTGATGAATGACAGCAGGACCACCAGCCCCGCCAGCGTCAGGCGCTGCTGTGCGATGCGCAGCGACATGATCAGGACCAGCGCGGGATAGAGCAGGTATGAGATCTCGGCGTAGATCCGCTTCTCGTGCTTCGGCGGCTCCAGCAGAATCACTGGTGCCTCGACTTGCTTCCATGCGGTGGCGATGGCCATCGGGACGATCAGGAGAAAACTCCAGAGCAGATCGAACCATTGACCGGTACTCAGGTTCTTTCCCGGGCCGTATTCGTACAGGGCGTCGACGCAACCGGAGAAAGCCAGAAATAGCCCCATTGAGCCAAAGAGCACGCGCACGTCACGTGAGCGGGTAAGAATGGAGCGCAACACGAAAGCGAGCGCCACCAGTCCGTAGCCGGCGAAGTAAGGCGCCCAGACTCCGCGAGCCATTTCCCCTGTAGCTTCCGACTTCGGCAGATAGAAGAAGTACACGTACGCCGTCACGCAGACCATCATGGCCTGTATGAAGTCGAGAACCAGAATGGCATCGATGCGCCCGGTGTCGTGCTCCGGGTCGAGAAACAACGCCATGGCCAGAGGAGCAAACCAAAAGCAGAACAAAAGATTGGTGACCCAGGAGACGATCGGGGTGCGGGCAAGATCGTTGTACACGCTGAGGCCCTGCGCCATCATCAAGAGCGTGTACGCGCTGATTCCAAGTCGCCAGAAAGCGCGCACCATGCCCTCGGAGCGCTCGGCGGCGAACAGCATGGAAGCGATCAGCAAGCCCCCGATCACTAACTGGATCAGATCCGACAGGAATGGACCCGGACTCTTCGTGCCCAACGACAGACAAACGCCAACGTGAGCCAGCCACAGCATGGCCGCGGCCGCCACGAGCATGCGTGAGCGAGTCAGAGTCATCGGGTAGCCTGAAATTTGTACTGGCCGGAGGGGAAGTCCCGGAAAACTGAACAAACGCTTACTACGAACACGCCTTGGACGCTCTGAAAACCTAGTAGTATGAGACCATGCGTCCATCAATGCACGTGCCTATAGTAACCGACCCGATGGTTACTATAAGTGCGAAATTAGCCCCATTTCTTGAGCAATCTGGCGAGGATTTCCACAGCTTCGCCCAGGCGCGAAAGTTCCTCAGGGGTGAGGCGCTCAAGTTGCGTCGCAAGATCGGCGATTCGCCTCTCGCGTCCTTTCTGCAGCAGCCGCGTGCCCTTCAGCGTGGCGGCGATTCGCTTCCGGCGTGCGTCTGCCGGGTCCCCGGTGATCTCCACCAGGCGACTGCGCCCAAGGCCCGCAACGATGCGACTCATAGTCGGAGCCTTGACCTGCTCGGCAGCGGCGAGTTCCTTCAGAGTTTTCGGCCCGCCAAATACCAGAACCGATAGCGCAGAGAGGCGAGCAGGGCCTTCTCCGGTGGCGATGTCCTGCTTGCGCAGGTGACGCAGCAGATGAATTGCGGCGGAGTGGAGCCGGTCAGCAATGATCACGGCTTCCCCCTTCCGGCTCTCGGCTTCAGGGACGCCTGACTGGATATCATGCGTGATGGTCGATCTCTGCTTGCCGATTGGAGACGGGCCTGCCATCAGTCTATTTCAGGAATATACCCTCCTCTCGGTGGCCTCGTCCGGCTTTCTCCACGGTCTCGGCGATTCAGCCATCCGCACTGCACAACGAATTTCCTGCGCAAATCACTTGACATTCGCTCTCAGATATAGTTAGCTATGCTAACTAATTTGGAGATGGAGGTCAATCCATATGAGTGAAGGCCCTGGAATCACGCGGTTGGGGCAGATCCAGATTCGAGCGCACGATGTGGAACGTGCGGCCGATTTCTACGAAAAGGTTTTGGGATTGAAATTACTGTTTAAGGCACCGCCCGGACTGGCGTTTTTCGATTGCTGCGGCGTGCGACTGATGGTTGACCGTCCGGAGAAGCCAGAGTTCGACCACGCCAGTTCGATCTTGTACTTCGCTGTGCCCAATATCAAGGCGGCGCGTTCCGGTATGGAGGCTAAGGGCGTGCGTTTCGAGGACGAGCCCCACATGATCGCACGCATGCCCGAGCACGATCTATGGATGACGTTCTTCCGTGACTCGGAAGACAATTTGCTTGCGCTGATGAGCGAAGTGAAAAAAGAAACGTGAGCGATGAGCGGTGGGCGTCACGCGTCAGCTTGTCGCGCAATGCAATGCGTGTCATCGGGAAGCCCGCGTTTGGAGCTGGCAGAGGACCTATACACTCGCGTACAGCATGAATACTGCAGTTCCAGGATGACAAAGAAATCAGGGCACGAGCAGCAGTTTCCCGGAGAACTGGCGTCCTTCGAGATCTCGATGTGCCTGCGCGGCCTCGGCCAGCGGATACTTCTTGGCGATCCGCATCTGCAGCCTACCGTCGGCTATCATGGCGAACAAAGTCGAAGTGCGTGCAAGTAGTTCCTCATGCGTCGCCGTAAAGTGCGCCAGTGTCGTGCGCGCCATGTAGAGCGATCCTTTCTCCGACAACTTCGCCGGATCGACTGGAGGCACCGCGCCGCTCGACATGCCATAGAGAACCAGCATGCCGCGCAGGCGCATGACGTTTAGATTCTTCTCAAACGTTGCTTTGCCCACTCCGTCGTAAACGACATCTACGCCCTTACCGCCAGTCAGCCGTTTTACCTCAGGCTCAAAATCCTGTTTTGTGAAAACGATGACTTCATCGGCTCCCGCTTCGCGTGCCAATTGCGCTTTGTCATCACTCGATGCTGTCCCGATTACGCGGGCCCCGATCGCGTGCGCCAGCTGTACGACCAGCAAACCAACTCCGCCGGCAGCGGCGTGCACCAGCGCGGTTTCGGCGGGCTTCAATTTGTGTGCGTCGTTGACCAGGTAATGCGCCGTCAACCCATGCACCATCGCCGCGGTCGCCTGCTCATCACTGATTGCCTTCGGCACGGGTACCAGATGCTCCTCCTGCACGGCTACATGTTCGGCATACGACCCCAGCGTTCCACTCCAGGCGACGCGATCGCCGACCTTGAGCGCGTTCACCTGCTGCCCAATCTCGGTCACAACGCCCGCACCCTCCTGACCCGGAACGAACGGCAACGGGGTGCGCAGCCGTCCATCGCGGAATTGCGCATCGATCGAATTTACTCCCGCGACGTTCACGCGGACGATGGCCTCCGACGGTTTCGCCTGCGGCGCCGGTACGTCGGCCAGCTTCATCACCTCTGGCCCGCCAATATTCTCGACCCGAATCGCTTTCATGAGGATTTCCAGGTGTTAGGTTTTACGTCTCGGGGTTTGGGAAATGAGTTCGGGGCATCTCTGGCGAACTTACCAGAATGCCTAAGACTCAGACCTGACACCTAAGATCGACTATTCTACGGAATTAGTAACAGCTTCCCCGTTGTCTTGCGTCCCTCCAACTCCCGATGCGCGCGCTGCGTCTCCGCCAGTGGATACGTGTGCTCAATCCGCAGCTTCAGCTTACCAGCGCCAATCATGGCGAACACTGCGTTCGACCGCGCCGTCAACTCCTCCCGACTGGCGATATAGCTCCCCAGTGAAGGTCGCGTGAGATACAGCGAGCCCTTTTGGGTGAGGATGATCGGATCCAAGGGCGGCACTGCTCCGCTCGATCCACCGAACAGCACCATCATGCCGCGTGAGCGTAGAAGGTTGAGCCCTTTTTCGAATGTCGTCTTTCCCACGGAATCGTATACAACATCAATGCCCTTGCCGCCGGTGAGCCGCGTGGTCTCGGCTTCGAAATCCTGCTGCGTATAAAGGATGATTTCGTCCGCTCCGGCTTCGCGCGCAAGCTTCGCCTTCTCCTCGGTCGACACCGTCGCAATCACGCGCGCCCCGATGTTGTGAGCCATCTGTACCAGCAGCAATCCGACACCGCCCGCCGCCGCATGCACCAGAGCCGTGTCGCTGCGCTTCAACCGATACGTGTCGTACACCAGATAGTGCGCCGTCATCCCTTGCAGCATCGTCGCCGCGGCCTGCTGATCGCTGACTCCTGCCGGAATTGGCACCAGCCGGTCGGCAGGAACAGCCGCGTATTCCGCATACGTCCCCAGCACCGAGGTCCAGGCGACGCGGTCGCCGCCCTTGACCAGCTTCACATCTTTTCCGACCGAGACGACCTCGCCCGCCCCTTCCTGCCCGAGGATAAAAGGCAGTGGCACCTTGTAACGCCCCTCGCGGTTATAGACATCGATGAAGTTCACACCCGAAGCGGCCAACTTCACGACCGCCTCATTCGCCTTCGGTTCTGGAACAGGCAGATCCACCAGCTCCATTGCCTCGGGACCACCGACTTGCTTTACCTGAATGGCTTTCATGGAATTCTTGGATTCCTGATAGTCACGAAAGACTCGGCCTGATGATTGCAGATTTCAGATTGTGGCCTTCGAGATTGAAACATCTCGTCGCGGTTTCGATTTGCAATCCAGAACCTGAAATCGGAATTTGCCTTTGAACTTCGCCTTCAAATCTATTTCTTCTTCACTTCAGCCGTCCAGTTTTGAATTACCGTCAGGGGCAATCGACCGGTATCACCCGTCGTGATTTCCAGAAACCTCTGCCCATCAGCTGTGACCGCATACTGCGCCGCCGCGATGTTGGGAGAAAGATTGGTCGCGTCAAATGCTACGCGTACAGACCGAACTTCAAAGCTGGGCCCGTGCCCATCCCCTTCCGCTACCCAAGTCTTTGTGCTTCCGGCCGCTTGATAGAAGAGTTTCCCGCTCCTCGACCAGCGCGGCACCCAGCCACCACCTGATGAAACCTGCCATTTGGCTCCCGTCCACGGGAATGGCGCCACATATAGTTCGTAGTTACCCGTTTCATTGGAAACGTACGCTACCCATCGGCCGTCGGGGGAGAATTGCGCGTACATCTGCTCGCCTGGTCCCTCCGCATAGGGAAATGGCTTGCGATCGCCGTTCAACGGCAGCACCCAGATGTCCTGACCGTTTCCCAGGCCAAAAGCTCCGATGTTATACAAAATGTATTGGCCATCGGGCGACCAGTCCCACAGTTGCTGCATTCCGTGTTGGCGCAGATCTACGGGCACCAACGGCTTTTCTTCTACGGACTGGTCCACCGCCTTCACCATAACGGCTTCGCCCTTTCCACCGGGCACCGGACCGACATAGGCAAGTTGCTTTCCGTCGTGGGACCACAGCGGACTGCTATATGATCCATTTCCGAAACTGAACCGTGTGCGTGTGTTCTGCACCAGGTCGTAAATCCAAATCACACTCAGTTGATCTGCGATGACAACGGCCGCTTTCTTATCGTCAGGCGACAGCTGGACTTCCGTATAGGCATCGGGAGTTGAAACGACCCCGACCTCCTTGCCCGTAATGTCAATCCACGTCAGCCGCATCGCCGCGCCCGCTGGCCCAGGCTGATAGATTAGCGTTCCGTTATCTGAGGCGGTAAACGTGCCCCGCCACACCGCTCCATCGACCTGCACGTCATCGTTCAGTGCCACCGCTTCGCCTTCCAGCACCCCCGACGACGGATTGAAGCGTTGCGCCATCAATGCGTTTTCGCGCACGAAGAGCAGATACCCCGCCGAGTAAATCGCGTTCGCAAGGGTATGGACAAGAAACTTGCTTTCCTTTCCGTCCATGGAAGCCCAAAAAACTCCCGTTTCAGCGCCCGTCGGTGCGTTGTGATTGGCAGCGAAATACAGGAAGTGCTCCCCGTCCGGGAGGAACTGCGGCCAGCGATGCGTGGTGTACTTCTCGCCGAGCCTGGTCAATGGTTCCGGAGTCCCTCCGGTTGCCGGAACCATTACCAGCGGCAGCTGGGCATTGGGTGAGAACACGATGATTCCCTTCGAACTCCATGCCCCACCGCGCGGTATAAGTCCGTCGCAGAGATTGATGGCCGGACCCCCTCCGATTTCGATTCGTTTCAGCTTGCCACCGGCGAAGAACGCGATCGACCTGCTGTCGGGAGACCAAAAGGGAAATATTGATTCTTCCGTTCCGGGCAAAGGAGCTGGATTCAACTGGTCCATCGAGCGAAGGAAGAGTTGGGTCTTGCCCTCTGTCCGTGCGGAAAAGACAATGCGCGCCCCATCCGGCGAGATCACTGGAGGCCCGCCATTGTCGCCCACAAAATTGAATTGCAGTTTCTCTGACGGCGCGATCTGCGTATGAATTACGGGTTTGTTGCCGCCGGAAAACCCGAGGACTAGGCTCACGACAACGACCGCGATGATCGCCAAACCGCAGAACGTCCACGCGAGCCATTCGCGGATTCGAATACTCCGCCGCGGCGGATCCACAGCATGCGTTGCCGATGTCGCCCCTTCCGCAATCCACCTCAATTCGCTCGCCAGATCGCCCGCACTCTGCCAGCGCGCATCCGGATCTTTTGCCAGACACTTCTTGATTACGCGCTCCAGTGGCGCCGGCGTCATCGGCTGCACCGTTCGGATCGACTCCGGTTCCTTCTCCAGAATCGAGGCCGCCACCGACACCAGCGTCTTTCCTTCGAATGCCCGCTTGCCGCTGAGCATTTCGTAGAGCACAGCACCCAGGCTGAAGATGTCGCTGCGCGCATCGGCGTCTTTGCCTTCCACCTGCTCTGGTGTCATGTATTGAAACGTCCCAACGATCGTCCCCTGCTGCGTGAGCGGTGTCGCATGCGAACTGGTGAGGGTCGCTGTAAGCTCGGCCGAGACCGGTTTCGGAGCTGTGACTCCCTTGGCAAGGCCGAAGTCCATCAGTTTCGCGCCCGACCTGGTCAGCATGATGTTCCCGGGCTTCAGATCGCGATGTACCACTCCTCGCCGGTGCGCAGCATGAAGTCCGTCGGCGATCTCAGCGCCATAGCGTAGCACTTGCTCGAGCGGCAGCGTGCCACGCCGCAGGCGATCGGCAAGGGATTCACCATCCAGCAACTCCATGACAAGGTAGCGAACGCTGTCATGCGTTCCCACATCGTGAAGCTGGCAAATGTTGGGGTGGTTCAGCGACGAAATGGTGCGCGCCTCGCGTTCGAAGCGCTCGCTGGCCTCTGCTTTGTCTGCCAGATGGGCCGGCAGGATCTTGACCGCGACACTCCGATCCAACCGGGTATCGAGCCCGCGATAAACCTCGCCCATCCCGCCCGCGCCGAGAGGTGCGACGATCTCATATGGACCCAGCTTCGTTCCGGAAGGAAGCCCCATCTGCGGTGGATTATAGCCTTTACGAAGGTCGCTCAGGACTGTTTTTCGGGATCGTCTTCACGCAAACCAGCGGCCGCACGGACCGCCCGTCCCAACTCCTCGGGGGAAAAAGCTACACCAGATTCTGTAGCTGGCCGTGCTCCGTTCTCAGCCACCCCAACAAAGCGATACCCTCGGCCGACCACGGTCTGCAAACACTGCGGCTGCGCCGAGTCGTCATCCAACGCCCTGCGGATCTTGCGAATCGCTGTGTTGATCCCTTGATCGACGTCGACGAAGACGTCCTTGCCCCACAGTTTGTCGGCGATTTGTTCGCGTGTAACGAGTTGACCTGAGCTCTCGACGAGAAACATCAGCAGTTGCAGCGGCAATCCCTCCAGCTGCACTGGCGACCCGTTCCGAAGAAGCTGAAAGCGGTTGAAATCCAGCTCAAACACTCCGAAGCGGACCCTCTGATCCGGCATGAGCCAGCACCTTTCTAGGGGAAGGTTGATAATTTTGGTCCGGGTCTCAGCGGGGTGTCAAGCCGTATCCGTTCTTTAGATCAATTCAGACGGCTTCAGAGTAGCTCCATGGACCTTTTCGCGCGCCTGAAGCAAGATGCCGTCGCTAACCCCAGACGGGACGCAATCCTCAGGAGGCTATCGATGAAGCACGCGAAGTTGTTCGCATTGGCGCTCACATTCATGCCGTTGCTGGCGACGGCACAATTCAATGGCCGGCCGAGAATCATCACAGAGGTGCCTTTCGAATTTCGGGTTGGGAACAAACTCTTCCCTGCGGGGCAATGCATCATCGAGCCAGCGCCTCATGACAGCAACGTTCTGGTGGTTCGCGATATGGCCTCCAAGACCATTGTGCTGGCCCCCGCCGGTTCCAACGTTATGGCAGCCGAGGCTGACCATTTCGCCCTGGTGTTTCACAAATACGATAACACCTATTTCCTGAGTGGCATTAAGGTAGACGGGCTGCGCCAAATGTATCGCCTGCCCGAAAGCAGGAAAGAGGCCGAGATCCGTGCACGGAATACACCCGTCACTGATCAAATTTTGCTCGCTTCGGAATAGTTCGCGCAAAGAGGGTTCGGGAGTTCTGGGGAAATCCGGGACCCTATTTTGTCGAGTCGCTGCGGAGGCCCATTTCGTCTGAGGGGCCTTGACCGTAACAGCGACCTTCGACCGCAAGTAGAGATCCCGCAGATTCGCGCGCCTGTCACCACGCCCTCGATTCCGACAAACCCCTTCGACGCTTGTATTCCTGCTAAACTCTCTCCTTCGTTCCGCAAGGAGGATTCATGTCCCAGAACACTCCTCAGTCTTTTGCCAACCACAGGCGCTTCGATCCGCTCTTTCACTTTTTTCTGGTCCCCGTATTCGTACTCGGTGTCATTCTCTCGCTCGTCCATTTCTTTTACCACCTTCGCGAGAGCGACTCTCGTGACAACTTTCACTCCTTGCTGTTGGTCATCCTGGCATCGGCGCTGCTGACCCTCGTATTCAAAACGCGTCTATACGCGCTCAAAGTGCAGGACCGCGTCATACGGTTGGAAGAGCGGCTGCGCCTCGGGCAGATCCTGCCAGAAGGGTTGCGTGCGCGCATACCAGAACTTACCGAGGATCAACTCGTCGGGCTGCGTTTTGCCTCGGATGCAGAACTCCCGAAGCTGGTCGAACGCGCCTTGAATGAGAAGCTCAAACGCAACGAGATTAAAAAGGCGATTCAAAATTGGCGCCCCGATTATTGGCGGGTGTGAGTGATATAGCGTTTCTAGCAATCGGCCGGAGCGGTGAGCGATGTATGTTCAGCACGGCTCATTAATTTATGGCACATCGCTTAATACCCACGGCTCAATGCCGGCTCCCGCTGCTCCTGCAACGCCGCGGAAGCGAAGATGATTTCGCGTCGCAGATAAAGACTTTTCTTCGCCACGTTATTCCCCTAGGCGTTCCCTAAGTCACAGAATTCCTTCACTACGAGGTTCACCGTATCAACCAATCACAGAGGCAAATCATCTGACGATCTCGATGAGACCAGACGAACGCGAACGCATGTACCAGTTGTGCGCGCTGATTGAGCAGGAGCGAGACCACCATCGCTTTCTGCAACTGATTGAAGAACTCAACGAATTGCTCGGACGGCAAGAACGCTGGCTGGAGGACAAGCCGCCAACCTCTGGGTAGGTCGAAGACAATCCCCCAGCGTGCAGACTTCCTCATCTAGGCGGTGTAGTTAGGCGACTGGAGAAGTCCGAGACTATGACTCTCGCCCAGAAGCGCGGGCCCTTGAAGATCCCGTAGGTGGCGGCATGATCCTTAAGTACACAAA
>Ga0335079_10011231_pt1 | contig 10202 bp, 6 predicted proteins | sample Lox_Sample_33_FD_206719 | JGI IMG/M metagenome (GOLD analysis project Ga0335079, IMG submission 206719) | Soil microbial communities from Loxahatchee National Wildlife Refuge, Florida, United States - Lox_Sample_3.3 | ecosystem: Environmental > Terrestrial > Soil > Wetlands | place: USA: Florida...
CCGGCTGAAACCGTCAGCCCCGCAGCGCCCCAACGCGGCGCGATACCCATCCATCGCGGCAGGGGCAGCGCGCACAGGTAGCCCAGTCCAGTGGTGAGAGCCACCCGCACCACCGCGAACCGCAGCGGTGTGCGCGTATCGCGAAGGGCATAGTAAGTAGAAGAGTAAAGCCGCCCGAGAGTAGACGCCAACAGACCCACGGCGGAACCTGCCACGATGGCCCAGACGTAGATGGAGTCGGCGTGCGTGAACCGGCCGTTTTCGAACAGCAGGGAAGAGACCACGCCGCCCAGCGCCAGAAACGCCATTGCCGATGGTACGACGAAGAAGGCGATTTGCCGCAGCCCTGAATTTAGCCGCTGCCGCAGGTAAGCCGCCACCTGGTCCTTTTCGCCGAGCGCGCTGGACATAGCCGGCAGTTCCGCCGCCGAGACCGACATGCCAAACAGGCTCACCGGCAGCGTGTACAAGGTCTGCGCATTGGTGAGACCGGCCACCGCGCCCGATCCCAGCCAACTGGCGAGCCAGGCATCCACGTACGCGCTGATCTGCACCACGCCGCGGCTGATGAACACCGGCACGAAGTTGCGGATCACTTCGCGCACCTGCTCGCGGTGCGTCTCCAGCCGTACACGCACGTGTCGCGCCAGACGCAGCACCACCGGCAGTTGCACGCCAAATTGCAGACCGCTGCCGGCCACCGATCCCCAGGCCAGCGTCACGGCCAGGGACGCCTGTTCCATCCGGCGGAAACCGATCAGCGTTCCGATCATCGCCAGGTTCCACAGCACCGGCGCGGTGTACGACAGAAAGAACTTGCGGTGGCTGTTCAGAATTCCCAGGCACCAGGCCGAGCACACCAGCAGGCCGGCGCCGGGAAAGAGAATCCGCACGATGCGAATGGTCAGCTCGCGCTTCGCCCCGTGAAAACCAGGCGCAATGGCGTCGATCAGGTACGGGGTGGCCAGCACGCCGAGTAGCACCAGCACGGACGTAGTCAGCGCCAGAATGGCCGCCACGGCGCCTGCTACGCGCCCGGCCTCTTCTTCGTCGCCTTCCGCCAGCAAGCGAGCATAGACCGGGATGAACGACGCCGAGAGGACTCCTTCACCGAACAGGTTCTGCAGGAAGTTCGGGATGCGAAAGGCGGCGTTGAAGGCGTCCGCCGCGTCCGACAGGCCGAAGTAGCGCGAGAAAATGCGCTGCCGTACGAACCCGATGATCCGCGTCAGGAAGATGCCGGCGGCCACCAGGAACGCGTGCCGCCCGGTGCTCTCGTGTTGAGCCGGCCTGGCCACTAACTCAGCTTCTCCAGCACGGCGGTGGCCATTTCCTCCGTGCTGTTGGCGCCTCCCAGATCGGGCGTGCGGACCTTGCCTTCGGCCAGCACCGCGGCCACCGCGGCATCCACGGCGCGCGCGGCCTGCTCCATTCCCAGGTGTTCCAGCATCATCGCCGCGCTGAGAATAGTGGCCAGGGGATTCACGATACCCTTGCCAGCGATATCCGGCGCGGAGCCGTGCACCGGCTCGAACATCGAAGGAAATCGCCGCAACGGGTCGAGATTAGCGCTGGCTGCGAGGCCCATGCTGCCGATGATGATGGCGGAGAGATCGCTCAGAATGTCGCTGAACAGGTTCGAGCCCACCACCACGTCGAAGCTTTCGGGCCGCCGGACAAAGTTCATCGCGGCGGCGTCCACCAGCAGCGACTCCGTCTCGATATCCGGAAACTGCGCCGCCACTTCCTGAAAGGTGCGGTCCCACAGCACCATGCTGTAGCCCTGCGCGTTGGATTTGGTGATGGACGCCACGCGCTTCTTCTTGTTGCGTTTCAGAGCCAACTCGAACGCGAAGCGTATGATGCGCTCGGTGCCGCGCCGCGTGAACACGGAAGTCTGAATCGCGATCTCCTCGGGCTGGTGATGGTAGACAAAACCGCCCACCGGCGCGTATTCGCCCTCGGTGTTCTCACGGACCACCACCAGGTCGATATCCCCGCCCCGTGGCTTCGCGAGCGGCGACTTCACGCCCGGATAGAGATACGCCGGCCGCACGTTGGCGAATTGATCGAACGCCCGCCGGATGGGCAGCAGCAGGCCGTTTAGCGTGGTGTGATCGGGGATATCGGGATGGCCGACCGCTCCCAGGAGAATGGCGTCGCAAGGTTGCAGCAGGTCGATGGCTCCGGCCGGCATCATGCGGCCCCAGCGGAAGAAGTGCTCGGCGCCCCAGTCGAAATCCTGAAACGCAAAGGTGACATCCTGTTTTTTGGCGATCTTCTCCAGAACGCGCTTCGACTGCGGGATGACTTCCATGCCGACGCCATCGCCCGCGATGACTGCAATGGTAAATGTCTTCATGAGTCCGAACTCAATTGTAGCCAGAACCTGTGCGGACCGATCCGTCTCCGCCGGCCGTGCAATTCGGTTAGCGTATTAGGTTGCCGGAGGCTGATGCTTCTTTACGCGATCACCATCTCGCTCGCGGCCTTTCTGCTTTTCGAAGTCCAGCCCATCCTCGCCAAGATGATTCTGCCCTGGTTTGGAGGCACTTCATCGGTGTGGACCACCTGCATGCTCTTCTTCCAGGTGGAGTTGCTGCTGGGGTACCTCTATGCCCACTGGCTGCATGAGAAAGTGCTGGGCCGCAAGCAAGCATTCCTCCACATCGCGGCACTGGCGGCGAGCCTCGCGGCATTGCCGATCCTGCCCAATTCCAGGTGGAAGACCAGCGATGTCGGGCATCCGTCGTTCCACATTCTGGTGTTGCTGACGCTCACCGTCGGATTGCCCTACTTCCTCCTTTCGTCAACCAGCCCACTGTTGCAGGCCTGGTACGCGCGGCGTCACCGCGACGGCTTGCCCTACCGCCTGTTTGCGCTCTCTAATTTCGCCTCCCTGCTGGCGCTCCTCAGCTATCCGCTGCTGGTCGAGCCGAATCTGCCCACGCGCGTGCAGGCGCTCGGGTGGTCGGCGGCCTACGTGTGTTTCGTGGCGCTTTGCGGTGTCGCGGCGTGGCGCTCGGCGGGCTTAGCCGCTCCCGGCGCCTCTCTCTCTGAGCCGCGGCTGTCAGGGAGCAGAGAACAGGCCTCGCGAGACACGCTGCCGGATGCGACCAGCGCTGCGTCAACGGAAGAAGCCGGCGATAACGGGCCTTCGCGGACGGAACGCGTGCTCTGGCTGGGCCTCGCCGCCTGCGCTTCGATCCTGTTCCTGGCCGTCACCACGCACCTCACGCAGGATATCGCCGCCATTCCGTTCCTCTGGATCCTGCCGCTGAGCATTTACCTGTTGAGCTTCATCATCTGTTTTGAAGCGCCGGGCGCCTACCGCCGCGCGATCTTCTTGCCTTTGCTGGCTGCGGCGCTCGCGTTCCTGGCTTACCGGCTGTGGCCTTACCATGCCGCCATGCCGATGCGCCTCACCATCGCCGCGGTCGCGGCATCGCTGTTCGTCTGCTGCATGGTGTGCCACGGAGAACTCGCGCGTCTCAAGCCGCATCCGCGCCATCTCACCGGTTTCTACGTGACCGTCGCTCTTGGTGGCGCCTGCGGGGGGTTGTTCGTCGCTCTGTTCGCCCCGGCCGTGTTCCACGCCTACCATGAATTCCCTATCGGGCTGGCGCTGTGTGCCGCGCTTGCTTTCCGCATGCTGGCGCCTGAATTCAAGCGCTTCTCCGCCCTCGAGAGATGGGCTGGAACCGCGGTGCTGGCGGTCTTGTTGTGCGCTTATCTCGCGGCGCTGGTCCATATCATGGGCGAAATGGTCGGCGGCTACCGCTTGGTCGCACGCAACTTCTACGGGCAGCTCAAAGTGCTGGATGACGGCAATCCTCGAATTGACGAATACGCCTGCCGCACGCTCATCCACGGCACCATCAACCACGGCGAGCAGTTCGTGCGCGAGGAATACCGCCACGAGCCGGTGACTTATTTCTGTCCCGGCTCCGGCGTCGGGCGCGCGATGCGCGCACAACAGGGCCGGCCGCGGCGAATCGGCGTGCTGGGCCTGGGTTGCGGCACGCTGGCTGCGTACGGCCGCGCGGGAGACACGCTGCGCATCTACGAAATCAACCCGCTCGTCCTCGAGATCGCCAACCGCGATTTCACTTACCTTCACGACACGGCCGCGAAAGTCGAAATTGCCATGGGAGACGCCCGCCTGACGTTGGAATCCGAACCCAGCCAGCAGTTCGACCTGCTGGTGATGGATGCCTTCTCCGGCGATTCCGTGCCGGTCCACTTGATCACTCGCGAAGCTTTCCGAACGTATCTCCGCCACCTCAAGCCGGACGGCATCCTGGCCGTGAACATTACCAACACGTATCTGAATCTGGGGCCGGTGATGGCTCTGGCCGCCGCCTCTGTCGGCAAGCAGGCATACAGCTACCGCTACGAAGCGGATCCGGACGATGCCGTGTGCTTTTCCTGCACCTGGGCGTTAATCATGGATCGCGCGACCGTTGCCGCCCATCCGGGGCTGGAGGTAGGTGCAACGCTGCTGCGGCCAAACGGCAAATTCCGCGTCTGGACAGACGACTTCTCCAACATGCTTAGCATTCTGAAGTGAGAAATAAGCGATCAGCAATTAGCTTTCAGCAATCAGCTAAGGACCAGCTTCGCTGACGGCTGATTGCTGACTGCTGATCGCTTGTTCTTCACGCCTCGTTGGGATCGTTCTTCGCGAAATACAGCGCTACCGCGCGGTCGATGTTGGCGCGCGTCAGGCGGACCGCCCGGCCTTCATACTCGCTGATGGCTTTCACCAGCTTGTAAACGTCCATGGGATAGCAGGCGCGCAGGAACCGGGCGCCCGCCGCCGCACAGCGCTCCCGCAGGTATTCCGCGCAGCCTGGTTCGCACGGCACCTGGTTGCTCTGCGCCACGCGCTGGAAGATCTGGTCGAACACCTCCGGACTTACGTTCTCCACCAGCACCTTGGTCTGGATGCGCCGCAGGAAAGCTTCGTCCGCCAGGTCGTGCGGGTTCAGGTTGGTCGAAAACACCACCATCAGCTCGAACGGCACCTGGAACTTCATTCCCGAGGCGAGAGTCAGGTAATCCACCCTCCGGTCCAGCGGGACGATCCAGCGGTTGAGCAGTTCGCGCGGTGACAGCACCTGCCGCCCGAAGTCGTCGATGATCAGGATGCCGTTATTCGCCTTCATCTGCGCCGGCGAAATGAAGCAGCGCGTGGACTCGTCCAGCCGCAGCTCCAGCATGGCCGCGGAAAGCTCGCCGCCCACGGTGATGCAGGGCCGTTCGCACATCACCCATCGCGGATCCAGCAGATCGTCCGTGGTCGGCACCGTCCGGTGCACTACCGGATCAAACAGCGAGATGATGTGGCCATCCACCTCCACGGTGTACGGCACCAGCACGGTGTCGTGATAGATCCGCAGAATCCGCTCCGCGATGCTGGTCTTTCCGTTGCCCGTGCCGCCATATAGGAAGAGCGACTGGTGGCCGATCAGCGAAGGACCGAGCGCATCCAGCAGTTTGTCGGGCAGCACGAGGTCCTGGAATGCCTGCCGCAGGCTCTCGCGGCTAAGCCGCACGTGCGCCGTCTGGGCCTTCACCAGCTCGTGATACTGCTTGATGGAAACCGGCGTCGGCCCCACATACGAGCAAACCTCATTGCGGGCGGTCGCCAGCGCCCGGCCCGAGGCCGTCAGCGAGAATGCATAGTCATTTCCCACCATCCCCTTGACTTCGATCAGATGCTGCTGGCGGAACTGGTGAAACATGTTCTCCAGAATGGGAAACGACAGCTTGAGGGTGGAGTGCAGCGCCTCCAGGGTGCCCGAACCGTGCAGCCAGAGGTAACGCATGATCAGGTCGGAGACCATGGCGCGGGGGATCCCCAGGTCTTCCAGCCGGTCCGGGATGAGCGGCCGCGCGGCATCGTGTTCTACTGGCTCCACATCTTCGATCGTCGAAGTCATAAAGTTCGAGTTCCCTCCCGGCCCTGCAACACCGGTAGCCGCTTTGAAATATACAGGGGAAGCAAAGAAACTACCATTACTCCGTTAGTTAACGTTAGTTGAAAACCGTAGTAAATACCGCCGGGAGGGAGTGCCTATTCGTGCTCGTGATGATGCGCTTCCCGTTGCTCTTCGGCATTCACCGGGATGGCACAACCGGTTTCCGAGATCGCGCAGCTCACGTGTTCGAACTGCACGGTGGTGTGCGAGATATGGAACTGCGTCTCCAGCGTACCGTTCAGCCGGCGCAGAATGGCATCGCTGGCTGAAGGCGGAACATCTTCGATCAGCACGTGGCAGCTCAGTGCGTGGGCATGGGAGCCCAGGCTCCAGATATGCAGATCGTGCACGTCCAGCACGCCTTCGGTGGTCTTCATGGCCGCCGCCACGTCGCTGAGTTTGATGCCGCGCGGCAGGCCCTCCAGGAGGATGTTCAGCGACTCGCGGATAATGTCCCAGGCGGTCCAGACGATCAGCACCCCGATGAGGATCGAGAGCAGAGGATCGACGCGCTGCCACCCGGTGTAGCGGATGGCGATGGCGCCGGCGATGATTGCGATCGACCCGAGCGCATCGCCCAGCATGTGGACGAACGCGCCGCGGAGATTCAGATCGGCGTGGCTGGACTGCCGCAGAGCCAGAATGATGCTGCTGTTCAAGACCAGTCCTAACGCCGCCACGGCGATCATTATGCCTTCCTGGACGGTCTCCGGTTGGCGCAGGCGCAGCACGCTCTCGTAAAGAATCCACGCGGAAAGCGCCACCAGCGTCAGGGCATTGACGAACGCAGTCAAAACGCCTGCCCGGTGATAACCATAAGTCTTGGTTTCATCGGCCGGCTTGGATTGCAGATAAAAACCGATCCACGCCAGTAGCAGCGCCAGCGCGTCGGTAAAATTGTGCCCGGCGTCGGAAAGGAGGGCCAGCGAGTGGGCCCGGACTCCCGCGACCACCTCCACGACCACAAACATGAATGTGGCGCCTAGCGACCACCCTAGTACGCGGCCCGTTGCGGGCGCGTGGCGATGTGAATGGGAGTGCAATGGTCTCTCTTCGTTCAGTTTAACTCTGTTGGTGTACCCCATTTCGCGGCCAACCAGTCCCCGCCAATGCGGGATTGGATACCCCGCCTGCTAGACCTTATGATGCATAAAAGACTGGCTACTGCCGGTTCACCGTTGTAGCGGGGCAACCATGATCGATTTCTTCACCCGGCTGTTTTCCGTCGATCCCTTCATGCCGCACGGAATGTGCTTCCTGTGGGATCCGCTGGTGCTGTGGCTGCACGTCATCTCGGATAGCCTGATCGCCGCTGCCTACTATGCGATCCCTGTGTTGCTGTTCCATTTCGCGCGGCGGCGGCGCGACATCTCTTTCAACCGGATTTTCGTAGCGTTCGCTCTGTTCATCCTGGCTTGCGGCACCACACATCTGCTGGGCGCCGTTACAGTCTGGCATCCGGTTTACCGCATCGAGGGCGCGGTCAAGGCCGCCACGGCCATCGCCTCTGTGACGACCTTCCTCATGCTGCTCCCTCTCATGCCGACCCTGATCAGCCTCCCCAGCCCTTCCCAGCTAGCTATGGCAAATCGGCAACTGGCGCTGGAAATCGAGGAGCGCCGGGGCGCAGAGGCGAAAGTTCGCAAAATCAACGAAGAACTCGAGGAACGCGTGGCCGGCCGCACTGCCGACTACAGACAGGCGCTGCAGGACCTGCGGCAGGAGATGAAGCGCCGCCAGGAACTGGAGAGCCAACTGGTCCAGTCGCAGAAGATGGAGGCAGTCGGCCGTTTGGCCGGGGGCGTGGCCCACGACTTCAACAATCTGCTGACGGTGATCCTGGGCTACAACGAAATGGTGCGCGAACAGGTCAAGGACAACGCCGTCGCGTTGGAGTACGCCGGGGAAGTGCTTCGGGCCTCCGAGCGCGCCTCTTCTCTCACCAACCAGCTTCTCGCCTTCAGCCGCCGCCAGGTGGCCGTGCCGCGAATCGTTGACCTCAACGAGTTGGTCAGGAACATCGACCGGCTGCTGCGCCGCATCATCGGCGAAGACGTCCATTTGGACCTGCGCCTGGATTCCGCGCTTTCACCCGTGAAGGTCGATCCGGCCCACATGGACCAGGTGATTATGAACCTGGCCGTGAACTCGCGCGACGCCATGCCGGGCGGCGGACGGCTCACGATTGAAACCGCCAACGTGAACCTCACCGAAGAGTACGCCGCCAGCCACTTTGACATCCGTCCGGGACCGCACGTCATGCTGGCCGTGAGCGATACCGGGATGGGGATGGACAGTGCCACCAGGTCGCGCATCTTCGAACCGTTTTTCACCACCAAAGAAAAAGGCAAGGGCACCGGCTTGGGCCTCTCCATCGTCTACGGGATCGTCAAGCAGAACGGAGGCGAAATCCTGGTCTACAGCGAACCCGGCCGGGGAACAGCGTTCAAGATCTACCTTCCTACAGCCGTCAAGACAGCCGAAGCGTTGCCTGTGGAATCCGAAGAGGCGCCAGAGGTGCCGCCAAGCGGGACCATCCTTCTGGTCGAGGATGAAGATCAAGTGCGAAACCTCACGCGATCCATGCTGGTGAGACTGGGCTACCAGGTTATCGACTTCTCCTCCGCAGGCGACGCGCTGCATTTCCTGCGCGAGCACCCGGAGCCTTTCGATCTGCTGCTCACCGACATCGTCATGCCGGAGACGAGCGGCATGGAGCTGGCCAAGCAGGTAAGGGCCTCGCGTCCAGAGACCAAGGTGCTCTTTATGTCGGGCTACACCGATGGCAGCGTCACCAGCAATGGCCTGATTTCCGCCGACACATCATTCATTCAGAAGCCGTTTACATCCGCGTCGCTGAGGAAGAAAGTGGGAGAAGCGCTTCGCTAGGGTCCACTGCCGTGGATGCTTGTTGTGCCGCCGCCAGTATAGGTCCGTAGCTCCCGTTTTACGCTACCCTGATCGAAATGTCCCTGAACAATTTCACCAGCGCCGAACGGGCAGTGTTTCGCGGTCTTCGGTCGCCCGAGAAGATCCAGCGGTACATCGATGATCTGGCTTATAACAAGGAGCCGCACGGGCCCACGTGCCGGTCGCCGCGGCGCATCCTGCGCGACCGTACCGCGCACTGCATGGAAGGAGCGCTGTTTGGCGCCGCCGCGCTGCGCATGCTCGGCCATCCGCCCCTGCTGCTGGACCTGGAGGCGGTGCGCGACGACGATCACGTTCTGGCTGTCTTCCGCGAGCGCGGCCATTGGGGTGCCATGGCCAAATCCAATTTCGCCGGCCTGCGCTACCGCGAACCCGTCTACCGGACCTTGCGCGAACTGGTGATGTCGTATTTCGAGCACTACTTCAATCTCCGAAAAGAGAAGACGCTGCGGTCCTATTCCCGTCCGGTGAACCTGCGCCGGTTCGATGGCATGCATTGGATGACCGCCGAAGAGGACGTCTGGGCGGTGCCGGAGTACCTGTTGACCATCGCGCATTTACCGGTTCTGCCGGGCCGGCTGGTTCGGCATTTGGGCCGCGTTGACGAGCGGCTGTTTACGGCAGGGTTGGTCGGCAGGCAGAGTTAGGGTGAAGCGCGGCGGCGGGCTCTGATCGCCTCGCTGAAGCTTGGCAGCAGCGAGAGGAAGATGATCGCCAGGATCACCTTGTCGAAGTTCTGGCGCACGAACGGAAAGCTGCCGAGTTCGTAGCCCAGCATGCTCATAAAGAATACCCACCCGATGCCTCCGCACACGCTGAAGGGGAGGAACCGCAGGTAAGGCATCTGGCTCACTCCGGCTACGAACGATGAAAACGTGCGGATGATCGGCACGAAGCGGGCCAGGATGATGGTCTTGCCGCCGTAACGTGCGTAGAATGCCTTGGTCCGGGTCACGTATTCCTGTTTGAAGAGGCGTGAATCGGGACGGCTGAAGACGCGAGGGCCGGTGTGCCGGCCCAGCAGGTAGCCGGTGGAATCCCCCAACATCGCAGCAGCCATGAGCGCCACGTTCACAAGGACGATGTTCAATTGTCCGGCGCCCGCCACCACCCCCACGGTGAACAGGAGGGAATCTCCGGGCAAAAAGAAACCGACCAGCAATCCGGTCTCGGAGAAGACGATGCCAAACAGCGCCGCATATCCGAGCCAACCCGAAAGCAGCGTGCTGAGCAGGTGAATCAGCCGTTCCGGATTGGTCAACGACCGGAGGAATTCGAGAATCGAGT
>Ga0335079_10011232_pt1 | contig 10202 bp, 8 predicted proteins | sample Lox_Sample_33_FD_206719 | JGI IMG/M metagenome (GOLD analysis project Ga0335079, IMG submission 206719) | Soil microbial communities from Loxahatchee National Wildlife Refuge, Florida, United States - Lox_Sample_3.3 | ecosystem: Environmental > Terrestrial > Soil > Wetlands | place: USA: Florida...
AAACAGATGGCGGGCGCGATCGCGCGCATCCTGTGGCCTGCGGCGGAGAGCTGAAATGCGCTGGCGGCGGGGAAAGGAGCGGGACCTGGAGCGCGAGCTGCGCGCGGACCTGGAACTGGAGGCGGCTGAGCAGCGGGACAACGGCCTCTCGGAGGAGGAAGCCCGTTACGCGGCGCGGCGCGCGTTTGGCAACGCGACCCGGGTAAGGGAGGAGGTGCGCGAGATGTGGGGATGGGTCCCGATCGAACGATTCCTGCAGGATCTGCGGTTCTCGATACGCCTATTGGCGAAGAGTCCGGGATTCGCCGGCACGGCCCTGTTCGTCCTGGCGCTGGGCATCTCGGCGGCGGTGGCGATTTTCGGCTTTGTGGATGCCGCTCTGATCCGGCCGCTGCCCTATCGCGATCAATCGCGGCTGGTGGCGGTATTCGAATCCTCGCGCGCGAATTCCCGGTCGATGTTGTCGTACCGCGATTTCGCGGATTGGAAAACTCTTAACAAAGTATTCACGTCGATCGATGCCTACGCGCTGAACGGCAGTTTTACCCTGACCTCCGCGGAAGGCGCGGAGCAGGTGGCGGGCACGCGCGTCAGCTCCGGCTTCTTCCATACGCTCGGCGTGATCCCGGCGCTGGGGCGCGATTTCCGCGCAGGCGAGGACTCCGACGCCGCCGTGCGCACGGCGATCGTCAGCCATGCGGCCTGGCAAAAGCGATTCGGCGGGAGGCGCGATGTACTGGGGCGGACGGTTACGCTGAACGGCGAGCCAACCAGGATCATCGGGGTGCTGCCCCGCGATTTTCAATTCGCTCTTTACGGCGGCGCCGAGTTCTGGGCGACGCTGCGCGGGTCGGATAGCTGCGAGCAAGAGCGGTCGTGCCACAACCTGATCACGATCGCGCGGCTGAAGGACGGGGTCTCGATCGACACCGCATCGGCGGATATGCAATCGATCGCGCGGCAGTTACAGAGACAGTACCCGGATTCCAACCGCGATTTTGGGAGCGCGAACCTGGTTCGGCTGCGCGACGTGGTGACCGGCGACGTGCGTCCCATCCTGCTGGTGCTGCTGAGCGGCGCCGGCCTGCTGCTGCTGATCGCTTACGTCAACGTAACCGCGCTGCTTCTGGCGCGATCCGACAAGCGCCGCCGCGAGATCGCGGTGCGCGGCGCGCTGGGCGCATCCTCCTGGCGGCTGTTCCAGCAGTTCGCCGCCGAGGGGATCGTACTCGCCGCGGCAGGCGGGTTTTGCGGACTCGTCTTGGCCGGATGGATCATGGGCTTTCTCACCGGCGCGATTCCGGAACCGAAAATGGACAGCATGCCCTACCTGCGCGATCTGGGGCTGAACCGGCTGACGATCGGGTTGGCGTGCGCCATTTCGCTGCTGGGGGGCGTGTTATTCGCCCTGATCCCGATCGCATGCAGGTCGCTGGCGGACATGCTGGAAGGCCTCAAAGAAGGCGCGCGCGGGCAGGCGGGAACGATGTGGCGGCGCTTGGGGTCCAACCTGGTGGTTATCGAAGTAGCGATCGCGATGATGCTGATGGTGGGGGCGGGGCTGCTGGGCAAGAGCCTCTATTTCATGCTGCATACCGATACCGGGTTCCGGCCGGATCATCTCGCCTTGTTGCAGACGTCATGGTCTCCTCAGAGCTACGCCCGCGATGAACAGAGAATCGTGCTGCAGCGCAAGCTCCTGGCCGGGATTGCGGCGTTGCCGGGCGTCCAGTCCGCGGCCCTGTCTCTGACGCCTCCGATCGACTCGGCCTGGGGAACGGCATCCTTCCACGTGGTGGGCCGGCCGAACCACGGCGAGAACAACGAGGTGCTCAACCGCCAAGTGAGCTCGGGATATTTCACGACGCTGGAGGCGCGCCTGTTGCGCGGCCGCTATTTCCGCGAGGCCGAGGATGCCTCGAAACCCCTGGTGGCGATCGTCAACCGCACCCTGGCAAGCAAGTACTTCGCCAACGAGAACGCAGTAGGAAAGCAGATTTATTACGATTGGGCTCCCCGATCGCCGATGGAAATCGTGGGCGTGGTTGACGACATCCAGGAAGGGCCGCTGGAGAGCGCGGCGCGGCCCGCCCTGTACGCTCCGTGCAACCAGAACCCGCCGTGGTGGCCGGCGATCCTGGTGCGGACTTGGCAGGCGGAAGCGCCACTGCTGCCCCGCGTCACGGCGGTCATTCATGGAATCGATCCGTTCATCACGGTATCCGGCGCCGGCACGATGACGGAGCGAATCGGGCAATCGCCTTCGGCGTATCTGCACCGCTCGTCGGCCTGGCTGGTGGGAGTGTTCGCAGGGGCAGCCTTCCTGCTGAGCGTGGTGGGGCTCTATGGCGTGGTTTCGTATTCCGTGAGCCAGAGGACGCGGGAGATGGGCGTGCGCATGGCGCTCGGCGCGCAACCCAGGACGGTGTACCGGCTCATTTTGGGCGAGGCGGCGCGGCTGACGGCAATTGGCGTTGTCCTGGGGCTGGCAGGCGCTCTGGCGGCGGCGACCCTGCTGCGAACGCTGCTATTCGGCGTGCGCTCGTGGGACCCGGCGACACTGGCCGGCGCGGCCGCGGTGCTGGGCGTTTCGGCGCTGCTGGCCGGCTACCTTCCGGCGCGGCGAGCGGCCGCTGTGGATCCGATGTCGGCGCTGCGAAGCGAATAAGGAACGCGATCCGGTGCAAGCGGAGAAATAAAAATTCGCCGCATCGGCGAGCTGAAGCCCGCCGCAGCAAGCTTGCGCCACGAGAAACTCCGGCGCCGAACGGAAGCTCGCACGGCCAAAGGCGCCACGAGCCGAAGCTTGCGCCAAGGCGCCTGCCCGGCGGGTCAGAAACCGCGGCGGGCGGGCGGGAATGCGGGCGGAGGAGGAGGAACGGCAGGCCGGTCCACCGGGCGCTCCAGCACCAGCGACCGCAAATTGGGAATCGGCGCGCCCGCGACCCGGTTGGGTTTTTCGGAGACTTGCGGTTGTCCGGCCGTCAGGTTCTTCAATCCGAACAGCGCCAGCTCGAAGCGATCCTTGACGCCCACCTTCTGGAACAGGCGGGAGAGATAGACCTTGACGGTGCCCTCGGAGATGAGCAAGGTGGAAGCGATCTCTTTATTTTTCAGGCCGTGCGACAGCAGGGTGATGAGCTGACCTTCGCGCTGGCTCAGGACTACGCGCTTGGCGGCGAGGAAGCTGTCGGTGAGGGCTTTCTCGAACCACAGTTCTCCTTCGTATACTTTCTGCAGACACTTGACCTGCAGCTCGGCGGGCAGGGTCTTGCGCAGGATGCCGCGCACGCCGAGGCCCATGGCCTGAAATGCCAGCTCGGTGGAGATGGCGTTGACCCACAACACGAGCTTGGACTCCTGGACGACCCGTTTGATGTCGCTGAGGACGCCGAAGGTCACCTCGGGCGTCAGATCCAGCAGGAGAATATCCGGGGCGCCGGTTTCCAGCCGGGTTAACAACTCGGACAAGCCGGAGAAGGAGCTCTCCAGTTGGAACCTGCCTGTGGCCGTCAGAACCGCTTCCAATCCTTTGGCCAGGATAGGTTGGTCGCTGTACAAAAAGACCCGTGTCATATAGACGTATCCGCCTTCGCGCCGCCTTTCAAAGAATTCCATCGGGTCAAGCCGGTGGAGAGTTGCCGTGTAGGGTACACCTGAATATGAATTGTCACTTTATATTGCCTCGTTGTCAATTGAAATCCAAAAAAAACTTATGAGAAATGGGTTACGGCGCCCGCACGTTCCATAACCGCGGTGGATACGGGATCCGGAGAGGTCCGGGGGGCGCGAAACCGTACCCTGGCGGCTGGTTTCCCAGTACTTTGCATTAGAAATCTGCATAAAAATCGTGCCAAAACGCTATCGTTGGTTAACCTTTCGACCGCACGCCAGGGCAGCGGGCCGGGGAGCCGCGGCGATTCCACCTTTCTTACAGCGGGATGGTTGAATTATCTCCTATTTACGGTATTGCTTGCCCGGCGCGGGCGGTTTACAGTCGCTTCGTGTACCCGGAGAGCATCGCACGGATGAATCGCCGCCGCAGCACGCGTGTCGCGGTGCGGCTGGTATGCCACGTAGTCTGGCCCCAAGGCGGCGAACGCACCGCCATGTATACGGAGAACATCAGCCGGGATGGCATGTTGCTGCGCTGGGAAACGCCGGGCACACAGGGTCCGCGGGTGGGAGACATGCTCATCGTAGAAGTGGAGCTACCCGAACAACAGGGATTCGAGCGGCGCTGCATCCGGTGCCAGGCGACGGTGGCGCGCGTGGATGAGGAGCCCGGGGCATCCTTTATCTGGGTCGGGCTGGCGATCCACGCGATGGATTTCCGGGTAGCGCAGTCGGCCTCGCTGCAACTGCAGCCGGCCGCCCAAAACGGGCGGGGAGGGCGCGTTTTCTAACGCAATTATGTCCCCCGCCAAAGCGAACCCGGTTTTGCGGTTCTTGCCCTCGCTTACGGACTTCGCGTTCCTGATGCCGGTGGTTTTCATCTTTGCCGGAATGCATGGCGCGAAGACCCTGCTCGGCGACGGCGATACGGGATGGCACGTGCGCACGGGCGAGTGGATTCTGAGCCACGGCCGGGTGCCGGATACGGATTTGTTTTCGTTTACCAAGACGGGCCAGCCGTGGTTTGCGTGGGAATGGCTGTGGGACGTGATTTTTGCGTGGCTGCACCAGCGCTGGGGCATGGCGGCGGTAGTGATCGGGAGCCTGCTGGCGATCTCGCTGACCTCGGCGCTGTTGTTCCGGCTCGCCAGCCGGAAGTGCGGCCATCCGCTGATCGCGGTGGCGGTGACGTTCCTGGCGGTGGCGGGATCTTCGATTCACTTCCTGGCGCGGCCGCACTTGTTCACGCTGTTATTTATCGTCGTGTTCTACACGCTGCTGGAGCGGGTCCGGGAGGATGGGCGGACGCGGTTGCTATGGTGGCTGCCGCTGTTGACGGTATTGTGGACCAACCTGCACGGAGGATGGTTTGTCGGGGTAGTGCTAACGGGCATCTACGCGGTGGGCGAGCTAGCCGGCGGGCTGTTCGACGCGCAGCCCGGGGCGTGGATCCCGGCGGCGCGGCGCGCAGGGCCTTATGCGGCGACAGCGTTGCTTTGCCTGGCGGCGAGCCTGGCGGGACCGTACACCTACCACCTGCACGTACACATTTTCGAGTACCTGACGGATTCTTTCCAGCGCGAGCACATCATGGAGATGCTGCCGATCAGCTTTCAGAATCCGGCGGCGCGCTATTTCGAGATCCTGCTGCTGGGGGGCGGAGCGGCGGCGTTGTGGCACCTGCGGCGGAAGCGTTTCACCGAATGCCTGCTGCTGCTGTTGTTCGCGCACCTGGGATTGATCGCGTCGCGGAACATCCCGATCTACGGGATCGTGGCCGCGCCGGTGGTGGCGCTGGCCGTGGCGGAGTGGATGGGCAAGCTGGGCGAAGCGCCGGTGGCCGCGTGGCTGCGGCGCGCGGCGCGGAGCGTCAGCGGGTTGGGGAGTTCGCTGGCGGAGATGGACGGCATCCCGCGGACGCACGTGGTAAGCGCCGCCGCGATTGTGCTGGTCACGGCGATTTTTTATGCTCCGGCGCCGCCGCCGGCCTTCCGGGCGGCCTTCGACGCCAAGAGCTTTCCGGCGAAGGCGCTGGCCAGCCTGGGCAGTCCGGGAACGCAGGGCCGCATTTTCACCTACGACCAATGGGGCGATTTCCTGATTTACAACCTGTATCCGCGGAGCCAGGTCTTCATCGACGGCAGAAGCGATTTCTACGGCTCGCGATTCGTGGGGAAGTATCTGGACATTGTGAATGTCAAGTATACGTGGCAGCGGGATTTGAATGAATACGGCGTGGACACGGTTCTGCTGCCGCCGGATGCGCCGCTCGCCGGCGCACTCAAGGAATCGAGCCGATGGCGCGTGGTCTACGACGATGGCCAGGCCATAGTATTCCGGACGGGAGCGCGTCCGGAAGGCTCACAAGTTTCCGCCGCCAACAGCGGCGGGAAGGACCGTGATCGCAAGATCACGAACTCGGGACCCCGTGATCGCACGATCACAAAAACAAAAACCTAGGAGAAAAAACCAACGATGACGACGTTTTTGCGCAACCTGTGGAATGACGATCAAGGCCAGGACCTGATCGAATATACGCTGCTCATGGCCTTCGTGGCCCTGGCATCGGCGGCTCTGTTTATCAGCTCGGGCTCCAGCATCAGCAAGATTTGGAGCACGACCAACGTGCAGTTGAGCACCGCGGCCAGCGCCGCCGGGAGCTAGAGGCCAGTGCGCCAGGGGTTGCGCACGCACCCCTGGCGTAACCAGCCGGCTCGCCGCCGACGCGGCGGGAAACATGGGAAAAACAACCAGCCGCTCCTCACGGACCCAGGGCGGGCCGGCCCGTTGGAGAGCTAACGGACGCGGTTCGCGTGGCGTCTCGTGAGGGAGCGGCGAAGCATGGCCGGCGGGCAGCCGCCGGCGGCAGAAAAACAGAATTGAGGAGTCTTCCATGAATCAGCGATTCATCTCGGTGCTGGTATTCGCGTTTGTGGTGGCCGGCTGCGCCAGCCTGCTGCTCTACCGGCTGACCGTGAACCATATGAGCACGCAAGCGGCGCCCGCGACCACCAAGGCAATCGTGGCGGCGAAGAATCTGGAGTTGGGCGCGGTGATTCGCGATTCGGATCTGAAAGATATTGCCTGGCCGGGACCGCTTCCGGCCAACGCGGTGAAGAAGCGGGAAGACGTCGTGGGCCGCGGCGTGACGACCACGATCTACGACGGGGAACCGGTGCTGGAGAGCCGCCTGGCTCCGAAGGGCGCGGGCGGCGGGCTGGCGGCCATGATTCCATCCGGCATGCGCGCGGTAGCGGTGCGGGTGAACGATGTCGTAGGCGTGGCCGGATTCGTGGTGCCGGGCATGCGGGTGGACATCCTGATCTCGGGCAATCCGCCGGGATCCAATTCCCAGGCGCAGGGCAGTTTGACGCGCACGCTGCTGCAGAACATCGAGGTTTTGTCGGCCGGGCAGGACTACAAGAAAGACAACGAAGGCAAGCCGGTGATGGTGCAGGTGGTGAATCTGCTGGTGACGCCGGAACAGGCCGAGATGTTGAGCCTGGCCAGCAACCAGACCAGCATCCAACTGGTGCTGCGCAATCCGCTGGACACGCAGGTCGCCAAGACGCCGGGCACGGCCGTGGTGGAGTTGTTTGCCGCCGCCAGAGGGCCGAAACGGCCCGAGACCAAGCCGAACGTGGTGCGAGTGGTGACCAAGCCGGCGCCCCCGCCGCCGCCGGTGAAGGCCGCTCCCGTGAGGGAGACTTTCGTCATGGAAGTGATCAACGGCGGCAAGAAAAGCGAATCGACGTTCCAAGTCAACCCGGAGGTCAAATAATGTTGCGTATCCGTTCCATCCGCGATCTGGCGGCGACGGCCGGCGTCTGGCTGTTGCTGGCGCCGGCGCCCGGGGCGCTGTTCGCCGCGGAGATGCAGGGCCAATCCCCGACGACGCCGCTGGTGGTTACCGTCGGCAAAGCTCTGGTGCTCGACAACGCGCTGAACATCCAGCGCGTATCGCTGGCCAACGGCGAGCTGGCCGAGGCTGTGGCGGTGAATCCACGGGAGGTATTGATCAACGGAAAAGCTCCCGGGGAGACTACGTTGATTATCTGGCAGCAAGGCGGTCCGCGGCTGTTGTACGACCTGGCGGTGCGGCCGAGCACGAGCCGGCTGGAAGCGGTTCGCCAGCAGATCGCGCGGGAACTCCCCGGACAAGACATTGCGGTCTACCAGGAGGGCGACAACGTGCTGGTACGGGGCACGGCCAAGGACCTGGTAAGCGCCGACCGGGTCACCAACGTGGCGGCCACTTTGGGGAAGGTGGTGAACATGCTGAACGTGATGGTGCCACCCGAGGAATCGCAGATTCTGTTGAAGGTGAAATTCGCCGACGTGGACCGCAGCGCGACCTCCCAGCTCGGATTGAACATCCTGAGCACAGGCGCCACGAACACCATCGGCGGCATCAGCACGCAACAATTCACTCCGCCGGTCATCACGCCGGGGACGGGCGGCTCGCCCACGACTCTTCTTTTGACCAACGCGCTGAACCTGTTCATGTTCCGGCCGGACCTGAATCTGGGCGCCACCATCGAGGCGTTGGAAGCCAAGAACCTGTTGCAGATTCTGGCGGAGCCGAACGTGCTGGCGATCAACGGGAAAGAGGCCAGTTTTCTGTCGGGCGGCGAGTTTCCGGTGCCGGTGGTGCAAGGCGGCGCGAATATTGGCGCGGTCACGATCCAATTCCGGGAATTCGGCGTGCGCATCAATTTTCTGCCGACGATCACGCCGCGGGGCACGATCCGGCTGCGGGTGGCGCCGGAGGTCAGCTCGCTCGATTACAGCAACGGCATCGTGTTGAACGGCTTTACGGTGCCGGCCATCGCCACGCGGCGGGTGCAGACCGAGGTGGAACTGGAGAGCGGCCAGAGTTTCGGAATCGCTGGGCTGCTGGACAACCGGTTCAACGAGACGGTGGACAAGATTCCCGGGCTGGGAGACATCCCGCTGCTGGGCAAGCTGTTCCAGAGCCGGACGCGGAGCAAAACCAACTCGGAGCTGATGGTAATGGTGACGCCGGAGCTGGTGCGGCCGATCCCGGCCGGGCAGACGCCGCCCACCGTGCCGATGGTGAAACCGTTCCTGCAGGGCGGGTTGAAGGAAGCGCCGCGTACGCCCGGAATCGAAACGACGGGCCCGGTGCCGGTGAAGCTGGAGCACGAATCGATGCCGCTCGAGCAGTTGCTGGAACTGCAAAAGAAGGAGCAGGGTCCGGTGACGGGCAGCACGCCGCCGCAGTTGCAGTGGGTGCCGATGCCGGTGAGCACGCCGGGGCAGACTTTGAATCCGGGCTTGACGCCAACGACTCCGCCATCGTCGGGAACGGGCCATTGAGGACGCTGGGAGGCGAACGATGTATCCGCTTACGGTAGGCCTGGCTATTGAGACGAAGCAGCTCTGGGATGAACTCCAGGCCTGTCTGCCGAGTCTACCTTTGCGCACGGTGATCGAGCACCAGGAGGTATCCAACATGGGTCCCTTCCTGGACCGGTTGGAGCGGCTGCGGCCGGAGGTGGTGCTGCTGGATGTAGCGCTGATCAAGGAACCGCTGGACGAGCTGGTGCCGATGATCCGCGCCAAGGCGCCGGAGACGACGATCGTGGCGCTGCACGCCACGGCGGATCCGGACGCGATTCTAGGAGCGATGCGCGCGGGGGTCAACGAATATGTGTACCCGCCGCTTGAACCGTCGTTGCGGGCGGCCTTGGAGCGGAGGGCCACGGACCGGCGCCGCCTCAATGGAATGCGCTGGGGAGGGAAAGCGGTGGGCTTCTTTTCCTCCAAGGGCGGCTGCGGAGCGACCACGGTGGTGTGTCACCTGGCGGTGGAGCTGGGACGCCAGGGACAAAAGGTCCTGCTGGCGGACATGGATCTGGATGCCGGGTTGATCGGTTTTCTGACGAAGGCCAAGCCGGGATACTCGATCCTGGACGCGGTCAACAATCTGCACCGGCTGGATGCGAGCTATTGGAAGGCGCTGGTCTCCAACGGCATACCGGGCGTGGAGATCATCGCGGCGCCGGCCGCCACGGCGGACCGGACCTATCCGCGGCAGGAGCAGTTGCGGCACCTGTTCGGCTTTTTGCGATCGTGCTACGACTTCACCCTGATCGACCTGGGACGGAGCCTGACGCGGGTGGGGGTATCGGCGCTGGAAGAGATGGACGAGGCCTACCTGGTGAGTACGCTGGAAGTGCCGGCGCTGCACCAGGCCAAGCAGGTGCTGCAGATCCTGATGGACGGCGGATATGGCAAGGATCGCCTGCGCCTGATCCTGAACCGGGTGCCCAAGCGTTCGGAGCTGGCGCCGGGGGAGATCGAAAAAATTCTGGGGATGCCGGTCTACGCGGTGCTTCCGAGTTGCTATCCGGAGCTGCACGAATGTTACTCGATGGGCAAGCTGCTTCCGGAGCGCAGCTATCTTGGCAAACAGATCCGCGAGCTGGCGCTGAAGATGGCGGGAATCGACGAGCCGCAGAAGAAGAAAAAGTTTCGGATGTTCGGGTAGGGCCGGCAGCGGCCCAAAACAGGGATGTCGAGGCGCGCGGCGAGCAGGCCGGGGGCCGAGGAAGGATTGGTAA
>Ga0335079_10011233_pt1 | contig 10201 bp, 6 predicted proteins | sample Lox_Sample_33_FD_206719 | JGI IMG/M metagenome (GOLD analysis project Ga0335079, IMG submission 206719) | Soil microbial communities from Loxahatchee National Wildlife Refuge, Florida, United States - Lox_Sample_3.3 | ecosystem: Environmental > Terrestrial > Soil > Wetlands | place: USA: Florida...
AGCGGTTACTACTTTGCCGTGGGCGTGACCACGGCGAACGCGTTGAACGTGTCCTATACGTTCGGGGGCGCGGCAGCGTCGTTCAACCAGACGGGTGTGCGCGGCTTTTGCTCGAATAACGACGGCGTGATTCGCTTCACGGCTAGCCTGAACGGCGCGCCGATCACTACTAACGCCGCCTGCGTGGCTTACACCACCATGCAGTAATTTCCGTCGCGGCTGAACAGTCTCTCAGACAAGGGTAGTGCTTGATTAATCAGCACTACCTTTTCTTTTTGTTACTCCAAGGGTGGGAAGGCCGAGCGATTTCTAAGATTGCCTTGATGCGGCGGGTAAGTGATCGGCAACCAGCCGCTGCAGAGATTCGGAGAGGTGCGGCCCGCAGGCAAGAAGCCCGGAGAGCAAAGGATTTTTGTTGTTGCAGCGGAGTGGACGATTATCCAGCGTGCGGACGACGCCTCCCGCACTTTCCACCAGCGCGGCTCCTGCCGCCACGTCCCATTCATTTTTTGGAGTCAGGGTAAAGGTGACGTCCGCAAGTCCGGCCGAAACCAAGGCCAGCTTGTACGCCACCGAGCCCATCGGTCTCATGCGGATGCCCGAATTGTCGAACTGCTTCCACTCGCCGCGTTTGACTTCGCTGCGGCTGGCCAACACCACCGCGCCGTCAAGAGCGGTTCGCTGGCTCGGCTGGGCAGCTTTCCCGTTATACGTAAGTCCCGACTCGATAGACCCAAGAAACAGCTCGTCCGTTGCGGGATTGCAGATACCGCCAGCCACTGGACGGCCATCTTCCACCATAGCCACCGAAACGCAGAATTCCGGGATGCCAGCGACAAATTCTCGTGTGCCATCCAGCGGATCCACGACCCAGACACGGCTTTTCTCCAGCCGGCTGAAATCATCCACCGTTTCTTCAGAAAGCCAACCCTCGCCTTCGCGGAGCAATTCCTTCCTCAGCAAACTGTCGACGGTGCGGTCTGCCTCCGTAACCGGATCGTGCCCGGCCTTGTACTCGGCAGCAATTGCCCCCGGAGTGAAACGATTCAGTACCGTGCGCGCGGCCTCCAGGGCGGAATGGATTCGCTGCAAAGTCTCGGCATTGTTGTAATTGGTCATGAGCCTCGATTGGAGTCTAAATTTCAGGCAAAGAGCATTCGTGCCCCGGTTGCCAGCAGGACCGTGCAAAGAATCCGCCGCAGCCAGGGAACCGGTACGCGGGTGCTTAGGTGAGAGCCGAGCAAACCTCCCGGAACGGAACCAATCAGCAGAGATACCAGAAGTGTGGTATCCACATTGCCGAGCCGTAGGTGCAACAGGCCGGTAGTTCCAGTCAGCAACATGGCATGCACGATGTCGGTCCCTACCATCACTTTGGGCGGGAAACTGTAGAACAGAAGCAGCAGCATCATGATCATGCTGCCCGAGCCAACCGAGGTCATACCTACTAAAGTTCCGGCGATGAGGCCGATGAGCGACATGCCTACAAACGATCTCATCGTGGGCGGCCGCTGGGTGACATGCTCTTCAATCTGCCGCTGAAACAACAGGAACGTGGGAATACAGATCAGTAGGATGCCGACCGCCACCGTGATGAAACTGTTTACGCCTTTGCCATAGACATCGCGCATATGAGTCAGGAACGTGACTCCGATGTAGGAACCGGGAATGCTCCCCAAGGCAAGCGCAAATACAACCTTGGGCCGCACCGTGCCCTTGTGAAGATGCACAATGCTGGAGCCGATCTTGGTGAAAAAATTGAACAGCGCGTCAGATCCTACGGCGATGATCGGGGGCACCCTCAGGCCGAAGATGAGGATGGGAAGCAAAAGCACACCGCCTCCAAGGCCAGTCATCCCGATGAGAGTGCCTACGCCGAATCCGATCAGTATTTTGACCGCGATGTCCATAGATCCACCCAACCGCTACGTCTCCTTCAGGCCTGATTGCCGCTGACCCCGATGAAGCCCTCGCGTTCGAGGTGCAGAACGATCTCTTGCGCGGCTTCCTCCGGTGTCAGATCTCCGGTGTTAATCACTACCTCGGCATCCTTGGGCTCCTCGTAAGGATCCGAGATACCGGTGAATTCCTTAATGATGCCCGCCCTCGCCTTGGCATAAAGGCCCTTGCGATCGCGTTGCTCGCAGACCTCAACTGAAGTGGCGATATGCACCAGGATGAATCCACCGTGAGGTTCTACCATGCTTCGCACCTGTTTGCGAACCGCATCGTAAGGCGCAATCGGGGCGCAAATAGCTATGCCGCCGTTCTTGGTGATTTCCGACGCCACGTACCCAATGCGGCGAATATTGATGTCACGATGCTCCTTGGAAAAACCCAGCTCCGACGACAGATGCTTACGCACCAGGTCGCCGTCCAGCAGCGTGACCGGGCGTCCGCCGGTTTCCAGGAACTTGGTCAGCAGGACGTTGGCGATCGTGGACTTGCCCGAACCGGAAAGACCCGTAAAGAAAACCGTAACTCCCTGCTTGTGGCGAGGAGGATAGCTGCGGCGCAGTTCGTGCACCACTTCCGGATAGGTAAACCAGCCCGGAATTTCTCCGCCTTCATTCAGTCGCCGGCGCAGTTCGGTGCCGGAGATGTTGAGCACACGCGAACCGTTGGGCACCTCATTGTCAGGCACGTAGCGGTCCTGGTCTTCCAGGTACACCATCATGTTGAAGGGCACCATGGTGACGCCGATATCGGCCTCATTTTTCTTGAACAATTCCTGCGCCTCGTATGGGCCGTAGAACGGCTTGCCGTTGGAATCGTTTCCCGGACCCGCATGGTCGCGCCCCACAATGAAATGGGTTACGCCGTGATTCTTGCGGATCAGCGCGTGCCAGATGGCCTCGCGCGGTCCGCCCATGCGCATCGCCAGCGGCAGCAACGAAAGCTTCACCGTTCCCGCCGGATATTTTCCGATCAGTAACTGGTAGCAGCGTACACGGGTGAAGTAATCCACATCCCCCGGCTTGGTCATACCCACCGAAGGATGAATCAGCAAATTGGCTTCTACCTGCTTCGCCGCTCGAAACGTCAACTCCTGGTGCGCGCGATGCATGGGGTTCCGCGTCTGGAAGGCCACCACGCGACGCCAGCCCTGCATGGCAAAGTCGGCGCGCACATCAGCCGGAGTCAGACGCAAGGAGCGGAAATCATAATGCGAAGGCGCCTGCAGGCTTTCCACCCTTCCCCCCACATACCACGGGTGCGCCTTGTTCAGCAGGTAATCCACTCCCGGATGCACGCTGCTGGTCGTCTTGAATACCGCCTCTGCTTCCGCCTTGCGGTCCGCTTGCCAGACATCTTCCACGTGCAGAACCGCCAACATCACCCCTTCGGGATCGCGCAACGCAACCTTGCTGCTGCCCGGCTTCAGAGACTTCGCAAATTCCTCGCTCACATCGAGCGTGATCGGCATGGGCCATAGCAGCCCGCTCGCCAGTCGCATGTTGTGACACACGCCTTCATAGTCCTTGCGCGTCATGAAACCCTGCAGCGGCGAAAAACCTCCGCTGCACAGTAATTCGAGATCGCAGAGCTGGCGCGCGGTCAGGTCCCACGAGGGCCATTCCCGCGAATGGGCTTTAAGTTCGCTGGCTCGTTCCGGTTGTACAATCAGGTTAATAAGTTCTCCACCATGCGGTGGAATAAGATGGCCTGTCGAAGCGGTCAAATCCTTGAACCTCCCGGGTTCGTTTTTTTTCGACTGCTATTGCCTGGATTGTTTTTCCAGACGGTGTATGTGCGGTGTTCCGCTACGTGCAGATTTAAGGGAAGGTTGAGATCCCCACAGAGTCGCCCTGCCAGACTACTACGTCCTGCAACGCCTTACCAAGTCCAGATGTGACAGGGCAAATCAAACTATTTGCTTTGCAATTACCGTACCTTCATCTTCGAATTTTCATCCTTCTGTCGCATTGCAAATAAAAGGCTTACTGAAGATATTCGGGCGGCATTCGATGCGAGCCCGCGGATATGCAAATCTTTGCGACAAAACTGCGCCCCGGTTTGCAGTCTGTTTCCAATAACTTAACAGGGGTTACTAGTCGCCTGCGTTTGACGCCCGCTTCTGTGCTGATTCGGGCAGGGCCTCTGGCGCGACCTTAGGAACTCGGGCGGCTACGGACGGCTCCTTGATGGAATATTTCAGCAGACACCACAAGGCGCGCACGCCATCACGCCAGTTGATCTTTTTCCCTTCCTCATAGGTGCGTCCCCAGTAACTGATGCCCACTTCGTAAATGCGTAATCGCCGCTTCGCCACCTTCACAGTTATTTCCGGTTCGAATCCGAAACGCTGCTCTTCGATGGGAATAGACTGGATAACCTCGCGGCGGAACGCTTTATAGCAGGTTTCCATGTCGGTGAGGTTGATATTGGTAAGGCAGTTGGACAGCAGCGTGAGGGCACGATTGCCAACCGAGTGCCAGAAATACAGAACGCGATGCGGCGCGCTGCCCAGAAATCGCGAACCGTAAACTACATCCGCCTTGCCTTGAATCAGCGGATCAAGAAGAATTGGGTAATCCGCGGGATCGTATTCCAAGTCGGCATCCTGGATGACTACGTAATCTCCGGTCGCTTCGGCGATCCCGCGACGCAACGCGGCTCCTTTGCCAAGATTATGGGGCTGCAGAAAAACTCGGAGCTGCGGATATTGCGCCTCGAGCTCGGAAAGAATCTCGCGCGAGCCGTCACTGGAACCATCATCGACACAGAGCAATTCCACATCGAGCGGAACTGATAGCACTCGCTCTGCTACGTAGCGCAAGGTTGAGCGCTCGTTGTAAACCGGCATGATGACTGAGAGTTTCATCTCACAGGTGCCCACAGTGTAAAGCAATTGCGTTGCGCGACTGTTTACTTTTCCTTGCTGAGTGTTTTCCGGCTCCGCCGGGTCTGTGGAAAAGCCCGCGCAGCAAGGGTTTCGGGCCAGATTCGCCTACAGTAAATCCCGTAGAGCGGCCCCGGGGAAACATGTAATTAGTTCTCAATCAGCACCTACGATAGTGGAATTTTGACCTAGGCCCTTCTCGCTTACAAGCGACCTCGGAACCTCCGAAACGAAGGAAAGAGAAAAAAGTTAGTGCCGCAGTGCCGGCTTTGGTTCCCTCGAATTTCAAAGGGAGCATTTCGCTACCCTCGGTCAGTTGTGTCATGAGTGCCACAAAGTCCTTTCCTGAAGATGTCGACTTTCTCTAACCATTTGTCGCACTTATAGGGACTTTCTCCCTGGCTAAACGCTGGCAATCGTAGCTCTTCGGTGGGCGAACTGCCGCGGTTCAGGCTTCTGAAGCGGCATTTGAGGGTTTCTGCCGAGTTGCATCTTCCGCGCTTGATCCACGTTCGGCTGAGGAAAACGTCTCACCTTGGCACACCGCATGCTATGAATTTTTGGAGAATCGGACCATCGCTGGTTGTTCCTTCTTGATCGAATGGCGAATAGCGCTGCCTTGAGGTCTGCGCGTCAAGGCCGTTGCTGATTTTTGACGGGGAGAGATATTCATGGAGGGGAAGGCTGTCCGGCTCGCTCCGCGCGAGCAGCAGATCGCCGAGTTGTTGCTGCAAGGTTGCGACAACCGGGAAATTGCCAAACAACTCAAGATTGCCCGGCGTACCGTCAAAGCCCACTTTAACCGTCTCTTCATGCGCTTTGGAATCAATAACGGAATCAAGCGGGTGAAACTCGCAACTTTGCTATACCGGAGGCAGCTATGCTTGGAGGCCAGCGCTACGGCAAGCGCATCCCCAGCGAACGAGAGCAGCGAGTCATCGAGCTCGTTGCCCAGGGACTGAAGAACAGCGAAGTCGCACAAAACATCGGGACCACCGAGCACGTCGTGAAGAACTATTTGCGAGTCATCTACGACAAGCTTGGCCTCTGGAACCGCGTCGAGCTTGCCTTGTGGTATGAAGCTCGCCGGAACGAAAAGCTCGCCCAAGCCTGAAGCTTGGCAAGACCGGGACCAGCCTTGCCCGGGCTAAGCGGTGCCCGGTTCAAGATGTTCGGGAACACCGCCAGCCGGGCTGTCCTTTACTCGCAGTTCTTGCGGGATGCGGATTCGAACTGATCTAACTGCGCGTCGCGCTGCGTCGTGAGCTTGCCTCCCGGCGTCTTCCCATAGAGATCGGAGCCAGGGCAATAGTAAAGTGCCGTGTGTACATCCTCCCACACCTGAACATTGGGATTGCCCATATAAACAGGTGCGGGTGGAGCTTCGGCCAGGCCCAGACCCACCAGCATCTTTTCGAATAATGTCAGCGCGGGCTGTGCCGGAGTTTTGCGCGAATTGGCGGGGCGATTCTGCAATGATCGTGTACCCCAGCCGGAGAGCACCAGGAACAATAGAACCAGTGAGGCTCCAAGGTAGATATTGGCGCGGCTCGTGCGCCAGTGCCGTATCAGCCAAAGTCTGCCCGGGCCTGCGTGCATGGATTCCAGCCAGCGCCGCGTACCCTGAGCAGATGCCCAGGGAGTTTCCGCCACTACCGCCGTCTCAACTGGTTCAACCACCTCAGGTGACGTTTCCTCGGCCGTATCGCCGGCTGATCCTTCATCTTCGATCGTGGCGGAGCTTGGGTCCGGGTTAAGACCCTCGGCGATTTTCCGCAATGGATCTGGAAGCGGAGCATCGATCTCTGGCGCAGGCCCCTCAATGCTGGCCATTCTTTCTTTATGTTCGCTGGCCTGTTGCATGTGCCAGAGAGCGGCCCACTTGCTCTGCAGGGAATCCGAGGATGGCGTTGCCGCGGGACGCGCTGTTCCGCAGGTTCCACAGAACAGCTCTTCTTCCTTGAAATGACGTCCGCAGCCGGGACAAATGACTTCGGCCGCAAGCTGCGACTCGGTGGCGCTTTCTTCGGCGGAATCTTCCTCTGACGGCGTTACCAGGCGCTCCAGTTGCGGACGGATTCGCTCCAGGGCCTCCAGCATGGTTGCGCGTTCCGCCGCCAGCGCCTGTTTCCATTCGCGGTCTGACGCGCCCGAGACAGCTTCCGTGACCAGGCTGGCCATCAGTTCGAGGGTTGCGAGATCCTGGTCGGCAAAAGAACGCTCCTGGGCAAAGTGCAGTTCCAGCGCGCCCACAACCTGTTCCTTCTGCTGGACCGGACAGACAATTACAAAGCGGCCTGGCGTCTGCTGCCGAAATTCCGTGGGCAATCGCGGGTCTCCGGCACGGTAGCGGATGACTTCGTTCTGCCGCACGCAATCCGCGGCCAGACTGGAATCAATCGGGAGCGTGACTCCGGCCTCTTTCAGCGCATCTCCAGCCACGGCACGATATTCAATCTGCCCCTCCCGAACCAGGCCTACTGCCACGCCCGTTGCCCCGGTGACTTTTTGTAACTGTTCTGCAATCAGGCTGGTAGCGGTCTGCAAGTCCAGGGCGCGAGTCTGCAGCAGCTTTTGCAGCGCCATGATTTCGCACAGCAACTCTGCCGGATCCACGCGGGTGGCGGGGGCTTCTTCGTCATTGTGCTGCTGCAGCACAAACGCGGCTTCCAGCAGTTGCTGGAACCCGCCCTCGTCCAAACCCGGTTTTGGTTTAGCGGCTGGTTTTTCCTGTGCGCTAAGGGGTTCCGGCTTCACGGCCGTATGGGCTCCCTGACTCGTGGTGTGGGACTCTCCTGCTCAGTGTAGAGCAATTCGCCATCCAAAAACTCGCCGGTCGATGCGCGCAACTGCTTGATTCTAGCAGCCTTGGTTCGCCAACGACACCGCCCTTCGGCACTCGCGAATGTCGGCCGTCAAAGATGTTTAAGCGCTTGCTGTTGTTCCAATTATCGGGCCGGTACGGAACGATCTGCAAGCCTGCCGACGGACATTGTCTTGATGTCCATGGTAACTGGTCAGGTGACCGTACTCTCCCCCAAAGGTGCAGTATTTTGCGGTTCCCCCAGCGTGCGACACAAAACCGGGGGAAATCATCCTGATTTCAACGCCTGGGAGCCAGGACGTAGTGAACTGCCGGCGTGATCACCAGCGACAGCCCCATCGAAATGAGGATGCCGCCGATCACGGCGATCGCCAAGGGTTGCAGCATCTGCGCCCCCGCCCCCAGCCCGAATGCCAGAGGCAGCATGCCTGCCATCGTGGCCAGCGCCGTCATCACGATAGGACGCAAACGCCGCCGGCTGGCCCGCAACATGGCTTCTTCCGCCGAAAAGCCGAGGGCCCGGAATTTCAGGTCGGCATCAAGCAGCAGAATCCCGTTCTTAGCCACAATGCCCACGACCATGATCATCCCCATGAAGGATGAGACATTGAACGTCGTTCCCGTCACCAGCAATGCGATGAAAACACCCGAAGTCGAAAGCAGGGCGGAGGCGAGAATCGCAACCGGGGCCGCAAAACTGCCGAACTCGAACAGCAGGACAATAAATACCAGTACCACCGCCAGCACCAACACAAACACAAGATCGCGGAACGACTTCTGTTCCTCCTTAAACGTGCCGCCATACTCCACGCGGATGGCTGGCGGCAGATGCAGAGCCTCAACGGCACGTTGTGTGGCAGCGACAGCACTGCCCAGGTCCGTGCCTTCCAGGCGCGCCGTCACAGAGACGTCCCGCTGCAGGTTTTCACGGCGGATTTCCGTCTGCGGGGGCAATTCGGTGATGGTAGCCAGCGCGCCCAGAGTCGCGGTTCTGCCGCTATTGCTGGTCAGCAGGGTATCGCGCATAGCCTCAAGTGATTCGCGGTTTGCGGGGGGGAAGCGCACTCGAACGGTGTAGGGACGGTCATTTGCCACCACGGGAGTTGCGGCCGGCTCCCCTCCCAGTATCGCCGTGGCATCGGTCGAGATTTCCTCCGCAGTGAACCCGGCGCGCGCGGCAACGCTTGGGTTTACCTGGAAGGTCACAGCGGGTCCGCTGATAGTGTTCTCCATGCCATCCAGCACGTCCACTACGCCCGGAACCCCTCGAATCGCACCAGCAACTCTCGGGGCCCATGTCCGCAAAAGAGATGGGTCCTCGCAGAACAGCTTGATCTGCACTGGCTCCGGTTCGCTGGTGAGATCGCCGATCATGTCCTGCAACACCTGCACGAATTCGGTGCGCATGGCCGGAACCTGGGCATTGACCTGGGAGCGAATGTCAGACATGATATCGTCAATATCCCGGCTGCGGTTCCGCTTCAACTTGACTAGAATGTCACCACGGTTGGCCTCCGTCACGGCCGCCAATCCTAATTCCATGCCGGTACGCCTGGACGTGCTCTCTACTTCCGGTACGGCGCCAACGATTTCCTCCGTTTGGGTAATCATGCGATCGGTCTCGGCAAGAGATGTGCCAGCGGGAGTCCAGTAGTCCAGCGTGAATCCTCCTTCATCCATTTCCGGCAACAGGTCCGAGCCGGAGTAGCGGTAACAGAGATACGACGCCGCGATCAGCACCAGGCTGAATGCCGCCAACCAGCGCGGCTTCGCCAGTGCCCGGCGTAGCCAGCGCTCATGAAAATCGACCACCTTGCGGAAGAACCCGCCCAGGCTGAGTTCCTCAACTGCCAGCAGCCGTGAAATTGGTTCGGCATCCGATTCCTGTTCTTTGCCGCGTTCAGCGGTTTGATTCCGCGTTCCAAGAAAAAACTGGCTCAGGTTTGGCGTCCAGGTCAATGCCAGCGCCAGGGAAGTGAACAGTGAAACCGCCAGGGTCACAGCTAGAGCGCGGAAGAAAACTCCCGTTACTCCCGTAATTGAGATCAACGGAAGAAATACCACCACCGGCGTAATGGTCGAGCCGATTAGCGGGACAGTAATTTCGTTGAGCGCGCTGTGAATGGCCTGTAGACGGTCCTGTCCCGCGTCGCGGTGCAGCACAATATTCTCTACCACCACGATGGCATCGTCGATAACGAGCCCCACGGCCGCCGCCATCCCGCCCAGGGTCATGAGATTGAAGCTCTGATGGAGCAATTTGAGCGCGACGAACGTCACCAGGATGGTCACCGGAATGACCAGTCCCGCCACAATGGAAGTCCCCCAGTCCCGCAGAAACACCACAAGAATGATCGATGCAAGCACCAGTCCGAGCAAGATCGCGTCGCGCACGCTCTTGATCGAATCCTGCACCACCAGCGACTGGTCATAAAATGGCCGGATAGCAATGCTGGGAGGAAGTCCTTTCTGTATGCGTGCCACCTCGGCATGCACCTCGTCGGCCACTTCCATGGTGTTGCTGTCGGGTTGCC
>Ga0335079_10011234_pt1 | contig 10200 bp, 9 predicted proteins | sample Lox_Sample_33_FD_206719 | JGI IMG/M metagenome (GOLD analysis project Ga0335079, IMG submission 206719) | Soil microbial communities from Loxahatchee National Wildlife Refuge, Florida, United States - Lox_Sample_3.3 | ecosystem: Environmental > Terrestrial > Soil > Wetlands | place: USA: Florida...
AGGAACGTGGCTGTCAGTCTCCACACGCTGGTTCTCAAGAGGGCCGAGCGTGTCGGGGTGCTGCTGTACGTATCGAAGATGGAGCACGCCTTTGATGTCGTCGGCGCTAACGAGTGGTGGGCAACCTTCGAGAGCCCCTTCGGGTTCAGGCTCGGGTTCAGGTTCAACCACGTCACGAAGCCCTGGCCGGAGATGCAGCACGAGCTGGGAGGCGCCCGCATCTTCTACATCAACAGGCAGCAATGGGAGCAGTACGTGAAGCCCTTCGCCAAGGAGAGGAACTGGCTCGGCTCCCGACCGGTCCCGAAGACACTGCTCGCTTCTACGAAGCCGTTGAAGCCGACAACGTCAATCGAAATCGAATTCTAGAGGCCCCTGAGGCCGGCGCCTAGAGCAGCCTGTCCAGGGCGTCGGCCAGCCTTCTTTCTAGCTTGGGCGCCTGTGTGAGGTCCACCTGGATGCATCTCACCTTCTGGCTTTCCAGCGCCTGCCTGAAGATGTCGAGCCCGAGGTTCAGGACCACGAGCTCGGATCCGATCAGCTTCTGAGGCGCCTGCTTCCTAGCCAAAGAAATCACTCCATTTCTGCTTGAGGCGCGTCGATGCCGTCTCCCCTCCGACCACCATTGCCGCTTCAGCCGACAGCAGTGCGTTGCTCGGGAAGAGCAAGGCCCCAGCCCCTGACAGCTTTTCGCTCTGCGCCTTCAGTGATTGCGGATCGGTCTCGGTGCCGCACACGTGTGCCATCACTGCGAGCCCCTTTCCCTTGCGCGCGCCGCGCAGAGCGTCTCCGATGGCGCCGGTGAGGGCGCCGCCAGGGTCGTCGGATGAGCCGTACCCCAGTACTACGTCGAGGAGAACGAGCGCGACGGCGGGGTCCCTAGCTTCCTGGGCAATGCGGAGCTTCCTGAGGGTCGGGTCTATCATCGGGTGGGCTCTCCCTGCCGTAAACGATTCGTCCCCGAGATCGACGACGGAATTTCCCCGGCTTCTGTTCGGATCTTCCAACGCATACCTGTCTGAGAGTGGGGTGTTGCTGTAGACCTCCCCGATGAGTTCTCTGAAGATGAGGAGTGTTTCGTGGGCGAGGGTGCCCCCGCTGTAGAGCCCCCTGACGAACTCCCTCTCAGGGCCCAGCCTCGCCCTGAGGGCCTTGGCGGCCCTTGACAGCTGGTCGAAGCTTGGAGATATCGAGTTGAACTCATTCTCCGCGTCACCGCCGGAGGCGCGGGCGGCTCGGTGGACTGCGGAGTGCAGGGTTTTCGCGTAGGTTACCCTCGTGTCGGCGAACTTCGGAGGATCCAACCCGAGGAAACAGGCAACCACGGGCTTGGAGGTCTCCCTGTTCACATAGTCCATGACTTCTCGAATGACCTTCGCCTTCGGGGTCTTCGCTATGATCATGATCATCCTCGTCCCTCCGTCCTTTTCCAAGAGGCCGAGGCAGTCCTTCATCATCAATCCCCCTACCTGCTCACTCACGTCTGTCCCCCCGACGCCTAGCGCGGCAGATACACCCAGCCCGACCCTGTCGAGCATTATTGACACCTCCTGAATTCCCGTGCCTGCAGAGGCGACTATCCCCACGTCTCCTCTCCTCACGGAGTTGGCGAACCCTATCCCCACCCCGTTGATTATCGATGTCCCCGCGCCCGGTCCCATGACGAGCAGGCCTTTCGAGCTAGCGTAGCGCTTCAGCTTCAGCTCCTGTTCCTGCGGGACGTGGTCGCTGAACAGGTGGACGTTAATGCCGTTCCTGAGGAGCTCCATTGTAGGCTCGAATGCTTGCTTCCCCGGGAGGGACACTACGGCGAGGTTCGCACCCTCCATGGCTTCCACAGCCGACCCTACGCTGTGGAGGATCCTGGTTCGCGTCCCTTCTGACGAAACGGGGGGAGCCATCACCAGTTGCTCCACCTTCGCCATGACGTCGGTTACTGCGAACCCCCCGCGGACCCGCACTGCGATGATCAGGTCCCCGTCCCCTGCGCTCTTGCTTACGTTCCCAAGCAGGCCAAGGTCCTGCAGGAGTCTCCGGTTGGTGTCAGTCCCCATCGAGACGACTGCGTCGTCGACCCCTTCGAGCTTCTTCACGTCCTCGCTGAGGCGCATGAGCTGAATCGAATCGCGAAACAGGTTGCGTTTGACGACGTTTACTACAGGCAACGCTGGGCGACCGCGACGCGATTCGTGTTAAGCGTTTCCATCTGTAAACCTTTAACAGGTCAGAGAGGGCAAAACGCCCGTTGACCGTCTCGAAGGAAGCCGTCGAGGAAGCTAACAAGACAACCGTCGAAAGGATGATGGATTCGGAGCCCGTGTGGGTCGACATCGCTCCTGCGTCGAAGAAGATGGGCCTGCGGGGGAAGACCCTCCTTCACGCGGGACCCCCCATGCGCTGGGACGAAGCCAGCGGCCCCATGAAGGGGGCGATAATCGGCGCTGCGATCTACGAGGGGTGGGCAGAGTCTGAGAAGCAGGCGGTAAGAATGGCCGCGGAGGGGGATATCAAGCTGGACTGCGACCACCACCACAACGCCGCGGGGCCCATGGCGGGCATCATCTCCCCCAGCATGCCCGTCTACGAGCTAGAGGATAGGAAGTTCGGCAACAGAACATACTCGAACATGAACGAGGGCATAGGGAAGGTGCTCAGGTACGGGGCATACAGCAAGGAGGTTCTCGACAGGCTGCGCTGGATGTCCGGCACGGTCGCCCCGGTCCTGCAGGCGACGGCCAAGGAGATGCTGAAGTCCGGCAAGGGACTAGCCCTCAAGCCGATGATTGCCCAGGCGCTGACGATGGGGGACGACTGCCACAACAGGTACGTGGCTACGACGTCGCTCTTCGCAAAGCAGATCGCGCCGTTCCTGGTTAGCACCGGCTATGACCCGAAGACCCTGGCCGAGGTGAGCAGGTTTATCGACGCCAACAACTTCACGATGCTGAACATGGGGATGGCGGCGGGGAAAGCCATGACCCTGGCGGGGCACAGCGTGAAGTACAGCACCATTGTGACCGTCATGTCCCGCAACGGGACGACCGCAGGCATCTGGGTGAGCTCTCTGGGGAACAGATGGTTCGCAGCGAAGGCCCCCGTCCCCAAGGGCCTCTGGTTCCCTGGGTTCACTGAAGCGGACGCCAACCCCGACTTGGGAGACAGCTCCATCACGGAAACCGCTGGGTTTGGAGGCTTCGCCATGGCAGCGGCCCCTGCCATAGTCTCGTGGGTCGGAGGGAGCGTCCAGGGGGCCCTGGAAGTAACGGAGAGGATGTACGAGATAACCCAGGCGCGGCACAGGCACTTCCTGATCCCGTTCCTGGACTTCCGCGGGACGCCGGTCGGAATCGACGTAAGGAAGGTGCTGAAGACCGGGGTGACTCCGATGATCAACACGGGCATAGCCCACCGGAAGGCAGGCATAGGGCAGGTGGGCGCGGGGACTGTAAGCTTCCCCGTGCAGGTCTTCAGGGACGCCTTCGAGGCCTACGTCGACAAGTACGGCGCATGAATCTGAAGGCAACCAGCGTCGGCGATCTCGCTGCCAAGGTCCTGGCGAAGGGCCGGGCCGGCGAATTCACCCGCGTTTTCCGGAAGTCCGCCTACGTCAGGTCGGAAGCCGACTTTGTGCTACTGCTTTGGGGATGGCTCAGGTCACCTATGACCGTCAACGTCTCCGGGGGCTTCGAAAAGCTTCAGGCGCGACCCGGAGACCGGTGCGCTCTGAGTAGGGGCGCGGTCGAGGTTGGATCCGCTACCATCGAGGTTCGGAAGGCGCGCATCTTCCGGAGTACCCTGACGAGGCGCGCGACAGTGAGGCTCCCGCCCTCATCGTCGCTCCTAAAGGGCGTCTCCCTCCTGAAGTCGCTCTATGACGCATCTCCCCACGGGCCGACGCTTGTCCACGACAGTGAGCTCAGGTCGTTCGTGAGGAGAGCGCTCGTCCCCCTCGCGATAGGCGAGACGGGTCCCATCTACTCCCCGATCAGTTACGCACGACTGATTGGCCGGGGAGGCGGCTTCACGCCCGCTGGAGACGACTTCGTCGGCGGGTTTCTCTCCGCATACAACTACTGGGCGAGGTGCACCGGGTCAAAGGAAGTCAGGATTCCAACGGAGCTGCTCGCTGGTACGATCCCCGAGAGCGCCTACCTAATGGCCAGAGCTGCGGAGGGTCAGGTGGATGAAGTGCTTGGGAGCCTCGTGTCGAAGAGTCTGGATGGGAGCCGCGATTTCCTCGACGAGATCCTGACGCTGGGGCCTAGGGGCCACACATCGGGGATCGACATGTCGCTCGGCGTCCTCCTTTGCGAGGCAGCCCTCTCGCAGAAGGGGGGCGATGTGCGCGCCCTGGATCTCTGCACGGACGCACTCTGGCGCAGATGAGGGAGAACGCTTTATACCGTCCCGAGTCGGCATGAGACGAGCCTGAGAGTCATGGCGGAAGAGACAATCGTCCTCCAGACGAAGGGCCTCACGAAACGGTTCGGCAGCCTTGTTGCGGTCGACAACGTGGATTTCAGTCTGAGGAAGGGGGAGATACACGCTCTCCTCGGAGAGAACGGGGCCGGCAAGTCTACCCTTTGCAACGTCGTATACGGGTACTACAAGCCCGACGGGGGAGAAGTCCTAGTGAAGGGGAGGGTCGCGAGAATTACCTCTCCGAAGGAGGGAATGCGCGCTGGGATAGGGATGGTTCACCAGGAGCTGATGCTGATTCCAAACATGAACGTACTGCAGAACCTCAGCCTCACCACCGACCTCAAGGTGAGCAAGCCAGTGCTCGAGCTAGGCGGGATAAAGAGCAAGCTGCTTGCGATGGAGGAGGCCTATGGGCTGGAGGTGGACCCTGAGGCCCAGGTCGAGGACCTGTCGGTGGGCGAGAGACAGAGGGTTGAAATCCTGAAGTGCCTTTTCATAGGGGCGGACATCCTTCTTCTCGACGAACCTACAAGTTTCCTTACCGACATAGAAACGGAGAAGCTGTTCACCAGCCTCAAGCGGATGACCTCCGAGGGGCGTTCTGTGGTGTTCGTGACCCATCACATCGACGAAGTGATGCAGATCGCTGACAGAATCACCGTTATGAAACTTGGGAAGGTGGTCGCGACCAGGGCGAGGAGCGAGGTCACCCAGGACCAGCTTGCGATGCTCATCGTGGGGCGCGAAGTCGTCTACAACGTGAAGAAGCTTCCGGGCGAGATAGGCAAGGCGATCCTCAAGCTTGACGGTGTCTCTGCGGACAACGATCTAGGGACTCCAGCGGTCAGAAACGCGTCGTTCGAACTCAGGGCTGGAGAGATTCTCGGCGTGGCAGGCGTCGCAGGGAATGGTCAGAGGGAGCTAGACGAGATCGTGACAGGCATGAGGAAGCCGAAATCGGGGAAGGTGTTCCTCGACGGGAAGGACATTTCAAAAGAGTCTCCCGACATCGTTCGGAGTGAAGGGGTCGCCCACATCTGTGAGGAGCACAAGACGGGGTTCATCTACGACTTCTCGTTGAAGGACAACCTGGTTCTCGCGCCCTTCCTCGCGGGCAAGTTCAAGAGCGGGATGTTCCTGGACCAACGCAAGCTGAAGGAGAGGACCCGAGAGCTCCTCAAGGAGTACAACGTCATGGCCGCGTCAGAAGAAGTGCCACTGAGGACACTGAGCGGCGGTAACAAGCAGAAGTTCCTTCTTGCCCGCGAGCTCTTCTGGGGGCCACGGGTGATAGTGGCAAACAATCCGACCAAGGGCCTGGACGTCGGCTCGGCAGAGTACATCAGGAACCAACTGATGAAACAGAAGGCGGAAGGGAAGGCAATCCTGCTGATATCAGCCGACCTCGACGAGGTCCTCGACATGAGCGACAGAATCGCAGTGATGCACCAGGGGAGTATTGCCAAGATAGTCGAAGCAAAGAGCGCCGACATACACGAACTCGCTGTGCTAATGACGACATCCAGCCCGAGGCCGTAGCTCGCGCTAGCCCTTTCGGTACGGTTTCAACAGGAACTTTGGTGGCCGTGCCTTTCTTCCGAAGATTGGGATTAGGGCGAGGAGGAAGACGTAGGGAAGCATGTTGAACAGCGTGGAGACTGCCGCTACCCCCGTTCCTGAGAGCGCGACATACTCGCTCTGGGCCGCGTAGACTAGATTAAAGGAGAGAGCCGCAAAAAGGGTCCTGTAGGGCTTCCAATTTGCGAAGTATACCATGGCAAGAACGATGAATCCTCTTCCCGCGATTATGTCGGTCTGGAAGCCCGGAACGAAGTTGCCTGCGAAGTAGAACCCAGAGATGCCGAACATCAGGGCGGCGAAGAGTGTCGCAAGAAACCTCACCTTGCCTACGTTGACGCCCATGTTGTCCGCCGCCTTGGGGTTCTCTCCCACCGCCCTTACCCGCAGCCCCAAGGAAGTGCGGCTAAGGAAAAACGCTGTCGCCACTACGAAGACCAAGGATACGTAGGCCATAACATCCTGCTTGAGGAATATGGTTCCCACATAGGGGATCTTGTTCCAGTTTGCGACGAGAGGGGGGAGGCCTACATAGTTGGGAGTAAGGCCCGTGGGGTACGTAGTGTTGAAGATAACAAAGGAGATGCCAAGGCCGAACAGATAGATGGCGAGGCCAGAAGCTATCTGGTCGACCCGCATCCGGATCGCAGTGAACGCGAAGAAGGCTCCCATCAGCCCTGCGACCGCAAGGGCTGCGAGTAGAGCGACCCAAGGATTCCCGGTGAGGTAGTCGGCGATGAATGTCGTAACTAGCGATATCAGCATTATCCCTTCCAAGCCCATGTTCGCCACCCCGGACTGCTCAGAGACAATCTCACCCATCCCGGCGAACACGTAGAACGGCGAAAGCTGTACGGCCGTCGACAGTATTCCCGTTATGATGTCGGAGAGAGCGAATGTCATGCCGCGAACTTCCTCTCGGTCAGGTAACTACCCAGAAGTATGCCAAGCATCATTATGCCCTCCATGGCGAATACGACATACGTCGTCACGTTGGCCGACAATGCCATGGACTCCGCCCCTACGGTCATGTAAGCGAAGAAGAAGGAAGCAAACCCTATGCCTAGCATGTGTTTCCTGCCCACGAGCGCGCATATGATGGCCACTAGGCCGTAGTTGGTGGAGAACGAACCAATGTCGAGCTCGTAACGGAAACCCATCAGATACGTTGCCCCGGCGAGCCCAGCCAGCGCTCCTGCAGCAAGCATGGTTATGACCATCACACGTGGGATGCTTATGCCAGCATACTTCGCAGTCTCCTGGCTCTCTCCCACTGTGTTCGCCTTAATCCTGAAGGATGTGCGTTCCACCAACAGGTACAGAATGATGCCAATGGCGACTGTTGCAGGCACCGCGTAGGTGATCGGCACACCGCTGAATATGTTTGGAATCTGGAACCGGGCCGGAAGTTCGACGGTGATGGGGAATCCGAGGGCTGTTCCTGCGCTCTTTATGGGACCGCTGAGCATGTAGAAACCAAAATTGACCGCAACGACATTGAGTAGTATGGTGACCACAATTTCGTTTGCTCCGAACTTCACCCTCAGAATGGTTGGGACCGTGATCCAGAGTAGCCCGCCCATCGCCGCACCAAGTATCATCGCAGCGTAGAGGACAGGCCAGGGGAGGAACCTCAGGAATGTGTACACAACAAATACCATCACCATTCCAACCAACCACTGGCCCTGGGCACCGATGTTCCACAACCCCGCCTTGAGTGCGAGGCCTACTCCCAGCGCCATGGTGTAGAAAAGAACGAAACGAACGAAAATCTGCTGAGTGCCGCCCGCGAGCGTAATGGGGTTAAGAAAAAGGGAGGACAGGGCGACTTCGATGTTGCCGCCGGCGTAGACCACCACCACGAGCCCGGCCAGTATGCCGAGCCCGATGGCGAGAACGTTGTACGCCGTCGTGGTTAGCCATCGAAGGCCCTGCGTATCGGTTCGCACCCTTTAAGGTAGACTCGAAGCTGGAGGCAGATAGTTGAACAGCGCCGCCATGTTACCGGTCGGCGTACCGCCGCCGGAGGGCACCGTCAGGGTTGAGTCTCCGCAAGTGGAGGCATAGGTGGTACCCGTGTTGACGTAGCAGTACGGGGACCCACTTGATGTCGAAGCGAATGATATCTGGATTTGTCCTTCAACGATCTCGCTCTGGAGAAGGAGGCCCGCCTCCTTCACTGTTGTTGGGAGGTTAGGCCCCGGCTGAACAGCAATCAGCCCCGAAGCCATGTCCACCTTTGTGTAGCCCCAGTGCCAGTCGCTGTTGACAAACTGCTGTAGCGCCTTATAGAAGGGCGTGTAGTAGTCCACGACTATCGAGCCGAGGAGGATCTTGTTGTCTGCTGGTAGGATCGCGGTGAGGTTCGTGTATACATTGGAAGCCCATACCTGTGGTGATGCGGGCTGATTCAGAGCCGCTCCCAGCACGCCAACATCGACCCCGTCTCCTGACGAGAATACTACGTCGGCGCCGTTAGTGTAGTCATTGGTCGCGGTCGTCTGTGCTCCCGAAACGTCGGCCCAGGCGAAGGCTTCGAAGGTGTTAGTGAAACATGTGCCAGCGCAGGCAGGGTATGTGTACGTTAGTCCGGCGATGAACCCTTCGTGGCCCTCCCAGATTGATGGGATGTCGCCGCCGCCTACCAGCCCGAACTTGTGGGCCTGACTGACCATGCCGGCCATGGCGCCGAGGACGAAGCCGCCACCGCTAAGGTCTAGCCAGATTCTGTATACGTTCGAGTAGTTGGCAGCAGTGCAGTCAACGCAGACCGACATCATGCTGGGGTGTTGTCCACCGAAGGTGTTCGCTTCAGCCTGATACTGACCGCCCATGAAGATGACGACGTTGTATCCCTGGGCCGCCCACTGCTGAGCGGGCACGTCAGCATCGCTTCCGGTAGTCTTGCTCTCGGCAACGCTCAGCGTGAAGCCGAAGTCCTTCTGGAGCTTGGTGATAGCGTCGTTCGCGTTGTAGTTCCACGAGTTGTCTGCCGGGGTGAGCGGCAGAACAATGCCCACCTTCAAGGCCCCGATGGCGCTAGCAACCCCCGTGCCGGTTGCAGTGCTGGTTACGGTGTTAGTCACGGTGCTAGTTACAGTTTGGGTCGCCCCGCCTGTTCCAGCCGTGACAGTGGTTGTCGAAGTGTTCGTGACGGTGGACGTCGTGGTCGAGGTTGAGGTCGACGGATACGCGAATGCATATGCTGCAACGCCGATGAGGATGACGACAATGACGATGAGTGCACCTACGAGTGCTGTGATTCCGTTTCTTTTCGTTCCTTTCATCAGGCTGGAAAACCACTCTGGTCGTTATTTAAGGGCGATTGCTTAGCGGTTAGGAAAATGAAGCTCAACTGAGTTTTGCCTTTACGCAATCAAACAGTTGGGTTACTATTTTCTTGATGTTCCCCTCAACCAGCGGTTTTGCGAGGCTCCCCAGAGGGCCGTTGATGTTCACGTTTGCGTCCCAGGTCAGGTCAGACTCGGCCCCGACGGCGGCAACGCCGATGTTGACCACGGCGTTGAATCCGCTACCTGCTCCCGAACCCGAAAGCTCGAGGACCGCGGTGTGAGTGTCCTTGTCCTCCTTCACGACCTTGGTCTGGGTCTGGAAGGTCCCCCGGATGAACCCTATGGAGACCTTGACGGCCGCGGTGATTCGTTTGTTCTCCCCGATGGTGTAGTTCTGCAGCCCGGGGACACACTCTATCACCTTTGCTAGGTCTGACGTGTAGTCCCATACCTTGTCGATGTTGCTCGGAATGTGGAACCTCCCTTGAAGGAGCATGGCATCTCGTCAGGAGGTGACGACTTAAGGTTTCGTCGGAAGCAGTCCTGAACTCCAAAGTGATTAGGGACAGGGGATATAGCGAATGCCAATCGGCTCCGCTTCATGAAGGCAAACCCCCTGGCAGGCTTTCTCGAGTCAGTGGAGGTCAGGATGATACGACCCCCGAAGGTGTCGCTGAGGACGGAAACAGGCCCCATCAACGGGCTCATGCTATCGATTCGGGACAAGGGACTGCTCGAGCCCATAATAGTGAGGCCGGTTGAGGAGAGCTTTGAGATAGTGGCCGGGATGAGAAGGTATGAGGCCTGCAGGAAGCTGGGATGGAGGAGGCTTCCGGCCCACGTCGTCGAACTCAACGACAGAGAGGCCTTGGAAGTCTCGCTCCTCGAGAACATCCAGCGCGAGACC
>Ga0335079_10011235_pt1 | contig 10200 bp, 9 predicted proteins | sample Lox_Sample_33_FD_206719 | JGI IMG/M metagenome (GOLD analysis project Ga0335079, IMG submission 206719) | Soil microbial communities from Loxahatchee National Wildlife Refuge, Florida, United States - Lox_Sample_3.3 | ecosystem: Environmental > Terrestrial > Soil > Wetlands | place: USA: Florida...
CAGTCGGAAGCCACAGTCTGACTGCAACGTATGCAACCAGCGGAAACTGGCTCGGAAGCACGTCTACTGTACGAACGCAAACTGTAAATCGGGCTTCCAGCACAACAACGCTGACTTCCTCAGTGAGCCCCGCCTCAGTTGGGCAAGCTGTGACCTTCGCAGCTCGGGTGACAACAACCAGCGCGATTGCGACGGGAACGATTCAGTTTCGCGACGGGTCAACTAATTTGGCAACAGTTACCCTCGACTCCACCGGCCAAGCGAGTTTCACTACTACAACACTCGCTCCAGGGAACCACACAATGCGTGCGGTATACAGCGGCGACGGGAACTTCCAGTCAAGCACATCGTCGTCGCTAACCCAGACCGTTAACGCTAGCACAACCACCACGCTCATATCCTCTCGCAACCCGTCAACCAGAGGACAAACGGTTACCTTCACTGCCACTGTGACTGCGGTAGCGGGAACGCCAACAGGAACGGTAACCTTCCGGGATGGGACAACCAGCCTCGGGTCTCGCAGCCTGAATTCAAGTGGACAGGCAAGCCTCAGCACCTCAGGATTGTCACGGGGATCGCATTCGATCACCGCGACCTACGGCGGTGCGACTGGCTATCCTTCGAGCGTGTCTGCTCCGCTGACGCAGCAAGTGAATTGATGTCTTGGATCGATCAGTACTCCCCCATGCCGGTCGGACGGCTGTGGCGTTAGCAAAACGCCACAGCCTGACGACCTTCGCTATCAAAGCCTGGCAGTTCGCGTAATCGGAGCCGAGTATTATGGTGATGACTGAAGCAGATACCCAGATCGATCAACTCCAACAACCGAATATCCAAGCCGCGATGGGCGATCAGTCTGCTTCTCGCACCGTGGTGGACATCGGGTGCGGACAGAAAAAGGTACCAGGCGCAATCGGGGTGGACTGTGTGCCGCTTCCCGGCGTCGATGTCGTTCATGATCTCGACAGCTTTCCCTATCCGTTTGCTGCCAGTTCAATCGACGAAATTCATGCGTACCACGTGTTAGAGCACGTCCCGGACGTGATGGCAACGATGGAAGAACTCTGGCGCATAAGCAAGCCGGGGGCAACAGTTCACATCCGTGTCCCTCATTTCTCTGGAATACTTGCATGGAAGGATCCGACGCACAAACGTAGTTTTACATCCGAGTCGTTCGGGTATTTCGGAGAGAATGGCTATTCTTATTACACGAGGGCACGGTTCCAGGTGATGTCTGTCAGCTTGCGATATTCAATTCAACCAAAGAACCGCTGGATCGAGCGTGCGTTCGCAAAAGTGACGCAGTGGCTGTTAGATCGCCATCCTACTTTTGGCGAACGGCACTTGGCGTACCTGGTTGGTGGTATCGACGAGGTTCAAGCAACTTTGAAGACAATCAAGCCAGATGCATAGTCTGAATACTCCCTCCCCAAAACAATCGAACGAGGGAATTAAAGACGAAGATGACAATCCTACGATCGTTGCGGATGCTGTACAGCCGGGTCCGCAGATCCATTGAATTGCGAAAGTACAATCCTTATACGATAGCGGAGTACTTTCGAAAGATGGGAGCACAGATAGGCGAAGGGTGCTTCATTGTTCCAACAGATCTGGGTGCCGAACCCTACCTGATCAAGATTGGTAACCACGTCGCCATCGCCGCGGAAGTAGCATTTGCTACTCATGACGGTGCGGTTTGGGTATTCCGCGATCAGGTGCCCGATCTGCAGGTTTTTGGTCCCATCGTGATTGAGGACAACTGCATCATCGGGCTCAGGTCGATTATCTTTCCCAACGTGCGGATTGGTCGAAACTCCGTGGTCGCCGCGGGATCGCTGGTTATTAGCGACGTTCCTCCCAATTCGATAGTCATGGGTGTGCCTGCCCGTTCTTTTGGTTCCATGGATAAATATCGCGAGAAGTGCCTGCAGCGATGGGCCGAACAACGGCCTCCTGACGTCACATTTGGGGAGGGAGAGACGTGGTGGAACTCACCCCAGGCCGCCGCCAAACGCTTGCGATTACGACAGCATCTGCTCACAATCTTTCGGGATGAACTGCAATCTGACAGAATCGAAGGCTCCAGTCGCGAGGCGATCCACCAACCGGTTGAGTCGAATAATATCGGACAACCTCGTGGACCAAAAACCGAGATTTCCACGACTATTTAGATGGATCAGTCAAACCAGAGGTGTCCCGTGCTTGCGCGAGCCGAAGAGGACATGTAGAGCGATCCTTTGTAATACCCTTAGTACATCTCAAGGCCGGTCATTGTCTAATCGCACCCTCGAGACGGAGAGAGCATGCGCGTGGCTGTTCGAATCCTAGTTACCGGTACATTGGTGATCGGATTGGCCTTCATGATTAAGAGACACTCTGCAGACATCAATATGAGCCAGGCTGGCAAAGTAACTCACATCGTCTTGATCGGTGCATCTATCGGTCAATCGTGGCAACTCGCGGAATGGCCTGCCCGTGTCAAGGCCTCTGGCTTTAGCGCAGAATCGGTCCCGGCCTGGCAGTTCGACAAAAGCGAGGTGGTCGAAGAGATCTTGATGCGACCAGCCAGGAAGTTCCACCCGACCCGGACGTACCTGAAGTCCCTGTTTCAGGCGCCGCCACGAAAACCCGAGATCGTCATCCTCAAGGAATGTTCCTCCTATTTTCCCGGTGATCTTTTGACTTACCAGCGCAGCGTTGAAGGCTGGGTCAGTCGCTTAGAAGCCAAGCGGATCAAGGTCATCTTAGCCACAGTCGTCCCCGTGACTCGGTCGCGAGCGGCACAAGACCGGGGCAAACAGGAAACTCTTCTTAAATACAACGAGTGGGCACGCGAATTCGCGAGCCAGCATGGCTTGAAGGTTCTGGATCTGGAATCAGCTCTCCGCTCCGATGATTCCGGCAAGTATCTCCGTGAGGAGTTCGCAGCCAGTGATGGCTCCCACCTGAATTCGGCAGCGTACTCAGTTTTGGACGAAACCCTGCGAAGCGCTCTCTGCGAAACACAAACCCCGGTCATCCCAGCTTCGCCGGCCTCCATGGTCACGCATTGATATTTTTTCAAGGGCGAGCTTCAGAACATCAACGATTAGCATCTACGTCCCCCCAGATATACAACTGGTACATCAATTATGTGTGGAATAGCCGGAATCATTAACACCAAAGGTAGCAAGAGCGATCCTGCGCGACTTCGCAGGATGATCGCCGCACTCACCCATCGAGGACCCGATGCGACTGGAGTACAGTGCATGGGCGCCACAGGACTCGCCCACGCGCGCCTGAGCATTATCGATCTTGCGGGCGGCGGGCAGCCCATGTCGATCGCCGATGGAACTTTATGGATTACGTTCAATGGTGAGATTTTCAACTACGTCGAGCTTAGAGAAGAGTTGATCAAGAAAGGTCATACGTTTGCGACTCGTTCCGATACGGAAGTCATTCTCCATCTTTATCAGGAAGAAGGCGAAGATTGCGTTCAACGCCTGAATGGGCAATGGGCTTTCGCAATCTGGGACCCCGCCAAGAACAAACTTTTCCTTTCACGGGATCGCGTTGGAGTCCGGCCCCTCTTCTATACCCTAACCGATAACGAGTTCCTGTTTGCTTCGGAGATAAAAGCCATCTTTGCGGCTGCAGATATCTCGCGCGAGCTGGATCTGCAGGCGCTGGATCAGATATTTACTTTTTGGGTAACTCTCCCTCCCCGCACCGCCTTCAGGCATGTTTCGCAATTACCACCTGGACATTCGCTCGTTCTGCAAAATGGAAGCGCTCATCTTTTTCAGTACTGGAGACTCAGCTACGCAGCCGCCGATCACCAATCCGAACACGACGAGCGAAGACTCACTGAGGACTTGCTTAACACACTGCTGGATGCCACACGGATCCGCCTCCGCTCTGATGTACCAGTCGGCGCGTACCTGAGCGGCGGTCTCGATTCGACCATAATCACTGCTCTCACACATAAGCTGGTTGGTGATCGACTTCGCACATTTTCTGTCAGCTTCGAAGCAAAGGAATTCGATGAGAGCGCATATCAGCGTGAGGCTAGTGGGTTTCTGCGTACGCAGCACAGCGAGGTCATTTGCGGATATCAAGACATCGCTAACATTTTTCCGGATGTTGTCTGGCACTGTGAGCAGCCGATTCTTCGTACAGCTCCTGCTCCCATGCTGCTATTGGCCAAACTCGTTCGGAACAGTGGGTTCAAGGTCGTGCTTACCGGTGAAGGTGCTGACGAAATGCTCGGCGGATACGACATCTTCAAGGAGACGAAGATTCGGCAGTTCTGGGCAAAGTATCCAAATTCAACGCGGCGGCCCCTTCTTCTAAAACGCCTTTATCCATACATGGATGGCATTCAGCGCCAGTCCACAGCGTACCTCAAGGCTTTCTTCCACGTGAGCGCGGACGAATCCGATGGTCTGTTCTTTTCGCACATTCCGCGTTGGGACCTGACGGCAAAGTTGAAATCCTTCTACTCGGATGCGGTGCGCGCCGAAATATGCGAGAGCGCTTCCATGTCCAGCCTCAAAGAAGAATTGCCCCCCGAATACTCCTCGTGGGAGAAGTTTACCCGGGCCGAATACTTGGAGGCGAAGTATTTGCTGCCTGGATACATATTGTCATCGCAAGGCGATAGGATGGCGATGGCACAGTCGGTCGAAGGCAGATACCCTTTTCTGGACTATCGCCTAGTGGAGTTTGCGGCCAAGCTGCCAGCCAGTCTGAAGATGAAAGTTCTCAATCAAAAATATCTCCTGAAGCAGGCGTGTGACGGATTAGTACCACCATCCATCCTAAAGCGCTTTAAACAACCGTATCGAGCGCCTGACGGAAAGAGTCTGATTGCTTCTGAACCGCTGATGGACATGCTATCCTCCGAACAGATAAACAAGGATGGGATCTTCGACAGCGAGCGAGTTTCCGCTCTTGTAGCCAAATTTAAATCGGACCGGCCCACTAGCGTCAGAGACAACATGGCTCTCGTCGGTATTCTCTCGACGCAACTCCTCTTGCAGCAGTTTCTACATCAAACCCAGGCGCCTTCGACGTGTGAACGACAATCTCTGGTAGGCGTTGATCAGTTAGTGAGGTGAATCGTGATTTCATCACCGAGTCTGCAACGATTGATGACCAACTGTGGACTCGCAGTATTACTAACCGCGTCCGCGGGATGTTTAGCCTGCGGCGGAGGACACAAGACCCAGACTTCGCCGCAGCAGCACACTGTAGCGTTGTCTTGGAAACCCAGCAGCACTTCAAGTGCCCAATACAACGTTTATCGCGGCACGCAGCATCTAGGCCCGTATACTACGAAGCTAAACTCCACTCCCCTGGCCTCTACTAGTTTCACCGATTCCACCGTACAGAACGGAGCAACTTATTACTATGTTGTTACTGCCGTTGATCAGAATTCTGAAAGCGATTACTCAAATGAAGCGCAAGTAGTTATACCACCATCGTAGGGCTTCGCGAACTGCTTGAACTGAAGGCGAGGCGGTAAAGGATTGTCACGGCAAATGTATCGGCGTCAGTCGGGACATTCGCCACCGAGTTCTTCTTATCAAATGTGATCAAGGTGTGGCGCGAGGCTAATTCTCTCAGATCAGTTCCCTCCCCCATCAGTTCGTAAATCAAAAACAAGGACCGAACACATGCAATCCAACTTTGTTGGGGAAGTGCGCAGCTTTGTCGTTACAAATTATCTGCTAGGCCGGGAGGAAGGACTCGGCAACGATGATTCCTTTCAGGATCAGGGAATCATCGACTCAACGGGAATTCTCGAGCTGGTTTCCCACTTAGAGCGGACCTATGGGATCGAGATTCTGGATCAGGAACTCAATCCGGACAACCTCGACAGCGTCAACAAGATCGCTGCGTACCTCACCCGAAAACTCTCTACGGTCACTGACCACCCAATAACACGCGAACGGGGTGCCTTCGCACGATAGGTTCGCGGACGCATAATTGCGGTCGGAAACGGCCTCACGCCATGAACATCTGCAACTATCTGCTAGACGGCAAATCTGAGTCGAAACCCGCCTTATTGACCCTACGGGCTGAGTATACATACGGCCAATTGCGTTCAGCCGCCTTGAGTGTCGCGGCATTCCTGGTCGCGTCGGGCGGCAAGATGGGAGACCGGGTTCTTCTCATTGCGGATAGTTCCTTCTTCTGGACAGTTTCTTACCTCGGCATTATCCGCGCCGGAATGGTATGCGTACCACTCCCTCCGGGTGTTTCTGGCGAGGAGTTGCAGTACGTTCTAAGCATGACGGAGCCGACCTTCGCGTTCGTGGAATCCAAGATTTCTGCCAGATTGGCGACCCCACCGAATAAGCCCTCATTGGGCACGATTCCTGTGATTTCCGACTCGTCTGGCGGGACGTCCAACGATCGAATCACTTTGCAACAGTTGCAGCAACAGTACCCACAGAACGGTGACGGCTCCGTTCCATTGCCAGAAGTCGACTCTGACGCTTTGGCGGCACTGATGTTCACGTCTGGTTCGACGGGTAAGCCACGCGGAGTGATGGTATCGCACCGCAACATCGCAGCGAACACGGATTCCATCATTGAATATCTTTCTCTGACATCCGCGGACCGAATCATGGCGGTCCTCCCCTTTCACTATTGCTTCGGGACATCCCTCCTGCACACGCACCTCAAAGTTGGTGGCAGCGTGGTGATCGAGCCACGGTTCATGTATCCGGAAGTAGTATTGCAGAGAATGAAGGATGCGGGCTGCACCGGTTTCGCTGGCGTGCCGAGCCATTACCAGATTCTGTTACGCCGGTCGAACTTGGCCGGCATGGACTTCCCTGCCCTGCGCTATGTACAGCAGGCTGGCGGACAATTAGCTCCGCCATTTATTCAGGACCTTCGCAGCGCTTTGCCTGGCAAGCAGATCTTCATAATGTACGGACAGACCGAAGCCACCGCGAGGCTCTCGTACCTCCCTCCGCAGTTCCTCGACTCGAAGCTGGGTTCCGTTGGCTTGGCTATTCCCGGTGTTAGATTGTCCGTCATCGATGAGAGCGGAAGTCCAGTTCGACCTGGCGAAACCGGAGAGATCGTTGCCGAAGGCGAAAACGTGTGCTTAGGTTACTGGCGCGAAGAAGATGCTGGCTGCTTCCGCGATGGGAAGCTGTACACCGGCGACTTGGCCACTGTGGATCAAGACGGGTTCATCTACATTGTCGATCGCGCCAAAGACTTCCTGAAGTGCGGTGGGAAACGTGTCAGCGCTCGCCAATTAGAAAATATTTTACTCGAAAATGCAGAACTGTTGGAGGCAGCAGTGATTGGTGTACCCGATGAGGTGCTCGGAGAGGCGGCAGTCGCCTATGTGGTACTTCGCGACCCCAAGGGGGGAATCGGCGTCTCGGATCTTGAAGCTCATTGCCGCCGCAAACTACCGCCAGCCTATGTACCCAAGGACTTCAGATTCCTTAGGTCCCTGCCGAAAAACAGTTCTGGAAAAGTCCTGAAGTCTGCTCTTAAGAACCAAACAGTCCCACTACATTGTGGTTGACGACTAGTCGACCAATGTCGTACCGCCAAGACCAAAATATTCCGGAGGATAAGAATGACCGTCGCATCCTTACCAGACACCAACCTGCTGCAAATTGATGCCGCCGCAGAAACCGAGAGTATCGCGGCCGCAATCCGCGAAATCGTCCTCACACGGTTCCGAAGAAAGGGAGCTGTGGTTGCCGTTTCTGGCGGGATCGACAGCAGCGTCGTTGCATCGCTTTGCGTGAGAGCCCTCGGGGCAGAAAATGTGATTGTGTTGTTCCTGCCTGAGACCGATTCTTCCGGTGAGAGTTTGCGGCTGGGCAAGCTACTAAGCAGCCAACTGGGAGTTCGCGCCTTCGAAGAAAATATCAGCGCAATCCTTGAAGGAGCAGGCTGCTATCGTCGCCGAGACGAAGCCATTTGCGCGGTGGTCCCCGAGTTTGGCCCCGGTTACAAAAGCAAGATAGTGCTGCCGAACATGGTTGCGGCAGACACATATGCAGTCTTTTCTCTAGTCGTCCAATCACCTGCAGGGGAAACAAAAAAGCTGAGGCTGCCGCTCGATTCTTACCTCGGCATTGTAGCCGCAAGCAATTTCAAACAGCGTACACGCAAGATGATGGAATACTACTACGCCGATCGATATCACTATGCGGTCGCGGGAACTCCGAATCGGCTGGAATACGATCAGGGTTTTTTTGTAAAAAATGGCGATGGTGCAGCCGATTTCAAGCCGATCGCCCACCTATACAAATCGCAGGTCTACCAACTTGCGGCTTATCTGAATGTGCCCGACGAAATTCAGCGACGGCCCCCGACCACCGACACCTACTCATTGGAACAGTCGCAGGAGGAATTCTACTTCTCGATGCCACTCGCAAAGATGGATATCTGCCTTTACGGCAAGGATCACGGAATCACCCCCGCCGAACTTGCCCCCATTGCTGGGTTCACCGAAGAACAAGTGAAGCGGGCTTACCAGATGATTGATTCCAAACGAAGGGTCGCGCGCTATCTGCGCGACGAACCCGTACTGGTTCAGCCCGTCTCGGAGTAGCCAACTTTAATCATGGAGGCGCATTGACTCACTGTTTAACAGGAAGGAGAATACTGTGCTCGTCGAATTTAGCGCGAACGCCTCGGATCTACATCGTGCATGTATTCGTTTGTTAACAGGCCTTGCGCGAATGCAGGGAATTGCGGACGATCCTGTCCACTTTGACATCTCGTCGAAGAGACTGGAAATCACGGCCGACGGTGCCTCGGCAAGTCTGCAGGCGGAAGTCCAAAGTGGCGGTGTCGCATCCATTCCGTTCACGGTGCTCGCAGGCGTACTCCATATGCTTCCATACTTCGGCAGCAACGTAGTCGAAATCGGATTTTCCCCAGGTAAAATGCGGGTTGATACGACCATTTTCCACAACCGAAGCATCCTGCAGACGCCTCCGCGGGCCAACGAATGCCGGCGTTCTTCATCTTTGAGATATAGCACACCCATCGCCGGCTTGACGGTTGCAAATGCCACTCAGCGTCTCAAATGATTTTCCAAAATAGGGCCGATTTGTGAGAGCGATCAGTCTCTGTCTCCATGACGTGCTCGATATCGAGCACGTCAAACCGGGAGATGTCTACACTCTGAAGTTGACCGACTTTAGCGAGCATCTGACCGCGATCGAGCGGCAGAAACCGTCAATTCACACGATTCGTTACCGCTACGAATGGGGGAAGCAGACTCCGGTTTTCCTAACGTTCGATGACGGAACCGCCGGTGCTTACATCTTCGCTGCTGCCGAACTGGAAAAGCATGGGTGGCGTGGTCACTTTTTTATCACAACGGACTGGATCGATCGCGACGGCTATATGGATCGGGATCAGATTCGGGACCTACATCGTCGCGGTCACATCATCGGAACTCACTCCTGCTCTCATCCCGAGAGAATGTCTCACCTTGCTCCTACGGAGCTATTGCGCGAATGGAAGGATAGTTGCAAGATCCTGAGCGCAATCGTGCAGTGTCCAATTACCACGGCCTCAGTAGCAGGCGGCTACTACTCACAGGCTGTGGCTCAAGCAGCCGCTTCTGCAGGTATCCAGGTGCTTTTTAACTCCGAACCGACATCGACCATTGCTGTGGTCCACAAGTGCCTTGTTCTAGGCCGCTACAGCGTGCAGTCGTTTACCATGCCTGCGGTCTCAGCCGCCATCGCCGCTGGCCGCCGCTGGCCGCGCTGGAAGCAAAGCATGCTCTGGAGTGTGAAACGAATACTTAAAAAACTAGGAGGAGAATCGTACGTGAGCGTCCGCCGGCGACTATTGTCACGCTTCATGTCACACCAAACGGTTGCACGCGACTAGAAGTCCTCGCCTCTCAAAACTTCACCTCGCCAATCCTCGCCACTCTCGCCACTATAACATCTGCTTCCTGTAGCTTCCTCCTGATTCGCCTAGTGAAGTGCCCCCGTTCATAGTTCCAATCTCTATGTAGGTTCTCGGTTGATTGACCCTGACCTGCCCCCCGTTTTTGGTCCAAGGATAATGGGACTTTCTCTGCGTTTGACCCGCCCCGCTTTTCTGTACCAATCGAAACTGAAGTTCTTCGGCATCAACAGCCCAATTCGCCTCGTTTCATGCGGGTTTCGCGCACTCCAGAGACTCCATGAAGAGGCTATGGAGTGCGCG